>Ga0164243_10010237_pt1 | contig 13509 bp, 11 predicted proteins | sample OricompcompostOP_FD_108781 | JGI IMG/M metagenome (GOLD analysis project Ga0164243, IMG submission 108781) | Organic Plus compost microbial communities from Emeryville, California, USA - Original compost - Organic plus compost (OP) | ecosystem: Engineered > Solid waste > Mixed feedstock >... | reverse complement strand
CGAACAGGCACTGACGGCGCTGGCCCTGATCTGCGCGGTGTTCCTCACCAACCCGTCGCCGATCTGCGTGCTGGACGAGGTGGACGCACCGCTGGATGATCACAACGTTGAGCGGTTCTGCAACCTGCTCGATGAGTTGCAGTTCAGCGGTGCCGCCGCCGAACAGCTCGGTGAACAGCCGCTTGAAGTGGTTGTTCACAACCTCGAACGAGGCGAGCAGGCGTTCGCGCGCCTCCTTGTTGAGGTTCTGGATGCCCTGGCGCAGGCGCTTGATCGCCTCGACGAGGTCGTCGCGTTCGGCGGTGAGCTTGCCGTGCTGTTCCTCGACCTCGCGCAACTCTTCCTCGGCGCGCAGATTGACGGCGCCAAGCCGGTCGCGCTCGCGACGCAGTTTCTCAAGCTCCGCTTCCGTCTCGGCGACCGTGCCGATGTCGCTCCCGGGCTCAATGCCAGCTAGCGCCGCGACGCCCTCCGGATCGACTTCAAGCACCTCGCGGATTTCGTGGGAAATGTCCGTCAGGCGGCGCTTGGCGCCTTCGTGGCGCTCTTCGGCGCGGGCAAGCTCTTCACGCGCTGCGCCCATCGCCTCAAGCGCGGCGCGGGCCGCCTTGTCGCCATCGGCCAGCGCCTTTTCCCCGTTTGCGAGTTCATCGGCGGCAGAGCGGCGTGCCGCTTCTGCCTGTTCGATCTCACCGATCAGCGCCGTGCGTTGCTGCGCAAAAGCCTGCGGTGCGTCGTCGAGGCCACGGCGCTCGGCGGTCATTTCGGCCGTGCGGGTTTCCAGCGTTTCGATCTGGGCCTGCGCGCTGTTGCGGCGCTCGTTCCATTCGGTGGCCTCGGTCTTGAGCGCAACCAGCCGGCGCTCGGCCTGCTCCGCCTCACGGGTGAGGGCCTGCGCTTCGGCGCGTATTTCCGCTGCCTGCCCGCGTTCCTGAGCGAGCTTTTCGCGGACCTCGGCGAGCTTGGTCTCAAGCTCTGACGATGGGGCGAGGGCGGCGAGCTGGGAATTCATTTCGCGGCGAGCAGCCTCGGCTTCGGTCAGACTGTCCGTGAGCCGGGTCTGCGCTTCCGCAAGTGCCGAACGGCGGGCGGTGACGCGATTGATCTCGCGCTCGGCATAGGCGTGACGCTCGCGTGCCGCATTCGCGTCGCGCTGTCGATCGCGCCATTCGCTTCGCGCCTGCGATTCCGCGGCAGTTGTGGCTGCGACCTCGGCCGAGGCCGCCTCAAACGTCTTGCGCTTGGCTTCGAGATCGAGACGGGCACTGGCGAGTTCCGCTTCAACATCGGCAAGACGATTTCGTTCGGCCAGGCGGCGCGCGGCGCCGGTCGGGGCGTTAGCCGCAACGGCAAAGCCGTCCCAGCGCCACAGGTCGCCTTCGTTCGACACGAGGCGCTGGCCAGGTTTGAGCAGCTTGGCGAGTTGCGGGCCGTCCTGGCGGGTGACCAGGCCGATTTGTGCCAGGCGGCGGCCGAGTTCCGAGGGCGCGGATACATACGCAGCAAGCGGGGTGACGCCATCCGGCAGGCTGGGATCGCCTTCCGATGAGGCCCCGGCCCAATGCATCGGCGCATTCGTGTCAATCGGCGCTTCGAGGTCATCGCCAAGGGCAGCACCCAGCGCCGTCTCGAACCCCTTTTCGACCTTGAGCTGGTCGGCGACCGGCGGCCAGAGATTCTTGGTTTCGACGTGAAGGATCTTCGCCAGCGTCTTGGCCTCGGCTTCGAGCCGATGTACGCGACGCTCCGCTTCCGTGAACGGCTGACGAACCACATCGAGCGCTTGCCGTGCGGCTGAATGCGCCGCTTCGGCGCGAAGCGTGGCTGCTTCGGCGGAGGCGACCGCCTCCTGCGCGCTGTTGACGGCAGTCAGCGCGCCGTCGAGGTCGAATGCGTTTGCGGCGTCCTCCGCGATCTTTGCCATTTCCGCTTCGACGGATGACAATTCGCGCTCAAGCCGCGTACGCCGTTCGCCATATTCCCGGGCCGCATTTTCAAGTTGCGTGCGGCGGGTGGTGAGTTCGGCAAGCGCTGCGGTGATTTCCGCAAAAGTTTGTTCGGTGGCGTGCAACGCGGCGTCGGCTTCGGCGCCGCGTTCGGCAACGGCGTTGCGACGCTCGGCGCTTTCGGCGGCAGCGGCTTCAAGCGAAGCGTGCTCGGTCGCGATACGGGTCAGCGCGTTGTCCGCATCCGTCCCAAGCTTTTTTTCGCGCTCGATATCTTCCGCGACCTGGACGAGGCGACGATCGAGCTCGGCCATGCGTTCCCGGGCGCGCGCCTCCTCACGTTCGAGCGTTTCGCGGGCGACGACCAAACGATGCAGCGCCGCACCGGCTTTTGCTTCCGCGTCGCGCAGAGCGGGCAGGGCGGCCGCGGCGTTGGCCTGCAAGGTGGAGGCTTCGGCCTGAGCACCGGTGCGTTCCGCCACGGTGCGAACCGCGGTATCGCGCGCCTGCTCAGCATCGGCAACTTCGGTATTGGCGTTGACGAACCGCAGATGGAAGAGTGTCGCCTCCGCCTTGCGGACCTGTTGCGACACGGTGCGATAGCGCACGGCCTGCTTGGCCTGCCGCTTGAGCGCATCGATTTGCGTGGTGAGCTGGCCGATGACGTCTTCGAGCCGGGTCAGATTGGTTTCGGCAGCGCGCAGGCGCAGCTCCGCCTCGTGGCGGCGCGCGTGCAGGCCGGAAATGCCGGCGGCTTCTTCCAGCACCCGGCGGCGCTGTTCGGGCTTGGCCTGGATGATCTCGCCGATGCGGCCCTGATGGACGAGCGCCGGCGAACGCGAGCCGGTAGAAGCGTCCGCGAACAGCATCTGGACATCGCGGGCGCGGGTTTCCTTGCCGTTGACGCGATAGGTCGAGCCCTGTTCGCGCTCGATGCGGCGCGAGACTTCCAGCGTTTCGTCGTCGTTGAACTGGGCGGGAGCGCTGCGGTCCATGTTGTCGATGCGAATCGCCACTTCCGCGGAGTTGCGGGGCGGGCGGCTGTTGTTGCCTGAAAAGATCACGTCGTTCATGTCGGCGGCGCGCATCGACTTGTGCGACGTCTCGCCCATGACCCAGCGCAACGCTTCGACGAGATTGGACTTGCCGCAACCGTTCGGTCCCACGATGCCGGTAAGGCCCGGCTCGATCAGGAAATCGGTAGGCTCGACAAAGGATTTGAAGCCGAGAAGGCGCAGCCGCGTCAGCTTCATTTCCAGACGATCTCCGCAAATACCATAAAGGCCCTCGTATGCGATCTCAGCGGCCCAGCCGCACGAGATCACCTAATTATACCTGTTTTAGCGCGCTGTTACGCGCACGCCCCAAAGCCTACTCGGCGCGGACAATGAATCGTCAACCTGGCCGCGGCAACAGGGACAGGAACTGATTTCTGTGGGTTGCGCGCAAATTCGACGCCGCGACGCCAAAAACTCACAATATCAGGCGGTTACGCCCTGACATCACGCCTTGATATAGGGCGCGATCTCCTTTTCGATCTCGTCGATCGAGAGAGCACCGGCAACCCGCTTGCCGTTGATAAAGAAAGTCGGCGTGGATTGCACCTTGAATTTGTCGGCCGCCCGGTTCCGCATCGATTCGATGCCGGCCAGCAGCTTGCGGCTCGCCTCATTGTTGCGGGTGTCGAGGCAGGCATTGAATGCCTCGCGGCTATAGCCGGCCTGCTTCACCACGTCGAACAGGGGCTCGATCGGGTTGTTCACTGCCCAATCGGTTTGTTTGTGGAACAGAAGATCGACCAGCGGAAAATATTTGTCCTTGTCGGCGCAGCGGGCGAGCAGCGAGGCTCCAGCCGCCAGCGCGTCGAGCGGGAATTCCCGGAAAATATAGCGGACTTTTCCGGTATCGATATAGCGCTCTTTCAGCTTCGGAAACGTCTCGATCGTGAAATGCGCACAGTGCGGACACGTCATTGAAGCATATTCGATGATGGTCACCGGAGCGGTTTCGGCTCCCATGACCATGTCCGGAAGAGGACTACCCGAGTCCGCCAGTTCTGCCGGGGGAATGGAATCCACCCGCTGCGCCAATGCATTATGCGGCAGGCCCGCAACGGCGCATAGCGCGATCACCGAAGCTCCGGTGGTAAATTGGCGGCGGGTCAACACGGTTTTTTCCTCTTCGTCTCTGGATATTCGGCAGATCGGTAGCCTGCCGGAGAAATTGTGGCAATGGCGAGGATTGCGGTGCAGATCGGCGACCGGTCACATCCGCTTGACCGCGGCGCCGAGCCGCCCAAGGGCCAGGCGTAGCCCTTCGTCCGCCACCGGCAGGGCCCGGGCAATTCGCTCCGCAACCATGGGATCGATGGATTTGACGGGCGCGTTCCGGGGACGGCGCGCCAGCGGCGCCTGCCGCAGCGCGATTCGGTCGACCGCCTGCCAGCCGAAGAACCGGTTGACCCGTTCGATGATAAGTCCCGACAGGTGCTGGATTTCAATGGCCGCCGGCCCCTCGACCCGAAGGAAAAGGGTTGCCGGCTCGATGTTGCTGTCGTCTTTCTGTCGCGGCCACTGCATCCGCACGGGCTCGGCGTGGGCGGCGATTTCAGGACCCGCTATTTCCGGCCAGCGGGTGACGATCTCGCGCGACGCGAAGCCCTGCCGCCTGAATGCGTCCGCCAGCGGCTTGCCGATCAGATCGGCCAGCCGTTTGGCGGTCTGTGGACCTCTCCCGGGGCGGGGGTCGGGGCTCTTGTTCATGACGCGCGGCTCTGTCACACGGGCGATATGACAACGTTAGCAGCCGCCGGAGCCGTGCGGAAGCACAGGGAAGGCGCGCAGCCGTCCGCTGCGGCGCTGCTCGCGTGGTATGACCGTCATCGCCGGGTTCTGCCGTGGCGCGCCAAGCCCGGCGAGAAGAGCGATCCCTATCGGGTGTGGCTTTCCGAAATCATGCTGCAGCAAACGACCGTGAAAACGGTCGGGCCTTATTTCGCAAAATTCCTGGCGCGGTTTCCGAGCGTCGACGCACTCGCAGCAGCGAGCGTCGACGACGTGCTGAAGCTGTGGTCGGGGCTCGGCTACTATGCGCGCGCGCGCAATCTGCACGCCTGCGCGGTGGCAGTGTCAACGCAGCACAGTGGAAAATTTCCCGACACCGAAGAAGGACTGCGCCAACTGCCCGGGATCGGGTCATATACGGCGGCCGCGATTGCAGCGATCGCGTTCGATCGCAAGGCGTCGCCGGTCGACGGCAATATCGAGCGCGTGATTGCACGGCTCTGTGCCGTTGAAGAATTTTTGCCGGAAGCCAAGCCGACGATCCGCAAATTTGCCGAGGCGCTCACGCCGGAAAAGCGCGCCGGCGACTTCGCCCAGGCGATGATGGATATCGGCGCGACGATTTGTACGCCGAAGAAGCCGGCCTGCGCGCTCTGTCCGTTGAACGATGCCTGCGCGGCACGGGCGCGGGGGGACGCGGAGACATTCCCGCGCAAGACGCCGAAGGCGGAAGGCGAGTTGCGCAAGGGCGCGGTATTCGTCGCCGTGCGCGCAGACGGCCATATTCTTACGCGCCGGCGTCCGGAAAAGGGACTGCTCGGCGGATTGGTTGAATTTCCGACGACCGAATGGACAAAGGATTTTGTGACCGCCGAGGCGGAGCCGCCGCTTGCCGCAGAGTGGCAGCGCCGTGTCGGCGTCGTGCGGCACGTGTTCACGCACTTTCCGCTCGAACTTACCGTCTATGCCGCGCGCCTTCCCACCGGCATCAAGGCGCCGGCCGGCATGCGGTTTGTCTCTTTGGACGAAGTCGAGGGCGAAGCCCTGCCGACCTTGATGCGCAAGGTGTTGACGCACGCGAATATTGACGGCCTCATGCGCGACCGCAAACGCTTAGCCAAGAAAAAGGAGTAATCGATGGCGATCGAACGGATGGAAGTCGGACCGCGTATGAGCCAGATCGTGACTCACGGCAACACGGTCTATCTCGCGGGTGTCGTAGCGCGCGATCCGGCCGGCAAGAATGTCACCGAACAGACCAAGGACATTCTCGCCACCATCGACGGCTATCTGGCGCAGGCGCGTACAGACAAAAGCAAGATTCTCTCCGCCAACATCTACCTTGCCGACATGTCGACGTTCGCCGAGATGAATGCGGTCTGGGACACATGGGTCCCGCCCGGCAATACGCCGGCGCGTGCCACCGTCGAAGCCAAGCTCGCCGCACCGGCTTACAAGGTCGAGATCATGGTGGTGGCGGCGAAGTAACGCGATTACACCGGCGGAAACCCATAAAGCGCGCAGGGATTATCCACCAGGATTTGCCTGCGCGTTTTTTCGTCCGGGATCCATTCGGAAATCAGATCGACGAGATCTCCGTCGTTTGGCATCTCGCGGTCGTTCATGTTGACGTGCGGCCAGTCGGTACCCCAGAGAAGCCGTTCCGGCGCATGTGCGACAAGCGCAAGCGCCATCGGGGTGACTGCCAGATAAGGATATTCCTCCCGCGTGCAGCGCATCGGGCCTGAAAGTTTCACCCACACACGGCCGGTGTCGAGCATTTCCAGAAGTTTCTGGAACGCGGGCTGATAAACGCCGCCTTCGGCCGGAATGCTGGCGAAATGATCGAGCACAATCGTGTTCGGCAAGGCGAGGAGCCGCTCGGCATAGTCAAGCAGATCGGTGCCTTTCGGATAAAACTGCACATGCCATTCGTAGTTGGCCGCATGCGCGGCGACGGCTTCGTTAAGGTGCGGGAGTGTGCTGCCGCGCGCCGCGCTGATGAAACGCACACCGCGCACACCAAGCTTTGTAAGTTTCTCGAACTCTTCGTTGGTCGCAGTTTCGGGCATCAGCGCGACTCCGCGGAAGCGGTCCGGGAAACGCGCCAGCGCGTCGGCCAGGACCGCATAGTTGCAGCCATAGGCGCCGCCGCTGACAACGACCGCGCGGCTCAGACCCACGCGACCCTGCAGCGCGATATAGGTTTCCGGAAGCGCCGGCAGCGACTCGTAGGTCGCGTCAGCGGCGAAGGGGAATTTGTCCTTCGGTCCGAACAGGTGGATGTGGGTGTCGCACGAGCCGGGCGGGAGGGTGAGTTGCGGCTTTTTCGGATTGGGGTCCGGCTGGTTGGCGATTTCACGCATGTCGATTCCCTCGGATCATTTCGAGTGGCGTGCGGCAGCGGAGCCGGAATCCAGAATCGTCAGGCCTGGAGTCCGGGAGTGCTGCCACGCAGGCACTTGGAATGATAATGACTATTCAATCCTGATATTCGACGACGCTGCGACGTCGCGCCACTGCGGAATTTCACGCTTGATCTGTGCAACGAAGGCTTCCGACGTGCCGCCAACGGCATCGACGCCGTCTTTCTTGAAACGCTCCAGGAGAGCTGGCACTTTAACGGCCCGGGCGGCAGAAGCAGACAGTTTGTCGAGCACGGCCTGCGGCGTACCCGCCGGCGCGATCAGTCCGATCCACAGAATGCCTTCGTAGCCCGGCAGTCCCATCTCGGCGACAGTCGGGACGTTCGGCATCAATGGTGAGCGGCTGCGCGCCGCATAAGCGATGTTGCGCAGCTTGCCGGCGGCGACGTGCTGATTTGCGGTGGCATAAGTGTCCATCTTGAGTTGCACCACCCCGGCGAGCAGATCGGTCATGGCCGGCGCGGCTCCGCGATAGGGGATGTGCGCGACCTGTGTGCCGGTCTGCTTGAGGAGGAGTTCCATCGTGATATGCGGCAGCGTTCCGTTCCCGGCGGACGAATAGTTGAGCTTGCCCGGATTGGCCTTGGCGTAATCCACAAAACCCTTGAAGTCGGTGAACGGCGCGGAAGGATGGCTTACCAGTACCTCCGGCACTTCCGCGAGGATCGATACCGGCGCGAGATCTTTTTCGGTGTCGTAGGGAAGCTTGCTATTGAGCGCCGCGTTGATCGTGTGATTTGGCGTGGCGATAAGCAACGTGTAGCCGTCCTTGTCCGCCTTTGCGACCGCATCGGTCGCGATAATGCCGCCCGCGCCGGGCTTGGATTCGATGACGATGGGCTTGCCCAAATTCGCCGCCATGCGCTCGGCAACGAGGCGTGTCACAACGTCGACGGCGCCGCCCGGCGGAAATGGCAGGACGAATTTGATCGGCCGGTCCGGATATTGGGCGAGGGCGGATGAACAGGCTGTCGCCAGCAGCACAGCGCTCAGGAACGTTTTCCAAACGCGGGCCTTCACTTGAATCGTCATGCGTCGCCTCCCGTTCCATGGCGTCTGTTCGCGCCCGGCTCGTGGAAGCTTACAGCTTTTGGACGTGCGGCCAAGGGCCGCGGTAATGCTTATTCCGCCGCTTGCGCCATCTGCGCGCGGAATTCAGCACGCAATACGTCGATAGGCTTTAGTCCCTTGTCGGTCTCGATGTGCCAATAGGTCCAGCCGTTGCAGGCGTCGAGCCCCTGCGCCGAGGCGCCCATGCGATGAATCGATCCGACGCCTCCGGAATGGGAAATCGCACCATCCGCACGCACGATGGCCTTGATACGCCGCTTGCCGTCGGTGAGCACCGCGCCGGGTGAAACCATGCCGCACTCGATCAAGGCCAGGAACGGCACGCGAGGTGCTTCGCGCGCCGTCATGAACGAGGCCAGGGTCTGGTGCGGGAGTGGCGCAATCTCGGCGATGCGTTTTTCCGCAGCCTTCGCATAATGGCTGTCACGCTCGATGCCGATGAAGCTGCGGCCGAGTCTTTTCGCGACCGCGCCCGTCGTACCCGAGCCGCAGAAAGGATCGAGCACGACATCCCCCGGCCGGGAAGCCGACAGGATCGTGCGCGCCAGCAGCGCTTCAGGCTTTTGGGTCGGGTGCAGCTTGCGGCCGTCCTCGTCTTTCAGACGCTCTTCGCCGGTGCACAAAGGCAGCGTCCAGTCGGAGCGGACCTGCACGTCCTCATTGCCCGCTTTCAACGCTTCGTAGTTAAAGGTGTAACCCTTTGCACGCGAGTCACGCGCGGCCCAGATCAGGGTCTCGTGCGCGTTGGTAAAGCGGCGGCCGCGAAAATTCGGCATCGGGTTGGCTTTGCGCCAGACCACATCGTTGAGGATCCAGTATCCGAGGTCCTGCAGGATCGTGCCGACGCGGAAAATATTGTGATAGGAGCCGATCACCCAAAGCGTTCCGTTCGGCTTCATGACGCGGCGGCAGGCGGTCAGCCAGGCGCGGGTGAAATCGTCATAAGCGGCAAAGCTTGAGAATTTGTCCCAGTCGTCGTTGACGGCATCGACGTGGGAATCGTCGGGGCGTTTCAGGTCTCCGACGAGCTGAAGATTATAAGGCGGATCGGCAAACACGAGGTCCACCGAGCCCGCCGGTAATTTTGCCATTTCGGCGACGCAATCGCCGATCAGGATGCGGGCTGCATCCGACGAGTCGGGTTGTACGCGGGGTGCCCGACGAGGCACCCCGCGACGTAACGCTACCATGACGCAAACTCTTTTACGCAAACTGATGTCGGCGACGCGAGACCTACAACCGACTGGCGTGACAATGAGCGCGCAAGGTAAAAATCGGGTTATCGCTAGGCAGAGATCGACTGGGCAAAATATGCCGGGTTCCTATATTGTATTGTTATTATGGGATGCTTGATTTCGAGGAGATACGCAGATGCGCTGGGATGATTTCCGTCGCAGTGAAAATCTCGAGGATGCACGCGGCGAAGGCGGCGGCGGTTTTCCAGGTGGCGGCGGCGGAGGGTTCGGTTTCCCCGGCCGCGGCGGCGGGCTCGGCATCGGCACGATCATCGTGCTCGGCCTTCTCGGCTGGGCGCTCGGCATCGACCCTCGTCTGCTCATCAGCGGCGCCGAGATCGTGGCAGGCGGGGGAGGTCAGTCACAATATGAAGAGCCGGCGCAAAGCGAGCGTACGTCACGCAATGCGCCGCCATCCGATCAGATGGGGCAGTTTGTTTCGGCTGTTCTTGGAGACACAGAGGATACCTGGACCGAAATTTTCGCGCAAAGCGGTGCGACCTACAGAAAGCCGCGGCTTGTGTTGTTCTCCGGCTCGCTTCCGACCCCGTGCGCGTTCGCGCAGTCGGCGATGGGACCGTTCTATTGTCCGCGCGATCAGCGCGTTTATCTCGATACCTCGTTCTTCCGTGACATGCGCACGAAATTCCGTGCCTGTACGACCGACAAGGCGTGCGAGTTCGCGGAAGCTTACGTAATTGCCCACGAGATCGGCCACCATGTCCAGAACCTGCTTGGCATTCTGCCTCGTGCGCAAGAAGCGCAGCAAGGCGCGGGCAGCCGCGCCGGCGCAAACCGCATCCAGGTGATGGTCGAGTTGCAGGCCGATTGTCTCGCCGGCGTATGGGCGTCGCGTTCCAACAAGAAGCGCGCCTTCATCGAACCCGGCGATGTCGATCAGGCGCTGCAAACCGCCACCGCGATCGGCGACGATCGCCTGCAGAAGCAGGCGCAAGGTTATGTCGTGCCTGACAGTTTCACTCACGGCTCGTCGGAGCAGCGCCGGCGCTGGTTTCTGACCGGCTTCGAAAAAGGAACGGTCGGGGCGTGCAACACTTTCAATGCGGCACGACTGTGATGCCTGGCATTGACGAGACCAAACAGTTCGTTCCGCTCAGGATTGCGGTGCTGACCGTGTCGGATACCCGCACTTTGACGGACGACAAGTCGGGCATGACCCTTGCCGAGCGTATCGAGAAAGCCGGTCATAAACTTGGCGCACGCGCAATCGTTCCGGATGATGTGGAGAAAATCCGTGCGCAAGTGAGGGCCTGGATCGCCGACCCGGCAATCGATGTCGTCATCACCACCGGGGGCACCGGTTTCACCGGCCGCGATGTGACCCCGGAGGCGCTTGAGCCGCTGTTTGAAAAGCGCATGGAAGGTTTCGCGACGCTCTTCCTGATGGTGAGCTACGCCAAGATCGGAACCTCCGCCATCCAGACACGCGCCACCGCAGGTGTTGCCGGCGCGACCTATATCTTCTGCGTGCCGGGATCGCCGGGCGCCTGTAGGGACGCGTGGGACGATATTCTCGTGCATCAACTCGATTATCGCTATCGGCCGTGCAATTTCGTCGAGATCATGCCGCGGCTTGATGAACATCTGCGCCGCGTCAAGGCGCAAGGTGCTACGGTATAGCGGCTGCTCTGATGGCGAGCGCCGCAACCTTTCGAACGATTGCGCTGTCGCTCGAGGGTACGACCGACGCGCCGCATTTCGACCGCACAGCCTTCAAGGTCGTGCGCATATACGCGACGCTTGCCAGCGATGGCCGAACGGCAAATTTGAAGTTCTCGCCGGATGAACAGGAGCTGAAGTGCACAGTCGCTGCGGATGTATTTGCATCTGTGCCAAATGCCTGGGGCAAGCAGGGTTGGACAACGGCGATCTTGTCCAGACTTTCCGAGAAGGAACTCAAGAGCGCTCTTGAGACCGCATGGCAACACGCTTTGCCAAAGAGAAAACGTCGCAGGTGATGTTTCAGGCGCCCCGCAGTGAAATTGTGAGCTAAAGCTCCAGATCCCACGTCTCGGAAACCAGCATCTTGCCGAAATCGTCATGGGTCCATTCGCGTGTCAGCTTGAAGCCGGCTGCAACATAAATCTTGCGCGCCCCTTCAAGCACACGATGAGTCCAGAGCGTCACGCGCCTGTAGCCGACACGGCGGGCAAATCGGAGACATTCCTCGACGAGCCGCGTGCCGATGCCCAGTCCGCGCGCTGAAGGGTCGACAAGGAGAAGGCGCAGCCGCGCGGTCTGATCGTCTTCCTTCACAAGGAACACGCAGCCGACGTTCTCGCCATCGCGCTCGGCGATCCAGCCGCACTCTCGGCTGGCATCGAAGTTGCGCATGAAGGCAACCATGATTTCGGCAGTGATGACTTCGATGGTCTGGTTCCAGCCGTATTCGCGGCCGTATACCAAGCCATGTCGCGCAACGACCCAGCCGATGTCGCCGGCCTGAAGAGGGCGCAGGATATAGGGCGTGCGTGGCGCTTCCTCGCCTAATAGCGTTTCGATTGTCCGCATCGCGCCGGTGAGCCGCTGCTGTTGCTCCAGGGACAGCGCTCCGAGCATCGCAGAGATTTCGGTGACGGTATGGGCCTCGATCGGCTCGAATGCCTTGCGCCCGCGTTTGGTCATGGAGAGCAGCGACTGGCGGCCGTCCGAGCCTGAAGTTTCACGCACGATATATCCGCGTGCTTCGAAGGCCTTGAGGATGCGGCTGAGGTAGCCTGCGTCGAGCCCGAGCTCCTGGGCGATCTCGGTCGCGATCGGCTTGTCGCGATGGGCTATCTCATAAAGAACGCGCGATTCGGCGAGCGAAAAATCTCCGCCGCTGTAGCCTTCCTGCAGAACGCCGATGCGCCGGGTGTAGAAGCGGTTGAACTTGCGCACCGCCGCGACGCGGCGGTCAAGTGGGACAGGGACGGAACTGGCAGACAAGACTTCCGATGTCATGCCTTACAGTCAAATAACTAATTGACTAAGTCAAGCATTAGTCGGGAGCAACCGCGGCCCCGCTGCGCAATATGACAAGCCGGCGGCCGACCTTGCGCAAAAGGTCCGCCTCCGGGTCTGCCGCGGCGCGATGGCCGCCGAGGGCGGTATAGTGGCGTTTGGCGATAACCAGACCCTGATCCGCGTCGACCCGGTTGAAAAGGGCCGCTTTCAACATCGACAGCGCCTCGCCCAGAGCAGTGCGGTTCGGTGCAAAAAGGTTGCTGCGGCGGAAAACAGCGGCGTTGACGGCGCTGCCTTGCATGTCCATTCGCTGCAGAAACTGGGTGATTTCTTCGCTCCAGCCGGGATCCGGTATCGCGCCCGGCCGCAGAAACATCAGCCATTCGGAGCGGGCTTTCGCGGCCGCGGCCGCAAGCCGCTGCTCGAGCGGTCCGTCGTCGGTCGCAATGGTGCAGCCCGCGACGTCGGCGACTTCGAGGGTTGCGTCCGTCGATCCGCCATCAGTGATGATGACCTCGCGGACGACGCCTGTCGCTGCGGCCGGCACGAGGGCGGAAAGGGTTCGAACGAGCGGTCGCTCGTTATTCAGGGTCCCGATGATGACACTCAGCATGGTCTGTTCTTACCACCCTGCCGTTGTCGTATTCACGTTACATTTCGGAAACGCATTAAAAATCAGCACGATAAAAGTGGATAGCGAGGGCTCTCATCCTCGTCGCGTATATGTTCTTGTTTTGTTCTATAATTTCGGGTAGCGTTTTCCCATGCGCCCATCGTCAACTCAGCGAAAGCCGCTTGCGGCACCTATTCCCGACCCCGAGTTTCATCCTCGGCACGAGAATGTCGCGTCTCATGTCGGCAGCGATCGTCGGCGCGGCCGTGGCGCGCAGTCGAACGCATCGGGACGTTTCGAGCCGGAAGCGCGGGAAGTCTTCGACGATGGCTGGCAAGGCCTCGACGAACTGCCGGCCTTCAAGACGACGGTCTCGATCGACAGCGCGCGCAGGGTCATCACGCGGAACGACTCGCCCGACATCGGTTTCGACCGCTCGATCAATCCTTATCGCGGCTGCGAGCATGG
>Ga0164243_10010236_pt1 | contig 13510 bp, 12 predicted proteins | sample OricompcompostOP_FD_108781 | JGI IMG/M metagenome (GOLD analysis project Ga0164243, IMG submission 108781) | Organic Plus compost microbial communities from Emeryville, California, USA - Original compost - Organic plus compost (OP) | ecosystem: Engineered > Solid waste > Mixed feedstock >... | reverse complement strand
CGGCAGGGTCACCCGCCTGCTCGACGACATCGACGGCGAGCCGTTCCTCGGCCCCAACGACATCGTCTTCGACGCGCAGGGCGGCTTCTGGTTCACCGACTTCGGCAAGACCGGCGCCCGCACCCAGGACCGAGGCGCGGTGTACCACCGCGCGGCCGACGGCTCCGGCCTGCGCCGGGCGGCCCAGGGTCTGCTCGGCCCGAACGGGATCGGCCTCTCCCCCGACGGCGCCACCCTCTACGTCGCCGAGACCTACACCGGGCGCCTGCACGCCTGGGCCGTGGCCGGGCCCGGTGAGCTCGCCGACCACCGCATCGTCGTCGCCACGCCGGACCACTTCGACTCTCTCGCGGTCGAGGACGACGGCACCGTCGTGGTGGCCGCCATCCAGCACGGTCTGTGCCTGGTGCGCCCCGACGGGGCGGTCGAGCACGTGCCGATGCCCGACGCCATGACCACCAACGTGGCCTTCGGCGGCCGCGACCGGCGCACGGCGTTCGTCACCCTGTCGGCCGGCGGGCAGCTGGCGTCGGTGCCGTGGCCCCGTCCGGGGCTCGCCCTGGCGTTCTGACCGGTTGCCGGGACGTCCCTGCGCCCGTCCCGGCGCAGAGCTGGCTTCCGCTGACGCGCACCTGACCGCGACCCTCGCGGTCGCGCCGGGGAGGCCCGCTCTCCCGGTCGCGATCGGGCGGCCCCTCGCTATCGTGCGCCTCCTCGGGGCGAGGGAGATCGGAGGCGGGGGTTGAACGACGCGTCGGGCACCAACCGGGCCGAGGCCAGCCGTCCCGTGATCCTGTCGGTCGACGACGACGACGGGGTCTCCCGGGCGCTCGCCCGCGACCTGCGCCGCCGGTACGGCGACCGCTTCCGGATCCTGCGCACCACCAGCGGTGCCGAGGCGCTCGACGACCTGCGCGACCTGAAGCTGCGTGGCGTCCCCGTGACCATCCTCCTGGCCGACTACCGCATGCCCGAGATGGACGGCATCCGGTTCCTCGAGGCGGCCATGGACATCGTCCCGACCGCCCGGCGGGTGCTGCTCACCGCCTACGCCGACACCGACGCGGCCATCGACGCCATCAACGTGGTCGACGTCGACCACTACCTGCTCAAGCCGTGGGACCCGCCCGACGAACGCCTCTACCCGGTGCTCGACGGCCTCATCGAGGTGTGGGACCGCACGCCCCGCCACCGGGGCGAGCTCGTGCGGGTGATCGGCCACCGGTGGTCGTCCCGCTCCTACGAGGTGCGGGAGTTCCTCGCCCGCAACCAGGTGCCCTTCTCCTGGCTGCTCGTCGACGAGCCCGAGGCGGGGCGCCTGCTGGCCGCGGCCGACCTCGACGACGGCACCGTGCCCGTCGTCGTCACCCCCGACGGCACCGCCCTCGTGGCCCCCACCGACACCGAGATCGCCGCCGAGGTCGGGCTGGTCACCTCGCCCTCGTCGGAGTTCTACGACCTGGTGGTGGTCGGCGGCGGCCCCGCCGGGCTGGGTGCCGCCGTGTACGGCGCCTCGGAGGGGCTGCGCACCGTGCTGGTGGAGAGCCGAGCGACCGGCGGCCAGGCGGGGCAGAGCTCGCGCATCGAGAACTACCTCGGCTTCCCCGACGGCGTGAGCGGCGCCCAGCTCACCGAGCGGGCCCGGCGCCAGGCGGAGCGCTTCGGGGTCGAGATCGTCACCGCCCGCGACGTCGCCGGTCTCGACGCCATGGGACCGTCGCGCACCGTGCGCTTCGAGGACGGCCACGAGATCGCCGCGCAGACCGTCATCCTCGCCACCGGCGTCTCCTACCGACGCCTCGACGCCCCCGGCGTCGACGAGTTCGTCGGTCGCGGGGTGTTCTACGGGGCGGCCACCACCGAGGGGCCGTCGTGCCGCGACCAGGAGGTGTTCATCGTCGGCGGGGCCAACTCCGCCGGGCAGTCGGCGATGTTCTTCTCCCGCTACGCGTCGCGGGTCCACCTCCTCGTCCGGGGCGACTCCCTCGAGCGGTCGATGTCGCACTACCTCATCGAGCAGATCCGCGCCGTCGACACCATCGAGGTCCACACGTGCACCGAGGTGGTCGGCGGCTCGGGCCGGGACCACCTCGAGTCGATCACCCTGCGGGACGCCACCACCGGGGCGACCACCACCCGCCCGGCCCAGTGGCTGTTCGTGTTCATCGGCGCCGCGCCCCGCACCGACTGGCTCGGCGACGACATCGAGCGCGACCAGCACGGCTTCGTGCGCACCGGGCCCGACCTCGTCGTCGACGGGGTCGGCCCCCGAGGCTGGGACCTCGACCGGGCCCCGTACCACCTGGAGACCAGCGTCCCCGGGGTGTTCGCCGCCGGCGACGTGCGCTCGGGCTCCATCAAGCGGGTGGCCTCCGCCGTCGGCGAGGGGGCCATGGCCGTGGCCCTCGTCCACCGCTACCTGGAGCTGCTCTGATGGGACGCGAACCGGTCGACATCCAGGAGCTGCGGCACCTCTTCCTGTTCGCGGAGCTCGACGACGACAAGCTCGGGTGGCTGGCCGAGCAGGGCGAGGTGGCGTGCGTCGACGCGGGGGCGCTGGTCTACGAGGAAGGCGAGCCGGCAGAGTGCTTCTACGTGCTCCTCGAGGGCACGGTGTCGCTGCTGCGCCGGGTGCAGGGTGACGACATCGAGATCAACCGCACCGACCAGGTCGGCGTCTACGCCGGGGCCACCCAGGCCTACGTCGGCGATCGGGTGCCGCAGCGCTACCTCAACAGCATGCGGGCGGTCACCGACGTGCGGCTCTTCGTGCTGCCGGGCGCCGCGTTCACCCACATGGTGCGCGAGTGGTTCCCCATGGCCATGCACCTGCTCGAGGGGCTCTACTTCGGCCTCCAGGCCACCCAGTCGGTGGTCAGCCAGCGCGAGCGGCTGCTGGCCCTCGGCTCGCTCACCGCCGGCCTCACCCACGAGCTCAACAATCCCGCCGCCGCCGCGGGCCGAGCCGCGGCCGAGCTCCGCGAGCGCGTCGACGCGTCCCACGCCCACCTGCGCCGCATGCTGGCCGCTCCCGACGGCACCGCGTGGGTGCGCGCCGTGGTCGCCTTCGAGCTCGCCCTCATCGAGCGGGCTTCGGCGACACCGGGCCCCGACCACGACGACGACGGGGAGGAGGAGCTCGGCGACTGGCTCGACGCCCACCACGTGCCCGATCCCTGGGAGGCGGGTGCCACCCTCGCCGAGGTCGGCGTGGGGCGGGCCGACCTGGAGGAGCTGGCCGAGGTCGTCCCCGCCGAGGAGCTGCCCGACGCCATCGCCTGGGTGGCCACCACCGTCGGGGTGCGCCTGCTCACGAAGGAGGTCGACGAGGCCCTCGGCCGCATCACGAACCTCGTCGACGCCGCCCGCCAGTACTCGCAGATGGACCGGGCACCCCTCCAGGAGACCCGGCTCGACGAGCTCCTCGACGCCACCCTCACCATGCTCTCCCGCAAGGTGCCCGAGGCCGTCACCGTGGTGCGCGACTACGACCCCGACCTCGGCCCCATCCCGGTGTACGCCGCCGAGCTGAACCAGGTGTGGACGAACCTGATCGTGAACGCGCTGTACGCGATGGGCGGCGAGGGCACGCTGACGGTGCGCACCGGCCTCGACGGCGACTGCCAGGTCGTGGAGGTCATCGACACCGGCCCCGGCGTGCCCCCGGAGCTCACCCGGCGGATCTTCGACCCCTTCTTCTCCACCAAGCCCGTGGGCGACGGCACCGGGCTGGGCCTCGACATCTCGTACCGCATCGTCGTGCACCGCCACCACGGCGACCTCACCGTCGACTCCCGCCCCGGTCACACCGTGTTCCGGGTGGCGCTCCCCTCGACCCGCTAGAGCGGCCGTCCGAGGTCGCCGCCGCCACCGCCCGGTGTCCGTAGGATGCGCCGCCATGGACGGCACTCCCGCAGGTTGGTACGACGATCCCGAGAACCCGGGTCAGCAGCGCTGGTGGGACGGCCGCGCGTGGACCGACCACCGTGCGCCCGGTGCCACCGGGGACGCGCCCACCGCGCCACCTCCGGGACCGGCGCCGACCACCCCGCCGCCTCCCGGCGCGCCCACGCCACCCCCGCCCGGAGCGCCGGTCCCGCCGCCTCCCGCCAGCGCGGTGCCGCCGCCCGGTGGCCCGGCCGCGCCTCCGCCGCCCGGTGGCCCGGCCGTCCCTCCCCCTCCCGGACCGCTCCCGGGGGCGCCGGCCAAGACGTCCAACAAGGCCCTCTGGATCGTGCTCGGCATCGTCGGCGCCGTGGTGGTGCTGGTGTTCGTCGCCATCCTCCTCATCAGCCTGCTCGGCGACAGCGCCACCGACGTGGTCGAGAAGAAGCTGCCGGCTGCGCTGGAGGAGAACTTCGCCGACCAGGGGGTCGAGGTCACCGTCAGCAAGGTCGAGTGCGACGAGATCTCCGACGACGACGGCCCCTTCACCACCTCGTGCGAGATCAGCATCGACGGCCTGGCCGAGAAGCTGGACGCCACCGTGTTCGGTGAGATCGACGGCACCACGGTGCGGGTCAACGACGTGAGCTCCGACCAGACCATCCTCACCGCCGACCTGGCGGTCAGCCAGACCCAGCTGGTGGTCGACGAGATCGACCCCACCATCGGCATCCTCTCGTGCACCCTCGACGCGCCGGTGGTGCTGGTCGAGGAGGGCATGACCTTCAGCTGCGAGGCCGACTCTGACGAGACCGTCACGTTCGAGGTCCAGGACGGGATGCTCGTCATCATCGACGTCGAGTGACCGACGCCGGCGAGCCGACCGGCTCGTCGGGTTCGAGCGCAAGGAACGGGGTGCGCCCGCCGCCGGGGCGGGCCACCCTGGACCCATGGACGACGAGCAGCGCTGGGCCGCGGTGGTGGCGCGTGAGGACACGGGCGGCTGGGTCTACGCCGTGCGCACGACCGGGGTGTACTGCCGTCCCGGCTGCCCGGCCCGACGACCGCGGCGGGAGAACGTGGAGTTCCACGACGACCCGGCGGCAGCGGAGGGGGCGGGGTTCCGGGCCTGCCGCCGCTGCCGGCCACGCGAGGCCACCGCGCCGGACCCCACGGCGGAGCTGGTGACGGCTGCCCGCCGGCGCCTCGACAGCGACGAGCGGGTGCCGACCCTGGCCGAGCTGGCCAGCTCCCTCGGGGTGAGCCCCTCCCACCTCCAGCGGGCCTTCACCGCCCGCGTCGGGGTGTCACCCCGGGCCTACGCCGAGCACCTGCGCGCCCGGCGGGTCGCCGAGCGGCTCGAGGCGGGGACGCCCGTGAGCGATGCCGCCTACGACGCCGGGTTCGGCAGCGCCGGGCGGCTCTCGGCGGCCGCAGCCTCCCGGCTGGGCATGACCCCCAGCCGGTTCCGGGCCGGCGGGGCCGGCGAGCGCATCCGCGTGGCGGTGGCCGAGGCCTCGCTGGGGGCCGTACTGGTGGCGGCCACGGACCGGGGCGTGTGCGCCATCGACCTGGGCGCTGACCCCGACGAGCTGCTGGCCGCCTTCTCCCGCCGCTTCCACGCGGCCACGGTCGTCGCCGGCGACCGGGCGTTCGAGCGCACGGTCGCGACCGTGGTCGCCGTGGTGGAGGGCACCGCCCCCGCCGACGCCCTCACCTACGACGTGCGGGGCACCGCGTTCCAGGAACGGGTGTGGCAGGCGCTGCGGTCGATCCCCGCCGGCACCACCACGGCCTACGCGAGGCTCGCCGAGCGGATCGGTGCGCCCGGCTCGGTGCGGGCGGTGGCCGGTGCCTGCGCGGCCAACCAGCTGGCGGTGGCCGTGCCCTGCCACCGGGTGGTGCGCGCCGACGGCGGCCTGGCCGGCTACCGGTGGGGCGTCGAGCGCAAGCGCGCCCTGCTGGAGCGGGAGGCGGCGGCCCACACGCCGGTGGACGCCGGAGCCTGACCCCCCGGCGCCGGGCGTCAGCCCTCGAGCATCGCCCGCAGCAGCGGCTCGATCGAGCCGGCCTCCGCCTCCCGGGTCTGGCCGCCGGCGGCGAGGAAGCGGCGCATCGGCTCGACGTGGGTGCCCGCGGCGAGGAGGCGGCCCAGCTCGTCGCTCTCCGCGGTGAGGACCTCCTCGCTGATGCCCTCCCGGAGGGACCGGTCGACCACCCGCTTCACCGCGGCGACCGACGCCGGCGGCATGGCCCCCACCCGGGCGGCCAGGGCCTCGACCCGGGCGTCGATCTCGTCGACCGGCACCAGCTCGTCGAGCCAGCCCACGGCGAGCGCCTCGTCGGCGTCGAGGTCGCGCCCGGTGAGGATGATCTCGAGGGCACGGGCGCGGCCCACCAGCCACGGCCAGCGGGTGGTGCCCCCAGCGCCGGGTAGGATGCCCATCGGTACCTCGGGCTGGCCGATGCGGGTGCGGGGCGTGCCGATGCGCAGGTCGAGGGCGGAGAGCACCTCGCACCCCCCTCCCCGGGCGGCGCCGTCGACCACGCCGATGGTGAGGTAGGGCGCGGTGTGGAGCTGCTGGAGCAGGGCGGCCACCACGTTGGGCTCGGTGGCGGCCACCGGCTCCGACGGCGGCACCGCGACGATGCGCTCGACGTCGCCGTGCATCAGGAAGAAGTCGGGGTCCGCGCTACGGAACACCGCGACGGTGACCCCGGCCCCGGCCAGGGCGGGCACCAGCTCGCTCAGCCCGATCACGAGGTCGAGCCCCACGATGTTCACCGGTGGCAGGTCGAGCACGACCTGCGCCACCCGCCCGTCGACCGTCCATCGGACGCCGTGCGACTCCCCCATGTGCCCCCCTCTGTGGTCGCCCGTCCGGTGACGGGTCGGTGTGGCTCAGACCCGGCCGAGCCCCATCTTGAGCTGGTCGGCGGAGCCCCCGCCGTCGACCGCGATGACCTGCCCGCTGATGAATCGCCCGGCCGGCGAGCACAGGAACAGCACCGTGTAGGCGATGTCGGTGCCGTGACCGCTGAGCCCGAGCGGGTTGTTCGCCCGGTGCTCGTCACCGGCGCCGGTGCCGGTGGCCTCGGCGAACCGGCGCACCCCCTCGGTGCCGGAGATGTGTCCCGGCGCCACCGCGTTCACGCGGATGCCGTACGGGCCGAACTCGACCGCGCAGGTGCGGGTGAGCGAGTCGACCCCCGCCTTCGCCGCCGCCACGTGGGCCTGGAGCGACGCGCCTTTCAGCTCGAACGGGGCCGAGATGTTGACGATGTGCCCGCCGTGCGCCTTCAGCGACGCCTCGAACGCCGCCTTGGTGACGTTGTAGGTGCCGAGCAGGTCGATGTCGACGACGGCCTTGAACCCGTTCGGCGACAGGCCGCTGACCGGCACCGGGAAGTTGCCGGCGGCATTGTTCACCACGATGTCGAGGGTGCCGAACGCGTCGACGCAGCGGGCGACGACGTCGGCCACGGCCGGGGCGTCGCGCACGTCGGCGCTGAACCAGCGGGCGTCGATGCCCTCGGCGGCGAGCTCGTCGCACGCCGCTCGGAGGTTCTCCTCCTTGCGGCTCACCATGGCGACCCTCGCGCCGTGCTGGCCGAGCACCCGGCAGATCTCCTTGCCGATGCCCGTGGCCCCGCCCGTGACCAGGGCCGAGCGTCCGGCCAGCAGGTCAGGGGCGAAGCACGACGCGAGGGGCTCGCCCACGGTGGTGCCTACGACGCGGCGGACGCCGCCAGGCCGTCGATGATGCCGTTGAGCGTGGCGCTCGGGCGCATGGCCGCCGACACCTTGGCCGGGTCGGGGAAGTAGTACCCGCCGATGTCGACCGGCTCGCCCTGCACGCCGTCGAGCTCGGCGACGATGGCGCTCTCGTTGCTGCGCAGCGCCTCGGCGATCGGAGCGAAGAGGGCGGCCACCTCGGCGTCGGTGGTCTGGGCGGCGAGCTCCTCGGCCCAGTAGAGGGCGAGGTAGTAGTGGCTGCCCCGGTTGTCGATCTCGCCCACCTTGCGTGACGGCGACTTGTTCTCGTCGAGCAGGGTGCCGGTGGCCTTGTCGAGGGCGTCGGCGAGCACCTGGGCCCGGGCGTTGTTGCCCGCCACGGCGAGGTGCTCGAGCGAGGCGGCCAGGGCGAGGAACTCGCCGAGGCTGTCCCAGCGCAGGTGGTTCTCCTTCACGAACTGCTGCACGTGCTTCGGGGCCGAGCCGCCGGCGCCGGTCTCGAAGAGGCCGCCGCCGTTCATGAGGGGCACGATCGAGAGCATCTTGGCGCTGGTGCCGACCTCGAGGATCGGGAACAGGTCGGTGAGGTAGTCGCGCAGCACGTTGCCGGTGACCGAGATGGTGTCCTCGCCCTTGCGGATGCGGGCCAGGGAGTACTTCGCCGCCTCCGGCGGGGCGAGGATCTCGATGGTGAGCCCGTCGGTGTCGTGATCGGCCAGGTAGGTCCTCACCTTGGCGATGAGCTGGGCGTCGTGGGCCCGGTTCTCGTCGAGCCAGAACACGGCGGGGGCGCCGCTGGCCCGGGCCCGGGTGACGGCGAGCTTCACCCAGTCGCGGATGGCGGCGTCCTTGGTCTGGCAGGCCCGCCAGATGTCGCCGGCCTCGACGGTGTGCTCCATGAGGACGTTGCCGTCCTGGTCGACGACGCGCACGGTGCCGTCGACGGGGACCTCGAAGGTCTTGTCGTGGGAGCCGTACTCCTCGGCCTTCTGGGCCATGAGGCCGACGTTCGGCACCGAGCCCATGGTGGCCGGGTCGAGCGCGCCGTGCAGCTTGCAGTCGTCGATCACGGCGGCGTAGACGCCGGCGTAGCAGCGGTCCGGGATGACGGCCTTGGTGTCCTGGAGCTCGCCGGCCGGGTTCCACATGCGGCCGGAGTCGCGGATCATCGGCGGCATGGAGGCGTCGATGATGACGTCGCTCGGCACGTGGAGGTTGGTGATGCCGCGGTCGGAGTCGACCATCGCCAGGTGGGCACCGGAGGCCATGGCCGCGGCGATGTCGGCCTCGATCTCGGTCTGCTCGGTCTCGGTGAGGGTGCCGACCCGGGCGAGCACGTCGCCGAGGCCGTCGTTGGGATCGACGCCGATGCGGGCGAACGTGTCGGCGTGCTTGGCGAAGACGTCGGCGAAGTAGGCCTTCACCGCGTGGCCGAAGATGATCGGGTCGGAGACCTTCATCATCGTGGCCTTGAGGTGGATGGAGAAGAGCACGCCCTCGGCCTTGGCGTCGGCGAGCTGGGCGGCCAGGAAGGCGTCGAGCGCCTTGGCGCTCATGAAGGTGCCGTCGATGACCTCACCCTCGAGCACCGGGAGCGACTCCTTCAGCACGGTGGTGGTGCCGTCGGCGCCGGCGAGCTCGATGCGCAGGGTGCCGGGCTTCTGGATGGTCACCGACTTCTCGTTGCCGTAGAAGTCGCCACCGTCCATGTGGGCCACGTGGCTCTTCGAGTCCGGCGACCAGGGGCCCATGCGGTGGGGGTGCTTGCGGGCGTAGTTCTTCACCGAGGCCGGCGCCCGGCGGTCGGAGTTGCCCTCGCGCAGCACCGGGTTCACGGCCGAGCCCTTGACCTTGTCGTAGCGCGCCTTGATGTCGCGCTCGGTGTCGTCCTTCGGCTCGTCGGGGTACTCCGGCACCATGTAGCCCTTGGCCCGGAGCTCCTCGATGGTGGCCTTGAGCTGCGGGATCGATGCCGAGATGTTCGGCAGCTTGATGACGTTGGCCTCGGGCCGCTCCACCAGCTCACCCAGCTCGGCGAGGTCGTCGGAGACCCGCTGCTCCTCGGTGAGGTGATCGGGGAACTGGGCGAGCACGCGGGCGGCGAGGGAGATGTCGCGCAGCTCCACGTCGACACCGGCGGCCGCGGTGAACGCCCCGATGATCGGGAGCAGCGAGGCGGTGGCCAGCGCCGGCGCCTCGTCGGTCTGCGTGTAGATGATCGTGTGGGTGGTCTCGGACATGCGTCTTCCCGTGCTCTTCCCGTGGACGGCCGGATGATGGCCCACCTCGGGGGCGGGCGCGAGGGGCCATCCTCTCACTCCCGCCGGGATGTGCCCAACGTCGCCCGTGACGGGTGGGTCAACCTCCTCGAGCGCCCCGGTCCCCCGGCCGTGGACGAGGCCACCGCCGCCCAGACCCGCGAGCTGCTCACCATGTACGACGCCACCTGGGGCTGACCGTCAGGCGGCCACCCCGGCCACCGCGCTCATCACCCGGGGGAGCTCGTCGACGAGCTCGCGGGCCAGCAGGCCCAGGCCGCCCACCCGGGCCGCCACCTGCTCGCCGGCCCGACCGTGGAGGTGGACCGCCCAGAGGGCGGCGTCGAGGGGCTCCGCACCCCGGGCGAGGAGCCCGGTGAGCACCCCCGCCAGCACGTCGCCCGATCCGGAGGTGCCGAGGCCGGGGTGGCCGCTGCGGTCGAGGTAGGTGGAGGTCCCGGGCCCGGCGAGGAGGGTGTCGGGGTGACGCAGGGCGACGGTGCACCCGACGCGGGCCACCAGGGCACCGAGCACGGCCTCGGGGCCGGCGCCGGCGTCGTCGCCCAGCACCACGCCGGCCTCCACCTCGTTCGGGATCAGCACCGTCCGGCCCCGCACCGGAGCGAGCAGCCCGGGATCGTCCGCGAGCACCGGCAGCGCGCCGGCGTCGACCACCAACGCCGTCTCCGGCCCGAGGGCGGGAACGATGCCGCGCAGCAGCGCCCCGGAGGCGTCCGGGTCGAGGGCTCCGGTGCCGACCAGCACGGCGTCGGCGCGACGCACCAGATCGCCGGCCGCCTCGGCCGCCTCGGCGCCGAGGCTGCCGGCGCGGCCGGCGGGCAGGGCCACCACGCGGGCCTCGGGCACGGCCAAGGCGAGACCGGTGGCCACCGCAGCGCTGGTGGCGAGCTGGAGCTTGCCCGCTCCCGCCCGCAGCGCCGCCACCCCGGCGAGCAGCACCGCACCCGGCGTCTCGTCGCCGCCGCCGACCACCAGCACCCGACCCCGGGTGCCCTTGTCGGTGGTCCCCGAGACGCTCGGCAGCGGGCGCTCGCGCAGGAGCGCGGGGGTCACCACCTGCAGGTCGGGGCCCGGTCGGGTCGTCACCGGGGGCCGACCGGCACGTCGGGCTCCCGGCTCACCGGCGCGGCCTCCTGCACCATCGCGCCCACCTCGTCGACGCCGACGAGGGCCATGCCGTCGGGCCGGCGCGCGTCGGCGTGGAAGCTGGTGACCGAGCAGTTGGCCAGATCCCGGGAGCGGGAGAGGGCGAGCACCTCGCTCTCCGTCAGGCCCTCGAGCACGTACCGGAACATGTGGATCACCACCTGGTGGGCCACGAGGACGACCCGCTCGCCCCGGTGGGCGCGGGAGATGGAGTCCAGCGCGGAGCGCACCCGCAGGCCCACGTCGCACCAGCTCTCCCCGCCCGGAGGCCGGTGGTAGAACTTCCCGACCCGGGCCCGCAGCTCGGCCTGCTCGGGGAAGCGCTCGATGATCCCGGTCCGGGTGAGCCGGTCGAGGAGCCCGAACTCCCGCTCCCGCAGCCGCTCGTCGAGCACGACGGGGATGCCCAACCCACCCTCGGCGACGGCCAGCTCGGCGGTCTGCCGGGCCCGCACGTACGGCGAGGCCAGCACGACCGTCGGCCGGGGGCGCCGCTCGGCCAGCCAGCGGCCCAGCGCCCGCGCCTGCTCCTCCCCCAGCGGCGACAGCGGCACGTCCATGTCTCGCTCGGCGATGTCGATGCCGGGGAGCCCCTCGGCCTCGGCCCGGTCGCGCGCCACGTTGCCGGCGCTCTCCCCGTGGCGGACCAGCAGCAGCTCGGAGGGCCAGCGACCTCGCCGCGACCGGTGGTTCCACAACCTCATGGTGCGGCCCTACCCGACCGGTCGGACGCCGATGCCGGGCTCTACCCTGGCGGCCCTCGGGTCAGCGCAGGAAGGCGCGCAGCTCCGCCACGTCGGCGACGGCCTGGCGGCGGCCCATGGCGACGGCGTCGGGCACGGCGGCGGGGTCCATGAGCGTCATGAGGTCCATGCGCTCCGGCTGGCGGCGGAACACCCGGGTGCCGGTGGCCTCCAGGGCCTCCAGCTCCTCGAGCACGGCTCGGGGCCCGGAGGTCATGGCGCCACGCTCGGCGCCGGCGCCGTCGGTGAGGTTCAGTACGACCGCCCGCTCGGCCCCGGCCAGGAGGTCGAGGTGGGTGCCGGTGCCGCAGACCCCGCCGTCCATGCAGCGACGGTCGAGGATGGGCTGCGGAGAGAAGAGCCCGGGCACCGCGCTGCTCGCGGCGACCGCCCGGGTGATGGGGACGCCGTGCTCCCGGGTGATGACGCACCGCTCCCCGGTGTAGGTGTCGACGCAGGTGATGTGCAGGGCGTCGGCCGGCCAGCGGCGGGACTTCAGCACCACCGCCACGTTGCGGGCCATCACCGAGTCGGAGGGGGTGCGGGCGGCCAGGGCCGCCCGGCCGATCTCCCGGATGGTGTCGGGCTCGGCGTCCTCCGCGAGGAAGAAGATGTCGCGGGCCCGCTCCTGGCTGGGGCGAAGGGTGCCCGCCGGGGCCAGCGCGCCGATCAGCTTCGGCGCCCGGGCCAGGAGCGAGACCTCCTTGCGGAACCGGCCGATGTGGCCACCCTCCAGCACGGAGGCCACGAGCGAGCCGGCCGACGTGCCGACCACGCGGGGCGATCCGGCCAGGTCGACACCGTGCTCGGCGAGGGTGGCGAGGTACGCCACCTGCCAGGCCACGAAGAACACCCCACCTCCGCCGAGGGAGAGGCCGGAGCTGAGGCCCTCGCCGTACCCCGCCGAGAAGTCCCGGGGGCGGGCGAGGCCGTCGGGCGGGGGCTGGCTCGGGGCGGTGGGCAGCTCGGTCGGGGCGCTCGTCGGGGCGTCGGCCATGGGCGCCGATGCTACGGCGCGGACCCTCCCGGCCGCCCTTCCCGGCTGCCGACGTAGGCCGGGCGCCGCAGCCGGTTGACCAGGCCGGCCGGCACCAGGTCGGGGCTGGTGTGGAACGGGTCGAGGTCGAGATCGCGCTCCTCGTCGGGGTCGAGGCGGCCGGTGAGCTCGATCGCCGCGAAGCGCTGCCACGGGCCCGCGCCGGCCGCCCAGGCCAGCTCCACGTCCACCGGCTCACCGCTCCCGGCCGGCCCCGCCCGGTTCGCGACGTCGGCGAGGCCGTCGATCCCCGTGGTGAGGACCCGGGTGGCGAAGTGCACGGTGCCGTCCCGGCCCGCGTACGGCAGCAGGGTGGTGGCCCACCCCGACGAGAACGAGCGGGTGGGGCGCAGCACGTGGCGACCCACGGCCCCGCTCCAGGTGGTGGTCATCAGCAGGTCGAAGGGGTCCCCGTGGCCGGCCGCGTCGTCGAGGCGGGCGGCGATGCCGAGCAGGTCGGGCAGCGGCTCGGGCAGGCCGACCCCCCGGGAGAAGCGGACCACGGCCGGCCACCGGCCCGGGGGGATCCCGCGGGGCGCGGCGCCGTCGACCGGGGTGGGGCCCCCGGTCGACGCTGGCGCTCATGCCGCGAGCCGCTCCGCGACGGCGTCCGGCAGCACCCGCTGGACGGTGCCGCGGAGCACCTGGTTGGGCCGCTGCTGCTCGCCCATGAGCGAGTCGACGG
>Ga0164243_10010235_pt1 | contig 13511 bp, 7 predicted proteins | sample OricompcompostOP_FD_108781 | JGI IMG/M metagenome (GOLD analysis project Ga0164243, IMG submission 108781) | Organic Plus compost microbial communities from Emeryville, California, USA - Original compost - Organic plus compost (OP) | ecosystem: Engineered > Solid waste > Mixed feedstock >... | reverse complement strand
GGGCGCGGTCAGCGTCTCCGCCAGCGCGCAGGACGCCTCGAAAATATTCGCGTGGCTGGCCCGGGGCACCAGCGATCAACAGATTCCCGAAGGCACGGATATTTCACCCATTCCGTTCGTTGGTAAGGAGTACGCCACGCCGGGGTTGGAACTCAATCCCATATTCAAGACACTTTATGACAACCAGCACGACAAAGGCACATTTATCGGCGTCATGCTGATGAGGGTCAGCGCGCCGGTCAACGGCAGCTCGGAGGCTCTGAAACAGGTCGTGGATTATCTGCATGATCGGGACTACAAACTCGACTATGTATTCAGCGATCTCGAAGACGAGGACGGCTATAACACCTCCGTCCAGGATGTGGAGGCGATCGTGGCCCAAGTCCGAAACAACCCGGACCCCAACATCAACAGCGCACGTATCGGCCAATATCACTATTACCCCGGCGCAATCGACTTATCCGGCTATGATCAGAACCATATAGACAACTCCGAATACGATGCGCAATACCGCAAGGCGGGCCCCAACAACAGCGTGGGCCTGAACGTGGCCATGCCGAACTGCTATCCCTACGGCATCTTCAAAAAACATGCGGAACCCGGCGCGTGGCCCGCTGGCCAGTTGTCCCCGAACGCGCGCAGCGGGTTGTTCTACGCACCGCTGGAAAAGTTTTCCACCGCCAAACGCGCACTGCCCGCCGGCCATGAACTGATTCCGTGGATCACCGATTACCAAGATATGAAGAACAACAATCCAACCTCGGATCAGTTGCCCACACCGGGTGATAACGCCGCGTTGCTCCAGCATTTCCGACTCAGGGGCGCGGACGGTTACTACACTTTATCGGTGAACAAATCGCCGCTAACCGGGGTGGACACGTATTACTGGCTGCACTTCGCTGTTGGCGACAACCTTCAGCAACAGGAGTTGGCCGCCGCAAAAGCCTATTACAAGGACATGAATGTCGCCTGGCACGAGCTGGACGCATTTTTCGCCCTGCCCGGCGATGCGCACATCCTGAATCTCTCCACCAATAAAACCAGCGGCGTCGAATGGTCGGCGGTGCGCAAGGGAGATCGCGTGCACGTGCTGGTCAGCAACCTGAGCACCGCAGCACAGAGCGTGGACTGGTCCTTTTATCCGCAGATGCCATTGCTGTCGCCCGTGCTCGCCGCCGGTACTCACAAGGCCTTCGAGACCCGCTCGTTCTATCTCGAGAACGACGATATGGCGTCCTACACTTTGGGTGAGGACATGAGTAATCAGGGCGCGCTCAACTGGTCGGGCATCAGTCCGATCAACTTCGTCAGCACACTGGTTGACATCAGCACCGGCAACGCGTCGGGCGCCGTCGTGCAGAGCGTCGCCAACGCCGATGCCTGGTACACGACTCACAACCCCGGTTTCGCCGCCACCGACAAAGTGGTGTATTCGGCCTGGCTGTTCCGGCACAGCGATGCGATCACCTTCCTGCCGATAAATACCACGGGGGTCAGCGCATCGGCGCTGCCCGCCGCATCGGCGCAGGGGCCGGCGCTGAGCATCGACGGCAGCCAGTTCAAACTGCGCAAAAGCCGCGATGCCGGCACGGTTTACACCGCGGTCAACCTCGGCGCCGACGCCGACAAATGGTATGAGGTGCAGATCGCGGTGGACCCCGGCAACGGCGGTTCCGGTGATTTCGGCACGGCGGCGGTATGGGTGCGCAATGTCAGCGATCACCAAACCGAATTCACCCGGCTGGTGTTCGACGACCCGGCGACACCCACGGTGGAGCGCCTCAAGACCATCGCGCTGCAACTCAACACGACGGCGGGCCGCAGCACCACCGATTTCAACGGCTGGCAGATTTCGGCGGCCGGCGACGGCAATGCCATCGACAATCTCAACGCGGGCTATTACCTGTCGCACGGTGAAAACTTCGAACATTACGACGCCATGGCGGCATCGATGAGCGCGGATCCCGACTGGCTCAGCAATGCCTCCTCCTGGCGGGTGCGGGCGCCGTACAACAGCAGCGGCAACGGCTCCGCGCAGGCGCTCACGCCGGTGGCGGGCTCCTACAACGTGTCCGGTGCCTGGTATACGGAAAACCCCAGGTTTTCCCCGACCGACGTGGTGGCCTACCAGGCCAAGCTCTACAGCGGCAATGCCGCCACGGCCCGGCCGGTGGGCTTTGCGCCCTACCACAACTCCACCGCCAACACCGGCCCCTACGTCCAGCTCTACTGGACCGACCTGCGCCTGCGTTCGATCGTGCCCAACGGTGCCGTTTACCGCGCCAACAACATCACCGTGCAGCCCAACTGCTGGTATGAGGTGCGCGTGGTGGTCGATCCGAATCACTACAACAGCGGTGTACCGGGCGAAAGTCACGGCGGCGCGAAATTGTTCGTGCGCAATATCACCAACGGTGAAACCGAGCTGCAACCGGTGACGCTGGACAATATCGACACCAGCACCGTCGAAACGGAAACGGAAATCCCTCTGCAACTCAACAGCCTGCGCGACACCACCGTGCTGGATGGTTGGTACGCCTACGGTTATGACGAAAGTTCGCAGATCGACGATCTGAAAGCCTTCGTCCTGGATTGACTGTGACGCCCCGTGTTCGCGCGGGGCTTTTTTCCCACACGAAAACGTTCAGCAGCACGATCAGGCCACATCGTAACAAGCGCAAAAAAACACCCCTGCATGTCGCCGAGAGCGCACCAAACGCGACGCGGATCTGTGCGACAATCGCCGCGCATCCCTCTCACGAAACATTTCCCGCCACCCAGAGGAGCCCGACGATGGCCGTATCCCCCACCCTCACCCTCAACGATGGGCACACCATTCCCCAGCTGGGGTTCGGCGTCTGGCAGGTGCCCCTTGATGTCACCGAACAAGTGGTCGGCACCGCCATCGCGGCCGGATACCGCGCGATCGACACCGCGGCCGCCTACGACAATGAAACCGGTGTCGGCGCCGCCATCGCCGGTTGCGATGTGCCGCGCGATCAGTTGTTCATCACAACCAAACTCTGGAATGCCGAGCACGGTTACGATCGCACCCTCAGGGCCTTCGATGCCAGCCTGGAAAAACTCGGCCTGGAATATATCGATCTGTACCTGATCCACTGGCCCAAGCCGCGCCAGAACCTGTACGTGGAAACGTGGAAGGCGCTGGTCGAGCTGCGCCGGCAGGGGCGCGCGCGCTCCATCGGCGTCTCCAACTTCACCATTCCCTATCTGGAACACATCATGGATGCCAGCGGCGTCGCGCCGGCGGTGAACCAGATCGAGCTGCATCCGCAATTTCAGCAGCACGCCATGCGCGAATTCCACCGCCGGCACAACATCGCCACACAGGCCTGGAGCCCGCTCGGGCAGGGCCGGCTGCTGAAGAATGCCAGCATCGCAACCCTGGCGAAAAAACACGGCAAGTCGCCGGCCCAGATCATCTTGCGCTGGCACCTGGACAGCGGCCTCATCGCCATTCCGAAATCGGTGACGCCCGAACGCATCCGCGAAAATTTCGCGGTGTTCGATTTTCACCTCGACGCCGATGACATGAATGCCATCGCCGCCCTGGACAGAACCTCGGGCCGGATCGGGCCCGATCCCGACACGGCCGATTTCTGAACCGCCGTTCGCGGCGATCGGCGCGAGCCGCTACAATGCAGGCCCTTGCAGCGGCCGCGAGTCTCCGCCTCAGCGATGTCATCGGAAAATCCCTATCAACTGCCCGGCCCTGACCTGCGCTGGGATGAAACCGGCGCGCCCCGATCCGGCACCTACGGCGATATCTATTTCTCCCGCGACGACGGCCTGGCGGAAACCGACTGGGTATTTCTGCGCGGCAACCGCCTGGCCGAGCGTTGGCGCGCGCTCGATCGCGCCAGGCCCGGCCTGTTCGTCATCGGCGAAACCGGCTTCGGCACCGGCCTCAATTTGCTGTGCGCGTGGCACTTGTGGCGCGAGCTGGCGCCGCCCGGCTGGCGCCTGTGTTTCGTCTCCGCCGAAAAATTTCCGCTGACACGCGCCGAGCTGGAACGCGCGCTGGCCGCATGGCCGCAATTCGCGTCATCCAGCCGGGAATTGCTCGATGTCTATCCCGCGCGTCTGGCCGGCTTTCACCGCGCGACGTTGTCGCACAACACCAGCGTGTCATGGCTGTTCGACAGCGCCGACAACGCCTTCGACGCCCTGCTCGACAGCGCCGCGCCGGAGCTGCCCAATGGCTTCGCGGTGGATGCCTGGTTCCTGGACGGCTTCGCGCCGGCAAAAAATCCGGACATGTGGAGCGAAAAGCTGTTCGACCGCATCGGCCGCCTGAGCAGAACCGGCACCACCTTCGCCACCTTCACCGCGGCGGGTTTCGTGCGCCGAGGACTGAACGCGGTGGGATTCGACGCGCGCCGCACGCCGGGTTTCGGCAGCAAACGCGAAATGCTGTGCGGCGACTTCGATGAAAACGGCCAGAAAAATATCGGCACGGCGATGCCGGACAATGCAGCCGCGTCACGTGGCGATGCCGATCCGAACACAACCCCGCGCGCCGTCGATTATTGGGCCCTGCCGCCGCCGGCGCTGCCGCGCCAAACGGTGGCGGTGATCGGCGGCGGCCTGGCCGGCACCAGCGTCGCGCGGGCACTGGCCGAACGCGGCTGGCCGGTGCTGCTGCTGGAACGCGCGCCCGAACTCGGCGCCGGCGCCTCCGGCAATCCGCAGGGCGTTTTGTATACGAAACTTTCCGCCCGCGCCGGCGCGCTCAACCGCTTCGCCCTGACCAGTTATCTGCACGCGCTCAGCTATTACCGCCGGCGCGATGTATTCACGCAGCCCGTCGGCGATTTCTGCGGCGTGCTGCAATTGCTGGACGATACCGAATCCTGGCAAGCGCTGGCCGCCACCTTTTCCGAACAACAGGAATGGCTGCGATTCGTCGATGCCGAACGCGCCAGCGAACTGGCCGGCTGCACGCTGACCCGGCCGGCGCTGTGGTTCACGCGCGCCGGCTGGCTGGCGCCGCCGCGCGTCTGCGCGTTGCAGGCGCAACATCCGCTGATCGACATTCGCCTGGGATGCGATGTGCAACACCTCGAACACGAGGCCGGCCAATGGCTGCTGCAGACGAGCAGCGGCGAACTGCGCGCCGGCTGCGTCGTACTCGCCAATGCCGATGCCAGCGCGCGCCTGCTGGGCGGCGCCACACTGCCGCTGAAAGCCATCCGCGGCCAGATCAGTTTCCTGCCGCGGCAGGTGCTGCGCGAGCAGCCGCGCATGGTCATCTGCCACGACGGTTATCTCACGCCGCAGCCGCACGGCGGCGTCGCCATCGGCGCCACCTTCGATCTCGCCGACGCTGAAACACAATTGCGCGCTGCGGATCACCAACGCAATATCGCCGCGCTGCGGCTGGCGTTGCCGAATGTGCTGGCGTCGTCCGGCGCGGCCGACGCGGTGGGCGGCCGGGTTGGATTCCGCTGCGCCACGCCGGATTATCTGCCGATGGTGGGCGCGTTATCTGATCACGCGCTGTTGCGCGAGCGCTGCGCGCGCCTGTCGCACAATGCGCGCGCGCCCATCAGCGCGCCGCACGCGGCGCTGCCCGGCCTCTACCTCAACGTGGGACACGGCTCGCGCGGGCTCACATCGACACCGCTGTGCGCCGAGCTGCTGGCCGCGCTCATTTGTGGCGAACCGCGTCCACTGCCGCGCGATCTGATCCATGCGCTCTCGCCCGATCGGTTCGCAATACGCAACCTGATTCGCGGGCGCTGACAGAACAGACATTGCGCTTTACACTCACCGGGTTCATCTTGTCCGGGATCGCCCAACCGAAAGGATTGTCCTCATGCTGACCTCCGCCTTCTCGCGCGGCGACAAAGCCGCCACCGTAGACAGCATCCACAATTACTACGAACACATGGTGCTGGATGAACTTCAGCGCCAGCTGCGCGACCACCCGCACGACCCCGATTTCATCGCCGATGTCGCCTGCGTCGCGCTCAATCATCTGCCGCCGCGTTATATCCGCTACGACGTCGACATGGCCTTTTATCTCTCACCCAAGGAAAGCATGGAAATGGAGGAAAAAGTCAGCGCCGCCGTGCGCTCGGCCCTGCATTTCGTGCGACAGCGGGGCCAGCGCGGAGCATGACGCATGAAAAACAAAAATAAGCAGTGCAGTTTTTTCCCGAGTATTTTTTCCCTGATTCTGTTGTTGTCGGGTTTACCCGCATCCGCCGGCACGGCGCCCGCCGTTCCATTCGCAGTGCTGGCGCAGTATCCGCATCGCAGCCACGCCTTCACCGAAGGCCTGGAGCTGGTCGACGGTCTGCTCTACGAGAGCAGCGGCCTGTACCGGCAATCCTTCATCACCGCCATGCCGCTCGAAGCCGGCGGCGACGCGCTGTTTTTCGAAATGCTGCCCGGCTCCGTATTCGGCGAAGGCATGACCGTGTTCAAGGATCGCATCTATGTGCTCACCTGGAAGGAACAGCGCGCTCTGGTCTACGACAGGAAAACGCGCAAGCTGATCAGGGAGTTCACCTACGAGGGCGAAGGCTGGGGCCTGACCCACGACGACAAACACCTGATCATGAGCAACGGCAGCGACAAGCTGCTTTATCTCGATCCCGACGACGGCAAGGTGGTCAGGACCGTGGCGGTGACCGAGGACGGCAAACCGGTGACGCAGCTGAATGAACTCGAACTCGTCGACAAACGCATTCTCGCCAATGTCTGGCGCACCGACACCATCGTCGTCATCGACCCGAAAACCGGTGTGGTGACCGGCCGCATCGAGCTGGACAAGCTGTATCCGCATTCCATGCGTTCGCCCGCCGCCGACGTGATGAACGGCATCGCCTACGATCCCGCCGACAAAACCCTGCTGGTCACCGGCAAACTCTGGCCGACCGTGTACCGCCTGCGCCTGACCAAACCCCTGCCCTGATCGCCTTCGGGCCGGCACTGCGCCCGGCCCCACTGCTCCAGCCCTCGCCCCGTCGCGCGCGCCGATCGTGCGCGCGCCGGTTTACAGGCGCGGCGGGGCTGGCGACAATGCGGCCTATTCAAACCTCAGGAAGGACTCAAGCGTGACCGTAAAGCCCTCAGTATTGCATCCCGCCTTCGAATGGCTGCGCAGCCAGCCGCTGGAATCGCTGAATATCACGGTCGAGGAATACCGGCATCGCAAAACCGGCGCCGCCCACTATCATCTCGCCGCCGATTTCGACGAGAACGTCTTCCTGGTGGCGCTGCGCACGGTGCCGATGGATTCCACCGGCGTCGCCCACATCCTGGAGCACACCGCGCTGTGCGGCAGCGAGAAATATCCGGTGCGCGATCCGTTCTTCATGATGCTGCGCCGCTCGCTGAACACCTTCATGAACGCCTTCACCAGTTCGGATTGGACCGCCTATCCCTTCGCCAGCCAGAATCGCAAGGACTTCAGCAACCTGCTCGACGTCTATCTCGACGCCGTGTTCTTCTCGCGCCTCGATCCGCTCGATTTCGCCCAGGAAGGTCATCGCATCGAATTCGCCGAACCCGACAATCCCAACAGCGAGCTGATATTCAAGGGCGTGGTGTTCAACGAAATGAAGGGCGCGATGAGTTCGGTGCCGAGCACCCTGTGGCACACGCTCTGCAAATACCTGTTTCCCACCACCACCTACCACTACAACAGCGGCGGCGACCCGGAGTCGATTCCCGATCTCAGCTATGCCGAACTCGAGCATTTCTACCGGCACCACTATCACCCGAGCAACGCCATCTTCATGACCTTCGGCGACATTCCCGCCCATGAACATCAGGCGCGTTTCGAAGAACTGGCGCTCAAGCGCTTCGACAAACTCGACATCCACATCGCGGTGCCCGACGAAAAACGCTACCACGCGCCGGTGCGGGTGCAGGAGAGCTACGCCTTCACCGAAGACGGCGATCTGGCCGGCAACACCCACATCGTGGTCGGCTGGCTGCTCGGCAAAAGCGCCAATCTGGAGGACCTGCTGAAAGCGCAGCTGCTGTCCTCGGTACTGCTCGACAACAGCGCCTCGCCGTTGCAACGCGCGCTGGAGACCACCGATCTCGGCAGCGCGCCGAGCCCGCTGTGCGGCCTGGAGGATTCGCTGCGCGAGCTGACCTTCGTCTGCGGCCTGGAGGGCTCGGACCCGGAAAAAACGCAGGCGGTGGAAAACCTGATTCTCGACACCATCCGCGATGTCGCCGAAAACGGCGTGCCGCAGGAACGCGTCGAGGCGGTGCTGCACCAGTTGGAGCTGCACCAGCGCGAGATCGGCGGCGACAGTTATCCCTATGGCCTGCAACTGATCCTGAACGGGCTGGCCAGCGCCACCCACCGCGGCGATCCGTTGGCGGTGCTGAACCTGGAGCCGGTGCTGGAGCGGCTGCGCGAGGACATCAAGGACCCGCAGTTCATCCGCAACCTGGCGCGCGAGCTGCTGGAAAATCCGCACCGCGTCACCCTGACCCTGACCCCGGACCGGCAGCTGGCCGCGCATCGCGACGCCGCCGAGGCGCGGCGCCTGGAGCGGCAAAAGGCGGCGCTCGACGAGGCCGACAAGCAGCGCATCATCGAACTGGCCAAGGCGCTGGAACAACGCCAGCAGCAGCGCTTCGATGAATCGGTGCTGCCCAAGGTCGGGCTGGGCGATGTCAAACCCGATATCCACATTCTCGAATCCAGCCGCGCCGAACTCGGCCAGCTGTCAACCACGCAGTACGCGCGCGGCACCAACGGCATCGTCTACCAACAGCTGTTGGTGGAACTGCCGGAACTGGACGCCGAGCTGGTAGCGCTGCTGCCCTACTACAGCAACGCGCTGACCGAGGTCGGCGTGGGCGGCCGCGATTATCTGGCCACGCAGGAATGGCAGGCCAGCGTGTGCGGCGGTATCAGCGCCTACAGCACCATGCGCGGCGCGGTCGACGACGAACAGCGCCTGCAGGCGTATCTGGTGTTGTCGTCCAAGGCGTTGGCGCGCAATCAGCGCCAGCAGATCGAATTGATGAAGGCCACCTTCGAGCAGCCGCGCTGGGACGAGCTGCCGCGCCTGCGCGATCTGATCGCGCAGCAGCGCGCGCGGCGCGAGCAGAGCATCACCGGCAACGGCCACATCCTGGCGATGAACGCCGCCAGCGCCGGCATGAGCCCGGTGGCGAGGCTCAGCCACGAATTGTCCGGGCTGGCCGGCATTCAGGCGGTGAAGAAGCTGGACGACGGTTTTGCGCAGGCGGCGGAGCTGGAGCGGTTCGCGGCCAACCTGCAAACGCTGCACAACCTGATCGCCGCCGGCAAAAAACAATGGCTGGTGGTGGCGGAAGAGGAAGTGCTGACGGAGGTACGCGCCAACCTGGCCGAATTGTGGCCGGCGCAGGCCCAGGCGCCGACGCTGCCGGCGTTGGCCATGGGCCAGGTGCGCGCGCCGGTGCGGCAGTTGTGGCAGACCAACACGCAGGTGAATTTCTGCGCCAAGGCCTACCCCACGGTGCCGGTGGATCACGCCGACGCCGCGGCGCTGACCGTGCTCGGCGGTTTCTTGCGCAACGGCTACCTGCACCGCGCCATCCGCGAACAGGGCGGCGCCTACGGCGGCGGCGCGGCGCAGGACTCGAGCGTGGCCGCGTTCCGTTTTTATTCCTACCGCGATCCGCGCCTGGTGGAAACGTTGGCGGATTTCGATCGCGCCATCGAGTGGCTGCTCACGGAACAACATCAACCGGAACAGCTGGAGCAGGCCATCCTGGGCGTGATCGGCGGGCTCGACAAACCCGGCTCGCCGGCGGGCGAGGCCAAGCAGGATTTCCACAACAGCCTGTTCGGCCGCACGCCGGAGCAGCAGCGCCGCTTCCGCCAGCGTGTGCTCGGCGTGACGCTCGATGATCTGCAACGCGTGGCGCGCACCTATCTGACGCCGGAACACGCCAGCATCGCCGTGATCACCAACGAGCAGGGCCGGCAGGAGTATGAAAACACAACCGGCGTTCTGCCCTTGCAGGTGGAAAGCGTATAACGGAGAGCCGGCGAAAAACGGCGCCTTGATGGCGCCGCCAGAACCGATAAAATGTCGGTCGTACAGGCCGGTGCCTTATTTTGCACGGCTCGGTTTTCCCCGCTTCTACCATTGCTCGTCGGCCGATGAATCGCCCCGGCGAGACATCGATTCAGGTCGTAAATCAGGAAACTTGCGTGGCAATAAAGCTCTATTGGTGGCGTGGCAAAGGGCGTGATGATGCGGCGCGACGAAACTTCGGTGACTACCTGTCGCCCATGCTGGTCGAAATGCTGGCCGCCAAACCCGTGGTTTACGCACCGATACACAAGGCCGAGATGATGGCCATCGGTTCGATCCTGCCCCGCGAGCGCAAGGCCCGCCGCTTTTTTGTGCCGCGCCGCCTGCATATCTGGGGGCCGGGCACGGATGCGCCGGGGCTGAGTTTTTCATCGAGACACCACTATCACGCACTGCGCGGCAGGAAGAGTTGCGAGCAGGTGCAAGGACTGGCGCAGGCGCCCGCCCTGGGCGATCCCGGGTTGCTGGCTGCGCACTGGTGGGAAGGGCGGCCACGGCCGGCCAAGCGCTATCGAATCGGCCTGATTCCCCACTATCTGGATCAGGACCATCCGGCGGTCATTGAAGCGGCAAAACAATCGGGCGTGCAGTTGATCAACGTGTTCTGGCCCGTGCTGGAGGTGCTGCGCGCGGTTCAATCCTGCGATTTCATCCTGTCCTCGAGTATGCACGGCCTGATTGTGGCGGATGCTTTTCAAATACCCAACCGGCGCATTCGTTTATCCTCCGGCAAAATTTCCGACTTCAAATTCGTCGATTATTATTCGGCGTTTGGACTGGATGAACCATCGCCCCTGGCGGCGGAAATGCTGCCCGGCCTGATGGCGATGGACCCGGCCGAGTGGATTGGGGATTATCGTCGGCCGGGTTTGGAAAGTTTGCAGGATAATCTGGTTCGGGCTTTCCCATTCAGCTAGAGAAAACTCGAGTCGTACCGGCGCCATGAAGGCGCCGTTTTTGCTCGCGACAGGCGATTCGACGGTAACCGGACAACTGCCGTGCGATCACTGCGTGGTGAAGCTGTAACTGCCGATGACCAGGGCGCCGCCGTTTTTGTCCTTGAAGCTCGATCGGGTCGGCGCGAGTGTATAGGCCGTTTTGGCGGCGAGCGGCGTCGTCGGTTCAAGCGTCAGGCGCGCGCTGCCCGCGCCGCTGATCTTGGCATCGATGTCACCGGCTTCGCTGTTGAAGGTGAAGGAGCCGTCGGCCGGTTCGCCGCTGGCCAGGGGCCGCGCCAGTTGCAGCATGATGCCCGGCGTGATCGATAGTACGCCGCTGTCGGGAATCGACGTATACAGCACACCCGGCGGGCTGTCCCGCACATCGGCGGAGCTGCCGTGATCCGAATCCCAGAAGAAAAACAGGCTGCAGAAATCCGTCCAGTTGGAGCTTCCCAGGCTGACGTTGTTGTTGGTGCCGTCCGAGTATCTGGCGTCGGCCAGGTGCGATGATCCGCTGACATCCACGATGGCCGCCGAACCCTGCACCCGGAACATGCCCGATGTCGGAAATGAATCCAGCGGCCCGACCACCACGGTCGGCGTGGTGACATCAATCTGGCCGTGCAACAACTCGCTTTGCAACGTCGTATCCAGCGACACGCTGTAGGTGGCGTTGCCGTGATCGAGATTTTTGCTCGCGTTGCGCATGACCAGTGTTTCGGTGAAGGCGTTAGCGGGATCATCCGACGCCATCTTCAGTCCCTTGTCGTCGGTGTTGACGCTGATCTGCTCCATCGCACCGCTGATCGTGGATGAAAATTGCACATTGCCGTTCAACTCCAGCGGGCCTGCGGCATTTTTCGGCAGCGCTTTGAACGACGCGAACGTGACGGTGCCGCCGAAGGCGCTGACGCCGGTGCCAACCGTCGCCGCCGTCAGCGCCAGGGTGAACTGACCGTCCAGCCGCAGCGAATCATCGTTGCGGCAACTTTCATAACGCACCGTGACGCTGTCGCCCTTCGTCGGTTTGCCATCGTGATCCACATCCGCGAAATCGATGCTCTCGGTGCCTTCCTGGGCGCAATTCCGCGTGGTCGAACCGGTGGGAATCGTATCGCGACGCAGCACCTGCACCGCCGAATGCGTGTACAGCAGGGCGAGTTCCGCCTGGCGAATGCCCTGCGCCGCCACCTGCGGCGCGGTGCCCATGTTGAACAACAGCGGCGTTTTTTCCACCGGCTGCTGCTCCGGCGGCGTCTGCGACTTGGAGGGCTGGGTGGCCGGCGCGTCGGAGCCGCCGCCACCACCGCCGCCACAACCAGCGCCGAGCGCGGATAAAATACCCACACAAATCAGATACAGCGACGAACGGGTTGCCCATCGCGGGCGGGGGCATGGTCGCGACCGATCACGCGCCGGCGATTGCCGGTGAGATTGCCAGTGGCTGAACGGCCGCGATTCGAGACGCGGCGGTGATGGATAACGCGGCTGCGACGAAAGCATGATGTGCTCCCTCCCTGAACCCGATGACGCCAGCCGCTACGGAAAACCGGTTTTTTATCGGTATGACGTCGCGCGATGACGCAACGGTTTCATCAGTCTTGCGCAGCGAACCGACTCCGATACCGCAATCGCCGCCGCGGTGACTGCATCGACATCGCGGCCATGCGATTGCACCGCGGGCATTTTCGCCAACGCCACCAATGCCTACGGCCACCAGCCGGGGAATCATTGAATACGCCGCTATTGAAAACTTTAAACGTGGTCCCTACAGTACACAGACTTCTAGAAAACTCGGCGCACACTTTGGATCAAACACGGCCTGTGCGATAAAAAATCAAAAAAAGTACCATAAAAAAACGAGATACCGATGCCAGCCCTGTCCATGCGCCGTGCCACCGTGACATTGCTCAGCGCCCTGTTGCTCACCGCCTGCGTCTCCAGCCCCCGCTCCGTCACACCGCTGACCCAGGCCGGCAATGGTTTTGCCAGCAGCGACAACGAAAGAAAATTGATCGCGCAGGCGGACGACGCGCATCAGGATATGGTGAAACGCGGCCTGCTGGTCAATGATGAGGCGGCCAACGCCTACATCAACCGCGTCGGCGCGCGCATTCAGCCCACCATCGCCGGCGATGCGCACATCCGCTATTTCATTCTGAAAGACGCGACCGTCAACGCGATGGCCTTTCCCAATGGCAATATCTACGTCAACGTGGGCCTGATCGCGCGCCTCGAATCGGAAGATCAGCTGGCGCTGGTGCTCGCCCACGAAACCGCGCATGTGGTGCAGCGCCACGGCTACAAGGGCATGCTCGATCGCCACAATACCGTGATCGCCGCCCACGTCACCGATCTCCTACTGATGGGCACCGGTATCGGCTACCTGCCCTACATCATGGATCTGGCCTCGTTCAGCCGCGAGCAGGAACAGGAGGCCGATCTGTGCGGGCTCGAATACCTGCGCGACAAGGGCTACGACGGC
>Ga0164243_10010234_pt1 | contig 13511 bp, 12 predicted proteins | sample OricompcompostOP_FD_108781 | JGI IMG/M metagenome (GOLD analysis project Ga0164243, IMG submission 108781) | Organic Plus compost microbial communities from Emeryville, California, USA - Original compost - Organic plus compost (OP) | ecosystem: Engineered > Solid waste > Mixed feedstock >... | reverse complement strand
TTGCGGCCCCAGTCGGCGAGGCTGAGGTCCTTGATGGCGCAGTCTTTGGTCGCGGTCATGACGATCCTTCACAGAACTGTGGCAGGGAGGGTTCGGGCGCAGGTCGAGGACGGCTGTCGCCTAGTGCGCGTGCCTATAGCAGGGCGCCACCGCGCGAGCAAGAGGATATAAAGATATCTTTATGTCTTAAAAAGAAAGTTGGGAAGAAAAGGTGGGCATCAGGATGCCTACTCCTCCTCGCCGAACCGAGTCGCGACTAAATCCTCAAGCGCGGCAATGACTTCCCGGGCCTGTGGTCCGGTCGCCTCCACCGTGATGGTGGTGCCCGGGGAGGCCGCGAGCATCATCAGGCCCATGATCGAGGTACCGCCGACGGTCTCTCCGCCGCGGCTGACCTTCACCTCGGCATCGAACTTCTCGACCGTATGGACGAACTTGGCGGAGGCCCGCGCGTGCAGGCCCTTCATATTGACGATCGGCATGACGCGGATGACGGCGCCGCTCTCGGTCGGCGGGAGGGCATGATCGCTGCCGCCCGTCTCGCTCATTTGCCGGCGAGCACCCGGCTGGCGATGGTGCAGTACTTGCGGCCGGCTTCCTGCGCCGCCGCCACGGCGTCGACCAGAGGACAGGACGCGCGCACCTTGGCCAACTTGACGAGCATCGGCAGGTTGATGCCCGCCAGCACCTCGACCTTCGGCCGGCTCATGACGGAAATCGCGAGGTTGGACGGGGTTCCGCCGAACATGTCAGTGAGGATGGCAACGCCGTCGCCGGAATCCACCCGTTTGACCGCCTCGATGATCTCGTAGCGGCGCTGCTCGACGTCGTCGTCGGGGCCAATGGTGACCGACTCGATCTGGGACTGGCTGCCCATCACGTGTTCCAGGGCCTGCCGGAACTCCACCGCGAGGCGCCCGTGGGTGACGAGGACGATACCGATCATCGAAGCTCCCCGCGGGCGCAAAGATTTGCGCCGCACGAAAGGACGGACATCATGACCATCCAAAGCCTGTGTGCAAGGGTCGGCGCGCGATCCGCAAAAGTGGTTGCCGGTTTTGCATGCGATCGGGCGCTAAGTGTCTATTGTTGCGTATGATCTCGCGGCAAACCGGAGTCCACCTCGCCGGGGTCATGCGCGCGGCTCATTTAAGGGCATTGTTGCGCTGCGGCAACTATCGGTGAAAACGGCACGAAACGGCAAGTGGGATTTTGCCGGACGCTGGTTACTATTCCACTGCAGGATCAGCGGGAGCCCAATGGCCCCGGGTGGGGGCTTTCCGGGCGTTTTCCTGGCTGGTTACGCTGCGCGGCGCTATGTCGCGCGGGACCTCAGGCCGCGAAGGCGGCGAGGACCGGCGGAAGCGGATCTGACTGAGGCGGGATGGCAAGCCGCGGCACCCTGATCCCAGCCAGTTCGACCGTGCCGTCCTCGGGCAGGCGGTCGCCAGCCGCGTCCAGGTCGACAACCAGCGCGACCACTGCGACCGGCTCGTAGGCGAGCGTGCGGATGCCGACGCCCCGCAACTCGATCATGCCTGCGATCTGCGAGGCCGGCCGCGCCAGCAGCCGGCCGTGCATGGCCTGTACATGTGTCCGGTCATCCGAGACGAGGCGCGCGAAGCGCAACTCGCCGCGCTCGGCCGCCTGCAGCAGGCGCCAGGCGAGGCGAGACTTGCCCGCGCCCGACGGCCCGCGGATCAGCACCGCACGGGCGCCGACAAGGACGCAGGAGGCATGGATCGAGGGCGCACTCATTCGGCGGCGATCGCGATCGGACGCGCCAGCCGATCGGAGGCATCGTGCGGATCCGCGGTCGCGGCGGTTTCGTCCTGGCGCACGCGGAACCACAGGGCATAGAGCGCAGGGACCACGAGCAGCGTGAGCACGGTCGCCACGAACAGGCCGCCCATGATGGTGATCGCCATCGGTCCCCAGAAGATGCTGCGTGCGAGCGGCACCATGCCGAGCATGGCAGCGAGCGCGGTCAGCACCACGGGCCGTGCACGGCGCACGGTGGCATCGACGACGGCGCGGTAACGGCCGTGGCCGGCGGCGATGTCGTGCTCGATCTGGTCGACGAGGATGACCGTGTTGCGCATGATCATGCCCGCAAGCGCGATCAGGCCGAGCAGTGCGACGAAGCCGAAGGGCTTGTTGGTGATGAGCAAGGCCGCGGTTGCGCCGATGAGTCCCAAGGGTGCCGTGACGAATACGAGCGCAAGTCTCGAGAAGCTCTGAAGCTGGATCATCAGCAGTGCGAGCATGGCGATGATCATGACCGGGAACACCGCGACCAGCGCGCCGTTCGCCTTGCTGCTCTCTTCGGTCGAGCCGCCAGTCTCGATACGATAGCCGTAGGGCAGGGCATCGACAATCGGCTGCAGCTTGGGCCGGATCTCGTTGCTGACGTCCGGCGCCTGTACGTTGTCGACGATGTCGCCGCGCACGGTCATGACGATGTCGCGGTTGCGGCGCCACAGGATCGGCTCCTCGAACTCGTAGTTGAGGCGCGCGATCTGGCTGAGCGGAACGGCAATGCCATTGCGCGTGGTCACTGTCAGGGTCGGCAACTGGCCGAGCTCGAGGCGCTCGCTCCGCACCGCGCGGGCGACGACGTCGATGCGCTCGATGCCCTCCCGGTACTGCGTGATGGTGTAGCCCTTGAGCCAGGTTTGCATCATCTGGGCGACGTCGAGCGGCGTCAGGCCGAGCGCGCGCGCGCGATCCTGGTCGACCTCGAGCCGGATCGACTTGACCTGTTCGGTCCAGTTGAGATGCGCATCGACGATCTTGGGGTTGGCGGCCATCTCCTTGCGGACCTGCTCGGCGATGTCGCGCACTTTCATCGGGTCGGGTCCGACGACGCGGAACTGGACCGGAAACCCAACGGGCGGTCCGAACACGAAACGATCGACGCGGGCGCGCGCCTCGGTGAGGGCGCCGTCGGCGATCGCCTTGTCAAGCCGCGCCTTCACGCGCTCGCGCGCCTCGAGGTCCTTCGCGAGGATCACGATCTGCGCGAAATTGGAATTCGGCAGCACCGGGTTGAGGCCGAGCCAGAAGCGGGGGGAGCCCTGGCCGATATAGGTCGTGTAGCTCGCGATGTCGGTGTCGCCCTCCACCAGCTTCTCGGCCTTGTGCGCGGTCGCGTCGGTCACGCCAATGGCGGTCCCCTCCGGCAGGCGCATTTCGAGGAACAGCTCGGCCCGCGTCGACGTCGGGAAGAATTGCTGCTGCACCAGGCCAAAGCCGGCAATCGAGGCGAGGAACATCAGGACCGTGACCGCGACTACCGTCTTGCGCCAGCGCAGGCAGAACTCGATGGCGTGCCGCAGGGTACGATAGATGCGCGTATCGTAGATCGCTTCCGGATCGTGCAACGCACGCTTGGCGTGCTTGGCGAAGTCCGGCAGCAACTTGAGCCCGAGATAGGGCGTGAACAACACCGCCACGAACCACGATGCGATCAGCGCAAGCCCCACGATCCAGAAGATACCGCCGGCATACTCGCCGGCGCTCGATTTGGCGAAGCCGACCGGCAGGAAGCCGGCCGCAGTCACCAGCGTGCCGGTCAACATGGGAAACGCGGTCGAGGTCCAGGCGAACGTGGCGGCGCGGGCGCGGTCGAAGCCCTGCTCCATCTTCACCACCATCATCTCGATGGCGATGATGGCGTCGTCCACCAAGAGTCCGAGTGCGATGATCAGCGCGCCGAGCGTGATGCGGTGCAGATCGATGCCGGCCGCGAACATCACCACGAACACGATCGCCAGCACCAGCGGCACCGACAAGGCCACGACGACGCCGGTACGCAAGCCGAGCGAGATGAAGCTGACGACGAGCACGATCACCAGCGCTTCGCCGAAGGTCCTGAAGAACTCCGAGACGGACTCGTCGACGATGTGCGGCTGGTTGGCGATCTGCGTGACCTCGAAGCCGACCGGCAGCTCCGACACGACCCCCGCCATGGCCTTGTCGAGGTTCTGCCCAAGCGTGACGATGTTAGCGCCTTCCTGCATCGAGACGCCGATGCCGATTGCGGGCTTGCCGCCCTGGCGCACGACGTAGGTGGGCGGGTCCTCGTAGCCGCGAGTGACGGTCGCGATGTCGCCGAGCCGGAACACGCGGCCGTCTGCCTGCACGGGCACGGCCGCGATGGCTTCCGCGCCGGTGAACGCGCCGGTCACGCGGATGTTGATGCGGTCAGCGCTGGTGTCGATCGAGCCGCCCGCCGCGATGGTGTTCTGGCGCGCGACGCTGTCGAAGATCTGCTGCAGCGAGATGCCGAGCGTCGCCAGTCGCGCGTGGCTGAACTCGATGAAGATTTTCTCCGGCCGCACGCCGATGATGTCGACCTTGTTGACGTCGGGCACCCGCAGCAGCCGCTGCCGGATGTCCTCGGCGCGCGCCTTCAGGTCGGCGGGCGAAAGGCCGTCCGCGGCGAGCATGTAAAGTGAGGAATAGACGTCACCGTACTCGTCATTGAAGTTCGGGCCGATGATTCCGGCCGGAAGATCGCCGCGGATGTCGCCGATCTTCTTGCGGACCTGGTACCAGAGGTCCTTCACCTTCGACGGCGGCGTCGTATCGCGCAGAATAACCTGGATGAATGACACGCCCGGTTGCGAGTAGCTTTCGACGCGGTCGAGATAGGGCAGCTCCTGCAGCTTCTTTTCGACCTTGTCGGCCACCTGCGTCTGCATCTCGGTGGCGGTCGCACCCGGCCAGGCCACGTTCACCACCATCACCTTGATGGTGAAAGAGGGATCCTCGGCGCGCCCCAGGTTGAGATAAGAATAGGTGCCGGCGATGCCGAGCATGACGATCATGAACAGCACCAGCGCACGGTGCGTGATCGCCCATTCGGACAGGTTGAAGCGATGCATGGCGCGCCCCTCGATCTGCCCTAGCGGGTCTGGACGGTGCGGACTTTGAGGCCGGCTTCGAGCTTCTGGACGCCGAGCGTGACCACCTGCTCGCCGTCGCGTACCCCGGACGTGACGAGGGCCGCCTGCTCCGTGAACGAGGCGACGGTCACTGGCCGCAGCGCGAGCGTGTCGGTTTCGTCGACGATGAACACCGAGGGGCCCTTGCCACGGTTGAGGACGGCGGAGAGCGGAACGCGTGCGACCGGCGTCTCCTGGGGCTGTACGAGGGTGACGGTCGCCGTCATGCCAAGCGCGACGGCATCGTCGGCATCGAGGATCGTGAAGCGGGCGGCATAGGTGCGGGTCGTGGGCTCGGCCTGCGGCGACAACTCGCGCAGCCGCGCCTTGAAGACACGCTCGCGGTCCGACCAGAGGCGCACCGTGGCCGTCGCCTTGCGTGCGTCCGCCAGCCATGTCTCCGGCAGGGCCACGATCGCCTCCTTCTCGCCGCGACGCGCAAGCCGTGCGACCGCCTGGCCGACGGCGACGACCTGGCCCGGCTCCGCCATGATCGCGGTGATCACCCCGTCCGCGCCGGCCTTCAGGTCGGCATAGGCGAGCTGGTTGCGCGCGAGCTCAAGTGAACGTCGCGCCCGTCCGAGCCGTCCTTCGGCTTCATCCTTGACCGCCTGCTTGCGGTCGAAATCGGCGTTGGAGGCAAACCCGCGTGCCTTGAGGGCGGACGACCGCTCGAATTCGGCGCTCGCCTGCGCAAGGTTCGAGGTGGCTGCTGCGAGCTCGGCTTCGGCGCTCTCGACCTGCAGCTTGAGATCCTGCGGATCGACCCGCGCGATCACGTCATCGGCGTGCACCCGGTCTCCGACGTTGACCAGCCGCTCGGTAATCTTGCCGGCCACGCGGAAACCGAGATCGCTCTCGTAGCGGGCGCGCACGATGCCAACGAAATCGCGGGCCGAGTCCTCGCTGGCGAAGGCAACCCGCTGCACCTGGACCGGACGCTCCGCCTTGGGAGCGGGCGCGGTATTGGCCTGACAGCCGGCGAGCAGGGCGGAGGCAGCGAGCAACCCAAGTAGCGGGACTCTGAGAGCGGTCGAGGACATGCGAGGTTCCTTCGCCGAACGGGCCGGCCCCACGCCGGAGCCGACACTGTTGGAGAGGCCCGTTTCTCGCGGTTTGCGGAAACGTAAAGTTCTGTGAAGCAGAGGCATCACGCTACTCCGTCACTGACTTGTGATGACTGACGAAACTCGTATTTCGTCAGTCCGCAGGCATGCCTGAGCGATGGTCGCCGCCACGGCGTCACCTGTGCGGTGAGATGGCGCGCAGGAGGAAGCGGACGTGGTCGCGGGCCTCCGCCTCGAGGTCGTGCTCGCGCAGGGAGTCGGCGATCAGCACCGGATGGCAGTAGCGAACGAGCGACTGCATCAACAGCAGAGAGGTCGGGCGCGGCTCCACTTTCGCGAACTCGCCGGCCTCGATGCCGTCGCGGATGATGAGCTCGACGGCGGACTGGATCGCCTGCTTGTGCGCGAGGATCGCTTCCCAGTTCTGCTCGATGGCGACCAGCACCATGTCGTGGACGCGCTGCTCGGTGATCAGATTGTCCTTGTGGTACGCGAGAATCGTGAGCACGAGCTGCTCGATGCGAGCGCCGGCGGTGCCGCGGCCGCGCGCCACCGACCAGGCCCTCTCGTCGAGCTCGCCGAGGCATCTCTGGCAGATCGCGTCGACGATCGCGTTCTTGGATGCAAAGAAACGATAGATGTTGGCCGGCGACATCCCCAGCTCGCTGGCGATATCGGCGACGGCCGTCTTGGCGAATCCCATCCGGCGGAACAGCGCCTCCGCCGTCTCGATGATGCGCGCGCGGGTATCGTCGGATCTGGTCTTGACTTGGGTGCTCATGATCGGGCCGGGCCTCTCCCGGTTCTGCGGCGCAGGGCCGGAGGAGGAAAAATGACGACTGACGATTTTCGTAAATGGTCAGTCCTGCGAGTTCAAGACAGGCTGGAATGGCACCCGATCACAGCTTTGCGAGGGCAGGATGCCGATGCCGGTGGCGCGGACCAGCCCGGGCGTCGGAGGTCAGCGCCTTGCGGGCAGGCGGACGGTGAAGCGGGCGCCTAGCACCTTGAGCTCACCGTCGCCGTCGCCGCCGAGGCGATTCTCTGCCCAGATGCGGCCGCCGTGCGCCTCGACGATCTGCTTGGAAATCGACAGGCCGAGTCCTGAGTTCTGGCCGAAGCCTTGGTGGGGGCGGTCGGTGTAGAAGCGCTCGAAGATCTTCTCGAGCACGTCGGGCCGGATGCCGGGACCTTCGTCCTCCACCACGATCTCGACCTCGTCCTTGAGGCGGCGGCAGGTGACGCGGACGTTGCCTCCCTTGGGCGAGAACGAGCGTGCATTGCCGATCAGGTTGTCGACCACCTGCCCGAGCCGCGAATCGTGGCCGGGCACGATGAAGCTGCTGCCCTCGAACGTCAGCGTCACGGTGACGTCGCTGTCGCGCCGGATCTCGTTCGCTACGTTGGTCACAGCCGTGAGCAGCTTGCGCAGGTCGACCGGCGCGGTGTCCTGTCGCTGCAATTCCGCGTCAAGCCGGCTGGCGTCGGAGATGTCGGAAATCAGCCGGTCGAGCCGGCGCACGTCATGCTCGATCACGGCGAGGAGACGTTTGCGGCTCTCCTCGGTCTTGGCCAGCGGCATGGTCTCGACAGCCGAGCGCAACGACGTGAGCGGATTCTTCAGCTCATGCGCGACGTCCGCGGCGAAGCTTTCGATCGCCTCAATGCGGCTGTAGAGCGCGTCGGTCATCGATCGTAGCGTGCCCGACAGGTGTCCGATCTCGTCACGCCGGCGCGTGAAATCGGGAATCTCGACGCGCGACTGGATGCGCCGCCGCACATGCTCGGCGGCGTCGGCCAGACGCCGCACCGGACCGGCGATGGTGGCGGCGAGCAGCATCGACAGCAGCGCCATCACGCCTGCCGCGACCAGCGCAACCTTCATGATCGCGAAGCGTTCCGCCTCGACAATCTCTTCGATATCGCCGCCCTGGGTCTGCAGCAGCAGCGCGCCCCGCACCGTGCGGAAGCGCTGGATAGGCACCGCGACCGAGACGATAACCTCGCCCTGCTCGTTGATGGTTACCCGGCTATCCTGCTTGTGGCCGGCGAGCGCGTTGGCGACTTCGGGATAGCCCTTGCCGTTGTCAGGCCCGAGCTCGCGATAAAGCGGCAGCTCCCCGCGCGCGAGCCAGCGCCGGAACTTGATCCAGTTGCGCTGGATGTAATTCGGCCGTTGCGCGTCGGGCGGCTGAAGGTCGAAGCGCAGGACCTCGCCGCGCCCGTAGAGATTGCGGCTGTCGAGAATGAGCGCACCATCGCGGTCATAGATGCGCGCGCGGGTGTTGGTCGGCGAGATCAGCCGATTGAGCACCGGCGCGACGCGTTCCGGGTTGATGGGGAATTCGAGGCCGAACAATTCATCGGTCGGGCCGTAGCTTTCGCCTGCGCGCAGCTCCAGCAGCCGTTCCGGATCGACGGTGATGGTATCGGATTCCGCGGTTGCGGAGGCAGAGATCGCCGCCGCGATGATCTGGCCCTGCACGACGAGACTCTGGATGCGCGCATCGATGAGGCCGGCGCGGAACTGCGAGAGAAACAAGATGCCGACGACAAAGGCGGCAAGGCCGATGATGTTGATGAGAAGGATGCGGCGCGACAGGCTGGAGACGCTCAGCACCACCAGGAAGTGCCATGTGCGCTTGAGCGCCCCGAGGATACCTTCGGTGCGCAGCACGTGCCACGCCTCGCCCATGCCTTGCGCGACGGCAAGAAGGGACTCGCGGGACGACGCGGCGGCGGCGCGGGCACGCTGGGTAAGCCACTTGGCCAGCCATCGCCGCCGCGTGCGCGGCGGGCGACGCGCGGGCTCCACCTTGGCGGTATCGGTCATTTCGCTCGTACGGTCCAGCACGCCTGTCTCGCTCGTGCGGTTCTTGCGGCATGTTAGCGCGGCTTGGACCCCATGATCCACCGCCCTCGCCCCGCGTGGCGCCCGCGCATGTTCAAACGAGCGCGAATATCGCGAATATCATGCGTTCGTCCGCGCGCGGCGGACGACGCGCCGCCTACATTTCCTTGAAACGGTAACCGACGCCGTAGAGCGTCTCGATCATGTCGAAGTCGTCGTCGGACTGCTTGAACTTCTTGCGCAGTCGCTTGATGTGACTGTCGATAGTGCGGTCATCGACATAGACCTGATCGTCGTAGGCCGCATCCATCAGCGCGTTGCGGCTCTTCACCACGCCAGGGCGCTGGGCCAGCGCCTGCAGGATCAGGAACTCGGTGACGGTCAGGGTGACGGGTTCGCCCTTCCACGTGCAGGTGTGACGCTCCGGATCCATGCGGAGCTGGCCGCGCTCAAGCACCTTGGTAGAATCGACTTCCTTTGGAGCGGTCGCGTCCTTCGGGGCGACCCGCCGCAGCACGGCCTTCACGCGCTCCACCAGCAGCCGCTGCGAGAATGGTTTGCGGATAAAATCGTCCGCGCCCATCTTGAGCCCGAACAACTCGTCGATCTCCTCGTCCTTCGAGGTCAGGAAGATCACAGGCACGTCGGTCTTCTGGCGCAGGCGGCGCAGGGTCTCCATGCCGTCCATGCGAGGCATCTTGATGTCGAGGATGGCGAGATCGGGCGGGCTCGTCTTGAAGCCTTCGAGCGCAGACGCACCGTCGGTGTACGTCATGATCTTGTAGCCTTCGGCCTCGAGCGCGATCGAAACCGAGGTCAGGATGTTGCGGTCGTCGTCCACCAAGGCGATCGTCGGCATGAAACCTCTTTCGCGGTAGTAGGATGCCCCGCTCTCCGCCCCGCTTTGAGCCCGAGAAGCCGGGCTGAAATGTGACTTTCCTGCATCAACTATGTGATTCTACTCGAATTACAACCCTGATCGCACGGGTTTTGATGTCTGCGGCATGCGCTACAACCCGACGGCGTGTCATAGGGGGCAATCGGATCCGCCATCGTCAAGGTGCCGGGTGCGTCGGAAATCGAGTGCCGCGCGCTTGGCCCGCGCCGCCGCAGATGCAGAATCAAGCTCGGAGCCGAACCGTAGGACAACCATGGACGCCAGCGCGCCTTTCGAACCCAAGACCGCCGCCAAGAAGCTGCTGCGCGAGGCGCGCTCCGGCGCCTTGGCAACGCTGATGCCGGGCACGGGCGATCCCTACTGCTCGCTGGTGAACGTCGCGACTGCCGCCGACGGCACGCCGCTGCTGCTGATCTCCGGGCTCGCCGTGCATACGAAGAACGTCATCGCCGATTCACGCCTGTCGCTGATGCTGGATGAACGCAAGGCGGGCGATCCGCTGGAGGGTGCCCGCGTGATGCTGATGGGGCGCGCGCAGCGGACGGAGGATGCCGAGGCTCGGCGCCGCTATCTCGCGCGCCAGCCGGAGGCGCAGACGTTCGCCGGCTTCCGCGATTTTGCCTTCTACCGGATCGAGCCGACGGGGGCGCATCTCGTCGCCGGTTTCGGCCGCATCGTCGACCTTGCGCCGGCCGATATCCTCACGGACCTCGCGGGCGCCGAGGCGCTCGTCGCCGCCGAACCGGACGTGATCGCGCACATGAATGCCGATCATGCCGATGCGCTCCGACTGTACGCCACCAAACTGCTCGGCGCCTCGGACGGTGCCTGGCAATGCGTCGGCTGTGATCCCGAAGGCCTCGATCTGCAGCACGGGCGGCGCGCTTTGCGCCTGCCGTTTCCGCAGCGGGTGACCGGTCGGGGGCCGCTGCGTCAGATGCTCAAGCAGCTTGCCGAGCAGGCGCGGGCGGTGTGACAAGGCCGTGTTCACGTTGCCCGACGAACGGGATCGCGCGCTGTCGTTCGGCGTCCCGCATACTGCATCGCACAATGACCTGAGTGGCATTGCGACGCACGCCGCAGCGCCGTGAGCTAACTATAACCCGTTGAGCAGTCGCGCTATTCGATGGCGTGACGATGACCCGTCGGATTCGGCTTGGCAGGCGTTACCGTCACGACTATAGGTCGCGCGCTCGCGGGCGAGGGAGTATATTGGCTCTCTGTGCAGGGCCATCCATCGGCCCCAACAAAAGACAAATTAGATCGTTGCAGCAATCGCGGTCGAAGCGACCCAATATCTGCCGGGCGTGCACGTCGAGGAGGAATTACGTGAAGGAAACAGGTCTGCGCAACGGCGCCCATGGCGCCGATAAATTCGGCTTCAAAGGTCTCGCCGCTGTCCATTGGAATCTGCCTGAGACCGCGCTCTACGAGCACGCAGTCGCTAACCGCGAGGGCCATATCGTCGAGGGCGGCGCATTCTGTGCCGAGACCGGCATTCACACCGGGCGTTCGCCCAAAGACAAGTTCGTCGTCTGCGACGAGAGCACCGAGAACACCATTTGGTGGGAGAAGAACGGCAAGCTCACACCGGCGCAATTCGACCTGCTGCTCGAGGATTTCATTGCGCACACCAAGGGCAAGGAGATCTTCGCACAGGATCTCTACGGCGGTGCCGATCCCAAGTATCGCATCAAAGCCCGCGTTTATACCGAGCTCGCCTGGCACTCGTTGTTCATCAGGTCGCTGCTGATCCGGCCTGACCGTTCAGAGCTCGCCCACTATGTGCCGGATTTCACGATCCTCTGTCTGCCCTCGTTCAAGGCCGATCCCAAGCGCCACGGCGTACGCAGTGAGACCGTGGTGGCGCTCAATTTCGCCAAGCGCATGATCCTGATCGGCGGCAGCTATTACGCCGGCGAGATGAAAAAGTCCGTCTTCACCACGCTCAACTATTACCTGCCGGCCGAAAGCGTGATGCCGATGCACTGCTCGGCGAACGTCGGCAAGGATGGCGATGTGGCGCTGTTCTTCGGCCTCTCGGGCACCGGCAAGACGACGCTGTCGGCGGACCCGAACCGCACGCTGATCGGAGACGACGAGCACGGCTGGGGTCCCCAGGGCGTGTTCAACTTCGAGGGCGGCTGCTACGCCAAGTGCATCAAGCTCTCGCGGGAGGCCGAGCCGGAAATCTACGCGGCGACGCTGCGCTTCGGCACCGTGCTCGAGAACGTGGTGTTTGATCCCGACACGCGCATCTGCGACTTCGACGACGATTCGAAGACCGAGAACACCCGCTCGGCCTATCCGCTCGAGTTCATCCCGAACGCGTCGCGCACCGGCCGCGCCGGCATGCCCAAGAACGTTGTGTTCCTGACCGCCGATGCCTACGGCGTGATGCCGCCGATCGCCAAGCTGACGCCGTCGCAGGCGATGTACCACTTCCTGTCGGGCTATACAGCCAAGGTCGCCGGCACCGAGAAGGGCCTCGTCGGCGTACAGCCGGAGTTCTCGACCTGTTTCGGCGCGCCGTTCCTGCCGCGCCATCCGTCGGTCTACGGCAACCTGCTGCGCGAACTGATCGGCGCACATGGGGTCGACTGCTGGCTGGTGAATACCGGCTGGACCGGCGGCAAGTACGGCGTCGGGCGGCGCATGCCGATCAAGGTGACGCGCACGCTTTTGACCGCCGCACTCGATGGCTCGCTCAAGAACGCGAAGTTCCGCACCGACCCCTACTTCGGGTTCGAGGTGCCAACCCAGCTTGCCGGTGTGGAACCGCATCTGCTGTATCCATTCAAGACCTGGCAGAACAAGGCCGAGTTCGATGAGACCGCGCGCAATCTCGTGCGCATGTTCCAGGAGAACTTCGCCAAGTACGAGAGCCACGTCGACGCCGACGTGCGCGCGGCCGCACCGGAGGTGCGCATCGCCGCCGAGTGATCGGTCCTCTCAGCAACCATGCAAAGGGCGGCGGCATCGCCGCCCTTTTTCTTTGAGCGTTGGCGCGATGACCTTCGAGGTAATTGGAGGGCGCGCGGCGATTGCCTAGCTCCAGCGGCACCCAACGCGGAGGAGCAGGCGATGAATGGCACGTCGAATGCGCAAGAGCGCGGCTACATCTACGTCGAAATGGTGATCAGGGATCGCGAGCGTTTCAAGGAATATACGTCGCTGTCGGCGCCGGCGGTACGGGCTGCCGGCGGGCGCTACATCGTGGCCGGCGTGACGCCTGAGGCGCTCGAAGCAGAGGGTGGCGACCGCGTCGTGATCGTCGAGTTCCCGACCGTGGCGCAGGCGCGTGCGTTCTACCACTCAACCAAATACCAGGCAGCGCGGCAGCGGCGGCTCGGCGTCGCCGACTTCAGGATGCTGTTGCTCCCGGGTGCGCCGCCCTGACCACGCGGCGCGCCAGCGGCAGGACGAGCAGGGCCGCCACGGTGAAGGCGGTGCCTGCCAGGAACGTGCCCCTCGGCCCGGCCACGTCCCACAGTGCGCCGGCAATCATGCTCGCCGTCAGCGTGGCGAGGCCTGTGACGAGATTGAACATGCCGAAGGCAGTCCCGCGCAGATCGGCAGGCGCAGTATCGGCCACGAGACTCGCGAGCAGTCCCTACGTGAGACCCATGTGCAGACCCCAAACCACGACCCCAGCGATGATCATGGCGATGCCACCGCCGAATGCGAGCAGGAGATCGGCGATCGCCAGCAGGACGAAGCCCCCGGCGAGGAGGCCATAACGGCCG
>Ga0164243_10010233_pt1 | contig 13514 bp, 12 predicted proteins | sample OricompcompostOP_FD_108781 | JGI IMG/M metagenome (GOLD analysis project Ga0164243, IMG submission 108781) | Organic Plus compost microbial communities from Emeryville, California, USA - Original compost - Organic plus compost (OP) | ecosystem: Engineered > Solid waste > Mixed feedstock >... | reverse complement strand
GGGCGACGCGGGCGGCCAGCGCGGTGTAGTCGGTGCCGCGCCAGTGGCCGGGGTGCGCGTACCAGGCGGCGCCGGTGGCGCGCAGGGCGAGGGCGACCTCGCGGTCCCGGTAGCCGGGGATGACGGGGGTCTGGCGGACGCCGAGCCGGGCCAGCGCCAGGGAGAGCACCACGGTCTCGATGCGGGTGGGCAGCTGCCAGGCGACGGTGTGATGGGGCCGTACGCCGTGTGCGTACAGGCCGGCGGCGGTGCGTTCGGCGCGGTCGCGCAGCCCGCGGAAGGTGAGGGTGCGGTCGTCGGCGGGGTCCTCGGCGGCCTGGATGAGCACGGGGTCGTAGGGGGTGAGCCCGGCGCGCCGGTCGACCAGTTCCCACAGGGTGTGCGAGGCGCCGAGCGCGTGCGCGGCATCGGGCCGGTGTGCGAGAGCGGTCATCGCCGTCCCCTCACTGTTGCTGACGCTCCGTCAGGTCGTGCGGGAAGCGTAGGCGGCGACGCCTTGTCGGTCCAGAGGTGGCGGGGCTAGCCTCTTTCTGACGGGTCATCAGATATCGGCCGGGGCACCCGGCGAGTGGCGAGGGGACGAGCCCGTGACGGAACTGCCGCGCATCATCAGCGTCGACGACCACGTGATAGAACCGGCGCACCTGTTCGAGACCTGGCTCCCGGCCAAGTACCGGGACCGGGGGCCCAAACCGCTGACCGCCGGCATCGGCGAACTGGAGTACGTCGGCGGCAAGTACCGCATCTCCATGGACCCCGACGGACCGCCGACCGACTGGTGGATCTACGAGGACCTCCAGTTCCCGTACAAGCGCAACATCGCGGCCGTCGGATTCGACCGGGACGAGATGACGCTGGAGGGCATCACCCGCGACCAGATGCGGCGCGGCTGCTGGGACCCGGCCGCGCGGCTGGCGGACATGGACCTCAACCACGTCGAGGCCTCGCTGTGCTTCCCGACCTTCCCGCGCTTCTGCGGCCAGACCTTCGCCGAGGCGCACGACAAGGAGGTCGCGCTGGCCTGCGTACGCGCCTACAACGACTGGATGGTCGAGGAGTGGTGCGGCGACTCGGGCGGCCGGCTCATCCCGCTGTGCCTCATCCCGCTGTGGGACATCGACCTGGCCGTCGCCGAGATCCGCCGCAACGCCGAGCGCGGCGTGCGGGCCGTCACCTTCAGCGAGATCCCCACCCACCTGGGGCTGCCCAGCATCCACTCCGGCTACTGGGACCCGTTCTTCGCCGTCTGCGAGGAGACCGGCACCGTCGTCAACATGCACATCGGCTCCTCCTCCCAGATGCCCGCCGCCTCCCCCGACGCGCCTCCGGCCGTGCAGGCGTCGCTGTCCTTCAACAACGCCATGGCCTCGATGATGGACTTCCTCTTCAGCGGCGTCCTGGTCAAGTTCCCCCGGCTCAAGCTCGCCTACAGCGAGGGCCAGATGGGCTGGATCCCCTACGCCCTGGAACGCGCCGACGACGTGTGGGCCGAACACCGCGCCTGGGGCGGGGTCCGCGACCTGATCCCCGAGCCGCCCTCCACCTACTACTACCGGCAGATCTACTGCTGCTTCTTCCGCGACAAACACGGCATCAGCGCCCTGGACGTGGTCGGCCGCGACAACGCCACCTTCGAGACCGACTACCCCCACGTCGACTCCACCTTCCCCCACACCAAACAGGTCGCCCTCGACCACGTGCAGGGCCTCGATAAGACGACCGTCCACAAGCTGCTGCGCGGCAACGCCATCCGCATGCTGGAGCTGGACCTCGTCTGAGGGAGGTTCGATGGAGCTGGCGTACACCGCCGAGGAGGAGGAGTTCCGGGCCGGGCTGCGCGCCTGGCTGGCCGAGGTGCTGCCCGCCCTCCCGCCCCGCCCGGACCCGCTGGACTGGCCCGCCCGCCGCGCCTACGACATGGGCTGGCAGCGCAGGCTGTACGACGCCGGGTACGCCGGGCTCAACTGGCCCAAGGACGCGGGCGGCCAGGACGTCACCCCCACCCAGCAGCTGATCTTCCTGGAGGAGACGGAGGCGGCCGGCGCCCCCTACGTGGGCGCCGGGTTCGTCGGGCTGCTGCACGCCGGGCCGACCATCGCCGCCGAGGGCAGCCCCGAACAGCGCGCCCGCTGGCTGCCGCCCATCCTGCGCGGCGAACAGGTGTGGTGCCAGGGCTTCTCCGAACCGGACGCGGGCTCCGACCTGGCGGCGCTGCGCACCCGCGCGGTCCGCGACGGGGACAGCTACGTGGTCAGCGGCTCGAAGATCTGGACCTCGCACGCGGAGGTCGCCGACTGGTGCGAACTCCTGGTGCGGACCGACCCCGAGGCGCCCCGCCACGCCGGGATCAGCTGGCTGGCGCTGCCCATGGACGCGCCCGGCGTCACCGTACGGCCGCTGCGCACCCTGGCCGGCTCGCGGGAGTTCGCCGAGGTGTTCCTGGACGAGGTGCGGGTGCCGGTGGCCAACCGGGTCGGCGCGGAGAACGACGGCTGGCGCGTCACCATGGTCACCCTCTCCTTCGAGCGGGGCACCGCGTTCGTCGGGGAGGTCGTCGCCTGCCGCCGTACGCTGCGGCTGCTGGCCGGCCGCGCCAAGGAGAACGGCCGCTGGGACGATCCGGTGCTGCGCCGCCGGCTGGGACGCCTGCACGCCGAGTTCACCGCGCTGTGGCGGCTCATCCAGTGGAACGTCAGCGAGGCGGCGCACGCGCGGCGCCGGGGCGGCACCGGGGTGCCGGGGCCGGGCGGTTCCGTCTTCAAGCTGCGCTACTCGCACGCCCGGCAGGAGCTGTACGACGCTGCCGCCGACGTCCTGGGCCCCGGCGCGCTGGACCTGGACGAGGAGTGGACACGGGAGCGGCTCTCCTCCCTCTCGTACACCATCGCCGCCGGTACCTCGCAGATCCAGCACAACATCGTCGCCGAGCGTCTTCTCGGCCTGCCGAAGGGACGGTGAGCCGGTGGACTTCCGGCTGAGCGACGACCAGGAGGCGCTGCGGCGCGGTATGCGGGAACTGCTGGCGGCGCGCTTCGGCCCCGAGGCGCTGCGGGCCGCGGTGGAAGGTGCGGAGGCGGCCGGTGGAGTGGCAGGTGAGGGCACCGCCGGTGAACGCGCACCGGGCGCGCGGACGGCGGGCGGCGGCGGGCCGTGCCGGGGCGTGGTGGACCGGCGGCTGTGGCGGGAGCTGGGCGAGGCGGGGTTCTTCGCGCTGCGGGTGCCCGAGGCCGCGGGCGGCGTGGGGCTGGGACTGCCCGAGGCGGTGCTGGTCTTCGAGGAGGCGGGACGGGCGCTGCTGCCCGGCCCCCTGGTGGCGACCCACCTGGCGGCCACCCATCGGGGCGGGGACGGCGCCGAGGCGGTGCCCGGCGCCGCCGAGGGACGGGCGGTGGTGACGGCCCTGGAGCCGGACGGCGCACCACTGGTCGAGCACTGGGCGGACGCGGACGCCGTGCTGGTGCCGGAGGGGGAGGGGGTCGGGGTGGCGGCGCCCGGGGTGGTGCGGGCGCTGCCGGTGCGCGCGGTGGACCCGCTCACGCCGCTGCACTGGGTGTCCGGCGGGCGGCCGGCGGCGGTCGCGGCGTGCGGGGCCGGGGCCGGGGTGCTGTGCCGGGAGGCGGCGTTGCTGACGGCGGCGCAGCAACTGGGCAGTGCCTTCCGGACGCTGGAGCTGGCCGTGGGACACGCCCGTACGCGTGAGCAGTTCGGGCGGCCGGTCGGCGCCTTCCAGGCGGTGCAGCATCTGTGCGCCGGGATGCTAGTGCGCGCGGAGACGGCCCGCGCCGCGGTGTACGCCGCTGCCGTCACCGGTGACGAGGCGGAGACGTGCGCGGCGAAGCTCCTCGCCGACGAGGCGGCCGGCGCCAACGCCCGCGACTGTATCCAGGTGCACGGCGGTATGGGGTTCACCTGGGAGGCCGAGGTGCACCTGCATCTGAAACGGGCGTGGCTGCGCGGGTCACAGTGGCGAACGGCTGTGGCGGCGGAGGAACAGTTGGCGGAAGCACTCCTGAGTCCCCGTCTGTGAGGGATCCGGCGTATTTCTCCGGGTAATTCACAGAGGTGCGATTACGCTGGGTTATGGGAGGTGTCTGTGCACCGTGTGACGACCGGGAGCGGAATCCCGGATTCCACTCCGGTACGCTCCCTGGGCGCGGAGCGGGCGGTCCCGGCGGACACGGCCCGTGCCGAACCGGGTGTGCCAACGGCCGGATGACACGGTGATGGCCCTGATCAACAAGGAACTCAAGGGTGACAAGACGTTTCAGCGGAAGCCGTTCGAGTTTCCGCGCGTGTCGTCGCACACGTCGTCGCACAGTATGCCGTGCGTCTACTCCTTTGCGCCGGAATATGCCTGAAGCGCTTGTTGCCCTCACTATGAGTCAACCATGCTGTTCTCGCTGGAGTCACAATCCGTGACTACAAGGAGACGCGAGGCGATGTGTCCGCCAGTTCGGATGGTGTGAGCGGTGCAGGTGCTTCTGGAGCAGTTGGAGATCGGATCCGATCCGACGGAGGTGGGGCGCGCCCGCAGGTGGGCCAGGGCGCGGCTGGCGGGAGCCGGGGTCGCCGCTGACGAACCCCTGGCCGAGACGCTGATTCTGCTGATCTCGGAACTCGTGACCAACGCGGTGGTGCACACCGGCTGTCCGGCCGTGCTGTGCATGCTCCTGCCGCGGCGGTGCGGCGGCGAGGGTGCGCGCGGGGCGGTGGGCTCCGTACGGGTGGAGGTCGCCGACGCGAGCAGCCGGGCGCCGCGCCGACGGCAGGCGGAGGGCGAGGACACCGGTGGCCGCGGCCTCGAACTCGTCTCGGGCCTCGCCGACCGCTGGGGCTGGGAGCACGAGCCCGGCGGCAAGCGGGTCTGGTGCGAACTGGACGCCGTACCGCCGGCCCCGGCCGGATCCGGCGCCCCGGCGGCCGACGGTGAGGCGCGGGTCCCGCGGGGCGGGGCGCGGTCCGGTGGCGAGCCGCACGGCGGCGAGACGTCCGCCGACGCCGGGGCGCGCGGGCGGAGCGTGTCACGCCCCCACAGCGAGGCGTGTCCCGTCCGGGAGCTGCGGGCCGAGGCGAGTGTCCGTGCCCGGGTGAACGTGGTGCAGGCGGGCGCTGGCGCGTTCGGCTGATGATGCGCCGGGTCAAAACGGACATAAACTCCAAAGTCCAGACCAGGTGTTGACGTGTCGTGGCGGGCTGATCACCCTTGGGTGGAGCGATTCGCCGTGAGGGGACGCCGAGGTGCGTGAGGTTCCTCGGCGAGTGCGGGTCGCGGTCCGGCGCCACCTCCGAGTGAGGCAGGGCCCCGAGCGCCGGAGTCGGGTGGCGGTACGCCGTACCGTGCTCGGGGCGCGTACCGGCGCACCGCCACCCGGCTGTGCCCGGCCACCGGCCCGCCCTGGACGCGGCGCACTACAGGACGGCCACCGGCGCCACCGGGGCGCCCGTACCGCCGGTGAACGGTTCCGGCTGGGCGGTGAGCAGGAAGGCGTGGCGGCCCTCCTCGGCGCAGACCCGTGAGAGCTCCTCCAGGTTCCAGTTCTGGCCCTGGAGCATGCCCATCTCCACCAGGTGGAGGGCGTGCACGGGCAGCCACAGGTCCTCGATCTCGGGCGGCACGATCTCGAACGTGAGCGTGTCGTTGGCGACGGCGGCCACATCGCGGGCGTGGAACCACTCGGGCGTGCGGATCGACAGCCCGGGCGACGGGTGGGCGTAGCCGTGCTTGTCCCCGGCGAGGTAGTGGTGCAGCTGCCCGGTGCGCACCAGTACGACGTCCCCCGCGCCGACCCGGACCCGGGCGAACTCCTCGGCCGCCGCCAGATCGTCCGGCGTCACCGCGTGGTCGCCCGGCAGTCGCTCCAGGCCCAGGGCGCGGGGTACGTCGAGGAGAACGCCGCGGGACACCAGCGGGCGCGTCTTCTCGATGCCGCACACGGTGGCGCCGCCGTGCGCGGTGACGGTGGCGGCGGGGCGGCCGTTGTAGAGCTTCCCGCCGGCCGACACATGGGCCAGACCGTCCCAGTGGGTGGCGGCCTGGAGCCCCATGGTGACGACGTCGTCGCTGGTGGCGACGGTGCCGGGGCCGAACATCTCCAGGTTGACCGCGACCATGGTGTGCAGCGGGTTCACCCTCCCCGGGATCATCCCGGTCTGTACGCCGTCCTGCTGGAGCGGCAGCGCGAGCGGTACCCGGCGGCCGGTGCGGACGGTGGCCGCCGCCTGCCGGACGACCTCGTCGGTGATCAGGTTGAGGGTGCCGTTCTCGTCGTCGGCGCCCCACCGTCCCCAGTTGTTGACCCGTGCGGCGATCTCGGCGAACTCGGGGCACTGGGCCGGCACGGTCATCTGTCCTCCCGCGGACTGTCGTTGGGGGCGATGCCGTACGGGTCTTGTGTTCGGACGGCACCTGCCCAAGAATCTAACGGGTCGTCAGAAACTCCGGGAGGGGGCGGGACGTGGGCAACTTCTTGGCCGGAAAGGTCGTGGCCGTCACCGGCGCCGGCCGCGGCATCGGCCGCGCCGTGGCGCTGGCCTGCGCGGCGGAGGGCGCCGAGGTCGTCGTCAACGACTACGGCGTCTCGGTCGACGGCGCCGAACCGCACAGCGAGATCGCCGAGACGGTGGTGAAGGAGATCACCGCCGCCGGCGGCGAGGCCGTCGCCGTCGCCGACGACATCTCCACCATGGACGGCGGACAGCGGGTCGTGGACACCGCCCTGTCCCGCTACGGCCGCCTCGACGGCGCCGTCTGCGTCGCCGGCATCCTGCGCGAACGCATGCTCTTCAACATGAGCGAGGAGGAGTGGGACCCCGTCGTCGCCACCCACCTCAAGGGCACCTTCACCGTCTTCCGCGCCGCCAGCGCCGTCATGCGCCGCCAGCGCGGCGGCACCCTCATCGGCTTCACCAGCGGCAACCACCAGGGCTCCGTCTCCCAGGCCAACTACGCGGCGGCCAAGGGCGGCATCATCTCGCTGGTCCGCAGCGCGGCCCTGGGACTCCACAAGTACGGCGTCACCGCCAACGCCGTCGCCCCCGTGGCCCGCACCCGGATGTCCGCCGGCGTCCCCATGGAACTGGCCGAGATCGGCGAACCGGAGGACGTCGCACCGCTGGTCGTCTACCTGCTCAGCGAGCGGGCCAGGCAGGAGGGGATCACCGGCCAGGTCTACACCGTCGCCGGGCCCAAGATCGCCGTATGGGCGCAGCCCCGCGAACTGCGGGCCGCCTACGGCGAGGGCCCCTGGACGCCCGAGCGCCTGGCCGACTTCCTGCCCGGCACCGTCGGACAGGACCCCATGCCCATGCTGGCCCGGCTCACCGAGATGGCCGAGGCCGCCGCCCGCCAGGACCGCCCCAACGCCTGAACCCGCCGGCCGCCAACCGGGCAGTGCGCCCCGGGAGCGCCGGCAGGGGAGAGGGGACGCACGTGGACTTCGGCTTCACCCCGCAGGACGAGGAGTTCCGGGCCCAGGCCCGCACCTGGCTCGCCGAACGGCTGACCGGCGACTACGCGGCGGCGGCCGGGCAGGGCGGGCCCGGCAGCGAGCACCAGGCCAGCACCGTACGCCGCCGCTGGGAGCGCGAGCTGGGCCGCGGCGGCTGGATCGGCCTCGGCTGGGACCGGGCCCGCGGCACCTTCGGCAACCGCCACGCCACCGTCGTCCAGCAGGTCGTCTGGGCCGAGGAGTACGCCCGCGCGGGCGCCCCCGCCCGCGTCGGCCACATCGGCGAGAACCTGCTCGCCCCCACCCTGCTGGCACACGGCACCGACGAACAGTGCGCCCGGTTCCTGCCCGCCGTCGCCCGCGGCGAGGAACTGTGGTGCCAGGGCTACAGCGAACCCGACGCCGGCTCCGACCTGGCGGCCGTCCGCACCAGCGCCGTACGGGAGTCCGGACCCGCCGGCAGCCGCTACCGCATCACCGGCCAGAAGATCTGGACGTCCCTCGCCCACGAGGCCGACTGGTGCTTCGTCCTCGCCCGCACCGAACCCGGCTCGCACCGCCGCCGGGGCCTGTCCTTCCTGCTGGTGCCGATGGACCAGCCGGGCCGCATCGAGGTGCGGCCCATCCGCCAGATGTCGGGCACGGCCGAGTTCAACGAGGTCTTCTTCGACGGCGCCCTGGCGAAGGCCGGGCACCTCGTCGGAGCCGAGGGCGACGGCTGGCGGGTCGCCACCGCGCTGCTCGCCCGCGAGAGGGGCGCCTCCACCCTCGTCCAGCAGATCGGCTTCGCCGCCGAACTCGACCAGGTGCTCGGCCTGGCCCTGGCCGAAGGCGCCGCCGACCGCGACCCGGTGCTGCGCGAAGAACTGGTGCGGGCCTGGGCCGAACTGCGCACCATGCGCCGGCACGCGCTGCGCACCCTGGGCGGGGCCGACAGCACCGCCGTACCGGGGGCGCCCAGCGTCGCCAAGCTGCTGTGGGGCGGCTGGCACCAGCGGCTCGGCGAACTGGCCGTCCGGGTGCGCGGTGCCGCCGCGGCCCTCGGCCCGCGCGACTGGACACCGCGACGGCCCTACGAACTCGACGCGCTCCAACGGCTGTTCCTCTTCACCCGGGCCGACACCCTCTACGGCGGCTCCGACGAGATCCAGCGTGACCTGATCGCCCAGCACGCACTGGGCCTGCCCAGAGAGGCGCACACGTGACGGAAGCGAGCACGCCGGCCCCGCCGGCCACCGAAGCACCCGGCGCCGCCGGCCGGCCGCCTGGCGAGGAGCCGCGCAGCTACGGGCACTGGATCGGCGGTGCCTGGCAGCCGTCCGCACGCGGCCACTACCCCGTCACCGACCCGGCGACCGAACTGCCCGTCGGCCGGGCCCCCGAGGGCGGTGCCGAGGAGATCGACGCCGCCGTGCGCGCGGCCCGCGCCGCCCAGCAGGAATGGGCCGCAGCGCCCGCCCGGGAACGCTCCCGGGTGCTGGAGCGGATCGCGGACCTGATCGAGGAGCGCGGCCCGGCACTGCTGCCGCTGCTCCAGGCCGAGACCGGCGCCACCCGCGCGGTCGCGCGCGGAATGCAACTGCCGACCGCCGCCGAACGCTTCCGCCGCTACGCGCGCGGCGCGCTGGAGTCCGACACGGTGCCGCTGGCGCCCCGGCCCGTGGCCGCCAGCGCGCTGGCCCCCGGCGGGCTGATCGGGGCGGCGGCCGTACGCCGTCCCATGGGCGTGGTCGGCTGCATCACCTCCTACAACTTCCCCGTCGTCAACCTGGCCGGGAAGGTTGCGCCCGCCCTCGCCATGGGCAACGCGGTGGTGTGCAAGCCCGCGCAGCAGGACCCGCTCAGCTGTCTGGAGCTGGGGCCGGTGCTGAAGGAGGCCGGACTGCCGGACGGGCTCTACAACGTGGTCACCGGCTCGGGTCCCGGGCCGGGCGAGGCCCTGGTCGCCCACCCCGATGTGGACATGATCAGCTTCACCGGTTCCACCGCCGTCGGCAAGAAGATTGCCGAGCGTGCGGGCCGCGACATGAAACGCACCCTGATGGAACTCGGCGGCAAGGGCGCCGCGCTCGTGCTGGACGACGCCGACGACCGCATCCGGCAGGCGGCACTGACCGCGATCGCCTCCACGTGGACGTTCCACAGCGGCCAGATCTGCACCGCCCCCACCCGTGCGCTGGTCCACCGCAGCCACCACGACGCCTTCGTGACCGAACTGGCCCGCTACGCCTCCGCGCTGACCGTCGGCGACCCCCGGGACAAGCGCACCGTCGTCGGGCCGCTGATCTCGGCCGCCCAGCGCGAGCGGGTCGAGGCGCACATCGCGCAGGCGCGCCGCGAGGGCGCCACCGTAAGGGCGGGCGGGCAGCGGCCCGCCCAGCCCGCCACCGGCTACTACGTGGCACCCACCCTCCTGACCGACGTCACCCCGGAGATGACCGTGGCCCGCGAGGAACTGTTCGGGCCCGTCGTCGTGGTCCTCCCCTTCGAGGACGACGAGGAGGCCGTACGCCTCGCCAACAGCACCCCCTACGGGCTCCACGACTACGTCTTCGGCGGCGACACCGGCCGCGCCTGGCGGCTCGCGGGCCGGCTGCGCAGCGGCAACGTCGGCATCAACACCGTGCAGCGGCACCCCGAGACACCGTTCGGCGGCTTCAAGGAGTCCGGGATCGGCCGCGACGGCGGCTCGTTCGGACTGCACGCCTACAGCGAACTCCAGTCGATCGTCTGGCCGTCATGACCGCGGACCCGGCACGGGCCCCGCGGGAAGGGAGCGCACCGATGACCCACAAGCCGCACTCCGCACCGGCCTGCACCCGCACGGGGCGGACGGCATGAGAGGCGTCGTCCTGGACGGCGCCGGGGCGGGCGCCCGCGTGGTCGGTGACCTCGACGTCCGCGACCCGGGCCCCGGCGAGGTCGCCGTCGGCATCCGCGCCGCCGGACTGTGCCACAGCGATCTGTCCGTCGTGGACGGCACGATCCCCTTCCCCCGCCCCGTCGTCCTCGGCCACGAGGGCGCCGGTGTGGTCGAGGCGGTCGGCGAGGGGGTGCGGCACGTGGCGCCCGGCGACCACGTGGCGCTCTCCACCATCGCCAACTGCGGCGCCTGCCCCGAGTGCGCGCGGGGCCGGCCCACCATGTGCCGCCGCGCCATCGGGCGGCCCGCCAAGCCGTTCCGGCGGGGCGGCGAGGAGCTGTACGCCTTCGCGGCGACGTCCGCGTTCGCCGAACGCACCGTAGTACGGGCCGTGCAGGCCGTCCCCGTGCCGAAGGAGATCCCCCTCACCTCGGCCGCGCTCATCGGCTGCGCCGTCCTCACCGGTGTCGGTGCCGTCCTCAACCGGGCGAAGGTCGGGCAGGGCGAGTCGGTGGTGGTGCTCGGCGTGGGCGGGATCGGGCTGAACGTCCTCCAGGGCGCGCGGATCGCGGGCGCCGGCCCCATCGTCGCCGTCGACGCCAACCCGGCCAAGGAGGAGGTGGCCCGGCGCTTCGGCGCCACCCACTTCGTGACCGCGGGCCAGGGCGCCGACTCCGGTGCGGACACCCTGGCCGCCGTACGGAAGGTGCTGCCGGACGGCGCGGCGCACACCTTCGAGTGCGTCGGCAGCACGGCCCTGGTGCGGCAGGCCGTGGAACTGCTGGACCGGCGCGGCCAGGCGGTGCTGCTGGGCATGCCCGCGGCCGACGCCGAGGCCGCGTTCGTGCCCGCCGGGCTCTTCCTGGACAAGTCGATCCTGGGCTGCCGCTACGGCTCCTCCCGGCCGCCGCGTGACATCGCCCTGTACGCCGACCTCTACCGGCGGGGCCGGCTGCTGCTGGACGAGCTGGTCACCGAGGTGTACCCGGTGGAGGAGTTCGACCGCGCCGCGGCGGACGCCCGCCGAGGACGGCTGGCCCGCGGAGTGCTCACCTTCTGAAGCCGGCCGCCGGGGGCGCTGGTGTGTTGCCTCCGGACCACCTCGCCAGGCCGGATGGAGACGGCGGTGAGGGTGTCAGGGCTGAATGCGCTCCAGGTCCTCGAGGAGGCCGGGGTGGGCCGGCTGCCATCCGAGGACCTTGCGGGTGTGGGCGCTGGAGGCCGGCTGGTCCATGGCGAAGATGGGACCGAACGGGCCGAAGTTCTCCTGCGGGACCTCCTCGACGGGCAGGCCGAGTCGCCGGCCGATGACCGCGGCGATGTCCCGCACCGCGTCGCCCTCGTCGCCGACGGCGTGCCAGGCAGTCCCGGCCGGTGCGGACTCGAGGGCCAGACGGAACAGAACCGCTGCGTCGCGCGCGTGCACGGCCGGCCAGCGCTGGGTGCCGTCGCCCGGGTAGCCGGCGACCCCGGTGCGGCGCGCCTGATCGGTCAGCAGGCCCGCGAATCCGCCCTTGCCTTCGTTGTGGACTGTGCGCGGCATGCGGACAGCCGTGCTGCGCACACCGCGCGAGGCGAGGTCCAGCAGGGCGTTGACCGAACGGCCACGGCCGCCCACCGGCCCGTCGGTCGGCAGCGGATCGGCCTCCACGGAGGCGCGTCCGGGAACCCACGGCGTGCCGGAGACCGTGACGATCGGGCGGTCGCTGCCGATCAGTTCCCGCCCCAGCGTGGCGAGAGCGGCACTCTCCTCGGCGATGGCCCGGGCGAGCGCCTCCGGACTGCCGTAGTCGCGTCCGAACGCCAGACTGATCACGCCGTCGCACTGGGCTGCGCCGGACCGCAGGACGTCGAGGTCGGCCAGTTCTCCGCGCAGCACCTTCGCGCCGGCGCGTTCGAGAGCCTGCGCGGAGCCGTCCGAGCGAGCCAGTGCGAGAACGGTGTGGCCGTTGCCGAGCAGTTCGGCGACGACGGCGGAGCCGATGGTGCCGGTCCCACCGGTGACGAAGACATGCATGAGCTCTCCCTGAAAGTGATGAGACAGGTGTCTCATCACTGACCATACAGGGTGATGCGACAGGTGTCTCATCACTTATCCTGGTCCCATGGCTAGATGGCAACCGGGAGCGGCCCAGCGACTCGTCGTCGCAGCCGTCGACCTGTTCACCGAGCAGGGATACGACGCCACCACGGTGACGCAGATCGCGGAGCGCGCCGGTGTCACCAGGAGCACCTTCTTCCGGTACTTCTCCGACAAGCGCGAGGTACTCGTCGCCGGCCAGGAGACGCTCAGCAGGCTGCTCGCCGACGGCATCACCGAGGCCCCCGCGAGCGCCGGGCCGCTCCAGGCGGTGGCGGCCGGTCTCGAGCGCGCATCGGGCGCCATGGGCCCGGCGAACCGCGAACTCGGCCCCCGCCTCAAGGCGGCCGTGGCGGCCAGCACCGAACTGCAAGAGCGCGATGCCCTCAAGAGTGTCGGTCTCGCGGCTGCCATGACTGCCGCGCTCACCGCCCGCGGCGTCCCCGAGACGACCGCTCATCTCGCGGCGGAGATGGGAGTCCTCGCGTTCAAACGGGGATACGCGCAGTGGACCGAAAGTGATCCTGACAACGGCACGGAAGGGCTCGCGCCGCACGCACTGGCAGCCCTGGAAGACCTGCGTGCGGCAACCGCGTCGCTGGACTGATCCAAGCCGCCCGGCTGTCGCCGGCCGCACGGGCACCGTGCCCGCTCCCGCATGGGCGGCGCCGCATCGCGTCCACGCTCGCCCTGGCCGGGCACGCAAACAAGGGGCAACCGTCACCGCACCGCCACGCCGGTGGGACCGCCCGGTTGTCCCGTCCCGCCTACGCGGCTGCCCCGTCCGCCCCGTCGTCCCGCGCCTGGAACGTGCGGCGGTAGGCACGGGGGGAGACGCCGAGGGCCGCGTGGAAGTGCTGGCGCAGGGAGGCCGCGGTGCCGAACCCGCAGTCCGCGGCCACCCTTTCGACGGGCAGGTCCGTCTCCTCCAGCAGGTGACGGGCGTGCTCCAGCCGCTGCCGGGTCAGCCAGCGCAGCGGAGTCATCCCGACCTCCTCGCGGAAGCGCCGGGTGAACGTGCGCACGCTCATGGACTCCTGGCGGGCCAGTTCGCGGAGGGTGAGGGGCCGGTCGAGGTGGGCCAGGGCCCAGGCGCGTGCGGTGGCGGTGGAGGAGACGCGCG
>Ga0164243_10010232_pt1 | contig 13515 bp, 4 predicted proteins | sample OricompcompostOP_FD_108781 | JGI IMG/M metagenome (GOLD analysis project Ga0164243, IMG submission 108781) | Organic Plus compost microbial communities from Emeryville, California, USA - Original compost - Organic plus compost (OP) | ecosystem: Engineered > Solid waste > Mixed feedstock >... | reverse complement strand
TTTTTCCCTTATTACAGGGGTACTATTGAGGGCGCTAATGCCTTCTTACCGTCGACCTCCCCGTCGCCACTGTCGAGCAGTGGTATCGGTACACCCACGCAACCCTCTGCTGGTCTACACTACTCTAGTTAGGCCTCCACGCGCCGAGGGAAAATAGTGTCGCAATGGTCTGTCTATGACATGGGTGGCCTTCACATTCTAGGACCGATGGCACCAGGGCACAACATCAAGACCGGTCTTGGATTAGTGCAGGTCTGGCTGGTGCGATGAAGAGTCCTTCTCCCCACGAGTTGAGAACTCCTCGAAGATCTCCTGTGACTTGAGCGCATTTCTTTGGGATACTCCTAGGGTTCCATCGATTCGTGCTGTCAACAGTTTCTTCATACGCTTTTCCGCCTACGGCTATGATCGTCGAGATCACCTCCTAGCTCTGTCTGACAGCTGCCTGCTGTCAAGCTTTTTCCATGCATTTGGAGAGACCCTCCTTGCAGAGAATTGCCCAAGACCCCCAACTATCCAAGTGACCCAAAATATGGAGGGGAAAAGAAGGCCCAGAAAAAAACAAAGTCCAGAAACAGGATACACGGCAGCTCGAATCTTGTGTTTGCTTAACCAAAATCATCGATCCTTGCTCATTTTACTTTGCCTTGTGAGGTTGCCGAGTCTGGAGTACGAAGCGGGCTAGGGTGGTCTCCTTCACTCAAAGAACACTACGTGAACATGACATACTAGAACCTCGTTGGCTAGGGACGAGGGCATATCGATTTTCAGATAAATTACTTTTCTCTTCTAATTTGGATTCAACGGTTAATACTTGGTATGATGCAACGTCGTTTAACTTTATGCAAATAGATATTCCGCAGATGACGACGACGCCATGTATAAAACCTTGGCATGGTTGTTTGTCAAAAGAGTGTCTTTGCTTCCTCAAGTAAGGACATCCAAACAGCTCGTTTTGGTGTTGAACGATCGAACTCACGGGTCTAGCATCCCGCGTCACTTTTGAACATTCATAACTTGAGACTTTTGTGTGCAGCACACAAGCTGGGATTGGGTCTTGAGATCATCGCCCGAGGAGGAATAATCTCCAGGCCAAGCTGCAAGTAATCGGAGACTATTCCCAAAATGGAAGAATCAACGACCACGACGCCCCACGATTCATCAAATTCTTTTCCATGGCACCAGACAGAACCACCTTCACCTTCACCACTTTCACCACCATCACTCCGACAAGGCACTGAGTGGGTAGTGGGAAGGTGTGACCCATGGATAGCTTTGTACCTCGTAGCTAATGGATATGCACGGAAGACCGGGCAGACCGCATTTCGTGGCGTCTCCCATGCGTGCGTCCAGTCCCCAGCGAGTAGCGGCGTGTCTGTTTCCAAAGAGGGCAAGTTGGAAGATACCCACCTCCGGACAAGCTGCCCTTTTGACGTACGAAGTACGAAGGGCACAGAAGTCGTGCCATCAATGTCATGAAAGTTCTGGACAACCATGTCGTTCTTCCCTGGTCCACCACCCGCCCGCGCATGCTTGTAAGGTTGATGTAACCTCGGACTGCAATGTCTGCAAATTCGGCACTTCGCCGTCCTGTAGGGGGGACCACGAACTGTGTGCTCGACGCAACCGAGAGCCAAAATATCACTCTTCGCTTGCGAGTCTAAACACAAAATGTGCCAGATGCGACCCTTTCGCCATCTCCTCCTTCCAATGAGACACGCCCGGATGAGATATTACGCGATTTTTATTTGACCAGGTATCATGAGGGGAAGAAAGAGTTTCCCAGTTTCCAGCATCTCGAGCGCTTCGAATGCTACCCGCCCCCAAGCTGCTGGCCGTTTTGAGAGTGATGGATTGATTGATGTGAGTCTTGTCTCCCCACTTGCACCCTAATTCTTAAATGACCCACCGACTTCCAGTTCCGGAGCATTACATACAATCTGGCCCAGTCGCCGAAGCTTCCTTCACCATTCATGTCGTGGAGTGCGGTTGCAGCGTATGGGTAGTGTAGTGTACGCTACTTCGTACTTGATAGAGCCCACTAACACGGAAAGGTCGGTCGCAGCCCAATGGCACGCTACTTTAGTGAAAATGGATCAAATTTGATTGATACATGATTGTTTTCTCTCCCTCGTACCAGGTTATGGCTCTAAGCTCTATTTGGATGTCGAGGAAGAGTCGGCATGGGGTTTAGTCTGTTCCTGCAGCACCTTAAGCCGCCCATACACGAAACGACACCAGGTTATTCCATTCCTTTGAAGTTGAGTCGTGAGTCGAGAACGTGTGCTAGTTTCGGGCCATCCAAACAAAACCTTGGAAACAAACTGCAAACTCCGAAGGACTCGACGGCTAAGAAGCAAGATACGGCGCAGATCCGCTGTTAAGAGTCGATTTAGTGCCGTTTCGAGCACTGGTCTCGGCTGTTGCTGTCATTAAGAGATTGATCAATCCATTATCAATCGAATCCATTACAAAGTGCGAAGTAGAAGTACACTACTACGTCAAGATGCTTGGGAAGATCAGATCTTCAACTTTAACACATCTACTTTGTACGTCGTAGTACTCAATTTTCCACCGCACCTGCCTAGACTCTCTCGGTACACCGAAGTATATTTCATACTCGCGAGGTTCAATGGTACAACCCGGTACCGTATTATTATTATTATTTTTTTCCTCTTATTCTTCCTTTCTTTTCCCTTCCTCACGTCCTCCTTCCAGAATGTTTACGCAGTCTTGTACACTACAACAAGGGAGGAGCAGGTGGATATTGCCTGTGCTCCGAGGGCAAGTGCCCCCTCTGGGTCCCTCTGGGTCGGGAAACTACATTGTGGTCTCACCATTCCAGGGCACTATTTGCCCGACTAGTTTCTTCTCCGCGCATCAAATGTTAACTCGATGCCGTCATATATGATGCTGCCATACACTACTACACACCCCCAGCTACCAGGCTGCATCAACCCTACTTTGTCGTGTCAAGATGTCTTTCTTGACCAGGTTTGACCTAGCCCACTCGTTCCGCAATCCCGCACTCCCCCCGTGTTTCTTTTGTCCTTATGGGCTTTGCTGCTTCTAATCTGTGGAATCGTCCCGCCACGCTGTCGCCTCTTATCTAATCGCTCCCACATCGCTCGAAGTCTGCGATCTGCGAAGTATGCCGACTAGTCCGGCTTGGAGGCATCCCGGTCGCCATCGCGCCTGGACAGCTCCCCTTGATCATATTTCACCTGCCGTCCGGACAAGACCCATATACTGCTTATCCTTCGATCCCTGGACGGGAATATTTGGGCCGCCGAAGGGCGCCCATCCGGGAGCGGGCTACAGCGGCGTGGGAGCTGTGTCATTCGTGAGTACTTCGTAGCCCGTCGCACAGAGCGTGCCTGGGTCTAATACAAAGTACGAGGTACTCGACGAGTCTGCCGAAGTCGGGACTTGCCACTTGCTCCGATCTTCCAAGGGACTGGGGAATACGCCGTGGAGATTAAACCATCTAATCTACAGTAGCTTTTCACAGCATACGACTATTACACCACTCCTTTCGACCCGGTTCATGTTTTCCTTGCGCTACGCTGACCTTTCCACGCCACTCACTCCCAGGATAGCCCGTCCCTTAGGTCCGCCTCGAGTCGTTTCAAAGGCCAAAGGAGAACACAGGGTAGCAGTGCTATCCGTTATTCCCACCAAAACACTCCCCAATGCCCGTATTACCCACCCTTGTTGAAGACCAAAATAGTCAGATACAGGACGCTACTGCCCTGCATTCCCAGTTCCACTTCAAGGACCCCATGTGCACACTTTCGTGATCCACCCCCACCCAAGCCCAAGGCGCTTTAGAAAAGTTTCCCCCCGCGAGAGGCTTCTCTCGCGTCGCACTATGCCCTCTCCGAGAGTGACCACAGCCAGACCGAGGAGCCTGAGCACATGCTACCACTCTCGTCTTTCCGCATTAGGCCATTCCAGATCTGCTCTAACCCAGGCATCTGAATGAAGGAGCTCGGCCTCGAATTCCGCCCCTCCCACTCCATTAGACCAGGGATAGTTGGCCACGAGTCTGTTTTTGGTAACTGGGCCGACCATTTCGTTTGTCAAAGTAACTCAAGGCTCCTAGTACCTGTCGATTTCTTCTTCTTAGTATTGGGGTCCAGTGGGAGAAGAGAGAAGGGGTACCCCTTCCTCCGTTGATCATGTTTCTAGACCATTGATTCGATGGTCACTGTGTCTTCAGAGAAAGACATATTATGGGAGCCCTGAGAACATCCATAAACACTTCATCACGGTCATTCCATTTATACCCGCAACCTACAGCTGTGCTGTTCCATACATTCATTCAATCTATCACCTCTTTTCTGGAGCACTCTGCAATCTACCAACCGTCATGCATTCACGGGACGGAGAGGATGATGTCCTCTCTATGGAGGTTCCGCGCTCCGATCCTCCGGCCGACGTTGCCCAAGCTAGCAACGATCAGCAACCTACCTCGCAAAATGACGTGAACGCACCTGTTGAGCAGCCTGTAGTCGAAGACGGCTCACCTAAACTAGCTCCGGCAGATCTCGAACAGATATGGCAGTGGAACAGGACGTTGCCACCTACCATCACTCAGTGCACTCACGACACAATATCTCAGCGCGCGAGAGAGCAACCCGACAAGCTCGCGGTCAGGTCATGGGAGGGCCAACTAACATACGGCGAGGTCGAAACATACTCGACCCGCCTTGCCCTCCGTCTCTGCCACTTTGGCGTCAGGTTGGGAACTCGGGTTCCCCTTCTCTTTGAGAAATCGATGTGGACCGTCGTTGGTGTGTTAGCGATTATGAAAGCCGGCGGCACTTTTATCCTCACAGACCCAAGCCAACCAGAGGCGAGGTTACGCACCATTGCCGATGAAGCGGGAGCACAATTCCTCCTGACCTCGAAGAGGCAAGAGGAGCTCGGCCGCCGCGTAGCGCCAACTGCCGAACTCTTTGTCGTTCCAAGTGATGATCTCTTCCACGAACAGGCGGCTTTGCCATCTATTCAACCATCTCCGGCGTTGGCTCCGAGCATCACCCCGGACCCGCCCGAGGAGCCTTCTGCCGAACTCCAGGACATACCCGCCGACGCCGACACCTCTTCATCTCAGGCTCCACCCCTTTCAACCGACCAATCGTCACCCACTCTTTCTCCCACCCAGGGAAATAACAGTCCTGAAGCCGTTGATGAAATCCTTCAGCCCGTTGATGAGGCCGAGCTCTCTACTCAGAATGGCCCCTCAACTGACACAACTGGCACATCCGCCCCTGACGCTATCACCACTATTCCCCAACCCATAACGCCGCTTAACAGCGACGACACTCCCGCAGAATCCCAGGACGTTTTACAAGCCACCCAGGACCAGGAGACGGAAGATGTCTCCCAGCAGGAACCCGCCGATGATGCTCCGGGATCACCACAACAAGCGCCGTTATCTCCCGTCCCAGTTGTAGCACCCATTCTCCTTCCTAGTCCTCCACCTTCGATTACCGACAGCTGTGCCCCGCCTCTAACGGATGTGCCTACGGCCTCGCTTCCCATTGTTCCTCCAACCAGCCCCATGTACATTATTTTCACCTCGGGCAGTACCGGAAAGCCTAAGGGAGTTGTCATCTCGCACGAAAACTACGCAAGTGGTGCCGTGCCCAGAGCTCATGCCGTGGGCTACAGGCCGCATTCGAAAGTCTTCGACTTTGCTTCGTATGCATTTGATGTCAGCATCGACTGTATGCTCTGCACTCTCGCGAATGGAGGCTGCCTTTGCGTTCCTTCGGACGCAGACAGGATGAATGACTTGAGCGGCGCGATCCGCAAGAGCGGTGCCAACATGGCCCACATGACTCCTTCTGTCGCCCGTGTGCTTGACCCCGATATCATACCATCCCTAGAAGTGCTTGGCCTAGGAGGTGAGTCCGTCTCGGCAAGCGATGCTGCGGACTGGGGACGTGACACCAGTGTCGTTATCGCCTACGGCCCTTCGGAGTGCACTGTTGGTTGTACGGTCAACAACGACGTCAGTGTCTCTACCAACATTGGTTACGGAGTTGGTGGTCTGACGTGGATCGTTGACCCTGAGGACCATAATAAGCTTGTACCGGTCGGTGCTGTCGGAGAGCTTCTCATCGAAGGGCCTGTCGTTGGTATCGGATACCTCAATGATCCTGGAAAGACGTCGGAAGTCTTCATTAGTGACCCCACCTGGCTCCTTGAGGGCCACGGCTCGGTTGAAGGCAGGCATGGTCGTCTGTACAAAACCGGCGACCTCGTCATGTACGATCTCAATGGCACCGGCTCCATCGCATTCGCTGGTCGGAAGGATCAGCAGGTGAAGCTTCGTGGCCAGCGCGTCGAACTGTCAGAGGTGGAACACCACTTGCGGAGGCACCTACAACAATATGCTCAAATTGTTGCCGAAGTCATCTACCCTAGCGGTGGCGAGCCGACTCTGGTAGCTTTCCTCGCCGAAAGCAAGTCCTCTCACCACACCATCGAGCCCGAGTTCACGGAATTCTCGGAGGAAGTGTCAACGGCGCTCGCTGATGCCGAGACGATGCTCGAGAAGGAGATTCCTCGTTATATGATACCCTCAACTTTTATCCCCCTCACTTTGATCCCGACTTTGGTTTCCGGTAAGACCAACCGAAAGAAGATCAAGGAGATTGGCCAGTCGATGTCGCGAGAGCAACTTGCTAGCATGAAGCGGTTACGTCGCACAACTGAGAAGCCTCAGACCGAGATGGAAATTGCCCTCCACGCCCTCTGGACCAAGGTCCTCGGTACGGATGTCGAGATCGGTCTGCAGGACAGCTTTCTGGCACTGGGCGGTGACTCTTTGAGAGCCATGAAGCTGGCCTCCGTTGCTCGTGAGGAGAATTACTTGCTCACTGTCGCCACAATCTTCCAACACCCTACTCTCAAGGAGATGGCATCTCGAATGGAGAAGATCGACGAAGACGCCTCGGCGCCAACGGTACCATTCTCTCTTATTGAGGGATGGGAGCCTTCTGATGCAAAGAATGTTGCCGCCGAGCTTTGTGGCATATCGGTTGACGATATTGAAGATATTTACCCATGCACACCTCTCCAAGAGGCTCTTATGGCCTTGTCTGCCAAGGTGAGGGAGGCATACGTTGCACAACGTGTCGTTAAGCTCGATAGTCTCGACATGGCGACTAGGCTTGAGGCCGCCTTCAACTCTGCAACTGCAGACTGCGCCATTCTGAGAACACGAATTGTGCAAGTCCCCGAGAAGGGACTGGTGCAGGTCCTACTGAACAAGCCTATCGAGTGGTACCGTGGTGGCGATGTCGACAAGTATCTCGTGGAAGACAGAGATGAGCCGATGGATCTGGGCAAGCCGTTGGTGCGTTATGCCATGATCCATACCGAGGCGACTGGCGAATATGAATTCGTCCTCACTATGCACCACGCCTTGTACGATGGTTGGTCAATGCCTCTTGTGGTTGACCGTATCAACCGCGCCTACAAGGGTGAGCCCGCCAGCCCTTCTCCCCACTTCCGCGAGTTCATCAAGTACCTCCAGAACCTCGATCGTGAAGGTGGTGAGCGCTACTGGAAGGAGAGGCTTGAGGGTGCAACTGGACCTCAGTTCCCCATGCTCCCTTGGCCATCGTATCAACCACAAGCAGAGTCGCTGCTGGAGCACTACGTGCCTATCCAGCGTCACCCCAACTCCAAGGCCACCGTTGCCACAATCTTGAGAGGAGCCTGGGCTATCGTTGCTTCTGAATATACAGCCTCAAGGGATGTTGTATTCGGAGAGACGCTGACCGGCCGAAATGCACCCATTGCTGGAGCCGAATTGATTGAAGGCCCAATGATCACCACCGTCCCAATTCGCCTTAGAGTTGACCTGAACAAGACCGTTGGCGAGTACCTCGACAATATTCAAGTGCAGACTGCTGACCAGATCCCCCATGAGCACATTGGACTCCAGCATATCCGACGTCTTAGCCCTGATGCCCTTCAGGCATGTGAGCTTCGAACGGGCATAGTACTCCATCCCACGGCCGACCCCAACGAAGAGTTTCCCGACGCGGATCTACCGGCCAGCCGCCTTGTGCCTGCGGGAGACGAGGAAGCGGCGCAAGAGGCATTGAAGTTCAACACATACGCCCTCATGCTTGTTTGCTCTCTCGACCCTAAGGGTTTCTTGATCATGGCCAGCTTCGACTCAAAGACAGTGGACGTCCAGACGATGGATCGGGCTCTACATCAACTCGGTCACGTCGTTCAGCAGCTCTGCCAGGAGCCGGAGAAGGCTCTGGGTGATATTGAATTCCTGACTTCTGAGGACAAGGAGTCCCTCCAGGCCCTAGGTACAACTGGTGCAATGGAGGTTCAGCAGGAGTTCTCTGGCGCCAACGCCGTCTGGGTCGTTGATCTCGCCAATCCGGATCGCCTGGTTCCGCGTGGAGCCCTTGGTGAGCTCATCATCCAGAGCACCGAGGAGCTTTCTCTTGAGAGGGTTGATGCGCCGGAGTGGATCAAATCCGAAGAACAACCCGAGGCGGCCCAAAATCTTTACAAAACTGGGCGCCTTGCTACTTGGACTTCGGAGAACTCCCTTCAGCTTAAGGGCCTCAAGAGCCAGCTACCATCTAATTATGTGATCCCCAAGGCTCGGTCCAAGACCGTGTCTGCTACTTCAAGCAAGCAGAAGGCCCTAAGGACACTCTGGAGCCGAGTTCTCCATATGGCGGAGGAAGACATCAGCCTTGGTAACAGTTTCTTCCAGCTCGGCGGTGACTCCATCTCCGCAATGAAGCTCGTATCGGAGGCTAGAAACGCAGGATGGTCCCTTACCGTCGCAAGGGCGTTCCAAAACCGCACCCTCTATGACATGGCTAAGATTCTGGAAGAGCTGGAGGTTAAGCCCGTGATCAATGAAGTGGTCCAACCATACTCTCTTATAGAAGGTTTTGATACAGATGCACTTCTTCCTTCCATCCAGGCTTCCCTTGCCGACCCCAACTTCAAGGTAGTCGACGTGCTCCCTGTGAGGCCACTCCAAGCAGTTGCCATTGACGGCACGATCCGCATCCCTCGCTTCTCGGCCCGGTACGAAATCATGTACTTTGATTCTCCAGTCGACCGTATCCAGCTTTATAAGGCATGCCAGGAGCTTGTGTCGATGAATGAGATCCTGCGCACTGTCTTCGTCAAGCATAACGATGAGTATCTGGCTGTTGTCTTGGAGGATCTGCAGACCCCTGTTGTCGAGTACGAAATCGACCAGAACCTCGAGGGCTTCACCCGCAATCTGTGCGACTTGGACGTCCAAACTAGGATGCCTCTTGGATCTGCATTTGTCAAGTGGTTCCACGTTCAGGAAGTTGGCGGTAGGAGCTGCTTGATTTTCCGCATCTCCCATTCCCAATACGACGAGATCTGCCTCCCCCTCCTTTTAAAGCAGCTGTCAGCTATCTACGAAAAGCGCACGGTACCTACTAGCCTCCCCTTCTCTTCCTACGTCCAGCATGTCGTTCGCCGAAGCATTCCCGAGTCCATCGGCTACTGGAAGGAACTCCTCGAGGGATCTGCCATGACCCTGTTCCGACCCGATATCCCAGTCACCAACACCGACCACTATGCCATTGAGAAGACATTCGACATCTCCGCTCGGTCAATGGATACCACGGTCGCAACAATACCCACAGCTGTTTGGGCACTTACGCTTGCCCGCCGCCTTTCTCTCCGCGACGTCACTTTTGGTGAAGTTGTCAGTGGACGTAACATTGATTTCCATCACGCCAATACCGTCATGGGCCCCTGCTGGCAATATGCCCCGGTCAGAGTCAAGTTCGACCCCAGCTGGACCGGAACCGATTTGTTATTCCATGTGCAAGACCAGCACATTGCTGGTTCAGCTCATGAGGCTATGGGTTTGCCCGAAATCGTCAAGAACTGCACTGATTGGCCGAGCGACGTTACCTGGTATGACACAGTTGTGCACCAGGATGTCGATCACGTGACGGAACTCCCTTTCCAAGAGACGACATGCCAGATGGAGACATACTATGCGCAGGCCGAACCTCTCCGCGAATGGAAGATTCAGGCCTTTTTCAAGGGTGACGAGCTCACAATCGAGATTGTGACGGTCGAGTCTTGGAAGGAAGTCGCCCATGAGCTCCTCGGGGAGATTGGCGAGGTGCTGAAGGAGTTGCTCTACAAGCCGGACCAGCTTCTTTTCGCGTCTGTTTAAACTGTTTCGCGGACATACCGCCTTTTATTTATTATCCCAATTATTCTTGGAGATTTTCTTGTTGATATACTTCGGAGTGGAGTTATCTTGGTTTTTATCTTGTTCATCAATGTGTCAATGTTGTTCTTTTTTGGTTGTAACCTTGAGTTGATATCCACTTATATAGTCCAAGTTTCAACTACCTCAGTCCTTAGACAACTGTGTAATATCACGACAGATGTTTAAAATAATGCCTGTGTCTCAGTACGTGTGATGTATATGTTGAGATTTACGCTTACCCTTTCCTTTATTCCCTTTTGCTTTTGCTTTATTCTTCGCGCCTTGTGTGATTTATTTTCTTTTGCTGCTATTTTCCTCCCCTAAATACTGTGAGCGGTGCGAAGTTAGGCCGTTCGTGTGGCAACTCATCTTTGACACTCGAGTCCGTCCCGGCTCCCGACTTACACCATGATCATTACCGGGTCCCACCTCGACTTCATGAATCATCCTTCACAAGCTCGCAAGATGCCTTCTGAGTTTTATGTTTCATGTCATGTGTTTCACGGTCTGGATCTGACCAAGGCTTCTGGTGACTCTGTTAAGCCTAGGGCACACGACTGGAGCTTGCAAGTCACGATGATCCTCCAGTCGTGCTCCATCACTCCTTCCCTCTTCTCGGGACGTCGGATCACGGGCTCCCAATGTAGCTCCAGTCCACAGATATTTATTCACTCCTCTCTGATCTCCAAAATGAAGTCTTTCCTCTTTTCCGCCTCAAGACGAGTCATTGTGAACCCACGCTTCCCATCCACAGTTCTTGACCTTATTTCATTTCTCTTAAACCCGACTACTCTTGTCCTCGTCCTTTTGAAGTATCTGGTATTCTTTGGAGCACCTATTGGACCAGTATCTCCTTTTAAATTCTTTACCCATCTCTGTCTTCCTCAGATTCCTCGATTTGGTGGAGGCGAAATCTGCTGGAGCAAAAGGCTTGGACGCTGCCACTTTTCAGAGCTCAGTTTCTCGTCTTCTGGCGGTTCGATTCTTCACAGAAGACTCTAGTCCTCTGAGGACGACCCCAGGAACAGTCAACTTTGTGGGAAGGATCGTGCCTTCCTTCTTTGGTTGTCTCCTGGCGTCGCCCACCACAAGCTTCACCCACCCTCCCCTATATCAACCCAACTTCTCCATTCTCGTCCTCCTCTCAACTCTTTTATTTCTAACTTCTTCACCACTCTTTAACTTTCTACCGTCTACCTCATCGCGGAAGTATCGTGTCCAAGGAGGCCCTATCTCGTGCCGCTTTGCCATCGACATCTCCCGTCCATTCTAGGTAAGCTCGCGTCGTCTCATCTCTGCCCTCACCTCCATCCTCGTCCCCATCCTGATCTCTGTCCTGATCACTGCCCTCATCACCGTCTTCATCTCCACCCTCATCCCCATCATCCCCATCCTCTTCTCTATCCTCCAGTATTTCCCTCTCACATCCCCGGCTCATTGTGAACCAGGAGCGGACAATCTAACCTCCTTTCTCTGACCCAGCAACCCCATTACGTATAGCCACTGTCAAAAACACTAGGGCTTCGTGGATTGTTTTCTCGAAAGAGTCTCACGCGCTGCTCGTTATCGTTAGGCAGTAGCCGTGCCCAGCATTCTTTTCGTTGCCGACTGTTGAGATACAGTAGCTACGCCGATTGACGTTCCTACACCTCGATTCCTTGTCGACGAACCATTATTCTCTGCCTCTCCTGTTAAGGTGGAAGATGTCAGACGAACTAGGTTCAGCTGAGACGGCCGAAATTGATTCGCTCTTTGGAAGCGACGGTTTTGCCTTCGACGTGAGCTTTAACGCAGATCCGTTTGAGGCATCTACCGGCTCCGACTATTTCACGAGCTTATTGAACAGCGGCAACGTCGAAGTAGACACTAATCCCAGTGGCGTCACGGCCAATCCTGGCAACTCCAACCCCGGCCCCGTCCGAAATTTGATCGTCGACGGCAGCTCTGGAAGAAGCAGTGCGGATTCCAACGCTAGTCCCGGTCAGAACTCTAGCTTGGCTCACAGTGGAAATAACAACTTGACTCATGGTACGTCCTCGAATAGCCCCCAGGTTGGTACTGGAGGAAGCAACATGGCAAGCCTCACCATGCCGGGGAACAACCCCACTCAAGGCATCAACAACGCACCGCCCAATGCCACGGGATTGCTTGTCTTGCCCGATGACAGTACCGACAACATCAACATCAACGATGGTAACCAGATTGGCACGGGCGGTCCCGCTGGCGACTCCACCGAGAGTAATACTACTTCCGTTTCTCAACTCAATCCCACGGCTGTACCGTGGGTCCCCACCAACAACAACGCGGCCGTCCCAAACGCATCGGGAGGTAACCAGGGTGTGCGCTCACAGAGCCAGCCGCAAGCCGATCATCGTGGCCAATCGAAGAGGCCTTGGCAGATGAATCAGAATGAGAACACGAGGAACATGAAGCGTAAGTCTAGCTCTCAATTAACGACTTGGAAAACTCGAACTAACTCTGTCGTTGAAGAAGCCACTGAACAGAATCGACCTATGAGTCAAGTGAGCAGGGCTGGCTCTATACCTCCCCATCACCAGCAAGAGAGTACATCGGTGGCCCTGGCTCCGAGCATGGCTAGAGGAGTGAACCGCGAACCAGCAATCATGTCCCATCTCCCTGGTCAGATATCCGGTCAGCAATACCCCCAAGCGTACCAATCGTTTCCCAGCCTTGGCGCAGCCGCCCCTCAGAATGGGATCCTGCAATCCGTTGTCAAGACGCAGCCAAAGAAGGCCGCTAGTGGTAAGTACCAGGTGTCTCCTGTTCGATCTCAGCGGCCCGATAATACTAACGTAGAAAAACCAGGCAAAAACAACAAAAAGGGTCAGGGGCAGAAAGGTCGAGGTAAACCGCGATATACCGGTCCGACCTTCGCCGTTCCCCCGTCTGTACCAGTCGCCATCGATCTTACCGATACGGTCTTGCAGCCTCTCAACGTCGAGTTGTTCAAAAAGACAGTTGAAGCCCAGAGGAAAAAGTCGAGTGCTCCTACCCAGAATATCGCCAATAGCAATGGAAGCGCCATGGACAACGCCATCCCGGCCTTGAGCCAGTCTTATCACCATTATCCGCTACCCCAGCCGCTGGCCTACCCGATGGTCCAGAACCAGGCTCCGATCCCATTTCCATTTCCCGTTCAGCCTCAGATGGAGAATGTAGCTCCGCAACAAGCTCAGAAGCCGCTCTATAGTCAGTATCTGCATCCGGCTCAGCCTGTGATT
>Ga0164243_10010231_pt1 | contig 13515 bp, 12 predicted proteins | sample OricompcompostOP_FD_108781 | JGI IMG/M metagenome (GOLD analysis project Ga0164243, IMG submission 108781) | Organic Plus compost microbial communities from Emeryville, California, USA - Original compost - Organic plus compost (OP) | ecosystem: Engineered > Solid waste > Mixed feedstock >... | reverse complement strand
AGGCGGGTATTTCCTTTCTGCTGATCGACATGAATACGCCCGGCATCAGCGTACGCCCCATCATCACCCTGGACGGCTATCACGAAGTCAACGAGGTGTTTCTCGACAACGTGAAGGTGCCGGTCGCCAATCTGGTCGGCGCGGAAAACAAGGGTTGGGATGTCGCCAAATTCCTGCTGGGCAACGAGCGCACCAATATCGCCCGGGTGGGCATTTCCAAGGACCGCATCCGGCGCGTGAAGCAGCTGGCGGCGCAGGTGCCGGTGGGCGATCACACGCTGCTCGATGAGCCGCAGTTCCGGGAAAAGGTCGCCGCCGTCGAAGTGGAATTGAAGGCGCTGGAAATCACCCAGCTGCGCGTGCTCGCCGGCCAAGCGAAAAACCGCGACGGCGCGCCCGATCCGGCTTCGTCCATTTTGAAGATCAAGGGTTCGGAGCTGCGCCAGACCACCGCCGAATTATTGCTGGAGGTGGCCGGCCCGCTGGCGGCGCGCCACGCGCCGTTCGACGAGGAACACGGCATCGAATTGGAACAGCAGGAACTGCTGGCCGAGCTGGAGTGGACCGCCGCCATCGCGCCCAGCTACTTCACCCTGCGCGCGGCCACCATCTACGGCGGCGCCAGCGAAGTGCAGAAAAACATCATCGCCAAAACCATTCTCGGACTGTGAGTGTGCCCATCCATGAATTTCGATCTCAGCGATGAACAGCGGCTGTTGCAAGACAGCGTCAACCGGCTGATCGCCGAGCGCTACGGTTTCGAACAGCGCAACCGCTACGCCCGCGAAGCGGAAGGCTGGAGCCGGGCATTGTGGGCGGCCTACGCCGAACTGGGTCTGCTCGGCCTGCCCTTCACTGAAGCGGACGGCGGCTTCGGCGGCACGCCGGTCGAAACCATGATTTTGTTCGAAGCCTTCGGCCGCGGCCTGATCCTGGAACCCTATTTCGCCACCGTGGTGCTGGGGGGAGGCGCTCTGCGCCGCGCCGCCAGTGCCGCGCAACGCGCGGCGTTGATTCCGGCGATCAGCGACGGCTCGCTGCTGTTGGCGTTGGCCCACGGCGAGCGGCAGGCGCGTCATGATCTTTCTAACGTCGAAACCAAGGCGCAAAAAACAGCGGACGGCTGGGTGTTGAACGGCGCGAAAAGCGTGGTCTGGTTCGGCGACTGCGCCGACCAGCTGGTCGTCAGCGCCCGCACCGCAGGCACGAGCCGCGATCGGGACGGCATCAGCCTGTTCATCGTCGACGCCGCGGCCGGTGGCGTGGAACGCGCCGGCTATCGCACCCAGGACGGCCGCCGCGCCGCCGATATCCGCCTGCGCGATGTGCGCATCGGCGCGGACGCACTGCTCGGCGAAGCCGGTCGGGGTTTCGAGGTGATCGAATACGTGGCGCAACACGCCATCGCCGCGCTGGCGGCGGAGGCGGTGGGCGCCATGCAGGCGGCGCTCGACATCACCGTCGGCTATCTGAAAACGCGCAGCCAGTTCGGCGTCACGCTCAACACCTTCCAGGCGTTGCAGCACCGCGCCGCCGAGATGTTCATCGCCACCGAACAGGCGCGCAGCATGGCGCTGTACGCGGCGCTGATGGCCGACAGCGACGACGCGACCGAGCGCGCCAACGCGCTGGCCGCCGCGAAAGTGCAGATCGGCAAGTCGGCCAATTTCGTCGGCAAGCAGGCGATTCAATTGCACGGCGGCATCGGCGTCACCGAGGAGTATGTGGTCGGCCACTATTTCAAGCGGCTCACGGTGTTGGAAAGTGAATTCGGCGATACCGATTTTCATCTCGCGGCGCTGGCGCGCGCCGGCGGCTTCATCAGTGCGCAGCGCGACTGAGCGTTTGGCACTCGCCGAAGCAATTCATAACAAAGGCAGATCATGAGCGATACCCGTGACAACACGACAACACGCAAAGGCCCTCTGGCCGGCATCAAGGTGGTGGAGCTGGAAGGCATCGGGCCGGCGCCCATGGCCGCCATGCTGCTGGCCGATCTCGGCGCCACCGTGATCCGCATCGAGCGCAAACAGCCCGTCGATCTCGGCGTGGCGCGGCCGGCGCGGTTCAATCCGCTGCTGCGCAACCGCAGCTCGATCGCGCTCGACCTGAAACAGCCGGCGGCGATCGAACTGGTGTTGCAGCTGGTGACGACGGCGGACGCGTTCATCGAAAGTTTCCGGCCCGGCGTGGCCGAGCGGCTCGGGCTCGGCCCGGATGTCTGCCAGACGCGCAACCCGCGCCTGGTGTACGGGCGCATGACCGGCTGGGGCCAGACCGGGCCGCTGGCGCAGGCGGCGGCGCACGATATCAATTACATCGCCATCAGCGGCGCGCTCAACGCCATCGGCCGCAAGGACCAGGCGCCGGTGACGCCGCTCAATCTGGTCGGCGATTTCGGCGGCGGCTCGCTGTATCTGGCGATGGGCCTGCTGGCCGGCATCATCGAGGCGAAAACTTCCGGCCGCGGCCAGGTGGTGGATGCCGCCATCGTCGACGGCGCCGCCTCGCTGATGACGTTTTTCTACGGCCTCTACGCCGGCCGCGAATTCACCGATTACACACCGGAACGCGGCAGCAACGTGTCCGACGGCGGCGCCTATTTCAACGATACCTACGAATGCCGCGACGGCAAATACATCGCCATCGGCGCCTTCGAAGGCAAATTCCACACGCAGCTGCTGGAGCGCCTGGAAATCGATCCGGCACAGATCGGCCGGCAGATGGACAAAGCCAACTGGCAACGCAACAAGGCCATCGTCGCCGCGAAAATCAAAACCAGAACCCGCGCCGAATGGACCGCGCTGCTGGAGGGGACCGATGTCTGCTTCGCGCCGGTGCTCGATCTGAACGAGGCGCCGCAACATCCGCACAATGTCGCGCGCAATACCTTCATCGATATCGAAGGCGTGGTACAGCCGGCGCCGGCGCCGCGTTTCAGCCGCACCGCGCCTGAGATGCCGACAGCGCCGCGCGCCGCCGCCGAGATCGCGCCGGAAACCGCGCTGGCCGCGTGGCTTAAACCGGATGAGATCGCGCACTGGCGCGCCGCCGGCCTGTTCGATGCAACAGTGGCCTGATAATAATTCGCGAGATGAAAAACCCATGAGCAAACTGCCCCTGAGCCATATCGTCGTACTGGATTTATCGCGCGTGCTGGCCGGACCGCTGACCGGCCAGATGCTGGCCGATCTCGGCGCCGAAGTGATCAAGATCGAACGCCCCGGCAGCGGCGACGATTCCCGCGTCTACGGCCCGCCCTTCGCCGGCGGCGAGGCCGGCCAGGCGGCGGGCGAATCGGGTTTTTACCTGAGCTGCAACCGCGGCAAGAAATCGGTGACGCTGGATCTCTCGAAACCCGCCGGCCAGGATATCGTGCGCGCGCTGGCGGCCAAGGCCGATGTGGTGCTGGAGAATTTCCGGGTCGGCGCGCTGGCCAGATACGGCCTCGATTACGCCAGCATAAAAGCCGTCAATCCGCGCGTGGTCTACTGCTCCATCACCGGTTACGGCCAGACCGGCCCGAAGCGTTTCGCGCCCGGTTACGACGCCATTTTCCAGGCCCAGTGCGGTTTGATGAGCGTCACCGGTCTGCCGGACGACGAAGCCGGCGGCGGACCGATGAAAGTGGGGCCCAGCATCGTCGATATTCTCACCAGCCAGTACGCCAGCACGGCCATCATCGCCGCGCTCTATCACCGCGATCAGAACGGCGGCAGCGGCCAGCACATCGACATGGCGCTGCTGGACAGCGGTGTTGCCGCGCTCTCGCACCTGATGGAACAGTATCTCGTATCCGGTGTGCAGCCGCCGCGGCGCGGCACCGCCGGCAACGGCGGCGTGCCCTCGCAGGGCTTCCAATGCGCCGACGGCGCGTACGTGATGCTGACCGTGGGCAACGAAGCGCAGTGGGCGCGCTTTTGCGAAGTGTTGAAACGCGGCGATCTGCTCAGCGACGAACGCTTCAATTACGGTATCGGCCGCATCAAGAACCGCGAAGCCCTGATCCCGATATTGCAGGCGGTATTCCTGACCCGGCCCGCCCGCGAATGGTTGGCGGACCTCGACGCCGCGGAAATTCCCTGCGGTCCGATCAATGATTTCGACGCGGTGTTCCAGGACCCGCAAATCCAGCATCGCGGCCTGAAAGTGGAAGTGGATCACCCCATCGCCGGAAAAATTCCACTGGTCGCCAACCCGATCCGGTTTTCAGAAACTCCCGTTGACAGCCGCGTGCCCAATCCGCTGCTCGGCGAGCATACCGAAGCCGTGTTGAAGGAAAGATTGGGATTGGATGCCGTCGCTATTGAGAACCTCGTCCGGGAGAAAATCATCTGAACCTGTAGAATGGCGCCGCCTCCGCTCGTGGCGACTGTTTCCGCTGAAGTCACGTGCGGTGCCACGGATAAACAGGAGAATCGGCGTGAAACGCTTTCTGATGACCGGGGCGGTCACCGCCCTGATGATATTCTTGCCCGGCGGTTTGGCGCTGGCGGCCGATGTTGGCGTATCGATCAGCGTCGGCGATCCCAACTTTTACGGCCGCATCGATATCGGCGGCTACCCGCAACCGCAATTGCTCTACCCCGAACCCGTCATCATCGAGCGCGAAGTGGTGCACGGCCCGCCGATCTACCTGCGGGTGCCGCCCGGGCACGCCAAACACTGGAGCAAACACTGCCGCCAATACCACGCCTGCGGCCGCCGCGTGTATTTCGTACGGAACAACTGGTATGCCAACGAATACGCGCCGCGCTACCGCGAACGTCATCGCGGCGATCACCACCAGGGTCATTGGGAAAATCGCGGCGGCCATCGCGGCAATAACGGGCATTCGCACGGACACGATCACCGCTGAGGGAAAACGCACCGGCGGCGCCGGACCGATCAGCGCGGCCCGATCATAAAGACATGGTCAGGTGCCCGCCGTCCACCGGCAGCGCCACGCCATTGATGAAGGAACCCGCATCGCTGGCCAGCAGCAACAGCGGCGCGGTCAATTCGTCAAGTTCACCGAGGCGGCGCGGCGGCAATTTCTGGATGAACTCCCGACCTTTTTCCGTGGCGAAGAAATCGCTGTTCATTTCCGTTTCGAAATAGCCGGGGCACAGCGCGTTGACGCGAATGTTGCTGCGCATCAATTCCAGCGCCATCGTTTGCGTGAGATGCACCACCCCCGCCTTGGAGGCCCCGTACAGCGATTCACCGAAGGAGGGATGCAGCCCCAGCATCGAAGCGATATTGACGATGGCACCGGCTTTGTTCGCCGCCACCAATCGTTCGGCACAGATACGCGCCACGCGCCACACCGCCTTCAGATTGGTATCGATGACGTAATCCCAATCCTCCTCGGTGGTTTTGATAAAGCGTTTGGTGCGGGCCACACCGGCGTTGTTGATCAACACGTCAACGCTGCCGAAGGCCGCCTCGGCGGCATCGAAGGCGGCGCCGACGCTGTCCTTGTCGTTCACATCCAGGGCCACGGCCACGGCCTGGCCGCCGCCGGCTTCGATCTGCTCCACCAACGCCCGCAGGCGCTCCACGCGCCGCGCGCCCACCACCACCCGTGCGCCGACCCCGGCCAGCACCTTGGCGAAATGTTCGCCGAAACCGCTCGAGGCGCCGGTCACCAGCGCCACCCGGCCGTTCAGGTCGAAGCACGCTTGCAGTTTTTTCTCGGTCACTCACCCTACTCCTTATGTTCGATCGGAATACACAGCCGCAGTCGATGCCATTGACGAACGGCCTTCCGCAGCTGCCGGCCGCTCACGATGTATCGGCCGCGGCCTTTCACAACGCCTTTGCCGATATATCCCGGAACCTTCAGGAAATCAACCGCAGCGCCATTTCCGTCAATGGTTTCGACAACGCGCCGTGTCCCAGCGCTTTTTTGTTGGAGGCGTTGCCGTCCAGCGCGCGTTTCAATACGCCCTGCAAAATCGCGGCGAGCCGAAAGAAGCTGAATACGATGTAAAAATTCCAGTTCGGAATGGCGTCGATGCCGGTCAGCTCGCAGTAGCGCGCCACATAGGCTTCTTCGCTGGGAATGCCCAGCGCCGCGCGGTCGATGCCGCCGAGCCCGGGAATCGCCGCGTCGGGCGCAATGCGCAGCTGCATGCACTGATACGCCAGATCGGCCCAGGGATGTCCCAGTGTCGACAGCTCCCAATCCAGCACCGCCAGAATACGCGCCTCGGTCGGATGGAAAATCACATTGTCGATCCGGTAATCGCCGTGGTTGAGCGCGACCCGGCCATCGTCGGCGGGCAGATTTTTTTCCAGCCACTCGATCAACGCGTCCATCGCAGGATTCGGCTCGGTGATGCTGGCGCGATACTGCTCGCTCCAGCGGCGCAGCTGCCGCGCGAAATAATTGCCGGGCCTGCCGAAATCCCGCAGCCCGGTTTTATCGAGATCGACGCGGTGCAACGCCGCCAGCACCCGCACCATCTCGTCGTACATGGCGCGGCGTTCGCTGTTGTTGGCATCGGGCAGGGCGCCGTTCCAGAGAATGCGCCCGTGCACGAACTCCATCACGTAGAACATCGAACCGATGACCGTTTCATCCGCGCACAGCAGCTCCATGCGCGGCACCGGCACGGCGGTGTCGGCCAGCGCCCGCATCACCCGGAATTCGCGATCGACCGCGTGTGCGGATTTCAACAGCTGGCCGGGCGGCTTCTTGCGCAACACGTATTCTTTCGCGCCGCTGCGCAGCAAGAAAGTAGGGTTGGACTGGCCGCCGGCGAATTTTTCGCACGCGTCGATGTCGCCGAAGCCGGCTATATGCGCCGCCAGATAAGGCTGGAGGCGCTTTGTATCGAGCGTATCCACGGTCGCCTCTGTCATCGCATGGTCCTCAGGCAGCGGTGTAGCGTTTGATGATCTGTTTACCCAATGCCATCAGATGCACCTGATCGGGGCCATCGGCGAGGCGGCACCAGCGCGCGTAGTTGAGTGCCTCCGCCATGAAATAATCGGCGGTGAGGCCGCCGGCGCCGTGCATCTGGATGGCGCGGTCGATCACCGTCTGCGCCATGGTCGGCACCAGGATTTTCGCCATCGCGATCAGGTCCATCGCCTCCTTGTTGCCCACCCGGTCCATTTTCCAGGCCGCGCGCAGGGTCAGCAGCCGCGCCTGTTCGATTTCGCCGGCCGAGCGCGCGATATCCTCGCGCACCGAACCCTGCTCGCTCAATTTCCTGCCGAACACCACCCGCGAATCCACTCGTTTGCAGGCGAATTCCAGCGCGCGCTGCGCGGCGCCGATCAGACGCATGCAGTGATGGATGCGGCCCGGGCCAAGGCGGCCCTGGGCGATTTCGAAACCGCGCCCCTCCCCCAGCAGCATGTTGGCGGCCGGCACCCGCACATTGTCGAACACGATTTCGGCGTGGCCGAGCGGCTCCTCGAAATAACCCAGCGTGCTCAGCGGCCGCACGATGGTGATGCCGGGCGTGTCCTTCGGCACCAGAATCTGCGACTGCTGCAAGTGCCGGTTCGGATTGTCCGGAGCGGATTTGCCCATCACGATGAAAATTTTGCAATTCTCGTGCATGGCGCCGGTGATGAACCACTTGCGGCCGTTGATCACATAGTCATCGCCGTCGCGGCGGATCAGCGTTTCCACATTGGTGGCGTCCGACGACGCCACCGCCGGTTCGGTCATCGCGAACGACGAGCGGATTTCCCCCGCCAGCAGCGGCTTCAGCCACTGTTCCTTCTGTGCATCCGTTGCGTATTTGATGAACACCTCCATATTGCCGGTATCCGGCGCGCTGCAATTGAACGCTTCGGGCGCCCAGAATACCCGCCCCATGATTTCCGCCAGCGGCGCGTACTCGGCGTTGCTCAGGCCGGCGCCGTATGCCGGATCGGAGCACCAGAGATTCCACAACCCCTGCGCCCTGGCTTTCCGCTTGAGCTCCTCCAGCAGCGGCGGCGATTGCCAGCGCGCGCCCGGCCGCTGCAATTGCTCGTGGAAAACGTGCTCGTTCGGATAGACATGCTGCTCCATGAACGCCGTCAGACGTTCCATGTAATCCAATGTGCGGGGCGAATGTTCGAACTGCATGGAAATCTCCTCGGCGCTGCGCTGCGCCACCACCGGCCGGCGCCGGCACCATGGGTTTGGGAAAAGCCGCGCGCAGGTCGCGGCCGCCTCGATATCAGAGTTCGGCGAACTGTTGCAGATGAAAGTCGGTATTGCCGAACAACAGCCCCGCCGTGGTCAGGCGTTTGAAAAAATGGCCGACGATGTATTCGTCGGTCACGCCGATGCCGCCGTGCAGCTGCACGGCATTGCCGGTCACGAAATGGCCGCTACGGCCGATCTGCACCTTCAGCGCCGATGCGCCCTTGCGGCGTTGCTCCGGGTCCGCCTGCGTCAACGCGGCAAAACCCTGATACAGCATCGAGCGCGTCAGTTCGAGTTCAACCAGCATGTCCGCCATGCGGTGCTGCAACGCCTGGAACGTGTTGAGCGACACACCGTACTGCTTGCGGGTTTTCAAATAATCGCGGGTCATCCACAGCGCGCGCTCCATGCCGCCGAGGGCTTCGGCGCCCAGCGCCAGCAGCGCGCGATTGGTGGCGAAATCCAGGGCCGCGAACGCCGCGCCCGGCGCGCCGAGCTGGCTGTCGGCGCCGACCCGCACCGCGCGCAGCGCGATATCCGCGACGCGGCTGCCATCGATCAGGCGATAGGCGCGGCGCGACACGCCGGCGCAGGCGGCATCGAGCGCGAACAGGCTGATGCCGGCGCGCTCGCCGGCCGCGCCCGCGATGCGCGCGGATACGATCAGCGTATCCGCGCCCGCTCCACCTAACACCTGTATCTTGTCGCCGTTCAGCTCGAAGCCGTCAGCCGTCGGTATCGCCGTGGTTTCCACCCAGGCGACGCGGCCGCACGCCGCTTTTTCGTTGTGCGCCAACGCCAGCACGGATTCGCCGGCGATCATCGGTTCGAGCAAACCGCGGGCGCGATCGGCGCCGGCCGCGGCCAACACTGCCTGCGCCGCATACACCACGCAGGACAGGTACGGCTCCAGCACCAGCGCGCGGCCGAATTCCTCCATCACGATCGCCTCGTCGACGACGCCGCCGCCGAAGCCGCCCACCGCTTCCGGCAGGGCGATGCCGAGCCAGCCCAGCTCGGCGAAGGTGCGCCAGTGCGCGCGGCTGAAACCTTCCGCACTGGCTTGCAACACGCGGCGCCGTTCGAAATCGTAGTCGCTTTCGCAGAAGCGGCGCACGCTATCGCGAATCATCAATTGTTCATCGGACAGTTGGAAATTCATGAATCGTCACAACCCCAGAATCGACTTGGCGATGATATTGCGCTGCACTTCGTTGGCGCCGCCGTAGATGGTGGTGGCGCGCCGGAACAGGAATTTGGAGACGACGCCGCTCGCGTAATCCGGGCCCGGCGGCACCAGTTCCGCCAGCTGGGCGTGGCCCTCCGGATCGGGATAAAACGCCGCGCCGTAATCCCCCAGTGCTTCGACGCTGAGTTCGCTCACCCGCTGGCGCAATTCGGCGCCGCGCATCTTCAATACCGAAGCCACCGGCAACAGGCCGGGATCATTTTCGGGCAGGTTGAGCACGCGCAGCACGGAAAACTCCAGCGCCAGCAGGTCGATCTCCAACTGCGCGACCTTGGCCCGGAACAGCGAGTCCTCCAGCAGCGGCCGGCCGTTGCGCAGCTCCCGCGACGCGATGTTTTTCAGCAGCGCCAGATCCTGTTTGGTGTGCGGCACTTCGGCGCTCATGGTGCGTTCGTTGCCGAGCAGGAATTTGGCGTAACCCCAGCCCTTGCCCTCCTCGCCCACCAGATTGGCGACCGGCACGCGCACATTGTCGATGAACACTTCATTGACGCTATGGCCTTCGTCCAGGGTGAGGATGGGGCGCACGCTGATGCCGGGATCGCGCATGTCGATCAGCAGGAACGAAATGCCCGCCTGCGGTTTGACTTCGGTATTGGTGCGCACCAGCGCGAACATCATGTCGGCGTAATGACCTTCCGACGTCCACAATTTGTGGCCGTTGACGAGGTAATGGTCGCCGTCGCGCACGGCCCGGGTGCGCAGCGCCGCCAGATCGGAGCCGGCGCCGGGTTCGGAAAAACCCTGGCACCAGAAATCATCGGCATTGAGAATGCGCGGCAGATAAAGCGCCTTCTGCTGTTCGTTGCCGAAGGTGTACAACACCGGGCCCACCAGTTCGAAGGCCGCCTGGCCGATGACCGGCGCGTGCGCGGCGCGCAATTCCTCCTGAAAAATATGCCGGCGCAGCGGCGACCAGCCGGTGCCGCCGTATTCCGTGGGCCAGTGCGGCGCGGCCCAGCCGCGCTGGTTGAGAATACGCGTCCAGCGCTCCAGGTCGGGCCGCTCCGGGTGATAACCGCGGCGCGCGCGCCGCGCGATATCCTGCGGCAGATGCGCGCGGATGAATTGCCGCACCTCCTGGCGAAAAATTTCATCAGCGGGATCGGGTTCGAAATGCATGGCGAAGTCTCGCGAGCCGCTGGATGGGCTCATACACTATCGGTTGTACAAACGCGCGATGGCGACAGCTGTTCAATGGCGAAAGCCGTTCAGTTGCCCTGGAACACCGGCGCGCGTTTTTCCAGAAACGCGGCCACCGCATTCTTGTGATCGTTGGTCTGGCTGAGCAGCGCCTGATAGTCGACCTCGGCGCGCAGCGCCTCGTCGAAGGTGCTGCAACGATTGGCCAATGCGCTTTTCATCAGCGCCAGCGCCATCGGCGGCGCCTCGGCGAAACGCGCCGCCACCGCCTCGGCCACCGCCAGGGTTTCACCGGGTTCGGTCACGCGATCGGCCAGGCCGATGCGGTGCGCCTCGGCGCCGTCGAAGGTTTCGCACAGCGCCAGCAGTTCCTTCGCCTTGCCCAGGCCCACGCGCTGCGGCAGCGACCAGATCAGGCCCAGGTCGGCAATGAAATTGACGCGCATGAAGGACGCGCAGAATTTCGCAGTGCGGCTGGTCACCACGTGATCGCCGGCCGCGGCCAGCGATACGCCTGCGCCCATCGCATAACCCTCGACGGCGGTGATCACTGGTTTGTTGCCGGTGACCAGCAGCCGCACCACCTGATGCGTCTGCGTCAGCTGCGTGCGTTTCTCCAGCAGATTCATATCCTGCATCTGCCCGATATCGCCGCCGGAACAGAAATGGCCGCCGGCGCCGGTGAGCACGATGGCGCCGCAATCCGGGTCGTTCATCAACGCTGTCAGGCGTGCGATCAACGCCTCGCGCATCTGGCTCGAATAGGCGTTGCGGCGGGCGGGATTGTTCATCGTAATGGTAACGACCCGCCCCTTGCGGTGGATCAGCGCGAGTTCATCGCTCATGGCTGCTAACCTCTCGAAATCATCGAAAAACCGTGCGCGAACGGCTTCGCGCCGCAATATACCAGCAACGCCCGACGCGGCCGCGCCGGCGGACGCCGCGCGCGCCAGATATCGCGTGGGCGATCCGCGCTCATTTCAACAATTCCCGCCCGATCAACATTTTCATGATCTCATTGGAGCCGGCGAAGATTTTGTTGACGCGCGCATCGGCGTACATGCGCGCGATTTTGTACTCCCACATATAACCGTAACCGCCGTGCAGTTGCAGGCACTCGTCGGTCACCCGGCAGAGCATTTCGGAGGCCAGCAGTTTCAGCTTCGCCGCCGTGGTGGCGTCGAGCCGCCGCGCCACGAACAGCTCGATGCATTTATCGACGAACACACGCGCGGCGGTGACCTCGGCGTCCAGTTCCGCCAGTTTGAACTGCGTGTTCTGGTAATCCGCCACCGCCTTGCCGAACACTTTGCGACCTTTCACATAAGCCACGGTTTCGCGCAGCGCTTCCTCCGCGCTGGCCACCGCGCAGACGCCGAGACTGAGGCGCTCCTGGGCCAGCTTGGTCATCAGATAACCGAAACCCTTGCCCTCCTCGCCAATCAAATTCGCCACCGGCACGCGCACGTTGTCGAAGAACATCTCGGCGGTATCCTGCGCCTTCATGCCGATTTTCTTCAGCGTGCGGCCCTTGCTGAAACCGGGGCTGTCCGCCTCCACCAGCAGCAGGCTGATGCCGCGCGCGCCCTGTTCGGGATCGGTCTTGCACACCACGATCACCAGATCGCAGAGTTGACCGTTGGTGATGAACGTCTTGGCGCCGTTCAGCACATAGTGATCGCCATCGCGCAGCGCCGTCGCTTTCACCGCCTGCAGATCGGAGCCGGTGCCCGGTTCGGTCATGGCGATGGCGCCGATCAGCTCGCCGGTCAGCATCTTCGGAATGTATTTGTCGATCAGCGCCGCGCTGCCGAATTCGGTGATGTACGGCGCCACCACATTGGAGTGCAGCGCGAATGCCAGCCCGCTCAGGCCGGCGCGGGAAATTTCCTCGTCGATCACCGCGTTGTAGCGGTAGTCGAGGCCGAGGCCGCCGCAGTGCTCCGGCACCGTCGGGCACAGAAAACCCTGTTCCCCCGCGCGCAGATACACTTCGCGACTGACCTGGCCGCGCTCCTCCCATTGCTCCTGATGCGGAATGGCCTCCTGTTCCAGAAACTTGCGAAAGGATGCGCGGAACTGTTCATGGTCTTCGTTGAAAACCGTGCGCGGAATCATGCTTCAACCCTCGTCTGACACATCACTCTGTTTTATTCACGTTATTCACCCCAGCTGCGAACCGCCGTCGCATTCGACGATGGCGCCGGTGACATAACTCGCGGCGGCGCTCAGCAGGAACAGGGCGGTGTTCGCCACCTCGTCGGCGCGCCCCAGGCGCCGCAGGGGAATACGCTGCGCCAGCGCGGCGCGCTGCTCGGCTGTGCTCAGCCGCGCCAAACCCTCGGTGCCGGCGATCGGCCCGGGCACGATGGCGTTGACGCGGATGCCCTGCGGCCCCCACTCCAGCGCGAGATTTTTTACCAGCATATTGATGCCGGCCTTGGCCGCCGCCGCGTGTGCCTGCCCCGCGCAGGCGCGCGTCGATTGGCCGGCGGAAATCGCCAGCAGGGCCGCGCCCGGCGTGTTCAACAGCGCAAACGCGGCGCGGAAAACATGAAACGTCCCATTCAGGTCGATATCCACCACGGTCTTGAATGCATTGGCGGACATGGTGTCGGCGGCGGCGATGAAATTGCCGGCGGCGCCCGCCACCACGATGTCGAAGGCGCCGAGCGCCGAGGCCGCGCGCTCCAGCTCCGCGGTCACGGCCGCGTAATCGCGCACGTCGGCGACTAACGCCAGACCTCTGCCGCGCAGCGAAGCGGCGGCCGTTTCGGCCTTGCCCCGATTGCGCCCCAGTAGCGCGACGCGCGCGCCGCGTTCGGCCAGCGCGCCGGCGATCGCCAGGCCAACGCCACTGGTACCGCCCGCCACCACGGCGGTTTTGCCCCGCAAGAAATCAGCTGCGAATGTGTTCACGAATTTCCCCCGGCTTCACCGCCGCTGCCCGGAGATACTACGCCGTCGCCGGCAGTGCTTTGTTTTT
>Ga0164243_10010230_pt1 | contig 13515 bp, 8 predicted proteins | sample OricompcompostOP_FD_108781 | JGI IMG/M metagenome (GOLD analysis project Ga0164243, IMG submission 108781) | Organic Plus compost microbial communities from Emeryville, California, USA - Original compost - Organic plus compost (OP) | ecosystem: Engineered > Solid waste > Mixed feedstock >... | reverse complement strand
GGTCACGTCTGGAGATCGGGCCGAAAACCGCCGCGCGGGCCGAACACCGACCGGGCGTCGGCGCCCCGACCGCCGCACCAACGTCTCGCATCGACCGGCGGTGCGGGCCGAACCGGATTAAGCCGAGACGAAGCTGTCGGGGTCGGACCACTGCCCGAGTTCTTCCTGGAACTTCTGGCTTTTGTCGACGAGGAGCTGGCCGTCGTCGGCCACCGACAGCTTGAACCGTTCCAAGGGCCGCGGGGCCGGGCCTTCGAAGTTCACGCCCGAAATGTAGAAACCGCTACCGTGACACGGACACTTGAACTTCTGCTCGCCCGCCAGCCAGTTCGGCGGGCACCCGAGGTGGGTGCAGACCGACTGCAGGGCGTACAGGATGTCCTGACCGTTGTAGCGGGTCGAGCGGACGACCCAGAAGCCCCATTCCGCTTTGAAGCGCTCGTTCACCGCCTCGGGCTCATAGTCCGAAGGGAGCCCGATCTTGATCGAGCTGGGGGGCTCGGCCAAGACGTTCGGGAACATGAACCGAACGAGCATCAGCGTGAACTGAACGAGCCCGAGCGTGAACGCGGCCCAGCCGACGATGATCAGCCCCGTGACGGACGTAAACGTCCGCCGCGTCGCCGCCCCGGCGGCGGCGAGGGCGGCGACCTTCGAAGGCCGGGGCAAAACCGTCTGCGGCTTCGCCTCCTTCACCTTCGCGGGCTTCGCCTCCGGCTCCGGTTTCGCCTTGGCCGCCGCGGCCGCCTTGTCCTTTTCCGCCCCGGCCTGACGCAGCGCTTCGGCCAGGTCTTTCGGGTCGGTGATCTTATCGAGCGGCGGCAGTTCGCGCTTCGCCACGGCGGGCTTGGCCGCCGCCGGCGCGGGCTTCGCCGCGGTTTCGGGCCTGGCGGCGCCGGCGGCGGCCGGCTTGGCAGCCCCCCCCCGCGCCGCGGCGAGCTTCTCCTGCAACGTCAACGGCCGGCCGAGCGAGGGCGCGGGCGGGGGAACCGACTTCGCCGGCTCTGCGGCCGCGGACTCCCCCTCCTCCTTGGCCGGCGGCGTCGCGGCCGGCTTAGCCGCCGCGGCGGACGCCCCGGCGCGGGCGGCGGCCAACTTCTCTTGCAGCGTCAGAGGGCGGCCGAGAGATTGCGGCGTGGGGACGTTCGCCGGAGGGGCGGAAGGTGTCCGAGGGGCCGGTTCGGCCTCGGCCGGTGGGCCCGTCGGTTCGGCGGGCTCCTGGGGTGCCGCCGCGGCCGGTTCTTCGCCGGCCGGCTTCGCGGCACCCCCGCGCCTCGCCGCTTCCAGGATCTCTTGCACACTCTTACGTTTCGCCATCGGTCAGTCCCAGCCCTGTGTGGACCACGACTCACTCACGACGCACCCTCGCTGACGTGGCGGTGAGGGAGCCCATCGATTCCGAAATCGCAAAGACGGTGCCCACCCTTCACGGACGAGCTTGAGCCACCTAAGCCTCGGCATGGTCGACTGTTAAGAAATCGACCCCGTCCGGCGCGCCTCGACCCGATTCTCGCCGCCGGGAATCTCCGACGGTTCGTATTCCCAGGATCAAGAATGAGCCGCGGGTGCGCCGAGGCGACCGACCGAGGGGTTTCGGCCTCAAGACCGTCCGCACAAAACGATCTGAGCGTTTGAAGTGGCTACCTTAGCAGCCCGGAAGGCGGCGGGCAACACGCTATAAGCCGGACGCGTGAGGAATCTCTGAAGGCGGGAAAATCGCCCAAATCGGGCCGCTCACATCGAGTCGAGGACTTCGAGCGTGCTGGAGATTTCGTGGAGGCGGGCGGTGAGATACGACCGGATCTCGTCATTGGTTTTCAGCTGAAGAACCTGGTGCGCAAACCGCTCCGCCTGGGCCGTGGTCACGGAAGACAGAAGGGCTTTGATCGTCGGAACGAAGGCGGGACTCATCGAGAACCGTCTCAGCCCCATGCCGAACAGGGCCAACACGGCCCGGGGCTGTCCCGCCATCTCGCCGCAAAGGGTAACCGGGGTGCCGGTCCGCTGGCAGGCGTCGAGCACCATCTTCAGGACCTTGAAGATGGCGGGGCTCAACGGCTCACACAGGTGGGCGACCTTGGAATTATCCCGGTCGGCGGCCACGAGGTACTGGATCAGGTCGTTCGACCCGATCGAGATGAAGTCGGTCTCGCGGAGGATGGCGTCGATGCAGACGGCCGCGGCCGGGACCTCGACCATGACCCCCGTCTTCACGTCCTCGCCGAACGGCACCCCCTCCCTCCGGAGGTTCCGCCGCGTCTCTTCGACGAGCCGGTTGACGTGGCGCAGCTCCTCCAAGGTCGTGATCATCGGGAAAAGCATCGACACCCGCCCGTGACGACCCGCCCTGAGAATCGCCCGGATCTGCCGCTCGAACAGCCTCGGGTGCTCAAAAGAGAGGCGGATCGACCGCCACCCCATGAACGGGTTCGGCTCGTTCCGACGGCCGAGATAGGGGACGGTCTTATCCCCCCCAAGGTCGAGCGTCCGGATGGTCACCGTCTTGTTCGGCGAGTCCTCGATGATCTGGCGATAGTGCTGATACTGCTCTTCCTCGTCGGGGACGTCCTGGTGCGTGAGGAAGAGGTATTCCGTGCGGAAGAGCCCGACCCCCGTCGCCCCGACCTTTTGGGCGGCCTGCGAATCGGCGAGGTTGTTGATGTTGGCGAGGAGTTCGACCTGGGCCCCGTCGGCGCTCATCGCGGGCTGGTCGCGGTTGAGAACGAGCCGGTCCTTCAGGTCGAAGAATTCGCGCTGCATCTTGCGGTAAGCGGCCGTCTCCTCACTGTCCGGGCGGACGATGACCAGGCCGTCGCGGCCGTCGACGATCATGAGGTCGCCCGACCGGACCTCGCCGGTGATCCCGACCACCCCGGCGACGGCGGGAATGCCGCGGCTCCGCGACAGGATCGCGGCGTGGCTCGTCCCCCCGCCGATCTCGGTCACGATGCCGGCGATCGGCAGACTCCCCAGGCTCATCGCCTGGCTCGGCAGGATCTCGTGCGCGACGAGGATCACCGGCTCCTCGCCCTGCTGGGGCGTACCGCCCCCGCCGGAGACCAGCGTCGGCTGGAGGGTGAGGTGCGACCCGATCCGCGAAATCACGTCGCGGACGTCGGCCATCCGCTCGCGGAAGTAGTCGTGCTCGATCCGGGCGAAGGTCGCGGCGTAGCCTTGCAGGACGACCTGGAGCGCGGAGAGCGCGGTCAACTGCTGGGTCTCGATGAGCGTCCGGACTTTCGCCAGGAGGGCCTGGTCGTTCACGATCTCCAGGTGGCTTTTAAAAATGTCGGCCTCCGCCGGGCCGAGCTGCTGCGCCACCTTCGTGACGATCCCCTCCAGTTCGGCGGCCGAGGTCGCGACCGCGCGGTCGAAACGCTCGACCTCGACCGGGATCAGGCCCGGGTCGGCCAGGTTTTGAGGCTCGCTCGACCCGAATACCGAATCCACCCGGTACGCGACGCCGACAACCACCCCCGGACTGACCGCGATGCCTTTGTACATAACGTCCCGTATCTCACGAGGCCGGGAAACCGTAGAGTTTGATCAAAAAGATTCGAATTTGCAAGCCTAGCGCTTAATAAAGCGACCCGCCCATGGCGCTCACCCCTCCTCGAAAATCCATGTCGTCACTCAACATTCGCACCCGAGACTCTACGACAGACGGGGATAGGCGGAGGGTCAATCGGGCGAAAACGGTCCCACGACCCGGGCAAGCTCCTCCATTAGCAACTCTCATACCCGAAGCCATTTGGACACGCAAGCAGGGACAACCGGGCGACGCGTCACGCGTTCGAACCGTGGCGTAACGATTCTGAAGTGGGCGTATTAGTCCGCCGGTGAACCGTCGAGAAGGTCCGGATCGGGCGCCTTTCCGAGACGACCGACCGCGAGCAGGGTTAGCGAAATCCCCGCATAGGCCGCCGCCCAGTGGTAGGGGGTTTGCCGCGCAGAGGCTTCGAAGCGCCCCTCCCGCTTCAGGCGGGCGACCGCCTCGGACGGGGGTATGATCGGGCCGTCGGGGAGCGGCGAATGGATCACGCCGAACCAGGCGAATCCGGCGGCCAACGCCATCGTCGCGGCCCCGGAGCGGACGCGGCCGTCGATCAGGCGGGAGAGCGTCGCACCCCAGAGCAGGCTCGTGACGATAAACCCGTTGGCGAGCATGAGGTCGGTCTGCACCCAGCGCTGCACCGGCGGGCTCAGCTTTTCGAACGGCTTCCCCGTTTCGGGCAAGACCTGGTTCAAGGCGATCCAGGCGAGGTAGGCCAGGGCGGGGACGCACGCGAGCACCACGGCCGGGTAATGGCGTCGGGCGGTCGCCTGGAACGACTGCGCGGTAATCTCCAGGCCGACGAAAATGAGGACCGGAAAGATGGCCGACTTGGGGATCAGATAAAAGATCCAGTCGAAGTACCCGAACACCCCCGCCCCGCCCACGAAGAGGGCGGTCGCCAGCGTATAGCCGGCGCGGGCCCCCATCGCCTTGTACGCCGGGTGGCCGATGTACGGCGTCGACTGGATCACCCCCCCGAACAGCCCGCCGACGACCGTGGCCAACCCCTCGGCGGCGACGATCTGACCCGTCGGGTAGTCGTCGCCGGCCGCGGCGGCGCTCTCGGTGCAGTCGATTCCGCCGACCACGGTGGCGAGCGCCAGAGGGATCGCGACCGGCAGGTAGCCGACCGCCTCGCGCCAGTTCCCTTCGAACCAGGTCAGCCACTCCGAGACAGGCACCGGCAGCGCGAGGCGGAAGCCCGCCGGCACTCCCCCCTCGGCCCCGATCCCCGGCCCGAGACCGAGCAGGTGCATGCCGTAGTAGATCACGCACCCCACCATCAACCCCGCCAGCGCCCCGGGGAAACGGTTCGGCAATTCCCAGCGGGCGGTCAGGGTGACCAGCACGACCGCCAGTGCCGCGAAACCGGCAACCGGCTGCGCGGCGATGTCGAGCAGCGGCAAAAAGCTAATGATCACCAGCGCGATCGCCGTCAGCGACCCGAGGAGCCCCGCCCTTGGGATGAGCCGGCGGATCAGGCCGCTGACCAGGGCACACCCGAGTTTGAAGACGCCCGAAGCGAGGATCATGGAGATCCCCAGGAACCAGGCGTGACGGGCCGCGTCGGTCGGGTCGAGCCCCCGCCCCGTCGCCTTCGCATAGGCCGGGCCGATGATGAGGAAGACCGTGCCGAACGTGCTCGGCGTGTCGAGCCCCAGGGGCATCGCCGTCACGTCCGGCCGGCCGGTCCGGCGCGCGAGGCGGAACGCCATGGCCGTATAGATCAGGTCGCCAACCATGACCCCGACGGCCGTCCCCGGGATCATCCGCGTTAGGACGAATTCCGACGGCATCCCGAACGCGCCGACCAGCAGGCTGGCCATCAGGATCATGTCGCCGACGTTGTCGAGCATCAGCCCGAAAAAGGCGTTGACGTCCCCCCGCACCGCCCACGAATAGGCGAATGTGGGGGCGTAACTTCGTTCGGTCGTGGCCACGTGGTCGGAACTCCGGCGCGGGCGGGAGAGGTGGTGGACCTCCGACATTCTATCCCCGGCCCTTGCGCACACAATCCTCCCGCAAGGGCCGGGCAACAAACGTCAGGCCGCGGCGGGCCGGGCCTTGGCCGCCAGGGCTGCCGCGACGAGGGCCAGCAGGCCGGCCCCCACGTACACGGCCGCCGTCCAGGCGATGACCGCACCAAGGCCGTGGCGGTCGCTCAGCAACCCCACGAGTAACGGGGCGGCCCCCCCCGCGGTCCAGGCGACCGTGTTCATCAGCCCGGCCGCCGTCCCGCGGACCTCGGTCGAAACGACGTCGTAAACCGAGGCGAAAATGTTGGCGTCGTAGACGCCTTTGCACAACCCGATCCCGACCAGGGCCGGTTGCAGGACGGCCAACGAATCGGTCGAGCCGGCGAGCCAGACGCACGGCGCCCCGAGCAGCAGACCGAGGGCCTGGACGTAGACACGCCCCCCCCGCACCCGACGCGCGGCGGCGTCGGCGAGCGCCCCGCCGAAGAGCGCCCCCACCGCGTTACCGGCCGGAAAGAACAGGCCGGCCACCGTCGCGGCCTGGGTCAGATCCAGGCCGTGGTGTGTCTTCACGAAGTCCGGCAGCCAGGCCAGGAGCGTGGCGGCCACAAAGTTCGCGCCGGCAAAGACGACCAAGAGCATCACCGCAGCCGGAACGCCCAAGACGCCGAACAAACTCGTCAACAAACCGAGCCGAGGGGTCGTAGGGCCCGGTCCAGGCGTAGGTTCTTCCTCCGCCGCTCCCCGCGCCGGCTCGACCAGAACGAACGGGAGGAGGAGGGCGTACCCGAGACCGATCAGTCCGAGCGCCCAGAACGGCGCCCGCCACCCGTACGTCTGCCCGAGATACCCGGCGACGATGCCGCCGGCGGCCGTCCCCGCGTAGACGCTCGTCTGGTGCAGGCTCATCGCCCGCGAGCGCGTCGCGGGCCCGTGGTAGTCGGCGAGGATGGACATCGACGCCGGGAAGTAGAACGACTCGCCGAGCCCTTCCAACGCCCGGTAGGTGAGGAGTTGGCCGTACGTCTTGGCCGAACCCGTCGCCGCGCAGATCAGGCTCCAGACCGCCAGACCGGCCGGGATCAGCCAGCGGCGGGAGACGCGGTCGACGACGTAGCCCGCGACCGGCGCGGAGAGCGCGTACACGATCATGAACGACGACCCGATCGCCCCTTTGTGCACGTTCGAGAGTTGGAACTCGTCGCCGAGCAACGGGAAGACCGAGAACACCGCCTGCCGGTCCGCGTAGTTAAAGAACCCGCAGAACCAGAGCATCCCCACGAGATACCACGGGTATCTCCGCCCGACGGACCGCTCGCCTTCGATTCTCGCCACGCGACAGACCCTTTCACCGGCCGGGACAAGGGCGCGCGTCAGCGGCCCGCACGGTCGTCGACGGCGACGACCCATTCCTCATTAAAAACCGCGTGTTGGATCGTGCTCCCCGTCCCCACCCCGCTGTGCGTGTACGACACGTGAATCCGGCCGTCGCGGGTTTGCAGCAGCGAGGGGTAATGGAACGAGCCCTTCCCTTCCGGCTGGCGCTCGACGTGCCGGGTCCACCTCCAGGTGGCCCCTTCGTCGTCCGAGATCGAGAGGGCCAGGGAATGGCGGCCCTTGGTCGTGTCGTTGTAGACGATCGCCCAGTGCCCGTTCGCCAGGCGGATCGCGTCGACCCCCGCGCCGGGGTTCGGCAACGAAGAGCTTTCCACGGGCCCCCAGGTCTTCCCCTCGTCCTTCGAAGTGCTCATCCGGATGCGGCGGAACGGCCCGTTGTCGCGCATGAAGGCGACGATGGTCCCGTCGTTCTTGCGGACGAGACTCGGCTGAATGTTGCCGAAACCGATCATCGGGCCGCTCGTCGACCACGACGCCCCTTGGTCGTCGCTGATCGCGACGAGCGACGCCGAGAACGTGTCGGAATACAACGGCAGGAGCCAGCGGCCCGACGGGAGCACGACCGGGCGGACCCGGGGCATCCAGCCGAGACGCTGGTAGAGTTCGTCTTTCGAGAGCGAGACGGCCGTGTCCAGCCACGACTTCGCCTTCGCCCGCGTCTCTTCGGGCAAGGCCCGCACGGCGCGGTCCATCTCCTTGTCGAACCCCGTCGGGGTGACGTGGAGCACCCCTTCGCGGACCCATTCGAGGGGGCCGGAGTGCCGGCCGTCGTCGCGGGCGACGGCGAACTTCAGCAGGGCGCCTTCCCACCTGTGGTCAAGGATCGTCGGCCAGAACAGCCAGATCGTCTTGTCCGGCGCGGCGAACAGCGCGGGATTACAGTCGGGATAGCCCGGGGTGTCGGCGAGGACGAACCTCGGCCCCCAGAGCGCGCGCCCGGCGGGCAGCCAGGCCCCTTGAATCACGACGTCGTCCGCCTTCCGCTCGCCGCTCCCCCGATACCAGGTCGCGAGCAAGTCGCCGTTCGCGAGTTCGATGATGCAGGACGCGTGGTTGTGTTTCGGCTCGGCCGGGAATATCGCGACGCTCTGGAAGAACGGCTCCGCCCCACGCGCCCCCGGCGCGAGGAGGAGGGTCACGGCGATGGCAAACCAGCCACGCATAGATCACCCTACCGTAAACGTCTTCGTTTTCGGGATGAGACAAGAACGGCAGAGTGTACGCCCCCCCGCGCCTCCGAACAAGGCCCCGCCCCTCGATCGAATCAACCCGCCTGGACGTGTACCGAACGGCCTACCGCCCCGGCTCACCGCGACCAACCGCATCGGCCCGGTTCGTCACCGCAGCCTCACGACGCCCCGGGAGTGCAAACAAACGCTCCTTCATCTCCTGACCGTTGAACACCGCGGCGCGCACCCTCAAGGCCGGCAACGACGCGGCCCGCGCCGGCGCGACGAGCCGGTCGTCCCGCTCCTCCACAACGAGTTCACCGGTGTCGAGCGACGGCGCGTAGCCGATCGTGATACCCGCCGGGCCGTGCTTCGCCCCGGCGCGAACCCGCCGATTCAGAAACCCCTCGGACCAAAGCACGGTGTTGGCCTTCAACGCGAGGGTCATGTACACCCGCCCCTTGTTCGACTTGCAAAGACCGCCGTGCGAGACCCCGAAAACGCCCCCGCGTTCCGAGTCTTCGATCACATTATCTTCAAAAGCGAGTCCGAGAACCGGGGCGTGCGACCATCCCCAGACGTTCGGCGTCTCGCTCGCCGAGGCCATGACTTGAAAGGCATCCCCCGCCCCGACGACCCGGTTGTTCCGCACGACGGTGCCGAAATGGTTCCCCGCCAACACGAACCCGGCCGCCGCCCGACCGCCGCGGGCGTCGACGGTGTTTCCCGCGTACACGTCGTTCACGAAACCGGGCGAAATCGAAACGACCCCCGCCCCCCGGGGCAAAGGGGCATCCAATAAGAAGACCGTCGGTTCGATCCGCTGCGCGATCCGCCGCCACTGACCGGCCCCGGTTCCGGAGAGGACAGAGACGACATCCCCCGTCCGCGGCGCGAGCGCGACCCGGTCGACCTTGAGGACGCGACCGTCGTCCGAAACGGCGGCCGGACGGCCTTCAAACCAGAGGTAATACGACTCGGTCAGCACGATCTCCGGGGCGTTGGCCGAGGGGATCGTGTCGTCGTCGCGCGGGCCGATTCCTTCGACCACGTTCCCTTCGACAACGTCGCGGGCGCCCCGCTGGACGAACGTCAGGAACCGCCACGTTTTGCCGCTCGGGCCGACCGGCTTGGCCCGGTTGTTCCTGACGACGACGTCGTGCGGTTCGTGAACCACGAAAACGGCCCCCGTAAACGTCCCCGGCGGCGTCCCCTTGTATTCGTTGTCGACGACCTCCCAGGGGCCGCCGAACAGGTGGATCAGGCCGCCGCGGAGCGTGTTCTTGACGACCTTGCCGCACGTCGCATCGCGGAGCCGCATGAGCCGCGGCGTTTCCTCCCACGCGGCCGTCCCCGATTTCTGGGGGCCTTCCAGGTCGAGCCCGGAAAACGTCAGGTTGACCTTCGGATCGGCCTTCACGCCGTCGAGGTTATCCGTCGTGCCGATCACCGCCGGCCCCCAGCCGACGTCGGTCCGCCAGCGGACCGGGCCGGCGAACCGCACGGCGAAGTCCCGCAAGGTCGTGTTGCCGGCGTGGACCTTGATCGCCGCGGTCCAGGGCGCTTCGTCCGCGCCTTGGGAGAACGTCAACACCGCCCCCGGCTCGCCCGCGATCGTGACCGGCCGGTTTAAGACGAGCGGCCGGCGGAGCGCGTAATTTCCCTTCGAGAGCCGAACCGTCCCGTGCCGGTTGGCCAGGTCGCCAAGGTCATCCCCGGGTCGTGCAACCACCTCCGAGCCGTCGACCGCCGGCGCACCGAGGGCCGGATCAGACGCACCGCCCGCGACGGTGCCGAAGGAGGTCGTCCCGTCGTCGAAGACGAGTCGAAGGGCCAGGTCCGTCCCCGTCTCGTCGCGCACGGGCCTGAAGTACAGGTCGGCGGTCGAGCGGTCCGAGCCGGCCTTGAACCCGAGCGGAGCCGCCCCGTCTTCGACGTCCAGGCCCGGCCGGTCGCCGGCCCGATAAACCCAGACCCCGCGTACCGCATCGGTCAGGACGACCGCGACCACGTCCCGCCCCGGGGGAAGACCGGCGACCGAAACGTGCACGTCCCCCGGCCCCGTCACGGCGCTGCCGTCTTGACCGAGCCAACGCGACCGGAGCGTAAGAGGCGTAAACTTCGGCAGTTCAGGGGTCGGCATCGCGAGACCCGGGTCGGTCCGGCCCCCGACCAGGGTCGCCGAATCCTTCTTTCCGTTCTCATACGCCACCGTCACCTTGAGGGTACGCCCGGCTAAGTCTGCGTCGGGATGAAAATACAAGCTCGCCTCGGTCGGCGTCGCCTCGTTCCGGACAAGCTCCGCGTTATGACGGCCTTCCGGGTTCGGGCCGAACGCCCAGCCGGTGCCGTCGGCGTGCTCCAACAACACGGCCGCGACCTTCTCCTTGGCCGAAAGCCGGGACAGGACGATCTTCGCGTCCTGAATGCCGTCCGGCCCGACCCCCGGCCCGGCCCCCGCGTAGTCCTGTTTCTCCTGGCCGCCCCACGCCGCGACGAGCGCGGCCTCGGGCATGCGAAGGTCGGGGTCGGCACGCCCGCCGCGGAAGGTCGCGCTCGACTCGGACCCGTCGTCGAACTTCACTTTGATGTGAAACTCGCGCCCGGTCTCGACCTGGTACGGTTCGAGGAACAGGTCGGCGGTGGTCGAACCGGGCCGGCGCAGCAAGACCACGCCGTGATTGTTCTGGACGCCCCGGTATTGCCATTCGCCGGCACCGTGGCCGTACACCCAGGCGGCCCGTACCTCGCGGCGGGGCGGGAGGCCGCCGAGGACGATGTGAACGTCCTGAATGCCGTTCGGTTTGATCGCGTCCTTCGCCCCACAGTAGTCATGCCGGTCCTGGCCGAGCCAGCGGGCGCCGAGTCGAACGGCCGCCGTACGGCGGCTCGGCGAATTCACCGGCCGACCCGCCGTGCCTTCGCCCGGAACCGAACCGGCCGAAGCGATCGCCGGGACGAGAACGAGGAGACCGGCCCACAGTCCAAGCGAGGGCGTCCGTGGCGTGCGTTCCATGATGACCTCCATGACCTGAGGCGTGCCGCGGGGGCGAATCCTGCCGCCCGAAATCCGTATCACATGTAACAACTTCCTCCCCAGACGGGTACCGTGCGCCGCCCGGCCCGGCGACGTGGTATCCTGAACAGGTACGACCTTCCGCGGGCGCGGGCGACCCGGGACGGCCGGCCGATTGGGACCTGACCGATGGCGCAAGAACGGACGGGACACTTATTCGACGAACCGGCCGACGAGCCCGAGCTTGAGCCGGGCTCCCCGCTGGCCGAGCGCATGCGGCCGACGACCCTCGCGGAGTTCGTCGGCCAGGCCCACCTCGTCGGCGAAGGCTCGCTCCTCAACCGGCTGGTGGCGGAGCGTCGCCCCCTCCCCTCGCTCATCCTCTGGGGAGGGCCGGGGACGGGTAAGACGTCGCTCGCCCGCCTCCTCGCCCGGTCGGCGGGCGCGGAGTTCGTCCCCGTCTCGGCCGTCTATTCGGGCGTGAAAGACGTCCGCGCGGCGATCGACGAAGCGCGACGCACCCGCCGCCGGGGGAAACGGACCGTCCTGTTTGTCGACGAGATCCACCGGTTCAACAAGGCCCAGCAAGACGCCCTACTCCCGGCCGTCGAAGACGGGACCGTCACCCTGATCGGGGCCACGACCGAAAACCCGTCGTTCGAGGTCACGGGCGCGCTCCTCTCCCGGAGCCGGGTGGTCGTTCTCCACCCCCTGACCGAAGAGGACGTCGTGGCCATCCTCCGCCGCGCGCTGTCGGACCGAGACCGCGGCCTCGCCGAACTCCAGCCACTCCTGCCCGACGAGGAACTCGAACGCCTCGCCCGCGCATCCGGGGGCGACGCCCGCGTGGCGCTCTCCGCCCTCGAAGCCGCCGTCGACGCCACCCCCCCCGACCCCGACGGCGTCCGCCGCGTGACCGACGCGACGCTGACCCAGGCCCTCGGCCGCGCCCGGTATTCGTACGACCGGCAGGGCGAAGACCATTACAACCTCGCCTCCGCCCTCATCAAGTCGATCCGCAACTCCGACGTTAACGCCGCCCTCTACTGGCTCGCCCGCCTAATCGAAGGGGGGGCCGACCCGGTCTTCATCGCCCGCAGGCTCTGCATCCTGGCGTCGGAAGACGTCGGGCTCGCCGACCCCCAGGCCATTGTGCAGGCCGCCGCCGCGGCCCAGGTGACGCAGTTGATCGGGCTCCCCGAAGGGCTTTACCCCCTCAGCCAGGCGACGATTTACCTCGCCAACGCCCCGAAGTCCAACGCCATCAAGCGGGCCTACGCCGCGGCGGCCGCGGACGCCGAGGCGACCGCCCGGGAGCCCGTCCCGCTCCACCTCCGGAACGCCGTCACCCCGCTGATGAAAGCCACCGGCTACGGCGAAGGCTACCGCTACGTTCATGACGACCCGGACGCGCGCAAGGAAATGCCGTGCCTGCCCAAAGGGTTGCGCGGCCGCGTCTATTTTCAGCCCTGAGGCGCAAGCCCGCGCCGCCGGTCACGGACCGGGGCGTTCCTCGCCACAAGGGCGGGCGCCCTCCAGGCCGGCGAGGAACTGCCGCAGGGCGTCCAGGTCGAGGGGCTTCACAAGATAGCCGTCGAAGGCCGCTCCGTCTTCCCCTCCGGGTGCGTGGTCCCGCCCGTGTCCGCTCATGGCCATCAACGTCGCCGGCCCGAACCACGGGGCGTTTCGGAGGGCACGGGCCACGGCGTAGCCGTCCATGTCCGGCAGGCCGATGTCGATCAAGACCAGGTGGGGTTGGAACTCCCGGGCCAGTTCGACCGCCTCCCGGCCGCCGCTGACGGCCCGCGTCTCATAACCCCACAGGTCGAGGATCTGCGCCAGGCAGTCGACGGCGTAAACGTTATCGTCCACCAGGAGAACGCGGACGGGCCGCCGTCCGTGATGCGGAGAAGCCGCCTCCAAACTGCCGTCTTCGATGACGCCAGCCATCCCCCAACGACACCTTTTTGCTTCGATCCCGTACGGACGCCGAAGAACTTCTCCGGCCGACGTGCGTCAACCATAGCAACATACGTGCCATTCCGAGGCGCCGGCCTTACAAGGACCGGGATCAGGGGTTCGACTTGAGGTGAGCCTTACGGCGGCCGAGCCGGCCCGGAACCGCCATGAGCGCCGCGATCCCGGACACGAGCCCAAGGAATAAAGGCGACCAGCCCGGCGCCGGAACGACCATGCCGGGGATGAACACCGCCGTCTCCCCCGCCCTCTTGGCGGCCCGGTACGCGACCCGGACGGGCCGGAGTGTGCCGTCCGGGATCTTTCGGTCGGTCTGATAAACCAGCGTATAGCTGGACCGGAGCCGCTGGGCGATCTCCTCGTAGATCGTCCGGAGTTGGTCGGCCTGGCGGGCCGGGTAGTACTGGCCGCGCGTCGACACCG
>Ga0164243_10010228_pt1 | contig 13518 bp, 17 predicted proteins | sample OricompcompostOP_FD_108781 | JGI IMG/M metagenome (GOLD analysis project Ga0164243, IMG submission 108781) | Organic Plus compost microbial communities from Emeryville, California, USA - Original compost - Organic plus compost (OP) | ecosystem: Engineered > Solid waste > Mixed feedstock >... | reverse complement strand
CGTCTTGCCACCGGCGGGAACTTGCCGTGTACCCGGTCAATTGACTAACCCGGCATTTGACTTACTTCCACATAGGCTACTTCCCATTGGTGGCCGTCCAGATCAGCAAAACTGTGCTGGTACATCCAACCCTGATCGGCAGGGTCAGCGTAAATGCTCGCCCCCAGTTCTTTTGCCCTGGCTATTGTTTGTTCCACTTCTTCACGGGAAGCAGCATCCAGGGCAATCAGCACTTCGGTATTTTTGGTCGCATCGCATACTGCCTTCTTAGTGAATGTCTGGAAGTAGGCTTCCGTAAGCAGCATCACGAATATGGAATCACTGATAACCATACAAGCCGCATTCTCGTCGCTGAATTGCGGGTTAAAACTGAATCCGAGACCTGCGAAGAACGTTTTGGACTTGCTCAGGTCCTTAACCGGTAAATTGATAAAAACTTTTGTTGCCATATCTTTTATTTTTAATGATTAACACTATGGCAAAGGAAGGGGCTTCCCGGTGTAAAATTTTGTCGAAAAATTGGATTGGTCGGTAAATTTGATGGATTACGTTTTTTTCGCAAATGCCGATGGAGATTTCCCGGTTTCTTTTTTAAAGAATTTTCCAAAATTAGCCGGGTCTGAAAAACCCAACCGATAGGCGATTTCCGATATGCTAAAGTCGGTGTATAAGAGCAGGGATTCAGCTTCCCTTACCAATCGTTCGGAGATATAGGTCAACGCGTTTCTACCGGAGACCGTCTTGATGGTTTGGGAAAGATGGTTGGGTGTTATCGAAAGTAGCTCGGCATATTCCTTTACCGTCCGCTTCTCAATATAATGGCTATTTACCAAATGCAAGTATTTACTCAGTAACCCCTGATCGGGTGAAGCGAACCGCGTGGCATCGTATTGCTCATCGATAAATTCTTTCACACGGTATAGCAACGCAAGCAGTTTTAGTCTCGCTTCAATATGCGCTCCTCCGCTGCTCCGCTCGTAGGCTATCAAAACCTCTTCAAAATGCGGAATCAATTGGCGGTAAGTAACCTGATTTAGGGTAAACAGGTTTGTATAAAGACGGTTAAAGAAAGGAAACTCCCCGTGGAAGCTCGGTTTGAAAAACGAAAAACACTCCGGTTTAAAATAAAAGATATACCCTTCCAGGGCATCGGATTTGGAAAAGCTATAGACTAAATCCGGCGAGTGGCAAACCAAATAGGCTTCGGGGTCATTTACGGTTTTGTCGTCATAGCTGATTTTGATTTTTCCCGAGCTCAGGAAAATCGCAAAAAAATAGAATGCCCTTCGGAACGGGGGAATGTAAAGCTCTTTTTCCATGTCTGACTTATTTAGCTTTATGCTATAAAACAAGGGGTTAGCAGTACGTCCAGGAATAGGGAATATTTTTAAAAAATCATTGATTTCGGTATAATACGGGATGGATACGGTTGATTTTGTCATTGGTTAATTCCTCTTTGGGTTAAACGTTTCACTGGATGGCATAAGCAATTCGTAGAGAGTGCCGTTTTATGCCTTTAGCTCGATCGCCAGCACCGCCAGTAAAAAACTAAGCACGGCGGCTACGGTACGGATTAAATTCAGATTGTTCCAGGTAGCTTCAAACCTTTGCCTCAACGAGAAGATGTCTTGCGAAGTAGCCGTATTGAGATCAAAACGCGCCATCATATTGTTTAAAGGCACATTTCCAAACATGGTCACTCCAAAAACCCCAATCGCATACAATACACTGGCCGACAGCAACATCCAAAATGGAAATTGCCCACCCGAACGGTAGGAGAACCACGTTGCCAGCGGCAGAAAAACGAGGGTACCCATAAAACTGGCAAAGAACCAACCGTTCAATATGGCGGTATTGATGGACTGGAATGTCAAGATATACTCCCTGTCCGGAAGCTTAGCCAATGCGCCCGTGACGGAACAGGCATAGCTGTAAAAAAGCCCCGCCACCAACCCCGTCAGTAATACGGCAACGATCTGAACCAATTGATAAAAAGCCATGGATTTCATTTTTTAATATTCCAAACACCGGTTTTACTGGCTTTCGCCACATATTCACGAAAAGTGGCCGGCTTGTGACCGCGTTTTACAAATAAGCTGTACAACGCCCGATTTGAAAGTGTTAGCTCCGTCGGCCTTCATTCGATTTATTATTGAACGGTGCTTTTGAATTATGCTTTGTGTAACAAATTTAAAAACTTGAAAGCGCTCCGGAGATTGCGCCGGGAAAATTTATCGTTTCGAGTGAGAATAGATACCGAAACATTGCCGAATGGCAATAAAAATTCAATGGCTATTGAGAACTCCATTTTGCAAAAAGTTTTGCTTGCATAGAAGAGAGGTCTTCTGATTTTTCGAATACGTCATAACTCGCATTAGGAACTATTGTACCAGAAACTTGAATTTTATCCCCCCCTCTGATAACCCACAACTGATACTCCTCTTCTATCTTAGAGCCTGAAATTGAATTCAGGAAATCTTCAATATCTGCGTAATCTCTGTTTTTAAAATGAGCCGATACACGATAAGAATTTAAAAGAAAGTAAAATATGAACGAGAAAGCTTTAATGATCGCTCTCAAATTAAATTCCGTCAGGCGATATGTCGTTAGCATGTCTAACAAATTTTCAGTATATTTTTGTAAAAACGCTGTTGTCAATAAGTAGATGATTTTATTGGTGAAGTGTATAATAAAAATGCAATACATCTTCTTCGTTAGTAGGGTTTGTTTTCCTATAAAAGTCAATTGAAGTTCGTGGCCACTTTTTCCAGGTATTCGATTACGTATTTAGCTCTTCTCTTGCCGTACCATAAACCAATTTGTCTTTCCAAAAATTATGTCAGTTTCTTTAACCTCAAAGTCGAACTTTTCATAAAAAGATACGTTCTCTATTTTGTCTGTTTCCAAATATCCAACTTGGTTGGTTTCGTCTAAATACCTACAAAAATTTAACGTCAGCAGTTTGCCAATGCCATTGCCTTGATAGGTTTTTCGAACAGCCAGCGGACCAAAATGGACGTGAGGGCAGGATAAATCATGAACAGCCCAATTCTTTCTCCACTTCAAAACAGAGATTAGGTTATTCCTAAACATTTTTGCATATTTTGGCAGCGATTTGATAATTTCCAACTTGGAAATCTGACAAGAATCGGACGTTGTGAATGTCATACTGCCTACGATTTCATCGTTTAGTTTTACAACAAAACTGGTATTTTTTGGGTGCCTAAGTACCATCTCAAACATCTTTCTTTGCTTTTCTATGGCTGCAGGGCTTGGGCTTCCGAAAATCGAAATATGATTCGGGTTCGTACTCATGCTTTCAGAAAGCAGAACAGAAGTTTGATAGATATCCAACTCTTGCAAATTTTCAATGTTCAGATCGGCTAGTGCCATATTTTATTTTTTTAATCGCAAAAAAAGTTGTGTGTTCAGACCAAACGAATGAAAGTATCGTTTAGACTCATTATGATGTGACAGGGACGTTAAAGTCTGACGATAAAGAGGTTCTATGCTTACTCTAAGTCTATGCGAGAGGGGAACATCAAAACCTATCCCGATGTGGAACGCTAAAACGCTGTTCGTATATCCGTCTCCTATCTTATTGGAAACGGCTTTCTCTCGTGTGTTCCTGAAGTAAGTAAAAACCGAAGTCTTACGGTAAATCAATTGTCCAATTGAAGGCCCGCCCGTCACATACATTCCAAAATTGGCTACGTGAAAATTATACGTTACCTTAAGCGGAATCTCAACAAAATATGACGTGAAGACGGTTTTGCTATGTGTGGGGTAAGCTTCGTCTGGAGATGCCCAAATGAGTTCCGTCTTTTTTGTTGAGTAACCTCGGTCTGAAAACAGTAGCCCCGTCCCCAGGGATATATCCGGCGTTAATGTGTAGTCTAAATTTACCCCTACGACACCTCCTATCTTACCTAACCCTTTTATGTCAGGAAAGCCTTGAACGTATTTGAGAGATTGGTCATGACGTAGAAAACGTTCTGCGTAGTTGGCCTCGAAGCTGACTCCCAGCGAAAGCTTTTTATATGCAGGGATGTCAGGCTGGGAAAAAACAAATATTGGAGCGCAAACAAAAATCAATAAGACGAATCTGCTCATAATGCTTTTAGGTATTGATTTATTAGTTCAATTCCCTCTTTGTCAATTACTGTAGTGCCTATTTTAGGCATATATCCGTTTTCCACCATTTGCTTTATGGCATTCTTTCCTTCTTTTATTTTTGTTGAATGGAAGTCGGTCTCATACTCAAACCGATACCTAATCTCGTGTGCGGAGCCTTGACTCCTATGGCAATGGGCGCAATTGATATCCAAATAGGCACGGGCCCGCTGTTCTGTTGAAACCCCATCGTTATTATAGTTAGGTGTCGATCCAAAATTTCCCTGATCAACAGGATAAAGTATGCCTTTGGTACCCAGGAAATCGAGCTGGTTAATTTCATTTCCATCCCGATCTACCATAAAATTTAGATTTCTGGCTTTTGGCCCGATTGGTTGTACCTCTTTGTTTAAACTATGGCAAGATCTACATTCCAAATTGCTTGGAATATGATAGGAGAACACCTTGGCATCACCTTTCTTGTCAATCCAATTTACCAGCGTTTCAAAGCCAGCCTTTGTCAAATACGCATCTGTTTGGTCTTCGTTCCAATAGTAAGTGCCCGCGACCCATTTGCCTGCTTTGAGCATAAGAATACGGGTTTCAATTAATTTCTTACCCAACGAATGATCTCTTTCGTCGTTGTAATAGAAGAAAGTCTTCACGATTATTGTTCCTTCCGGGAATTCAAGAAGGCCATCATTTATGGCATTAAGCTTTGCACCATCCGGTACTTTGATCAATCTCTGTTTTTGAGCGTAATCACTAAACAGCTCCGACGATATTTCGTAAAGTTGAAAACCATTAGATGGGTGTAAATCGGCAGGTTTTCCTGAATATATGTGGTAGTCGGAAAGCTTATCAAATTCCAAAGAGGCATCATCGGGACTTATCAAGTCGTCCATTTGGCAAGATTGCACAGAAAGAAGCAGAACAAATAGTATGGTTGGCGCAAACAGTAATTGATTTTTATATGTCATACAATTGCAATAAACTAATCTTCAGATTTTATAAATTAGGATTCACTGATACTGCTAATTTGCTTGCAACAGCAATGATTTCCTTCAATTCTTCAAATTTCATTATAAATGAGGTTCGAAAATTTGTCATTTGGCAAAAAGCGACCCGGCCCATTCACACAAGTGATGAACTATACCCACATTCCTATTGTCAAACTAAATTCCCGCGCGCCAACTAACTTTACTCATCCTATTTCTTACCGGAACAAAGAGTCCTGCTAGCGAAAGCAATCCCTATTAGACTCAATATCATTGCAATGATTGAACCGGCTTTTCCGCTACCTGACCCGAATATTGCTCCGGCAGTCGTGATTAAATGCGCAATACAAAAAGCAACTGCAATCAAGCCCAATATCATCGCAGTTTTCGCCCCCTTTTTAGCTGAACGTTTTTTTGCCCGAATGGCAATAACGAGGCTTGCCAATCCCAATCCCAGCTCTACCAGTCCTATCGCCCGGGCTGTGGTGATACCGCTAACATAACCACCTTCGTTAAAAAGCTCAGAATTATTGGTTGCCGTATCAGCAACTTGCGAGAACGCCTCTTTACATGTCGAAAATCCGATCCCAAGGAATAAGACGAATACAACGTATTTCTTCATACTCAAATCATTTTATTTTAGTAAAAGTATTGATTTGAGCAGGGTTAAATTTGTAAAAAAGCGACTTTCTTAGGGCGATATGCTAACGGTCCCTCTGTCCGTTGCGGCAATGGTTTCTGGTTTAAAGTATTCCTTCGGGTTAAAACCTGAAAATTGCTTAAAATCGTGGCTAAAATGAGATTCATCATAATATCCGAACTCAAAGGCGATTTCAGCAAAACGCTTGTCCCGAAATGGTTTATTGAGAAGTGAATTGAACCTCGCAATGCGTAAAAATTGCTTGGGGCTAAACCCTGACAATTCCTTGGCTCTTCTTTCAAATTGTCGAACGGATAGGAAATTATCCGAAGCCAGTGTATTAACGTTAATACCTGTATATGCATTTGAGACGGCTTTCAACGAAGAGCAAAAAGCGAATAATTCAGTCCTGGCATTCTTTAGCCGTGCTGTTAAAAAATCGACAACAATTTTTATCCGTTGGTCATTGTCTAAGGCAAGCACTATTTTCTCTTCAAGTATTTCGCCTTCCTTACCACAAAGCGTTTTAGGGTCAATTGATTGATTGGTAAGTTCCTTTGCCGGCAAGTTAAATAATTGTACCAACGCATATGGATATAAGTAGAATCCGAATATCCCAAAGTCCTCGTCGGACGTCACCTTACTTATTGTTTTCGTTTGTCCGTATATACCGGACACCAATGTCTTTTCAAGGTCAAGGGCAGATTGAATCCTGAAATGCCCTTTGTAACAGAAAATAACCTCGCAACAATGATGGGCGAAGGAATGGTGAGCAAAAGGCTTATCCTTAGTGGCATTGAACTCCAAAAACCAAAATAGTCTGACATAGTCGGCAAGTTGTGGTGGCGGCTTTGTAATTTTAAACTTCATATGGCGAGTTTTGCATCCTTTCCCTGATTTATAAAGTAGAATCTATTGATTCATCCATTCCAGGAGCATAGGTGCCCTAATCTTACTTACGATAATGCTTTCGGGTGTTTCAATGTTGAGTTTTACAAATATTCGCCTATTAAAATAATGCTCCGCCATAACCAGGACATCTCGATTAATGATAAACTGCCTATTGGCCCTGAAAAATCGTTGCGGGTCGAGTAGCGGGCTGAGTTCATCAAGTACTTCCCTGATCAAATAGATTTGCTTCATTTTAGTATAGACATTCACAAGTCCTTTCTCCGAGTGAATAAAAGCGATGTCGGCAGTTTTAATGGGAATAATTTTTTCATTCTTGAAAACCAATAAACTCTGCTTATATTTTGGTGTCATCTGCGCTATCAACGACCTAAGCTGGTCAGTAATCCGTGGCAATGCAACAGCCCCCAACGTCATCATGTGCCTCATCTGTTCATATTTATTCAGACTCTTCGCCAATTTCATCTCATCAATGGGCTTTAGCAGATAGTCTATTCCGTTTGCCTCAAATGCTTGGATAGCATAGGTGTCGAATGCCGTGCAGAATATAACGGGGCATCCAATTTCCACAGACCGAAAGATCTCAAAGCTTAAGCCATCAGACAACTGAATATCTGATAGAATAAGCTGCGGTGCGGCATGCTCTTGCAGCCATTTAATTCCGGCCTTAACTGAAGCAATTATACCTATCACATTCAAATCAACACCCAATCCTTCCACCATCATCTTTAATTCTTTGGCAGTCTTGCTCTCATCTTCAATTATTAGGATATCCATAGTTATTGAACAATTAACGGTACACACACTTTAAATTCCTGGTCGGACTCTTCAACGGCAATTTCTTTACCTGCCAGCAAACGATATCGTTCACGAATATTATTCAATCCGGTGCCCACACTTTCTTCCATACTCGATCTTCGTCTCAGCGTATTAACCACGACGAGCCAATTTCCATCCCCGGTCGTTTCAATGCAAATCGTAAGCGGAGTTTCTATATCGACAGCGTTATGCTTCACTGCATTCTCGATGAGCATTTGCAACGTCATTGGTGGAAGTTTTCTGGGGTACCATTGGTCCCTTATATTTATATCAAACTGCAAAGCATCTTCAAAGCGCTCTTTAAGAATATGCAGGTAAGCCAGTGAAAAATCTAATTCAGCTTCAAGGGTTACCAAATCGGCCATTTTATTGTTTAATAGATAACGGTAGACATCGGATAGTCGTTGAATAAAAAGTCGGGGAGCGGCATCGCTTATCATACTCCGTAATGTCCCGAGAGAGTTGAAAAAGAAATGAGGACTCACCTGTTCTTGCAGCAAACTCAGCCGTGCATTAAGGTTTTCTCGTTTGAGGTACTCATTTTCAATCCGTGACCGTTGACTAAGTTCTGATATGCGCAGTAAATAGGCGATGAAGAATAAAAATCCACCGATAACCATGCCTCGCGTTACTAACAGATAGGACATTGCTCGCACACCAAGCTTAAATACCGGTGCTTTATTGTGAACCGAGCCAAATTCTTGTTTAATGTAAAATACAAATAACGAAACGGCAATGCAACCGGCTAGCGCTATAAAACACCTTAGTAAATAGCCGCCTATTTTATCGATTTGGATTATCCATTGAACTACTAACCAGCAAAAGTAGGCATTGCAAAACGAACCAATAAATGAAAAAAAGGAAGCATCAACATCCTCCCTGGATGAACGTAAGACATAGCCAAGTAAAGCGATAAATATAGAAATTATGAATCCCGTCCAAGGATAATATCGTTTCATCTCATAAAATTACAAAATTAGCTTATGACAGAAAGTAGGGTGCGCTTATGAAATGGACTTATTTAAAGATGAAAGGACTATAAAGGATGCTTGTCGCATGATTTGTTTCAAAGCACACAGAAGATGAGCACATTTTCACCTTACGCACTTTCCGATATGACCCCATACTTTGTTCTGTCCAACTCATCCATAGACTTGTCCATTTCATTGAAAGGCCAATTTTTTGAGTACTTTTTTTGGTTTTAATTTACGCTAAATAGACATACAAATATTATGAAACTGAAATTTTTTGGATTATTCATTCTAATGGGAATGTTTGGAACAACAGAACTTATCGCACAAAATCGACTGAGTGAAAGTGAACGCCAGGAAGTATTGGCCAAAATGGAAACCTACAAGGAAAAGTTGGGTCTGTCGGAGGAGCAGGAAGTAAAGGTTAAAGCCATCAATGCAGAACACTTTGAGCGCATTGAATCACTGAAAAAATCAAACGCGTCGAGACTTTCAAAATACAAAAGTTTCAAGGCCTTAAGAGATGAAAAGAACGAGAAAATGAAAGCGGTTCTTAACGAAGAGCAATACCAGACTTACCTAGAAATGCAAAAAGAAATAAAAAGCAATGTTAAGAAAAGGAGGAACAAATGAAAATTGCCAAAGACTTAATCATAATATTCACTGTTTCGTTCACCTATATTTTTTTAGCGGCATGTAATAGTGATGACAATATCTTGGATTATCCTATAAGGCTTGAAGGCCGAATAACCGTTGATAATCTTGAGCGAGCCTTCATCATTAGTCTTCCATCAACGTATAGAAGTGGTATAGACACGCTTCCTTTGGTAATTGGCTTACACGGTACAGGTGGGAATGCCACTCAGTTCGAGAGGGATTACTCCTTTTCATTAAAAGCAGAAAATGACGGGTTTATTGCCGTCTATCCTAACGGTGTTGCAAGTGACGGAAGGCTAGGCATTCGGACATGGAATGCCGGAACCTGTTGTGACTATGCCGCGAGAGAAAATATTGACGATGTTAAGTTTATAAGCTCCTTAATTGATAAACTAGTCGATGAATATCGGATAGACCGCAATCGGATATATGTCACAGGAATGTCTAATGGAGGTATGATGTGTTATCGTCTTGCTGCTGAGATTCCTGACAAAATAGCTGCTATAGCCCCGGTAAGCGGTACGATGGTTTACACACCAACTTCTGAGCAGAAAAGATCAGTTCCGATTCTGCACCTACACTCACGGTTGGATAAAATCGTTCCTTATGACGGTGGTACTAATGCTATGGGTTATCATTTCCCTGCAGTCGACTCTACTTTGACGGTTTGGGCAAACCGCAATGACTGTAACCCTGATTTTGAAGTTGTAGAAAATGCAGAGTTTACTAAAAAGGAATGGTTAGACAAATCCGGGCACCCATTCATAGTGCACTATGCAACTAACGACGGTGGTCATTCTTGGCCGGGAGGCAAGAAAGTTCGACCTAAAGCAGACGAACCATCTATAGCAATAAATGCAAATACGCTTATTTGGGAGTTCTTTCAACAACATACATTGCAATAGAGCTTCTGCAAAGCATATCGTATAGACATTGTGCAGTCGTGGAAGGAAAAAATGCGTTAAGAATTAAACAGCGATGAGATAGCTGATTTTTATTATCTTGCAGTAAAAATGACGACGGGGAACCTCGCGGAAAATTTACAGATCATGGGTATTTGCCAGCCCAATTGGATAGGTTTTGAAGGTAAAATCCATGATATACTATGATGGAAAGATTTTGGTTGGTACAACTAATGGCTTCTGGAAAAACGAACTTAATGGAAATAACTGGCAGGCAGCGGGCCTTAATGGCAAGACAATAATGCTTTGATAAGGATAAAAACCAAAATGAAGTTATATGAATTTCTAAAAATCAATACTTCCTTGAATGGGGAGCTACTCAGTGACTTAATCTCAAAATTTAAGAAGAAGCATCTAGGAACCGGCAGGTTCTTACTACGCAAGGGGCAGATTGCAGACAGCTACTGGTTTCTTGAAAATGGCTTTTGCCGCAGTTATTATGTAAAAAATGATGTTGAGCACACGGTGTGGATAGAAGCTCCGGGAGAGCTGATCTGTGAAATAAAGAGTTTGCGGCTCCAAATCCCAACGGAGTACTGTATTCAGGCAATGGAACCCATTACTTATTATGCGATAAAGTCTAAAACGTTGGAACGGTTAGTGTCCGAAAGTGCTGAATTACAGACTTTCATGTTACGACTCTGGGAATCCAGATTTATCATAGCCATGGACGGCCTCAGGGCATTCCAGACTATGACTGCCAAGGAGCGATACGCCTATTTACTCAAAAATTTCCCAAACTTGGAGAAGCTATCCTTATATCAACTTGCCAATATCTTGGGTATAACCCAATCATCATTAAGCAGAATAAGGCGCATAAAATAACTGAATACCTGTTTTAACCTGCTTGTAGTTAGCGTCAATCTCCTGCTTCAGGTTGTCATTCCCGGTTTCATACAAAGATAAATCCGCGGTATTTTCTGATAAGTTTTGGTTTCTGCCGCGCAAGCTTGGCGGGCCTATTACATAAAAAAGCCCCTGCTTTCGCAAGGGCTTCATTTTAGTGAGTCGGGGTGGCGGGATTCGAACCCACGGCCTCTTCGTCCCGAACGAAGCGCGCTACCGGGCTGCGCTACACCCCGATGATTCCGGTAATGCGGTTGCAAAAATATCATTTCTCTTTGAAAAAGCGAAAACTTAGATTTGTGAAAATGAAACGACGTACTTTCATCCAAAAAGGGTTCTTGGCCGCGATACCACTGGCGGGTATTGCTCCGCCTCGTTGGCTCCTTCGCCCCTCCGCCCAGGTGATGACCGTCAATGGCCCCATTACCATCGGCGAGCTCGGGACGGTGCTGCCCCATGAACACATTCTGGTCGATTTCATCGGTGCGGATCGGGTTAGCCCCAAGCGGTATCACCAAGATGAAGTGTTTGACGTTATGCTCCCCTATCTCGAGGATGCGCGCCGCCACGGTGTACGCACGTTCGTGGATTGCACGCCTGAGTGGATCGGTCGCGACGCCCGTCTGCTCAAACGCTTGTCTGACGCGTCCGGCATGCACATGGTCACCAATACCGGTTACTACGGTGCCGCCGGCGAAAAATACCTGCCCCTCTACGCGTATACGGAAACCGCCGAGCAACTGGCAGAGCGGTGGATTGCCGAATGGCACGACGGCATTGGCGACACCGGCATCAAGCCCGGCTTCATCAAAACGGGCGTAGACAGCCACCCACTCTCGGCCACGCAGCGCAAGCTGATCCGCGCCGCTGCCCTTACGCACCTCCAGACCGGGCTGACCATCTTTGTGCATACCGGCGATGGGCGGGCCGCCCTCGAAGAGCTGGCCATTCTCACCGACACCGGCGCTGCGCCCGACGCTTGGGTGTGGACACACGCGCAGAGCGAGCCGGACAGGGCGCTGCATATCCAAGCGGCCGAAGCCGGTGGATGGGTCGCATTCGACGGACTGTATCCACAGCTGGTCGACCGCTACGTGGCCTTCCTCCGGGACCTGAAAGCCCGGCGCCTGTTGCACCGTGCCCTGATCTCGCACGACGCAGGGTGGTATGAGGTTGGCAAGCCCGACGGAGGCCGGGTTCGTCCCTACGTCTCCCTCTTCCAAGACCTCATCCCCGCCCTAAAAAAGGCGGGGTTTACGGCGGCAGAGCGGCGTCAGCTTTTTGAAACCAACCCGGCGGAAGCACTTGCCGTCCGGGTCAGGGAAAAACATAGGTCCCAAAATACGTAACGACATCAATTCACCGTATTAAGCGACAAACCGCATTAAACGATAAAAACAGCCATCATGCACACGCAAACGCCGACAATACCCGATTACCTGAACACCTATTTCAGCCACTTTGAGCCAAACCTGAGAAAGGCCTTGGCCGAAGCGTGCACCGTGAGAACATTCCCCGCCGGCGAACAGTTGATGCAGACCGGCCAGTATTTCAAGTCCACGATGCTGCTTGTGGGAGGCCTCGTCAAAGTGTATCGGCAGGGGAACGACGGCCGGGAATTTTTCGTGTACCACCTGGAGCCGGGTAGCGCCTGCGCCCTGTCAATGATATGCGCCACCAAACAGGAGAAAAGCGAGGTACTGGCCACTGCCGTCGAAGATACTACGGCATTGCTGGTGCCGATAGCCCTGATGGATGACCTGATGCGCGACTATAAAACCTGGTACTACTTCGTGCTGGAAACTTACCGCTCGCGTTTTGAAGAATTGTTGGAGGTCATCGACCACATCGCGTTCAAAAGTATGGACGAACGGCTGGCCTATCACCTCGAAAAACTTAGCAAACAGCACGGATCCAGGGAACTGTATACCACCCACCAACAGATTGCCCACGACCTGGGCTCCTCGCGGGAAGTGATTTCGCGGTTGCTGAAAAAGATGGAACAGCACGGCAAAGTCGTGCTACAGCGCAACTCAATTCAACTACTGGATTGATTGTGATAAATTTTTAGGAGCCGTGTGACCTTGGTCACCAACAATATACCGTACCGTGACGACCTTTGCGATGGTTACTTTCAACTATCGTAAAATATGGAAATCGTCGGTTATCTCGCTTCATTGTTTATCGGCATCGCGTTAGGCCTTATCGGTGGTGGCGGCTCCATACTCACCGTGCCTGTATTAGTATATCTTTTTGGACTTCAGCCCATTACAGCAACAGCCTATTCGCTGTTCATCGTAGGCGCTACGAGTCTCGTAGGTGCATGGCCCAAATACCGCAAGGGGTTGGTGGATGTCAAGACTGCCGTTATCTTCGGTATTCCTTCCATAGCCGCGGTATATGCCACACGCAAGTTTTTAGTTCCGGCAATCCCGGATACGATCTTCACCATTGGCGATTTTACCGTCGGAAAATCCATGGCCGTCATGCTGTTGTTTGCCGTGATGATGTTTGCCGCTTCCATCTCCATGATCCGGAAAAAGCCCTGTAAGGACTGTCCGGACGATGCTGATATCCGGTACAACTACCCCCTGATCCTGCTG
>Ga0164243_10010226_pt1 | contig 13519 bp, 9 predicted proteins | sample OricompcompostOP_FD_108781 | JGI IMG/M metagenome (GOLD analysis project Ga0164243, IMG submission 108781) | Organic Plus compost microbial communities from Emeryville, California, USA - Original compost - Organic plus compost (OP) | ecosystem: Engineered > Solid waste > Mixed feedstock >... | reverse complement strand
TTTGTGCCGGAAGATCATATTATGGGCAAAGCATGGGTGATCTGGTTTAGTGTGGGAGAAGGAAAGATCAGGTGGAACAGGATATTTTCGCTGATCCGGTAAAACCCATATTTCGTAATTTTGCGGCATGCCAATGTTACAACATGCTGATTATGAAGCGCCGCTTTTGCTGAGGAACCGTCATCTCCTGACGGTCTACCCTACTTTATTCCGGCAAATTGAAGCTGCAAAGTACCGCAGGGAGAGGGTTACAACGCCAGACCAGGACTTTATAGATCTCGATTTCAGCGAAACAGGCAGCGATAAGGTTGTGCTCATCCTGCACGGGTTGGAAGGAGACTCAACAAGGAAATATGTACTGGGCATGGTACATATTTTCAACGAAGCGGGTTACGATACCGTTTCCCTGAATTTCAGGGGTTGCAGCGGAGAACCTAATAAGAACCTGCGATTCTATCATAGCGGAGAAACAGAGGATCTTCATTTCGCTATTAACTACCTGGCTGCTCTCAACCGCTACAGATCCATACACCTGGTTGGATTTTCGCTGGGCGGAAATGTGACGTTGAAATACCTGGGTGAAAGGAACAGCGAAGCTGCGGCACTGGTCAGATCTGCTGTTGCCGTGTCGGTACCCTGCGACCTGGCCAGTGGCGCCATTGAACTGGAGAAACCGCATAACCGCGTGTACATGAACCGTTTCATCAGGAACCTGGGCGGGAAGCTGAAACAAAAAGCTGCCGCCTTCCCGGAGATAGACCTGCGAAACTATAGCAGCATCCGGACATTCAGGCAGTTCGATGATAAATACACGGCGCCTATACATGGTTTTGAAAATGCAGACAGCTATTGGAAAATATGCAGCTCCAAAGCTTACCTGCACGATATACAAGTGCCTACTTTGCTGATCAATGCCCAGGACGACCCATTCCTGGGAGCGGATTGTTACCCTTATGAAATCGCCAGAGATCATAGTTACCTCTTTTTCCAGGCGCCTGAAAAAGGCGGGCATGTTGGCTTTGTGAACTTCGGCAATAAGTACTACTGGTCAGAGAAACGTGCATTGGCTTTCCTGCAGGAAGTTTCCTGAACGGTTCTTTGTTCCTGTCAATCCCGCCCGGCTTTGATTTATTAATTCCCTGCCTTATCTTCAGCGCAAGGCATCGTATCTCGTTGCCGCTCACGTTACCAAACCGCTCACGTCATGAAGAAAATAGTACTGTTGCTATCCTCGGCGCTCCTGGCGCTTGTAGGGGTGGGACAAACGATCAACCGGCAGATCGATTATTGGATCACCTCACCCGACCGGTCAAATACTTTAACCAGGCAGCAAACAGCGCTGACTTTTTCCAAACAGCAAACAGGCGACCCGGTGATCAGGGTAAATGAAAAAGAAACATACCAGGAAATGGATGGTTTCGGGTTTACTTTAACCGGCGGAAGCGCTACGCTGATTAACCAATTGCCGGCCAGGACAAAAGACAGCGTGTTGAAAGAACTCTTCCTGGCAAAAGATGGTATAGGTATCAGCTATCTCAGGTTGAGCATCGGCGCTTCTGACCTGAGCGATCATGTTTTCACCTACGACGATATGCCGGCAGGAGAAACGGATACGCTGCTGCAACATTTTACTATTAAGGAAGAAGAGAAAGACCTGATCCCCGTCTTAAAGAAGATACTCAAACTGAATCCCCGCATCAAAATACTTGGTTCGCCATGGACGGCTCCGGCCTGGATGAAGAGCAACCGGTCTTTTATCGGCGGCAGCCTGCTGCCACAGTACTATCCCGTTTATGCGCAATATTTCGTCAAATATATCAGGGCTATGAAGAAGGCGGGAATTACGATAGATGCTATCACTATCCAGAACGAACCACTGCACCCGGGTAATAATCCCAGTATGCTGATGCTGGCGCCCGACCAGGCCAATTTCATAAAGGGACATTTAGGCCCGGCGTTCAGTAAAGCCGGTATTAAAACTAAGATCATCTTATATGATCACAATTGCGATAAACCTGAATATCCGATCAGCATCCTGGAAGATAAAGAAGCGTATAAATATGTGGATGGTTCGGCTTTTCACCTGTATGGCGGCACTATAGATGCGCTGAGCAAGGTACACGACCGTTTCCCGGAGAAGCGTCTTTACTTTACCGAACAATGGTCGGATGGTAAAGGAAGTTTTGCCAATGAACTCACAGGAAATACGGCCAGGCTGATAGTTGGCGCATCCCGCAACTGGAGCCGCAATGTACTGCAATGGAACCTGGCGGCAGATGCGCAGTGGAAACCGCATACCGACAAAGGTGGTTGTTCCCAGTGTTTAGGCGCTATAACAATAGATAACAACACCATCACCCGCAATTCTTCTTACTACGTGATCGGCCATGCTTCCAGGTTCGTTCCGGCGGGTTCCGTGCGCCTTGGGTCTTCCTTCCCCGGCAAATTGCATAACGTGGCATTCAGAACGCCATCCGGCAAAGTAGTATTGATAGTGGTGAACAGCGGGCAGTCGGACCAGCATTTCCAGCTGGCCTATGGGGAAAACTATGCCGGCGCCAGCCTGAAACCCGGAGAGGTGGCCACTTACGTATGGTGATAAAAAGACTTGCCAGGCTTTTGCCAATAAGTTAATTTGGATCGATAAAAGGATCCATAATGCTGAAGTTATTTATGATATTATTGGGCTGCAAGCCCGAAGGCAGGCATACTGAACAACATGATATTTTTTTTGGAATAGGGGAAGAAATAAAAGACCTGGTACCGGATATGCAGGCCTTCTGGCCGGAAGCAAAGGATAAACTGCATATCGACGGTTACCGCGAGGTGAATTTCGTGGGTCATCACCAGGTGAAAGTAGTTGAGAAAACTGCTGCGCCAAAAGAAGGGCCGCAGCTTTTTTTCCTGAACCTGGGAGGGTATAAACCGGGAGAGATGGAAGAATTTCATTACAAGCTGTTAAGCGTAAACACTGATATCAGCGAGGCGATCAGGGAAGCGAAGCAAACAGCCTTTTACAGGCATACAGGTTTTGGAACGGCTGTTTCCCATGTAGATGATAAATATGGGGTAGATGTAGACGAGGTATACGTGGTAAAGGACATTTTGCCGGCTCACCTGAAAGAAAAATACCAGTTGGAAATAGTTCCTGCTGCCGTTGCCGGCAACGATGAACTAAACCTGGGATATTTTCAGTTGCACAAGCTTTAAAACCGTTTGTCAATATTTTATTTTTGTACTGGAGGCCATTTCCTACTTTCGGTGTTACCAACCAACCGTAAAAAATGAAGAAAATTACATTAAGCTGTCTTGCATTGATGGCTTTCTCAGGTGTTTTTGCACAGAAGAGTACTATTGCGGGTAAAATTCCGGCAACTTACAACGATCAGTATATCTACCTGCTTGAAAGAAGCGGCCGCACTCCTAAAGTGCTGGATTCCGCCAGGATTGCGAAAGGAACATTTGCATTGAACTATGCTGTTAAAGATACAGTAGAAGGATACCTGCAGGTTAAGTTCAGGAAAGACGACAAGATGATCGTTGGATATAACGACCTGTTCCTGACGCCTAACGATAAGATCAGGTTAACTGTAAAAGAGGGCGCACCGGATAACGTGTTGTCGAATATCGATGTAACCGGTTCCCCGCTTACCTCACAGGCGAACGAAATACGCGCGGCGCTGAAAAGCAGCGGCGAGCGGATTAACGAGATCCGGACGCAGATAGGCAAAATGATGAATGTTGAACCGGCAGATACTACCGGCTACGCGGCATTGAGAGCCCAAATGAACGTGGCAATGGAAGAACAGGAAAAAGTGATGAACGAATTTGTGGAAAAGCATCCTGATTACTTCCTGAGCCTGATCCTCTTCAGGCAGCAACTGGGCGCAAGAGTGGAAGATTCTGAAGCGGCACAGAAAGCATTCGACAAATTTTCCAAACCTGTAAAACAATCGTCGTTCGGCCTGGAAGTACAGCAATTCATCAAGGCTTCTGCCAGTCTTGGTATCAACAAAATAGCGCCTGATTTTTCTGCTGCCACACCGGAAGGTAATACGCTGAAACTTTCTGACCTGAGAGGCAAATATGTATTGCTTGATTTCTGGGCTAGCTGGTGCGGACCTTGTCGCGCCGAAAACCCGAATGTTGTAAAAGCATACCAGCGCTTTCATGATAAGAATTTCGATATCCTCGGCGTATCGCTCGATCGCCCGGGCGATACCGACAAATGGACAGAAGCTATTAAAAAGGACGGACTGACCTGGCACCACGTTAGTGACCTGAAATTCTGGAACAGCGATATTGCCAAATTGTACATGGTTAATTCCATCCCTCAGAACTTCCTGCTGGACCCTGATGGCAAGATCATTGGAATGAACCTGAGAGGCGAGGCGCTGGAAAAAGCACTGGAAAAAGTATTGCACTAAAATAATCACATACATTCCATTTCCGGCATGGTATTAGCGCCAATGACGGTACGAATATTTTATTCGGTGAAATGGATGACAAATGACAACCCGTTCCGGTTTCCCGGGACGGGTTTTTTTATGCGGTTTATTTTACTATTTTTAAAGTGTTAAACTGACAGTTAAATTCCACGTATGAAGTATATACACTTGCTACTATGGGGCGGAACGATAATAATGGCCGCCTGCCATTCAGCCAAACCAGAAGCCGAACTTCCTCCGCTGACAGAGAAAGAACAACGCCTCCCTGAAAATGCAGTAAGAGGATTGACAACCATAGATGGCCTGGAAACCACGCTTTTTGCCAGCGAACCGGCCATTATGAACCCAACCAATATGGATATCGACGAAAAGGGCAGGGTATGGATCACGGAAGCGTATAACTACCGGAACGAATTGAATCCTGGCCATCCCTACAAAGCGCAGGGCGACAGGATCATGATCCTGGAAGATAAGGACGGCGACGGGAAAGCGGATACAGCGAAGGTATTTTACCAGGATACCAGCATCAATGCAGCATTGGGAATTTGTGTGCTGGGCAACCGGGTGATCGTTTCGTGCAGCCCTAATGTTTTCATATTTACAGATACGGACGGAGATGATAAAGCAGATACCAAAGAGTTGCTATTCACCGGAATAGGCGGCGTGCAGCACGATCATGCCATCCATTCGTTCACTTTCGGACCTGACGGCAAATTGTATTTCAATTTCGGGAATGCAGGAGACAGCATCCTGGACAAGAACGGGAAGGGGATCAGGGACAGGGACGGAAACCTCATAGCCAATAAAGGAAAGCCTTACAGGCAGGGAATGATATTCCGCTGCAACCCCGACGGCAGTGAACTGGAAGTGATGGCGCATAATTTCAGGAATAACTATGAAGTGGCGGTAGACGCGTTTGGAAATATGTGGCAGAGCGATAACGACGATGACGGCAACAGGGCTGTGAGGATCAATTACATACTGGAACACGGCAACTATGGATATACGGATGAAATGACCGGAGCAGGATGGCATAGCAGGCGTATGAATATGGAAGACTCCATTCCTTTCAGGCACTGGCACCTGAACGATCCGGGCGTGGTTCCCAATCTCCTGCAAACAGGTTCGGGATCTCCTACGGGTATGGTGATCTATGAAGGAACAATGCTGCCGGCAGCTTTCAGGGACCAGATGATACACGCAGATCCGGGGCATAATGTTGTAAGGTCTTATCCTGTAACAAAAGCCGGCGCGGGGTATACCGCCCGTATAGAAAATATTGTTACCGGTACGCGCGATCAGTGGTTCAGGCCATCGGATATTACCGTGGCGCCCGATGGTTCCCTGTTTATTGCCGATTGGTATGACCCCGGCGTAGGAGGGCACCAGGTGGGCGACCTGGATAGAGGGCGCGTATTCAGGGTAGCAACCCCCGGCAGCAAATACAAAATAAAGCCGCTGAAGTTGCAGACAGCAGCAGAGGCAGTGGAAGCCCTGAAGAATCCTAACTTAAGCACCCGCTATCTTGCCTGGATGCGGCTTAAGGAATTAGGCGCCGCTGCGGAAAAAGAGTTGCAGGAAATGTACGCCAGTGATAACAGCCGTTATCGTGCAAGGGCATTATGGTTGTTGGCGCAGCTGCCGGACGGCGACCGGTATCTCACCAATGCATTAAAAGATAAGGATGAAGACATACGTATCACTGCTATCCGTGCTGCTAAAGAGAAAGGTATGGAACCTGCGGATCTGTTGGTATCTGATCCATCAGCGGCAGTCAGGAGGCAGGCGCTTTTATCCTTATATCACAGCAACAATCCCCGGATGGCTGAAACCTGGGCCAGGCTTGCTACTCAATATGATGGCAACGATCGTTGGTATCTCGAAGCGCTTGGCATTGGGGCCGATCAGAACTGGGACACCTGTTTCAGGGCCTGGAGAAAACTCACTGCCGGCCAGCCGCTCAGCAAAGCTGCTAAAGATATAATCTGGAGAGCCAGAACTGCCGACGCGCTTCCGCTGTTGGCTGCCATCATACAGGACGGCAGTAATACGCCGTTCGAGAATAAAAGATATTTCAGGGCTTTCGATTTCTACCCATCGGCTCAAAGCACACCGGTGCTGTTATCGCTGCTCCACGGAAATCATCCTAAACAAAATGATATCAACGCTCTTGCGTTCCTCCAGCTTCCGGCCAATGCGCTGCAGCAATCGCCCGCCCTGCGGCCTTTGCTGATCAAAAGCCTGCAGTCTTTCGAGGGGAAGATGGAATTTGTGGACCTGGTAGTTAAATACCAGTTGAAAGATCAGAACAACACATTGATGAAGTATGTATTGGATACAGGCGCCAGGGAAATGAGAGGTTATGCAATGAAAGCATTGTTGCAGGCCAACGGGCAGCCGCTGGTCCTGGACGCCATTGCAAAACAGGATACTGCTACCGTGTTGGGAATTGCCGAAGCTATAGGCAGGGTACAGGACAAGAACAGCAGGCAGTTGTTAAGCCGCCTGATGAAAGATAAAAAATACACGCTGGCGTTAAGACAGGAAGCTACCCGCAACCTGGGCAAAGGTTGGGATGGGTATGAAGAATTATGGGAGATGGTAGAGAAGAAAGTATTGCCGGCCGACCTGGATACTGTGGCCAGGGTTGTTCTTACCCATGCCTGGCGGCAGGATATCAAGGCAAAAGCAGTAGCTTATTATGAGCCGGAGAAAACTGCGCATTCGCTTCCGCCGGTTACAGAACTGGTAAAACTGCCGGGTAACAGCAGTAATGGGAAGAAGGTGTTCAGTACCTACTGCGCCACCTGCCATACTGCTAAAGGAACGGGGGTGGACTTTGGACCTGGCCTATCTGAAATTGGTGCGAAGCTTACCAAAAGTGCGATCTATGACGCAATTATTAATCCAGATGCCGGTATCAGCTTCGGTTTTGAAGGTTACCTTTTTACCCTGAAAGATGGCACCAAGGTACTGGGATACATTGCAGGAACAACGAACAACGAAGTAGATGTGAGAACGGCCGGCGGTCAGGGAGTGAAGGTGCAAAAGAATAATATCCTTACAAAGGAACCTTACCAGCATTCGCTGATGCCTACAGGGCTGGCAACGGCAATGCCGCAGCAGGAACTGGTAGACCTGGTTACCTGGTTGTCTGAATTGAAATAAACTATTTTTCAAGAATGGCGGTTACGCCCATTCCTCCGGCTGTGCAAATGGAGATCAGGACGCGGCCGGAGCCTTTTTCTTCCAGGAGTTTTGCCGCCTGTGCTACTATCCGGGCGCCTGTTGCTGCAAACGGGTGGCCGATCGCCACACTTCCTCCCTTTACATTCAGCCTGCTCCTGTCGATACTTCCCAGGGGTTTATCCCAACCCAGTTTCCTGCAATAGTCTGCATCTTCCCAGGCTTTGAGCGTACAAAGCACCTGGCCGCTGAATGCTTCATGGATTTCATAAAAGTCGAAATCCTGCAATTGCAGGTGCTGGCGTTTCAGCATCCTGGCTACCGCATAAGTAGGCGCCATTAATAATCCTTCGCCGGCAACATAGTCGACAGCCGCCGTTTCGCCATCTACCAGGTAGGCTTTTACAGGCCAGTTCTGTTGCTGCGCAAATTCTTCGGACGCCATAAATAACACTGCAGCGCCATCGGTATACAACGTGCTGTTGCCGGCAGTAAGCGTTCCGCTGCCACTGTGATCAAAGGCGGGTTTCAATGATGCGAGTTTGGCCAGCGATGTATCGGCCCGTATGATGGTATCTTTTGTTACACCTTTGAAAGGCACTACCAGGTCGTTGAAAAAGCCTTCTTCGTATGCCTTTGCAGCATTGATATGACTGTAATAGGCCAGTTCGTCCTGCGCTTCCCTGCTGATGCCCCATTCTTTTACCATCTTCTCTGTATGCTGGCCCATAGACATGCCGGTGCGGGGTTCAACAATAGAGGGGTAAACGGGCGACAGGTCTTTAAACCTGATGGAAGTAAGTATCTTTAGCCGTTGTCCGAATGTTTTGGCGTGTTTAAGGTCTGATAATTTCCAGGCGAGTTGCCGTTGAAACAATAAGGGAATATCGCTGTTGGTATCGCTGCCGCCGCTGATGGCCGTATCCACCTGGCCGGCGGCAATGCGCAGGCCCAATTGGATGGTGGCGTCGAGACTGGTTCCACAGGCCCGTTGCAGGCTATAGGCAGGCGTATGCGGATCGAGCGAAGTGCCGAGAACACATTCTCTTGAAAAATTCCAGTCGGTAGGCCGGTTCAGCAAAGCGCCCAGCGCTACTTCGCCTATCCGTTTGCCTTCCAGGTTAAATTGCCTGATCAGCGCATCAAGGCAGGGAGCCAGCAATTCCTGGTTGCTGATATGATTATATTCTTTGAACGACTTAACAAATGGAATGCGTTTACCGCCAAGGATAGCAACTTTTTTCATGGTGCCGGCTTTTACTAAAGTTAACGAAAAGTGTTCACTTGCGAATGCCGGGTGTCCGTTTACGGACGGATAAGTACATGGCTCTTTGGGGAACTTCCGCACCCGACTGTATGCTGTTCTTTGGCATTATTTTTTTGACGCCACTTGCTTATTCTCTTACCGATGATACAATTAAACTGGTTCAAAACCGCAATAAGGAACATCCGGAGAAACTTATCTTCTGCCATTATCAATGTAGGCGGATTAACGATAGGATTTACCGGGGCTATGTTATTGTTTTGTTTACTGCACTATCATTTGAGTTTTGATGACTTTCATCCAAACAAAGACCGTATTTACAGGATCGTTTCTGAAACGAATGAAGGGGTTCAAAGCTTTAACCAGGGCGTACCGCAGCCTGTAGGTAAAGCTTTCAAAAATGCTTACCCGTTTGCAGAGCAGGTAGCAATGCGGGCCGACAGGGGATATGCACTCGTGACTATTGGCGAAGGGCAGGAGAAGAAACAGTTCCGCATAAGCGGCAGTTATGTGCAACCTTCTTACTTCTCTATCTTCAACTATCCCTTCCTGCAAGGAGATGCCAGTGTACTTCGTGTACCCGGCAACGTGGCCATCACTGAGAAGGAAGCCAGGAGATTATTCCCGGCAGGCGACGCTTATGGGAAAAATATTATGGTAGATGGAAAACTGTTGACCATTGCAGGGATACTCAAGGATATCCCGCCTAACTCGGTAAACCAGCGCGACCTGTTTGTATCTTACGAGAACTATAAGACCGATCAGCCATGGATGGCAAGCGACAGCAGCTGGCCGGCTATTTCAGGAGGCGTACAATGCTTTGTGCTGCTGAACAAAGGAGTGAAGGCGGCAACTGTTGACAATGAATTCCCAAGGTTTGTAAAACAATATAATCCCGATAAGAACACTACACTGCAATTAAAACTGCAACCCTTAAAAGATATTCATTTTAACCTTACGTTTGATGGGGATATTGAGAAGAAACAATTATGGGGACTGGCGGTGATCGGGCTGTTCCTGCTGCTAACAGCAGCGATTAACTTTATCAATCTCTCTACTGCACAGATCTTCTTCCGCCAGAAAGAAACAGGGGTGCGTAAAGCATTGGGCAGTTCCGATAGCCAGATCCGCTGGCAGTTCCTCGTAGAAGCATTCGTGTTGTCTGTTATTGCAGTGGTCTTGTCGCTGCTGGTTGTGTTACTTGTCTTTCCTTATTTCAATGATTTCTGCCAGACATCCATCAGCCTTACAGCCTTATATCAATATCCTTTTGTTTTATTTGTAAGCGCTATGGTACTGGTAATATCCCTGCTGGTAGGTTATTTCCCGGGAAGTATCCTGGCACGGCTTAAACCGGTACAGGTAATGAGGGGGCATTTCCAGCAGCCTGCCAGTGGAGGTTTTTCTATGAGAAGAATGTTGGTGGTAGGCCAGTTTGCCATTGTACTTTTCATGATCAGCTGTACCACTATTATTTCAAGGCAGTTGCAATCTGCTATCAGGGGCGACCTGGGCTTCAAACAATCCGGGATCGTATTGCTGGATATACCGGGCAAAGACAAAGCAAACGCTGTTGCCGCCCTGCGCAATAAACTGAAAGGGCTAAGCGGGGTGAAGTCGGTAAGCGCCTGTTATGCTGCACCCATGTCTTCAAACAGCAATTCTACCTCTGTGACTTTTGATAACCAACCGCCGGAATCAGCTTTTTCAGTAAACGTAAAAGCTGCAGATACCGGCTATCTTTCTACCTTCGGGCTTCAGCTGCTTGCAGGCCGCAATCTATATGCCGGTGATTCTGTGAATGGTATCCTGGTAAACGAAACCTTCCTTAAAAAAGTAAAGATCGCTTCTCCTGAACAGGCGCTTGGAAAAACAGTTGCCCTCAACAATAAACCAGCACAGATTATCGGGGTGGTAAAAGATTTTCATGCCGGTACTTTCCATAGCGAGATATTACCTACCTGTCTTTACAGTAAACTAAGCAGTTACTATACCTGCGCGGTGAGCATAGATCCTTACCAGCTGACGCAGGTATTGCCAGTTGTAGAAAAGGTTTGGAAAGAAGTGTACCCCGATGAAATGTATAGCTACAATTTCCTGGATGAGAATATCAAATACATGTACAGTACGGATATTACCTTGTTGAAGTTCAACCAGGTTTTTTCTTTCCTCGCTATCCTGGTTGGCTGCATAGGCGTATTCGGCCTGGTATCATTCATGGCTATACGAAAAAAGAAGGAAATAGGTATCAGAAAGGTGTTAGGAGCGGGCGTTGATAATATACTGTGGATCTTCGCCCGGGAATTCATTTACCTGTTATCTGTTGCCCTGGTGATAGCTATACCGCCTGCATATTATTTTATGAACAGGTGGTTAGACGATTTCGTTTATAAGATACAGATAGGGCCATACAACTTCTTTGGGCCGGTATTACTGACGTTTGTACTGGTGATACTTACCGTTGGCGTTAAATCAGTCAGGGCGGCGTTGTCGAACCCTATCCATAACCTGAAGAGCGAATAATTACAAAGCGTAAAGATGGTTCACCGGGTTTAATACCGGTTTACCGGCCAGGGCTGCAATGATATTTTCGGCCGCTACTCTTGCCATTGCATTCCTGGTTTCCTGCGTAGCCGAACCGATATGCGGCAGTACAGCAACCGTAGGCATTTGCAATAAGGGATTATCCGGTTGCATTGGTTCAGGGTTGGTAACATCCAACCCGGCGCCCCAGATGATCCCTTGTTCTATAGCCGCTGCCAGGTCGGGCTCATTGTGAATGCCTCCTCTTGCTGCGTTAATAAAGATGGCGGTAGGCTTCATCTTCCTGAAAACTTCCATATTGAACTTATCCCTGGTTTCGGCAGTCAGGTTTACATGCACGCTCAGAACATCGCTCTGCTGCAACAGATCATCGAACGATACATACCTGGCCTGTAAGTCTTTTTCTGCTTTTTCGTTCCGGCGCCTGTTGTGATAAATAATATCCATCCCGAAAGCCGCCTTGCACCGTTGGGCCATCACATACCCGATGTTGCCAAGTCCCCAGACGCCCAGCGTTTTCCCTTCTACATCCACACCCAGGTTAGCGGTGGGAGTAGAGAAATTCCATTCGCCGTTCAGTATCCTCTTATGATGGAAGAATGCTTTGCGGGCGGCAGACAGCATCAACAGGAACGCGGTATCTGCTGTTGCATTGCTTAATACGCCCGGCGTATTGGTGATCTGGATGCCCAGTTCTGTTGCGGCTTTGAGATCTACGTTATCATAGCCTACAGATAAGAGGCTAACCACTTTCATGTGCCGGCAGTTTTCCAGCAATGGCCTGTCGATTTTCCTGCCTCCTGCAAACAGCAGCGCATCATGATCTTTGCAGTAGGCAATACGTTCTTCAACCGTCATTTCTTTGTTCTCGGTCCATTGAGTGACTGTGTGTCCTGCTTTCTCCAGTAATTCCAGGCCTGCTGCCGGGATTATCCTCGTTGCAAATACTTTCATATCAAACTAATTTTTTACTTTATGTCTGCTTCTCCGGATCGCTTTAAATACTTCGAACCAAAGTACGGATACCGCAGCAACTGTGCCGCAAACCAGCAGCTCTTGCTTGTCTAATGGCGCTAAACTGAAGAATGCTGTAACCGGCGGGAAGTACAGCATTATTGCCAGTAAAATTAAGGTAAGAACGATCACTGTTACCATCAGGTTGTTATGGTTGCGCATACTGCGGATGAATGAGTAATAGAAAGAGCGGTTCACCAGCGTCAGCAGCACGTTGGCCAATACCAGGGTAGTGAAGGTCATGCTGCGGGTATCTGTTTCTGAATAACCTTCCCCTATGCTCCATTGATAGGCAAACAGTACGCCTGCCGTAATAATTAATCCCTGTATTATGCTGATATTCATTTCCCTGAACGAAAGGAATGTTTGCGTGATCGGCCTTGGTGGCTGCTGCATGGCGTTGGGTTCTATCGGTTCGTTCTCGTATACAATAGAACAGGTGGGACCCATGATCACTTCCAGGAAAATAACATGTACCGGCGTAAAGATATTGGGGTATACCCAACCAAGGAATAGCGGGAGTGAAACGGTAAGGATAATAGGGATGTGGATAGAAATAATATACTGTACAGCCTTTTTGATATTGGTATAGATCCGCCGGCCCATGGCAACGGCATCCACCATCCCTGAAAGATCGTCGTTCACCAGGATCAGAGATGCGGCCTGTTTGGCGATCTCCGTTCCTTTTTTGCCCATGGCAATCCCTATGTGCGCAGCTTTCAGGGCGGGTGCGTCATTAACGCCGTCGCCCGTCATGGCCACGATTTCATGATCTTCTTTCAATGCGTTAACAGCCGCCAGTTTAGCTTCAGGGAACATGCGGGTGAAAATGTTCACCTTTTCCAGGGTTCGTTTCATGTCAGCGTCGTTCATCTTCACCAGCGTGTCGCCATCCACAGCGGTATCTGCCTGTTGCATCCCCGCTTGCCTAGCTATTGCACGGGTTGTAACGCTGTTGTCGCCTGTAATGATCTTGATGCGTATGCCGGCATTGTAGAACTGATCGAATACCTGTTTGATGTTTGTTTTAGGAGGATCGTAAAAAGCAACCAGGCCAATAAAT
>Ga0164243_10010224_pt1 | contig 13521 bp, 8 predicted proteins | sample OricompcompostOP_FD_108781 | JGI IMG/M metagenome (GOLD analysis project Ga0164243, IMG submission 108781) | Organic Plus compost microbial communities from Emeryville, California, USA - Original compost - Organic plus compost (OP) | ecosystem: Engineered > Solid waste > Mixed feedstock >... | reverse complement strand
GTTCGGCGGGGCGTTCCCGCGGGTCCTGGATGGACAGCGCGGCGGCGATGACGAGGGTTTCGTGCAGGCAGCCGTTGCGTTCGGCTTCCAGGACCATGCGCGCCAGGCGCGGGTCGATGGGCAGCCGGGCGAGGGTGCGGCCGGTCCTGGTGAGGTGCCGCTGCCCGTCCTTCTTGGTCTCGTCGAGGGCGCCGAGTTCGTGCAGCAGGTTGAGGCCGTCGGTGATCTGGCGCCGGTCGGGGGGTTCGACGAACGGGAAGGAGGCGATGTCGCCGAGCCCGAGGGAGGTCATCTGCAGGATCACCGAGGCGAGGTTGGTGCGCAGGATCTCGGGGTCGGTGAATTCGGGGCGGGCCAGGTAGTCCTGCTCGGAGTACAGCCGGATGCAGACGCCTTCGGAGACCCGGCCGCAGCGGCCTTTGCGCTGGTCGGCGGAGGCCTGCGAGATGGGTTCGATGGGCAGCCGCTGCACCTTGGTGCGGAAGCTGTAGCGGGAGATGCGGGCGGTGCCGGGGTCGATGACGTACTTGATGCCGGGCACCGTCAGCGAGGTTTCGGCGACGTTGGTGGCGAGCACGATGCGGCGGCCGGTGTGCGGCTGGAACGCGCGGTGCTGTTCGGCGGCGGACAGCCGGGCGTACAGCGGGAGCACTTCGGTGTTGCGCAGCCGCATGGCTTCGAGGGCGTCGGCGGTGTCGCGGATCTCGCGTTCGCCGCTGAGGAACACGAGCACGTCCCCGTCGCCTTCGGCGGCGAGTTCGTCGACGGCGTCGCAGATGGCCTGGGTCTGGTCGCGTTCGTGGACGGGCTCGTCGGGGTCGGCGGATTCCTCCACGAGCGGGCGGTAGCGCACTTCGACGGGGTAGGTGCGGCCGGAGACCTCGACGACGGGGGCGTCGTCGAAGTGCCGGGAGAACCGCTCGGGGTCGATGGTGGCGGAGGTGATGATGACCTTGAGGTCGGGTCGGCGCGGCAGCAGCTGCTTGAGGTAGCCGAGGATGAAGTCGATGTTGAGGCTGCGCTCGTGCGCCTCGTCGATGATCAGCGTGTCGTACTGCCGCAGCATCCGGTCGCGCTGGATCTCGGCGAGCAGGATGCCGTCGGTCATCAGTTTGACGAGGGTGTCGTCGCCGGTGCGGGCGGTGAACCGGACCTGGTAGCCGACGGCGTCGCCGAGGTCGGTGCCGAGTTCGTCGGCGACGCGTTCGGCGACGGTGCGGGCGGCGAGCCGGCGCGGCTGGGTGTGGCCGATGACGCCCTGCACTCCGCGGCCGAGTTCGAGGCACATCTTGGGGATCTGGGTGGTCTTGCCGGAGCCGGTCTCGCCGGCGACGATCACGACCTGGTTGTCCCGGATGGCTTCGAGCAGGTCGTCGCGGCGGGCGCTGACGGGCAGCTGCTGCGGGTAGCTGATCGCCGGGACGGCGGCGCGGCGCTGTTCAACGCGGAGTTCGGCGGCGGCGAGGTCGTCGGCGATCTCGGCGGCGACGTTGTCGCGCGCGGTGGCGTCGCGGATCTTGCGGGCGCCTTCGATGCGCCGGCGCAGCCTCCGCTGGTCGGTGAGCATCAGCTCGGGGAGGCGCTCGCGGAGGTCGGCCAGCGGGGAGCTCACAAATGACGTGCCCATACTTCTGTCCAGGATAGAGAACCGCGGAGTCTCGCCGCCGCCGATTTTCGCGGGGGTCACTCCGCGCGCCGGGTGCGCACCACGCGCGCGGGCACGCCGGCGGCGATGGAGTGCTCGGGGATGTCGCCGCGCACGACGGCGTTGGCGCCGAGGACGCAGCCGCGGCCGACGCGGGTGCCGCGCAGCACGGTGACCTTCGCCCCGAGCCAGCAGTCCGGGCCGATGCGCACCGGGGTTTTGCGGATGCCCTGGTCCTTGATGGGCCGCTGCAGGTCGCCGGTGGCGTGGTCGAAGTCGCACAGGTAGATCCAGTCGGCGACCAGGGTGGAGGCGCCGATCTCCACGTCCAGCCAGCAGTTGATGGCGTTGTGCCTGCCGAACACGACCTTGTCGCCGATGCGCAGCGAGCCTTCGTGGCAGCGCAGGGCGGTGCCGTCGCCGATGTGCGTCCAGCGGCCGATCTCCATGCGGGCGAAGCCCGGCCGGCAGGCGATCTCGACGTCCTTGCCGAGGAACACCATGCCGCGCAGCACGACGTGCGGCCGGGTGATCCGCAGTTTCAGCAGCCGCCAGTAGCGCACCAGGTACCAGGGCGTGATCGCGCGGTGCCGGATCGCCCAGCGCAGCGACTCGGCGGTCAGGAAGCGGGCCTGCCGCGGGTCGCGGCGCAGCAGTGCGCGCAGCCACAACCACATGCGCGGCAGCCTACAAAGCCGCCGCGGGTGCGGGCCGGACCAGGCGCTGCCGGGGAGCGCGGGCGGTCCCTACTCGACCGCGGCGTACTTGGTGCTGCACGGCGCGAGGCCCTCTTCGAAGCCGGTGCGGAACGCCTCCACGCGGGCGAACCCGGCGGGCACCTGGCGCCCGGTGACGTCGGCGGCGATGAGGCTGTGGTCGCCGAGCAGCGCGGCCACGCCCTCGTCCACGTCGCCGGGCGCGATGCGCAGCTTGCCGACCGGGTTGCGCCGGCCGATGGGGTCTTCGACGAGCAGCCCGCTCCAGGCCCCGACCATGCAGGCGGTGCGCAGCCCGGCGTTGCGGTCGTCCAGCGGCAGCCCGGCGGCCTGCTGCACCGACAGCGCGTACCGGGACGCGACCTGCGCGTAGGCGGCGAAGTCGCCGTAGCCGGCGGTGTCCTTGGTGGGCCGGCGGGCGATCTGCTGCAGCTCGTCGGTGGACAGCGACAGCGTGCCCGTCGCCGGGCAGTAGGCGGCCGGGCTGGTGCGGCGGGTGCCGGGGCAGTCGGCGGGGCTGGTGGTGATGCGCGGCGGCTTGGCGCCGGTGTCGTGGAAGACCGCGCGCAGGCTCTCGGCGACCGCGTCGAGGTTCTGCTCGCTGATCGGCAGGTCCTGCTCCTGGGCGCTCTTCCAGAACTTGAACTGTGTGGTGCGGGCCTGGACCTCCGCGCTGTTGATCTCGGCGCAGCGGTCCGGGCCGTCGCTGAAGCCGTGCTGGAACGCGCTGACCCGGTCGAATGCGCTGCCGTGCGCGTCGTTGCCGGTGAAGTCGGTGCCGCCGGGGGTGTCCCGGATGTAGCTGAGCGCGCCCATCACGGAGTTGAGCCCGGGCCCGGTGGAGACCTGCAGGTGCTCGGCGCGGCCTTCGGCGGCGTGCCGGAAGAACGCGCCGGTGAAGCAGTCGGCCTGCTGCTCGGACACGAGCGTGGAGTCGCCGGGCCGGGTGGTGCCGGCGCGCTGCTGGACGGCGTGGCCGAGTTCGTGGGCGAGCACGGTGACCACGCCCATCGGGCCGAACGAGGCCTCCAGCTGCGGCAGCATCTCGGCGCGGTCCCAGCTGACCGCGTCCTCCCCGGCGCAGTAGAACGCGTTGGCGCGCCCGCGGGTGTCCTGGCCGCAGACCTTCGGGCCGGGTTTGCCGGAGTCGTACGAGACGAGCCGCTTGACCGGCTGGAACTCCTTGCCGTCGAAGGCGTCGGGGAACTGCTGCTGCCAGTAGGTCTGCACGTCGGCGACGGTGTCGCGGGCGAGCTGGTCGACCTCGCCGTTGTCGGTGCCCTCCACGCGCAGGTCGCTCGGCTTCGCCCCGGGCCGCGGCCCGCTGGGGCCGCTGCTCGCGGGCAGCCCGGCCACGTCGTCGGCGGCGGCCTGCCAGGCCGTGGTGGGCGTGCCGCTGATCACCCGGGAGCAGCCGCCGACGAGGGTGGTGCACGTGATCAGCGCGCAGGCGAGGGCGGTGATCCGCCGTGTGCGGCTCGGTAACGCTGCCACTTCGAGGTGTCCCATCCCGCTCGCAGTTCTGTTGATCGGCGACGCCGAGTCATCCCCCGCGCACGCTGCGGACGCCGCTCGCCCGCGAAGCCTATCGGGTGACCTCGGCGGCGCGATCATCGCGGGCGGGGCCCGTTTCCGGCGATCTTGCGCGGAAAACGGCCCCGCCGGAGGTGGGGGCCGGAGTAGGTTCCCGCGCCATGCGGTTGTTGCGTCCGTGGATGGTGGTGGCGCTGCTCGGCCTGCTGGCGGTCGGCGCGCTGGAGGTGGCGGCGGGCACCGGGCTCGGCGGGTTCGCCGCCGGTGCGCTCGGCGCGCTGCTGGGGGTGATCGCGCTGCCGATCGCGACTCAGCTGGGGCTGCTGCTCGGCGCGGCGGTGTTCGGGCTGCGGATCCGGCACGTGGTGATCGGCTCGCTGCGCGGGGTGCGGACCTGGCAGCTGGGGCGCACGGCGGTGACGCTGCGGGCGCTGCCGGTGACGCTGGCCTCGGAGATCGGGCCGTGGCGGGGTCCGGTGGTGCTGCGCTGCTGGCTGGCCGGGGTGTGCTCGGCGCTGGCGGGGATCGGGCTGGTCGGGGTCAGCTGGGCGGCCGGCGGCGGGTCGTTCTGGCGCGGCTGGGTGCTGGCGGTGACGCCGCTGATGCTCTACAAGCTGTGGCCGCGGCGGGCGGCGCTGACGACCTCGACGGGCTGGCTGCTGTTCGGGCTGCCGCGGATGTCCGGCGACGACCGGGACGAGTTCCGCGCGGGCGCGGTCGCCTCCCGCGCGCACGAGCTGCTGCGCACCGGGCAGGTGGAGGCCGCGCAGCAGGCGGTCGACCGGCTGGCCGCCACGCACCCGGCGCTGAACACGACGGTGAACTGCCGGATCACGATGCACGAGGCGCGCGGTGACTTCGCGGAGGCCGCGCTGTTCCTGATCACGCACATCTCGGCGGCCGAGCTCGGCCCGCGGGAGATGTCGTACGCGCTGGCCGGGCTGGCGGGCGTGGGCTGCTCGGCGGTGGAGGCCGGGCAGCTGCCCGCCGAGGAGATGCTGCCGGTGGCGAAGAAGGCCCTCGACGACGCGGTCCGGCTCGGCTTCCCGGCCTACCAGCTCAGCGGCACCAAGGCGCTGCTGGCGCTGCTGGAGGACGGCGCCCCGGAGGAGGCGGCGCGGCTGGCGGCGCTCGGCGCCGACCACGCCACCTCCCCCATGTCGAAGGCCGACGACTACGCGACGCTGGCCCGCGCGCAGATGCTGCTGCGGGACAACGCCGGCGCCCGCGCCTCGCTGGACAAGGCCGAGGCGCAGGCCGCGTGGTGGCCGCGGGTGCGGCAGGTGCGCGAGCGGCTGTCGGTGGCCGGCTGAGCCTCAGGCCAGCACGACCTTGCCGAGCTCGGCGGCCCCGGACAGCAGCGGGTGCCGCGGCAGCACCCGCACCGTGTACCCGGCCGGGCCGGCGTGCGGCAGCGTGACGGTGGCCCGGTAGGCGCCGTGGCCCTCGTAGTGCATCGAGTGCGTCAGGTACTCGTGCAGCTCGTCGGAGTCGTCCACCCGGCCGACCACCACCTCGACGTCCACATCGGACGCTTCGAGCCCGGCGAGGTCGACCTCGGCGCGCACGGTGACCTGCCCGCCCAGCAGCGGCGTCGAGCCGTCCTCCACGCTCATCCGGGTGCCGCGGATCTTCACCCACGGCCAGGCCGCCGCCACCCGCGCCCGGTACCCGGCGAGCTCGCGCGCGCCCTCGTAGCCGTCGGCGGTCATGGCCTGCACCGAGCGGGACGCCGGGCCGTAGTGCTGGTCGACGTACTCGCGCACCATGCGGGACGCCTGCACCTGCGGGCCGAGGCTGGCCAGCGTGTGCCGCACCATCGACATCCACTTGCCGGGCACGCCGTCGGCGGTGCGCTCGTAGAAGGTGGGCGCCACGCTGGTCTCGATCAGCTCGTAGAGCGCGGCGGCCTCCAGGTCGTCGCGGCGGCTCGGGTCGCTGACCCCGTCGGCGTTCGGGATGGCCCAGCCGTTGCGGCCGTCGAACATCTCGTCCCACCAGCCGTCCCGGACCGACAGGTTCAGCGCCCCGTTCAGCGCCGCCTTCATCCCCGAGGTGCCGCAGGCCTCCAGCGGCCGCACCGGGCTGTTGAGCCACACGTCGCAGCCGGACACCAGGTAGCGGGCCAGGGACATGTCGTAGTCCGGCAGGAAGACGATGCGGTGCCGCACCTCGGGGTCGTCGGCGAACTGCACGATCTTCTGGATCATCGCCTTGCCGCCCTCGTCAGCCGGGTGCGACTTGCCGGCGACCACGACCTGCACCGGCCGTTCCGGGTGCAGCAGCAGTTCCTTGAGCCGGTCGGTGTCGCGCAGCATCAGCGTCAGCCGCTTGTAGGTCGGCACGCGGCGGGCGAAGCCGATGGTGAGCACGTCCGGGTCGAACACCGACTCCGTCCAGCCCAGTTCCAGGCTGGAGGCCCCGCGGTCCAGCCACGCCTGCCGCAGCCTGCGGCGCACCTCCTCGACCAGCCGGGCGCGCAGCGAGCTGCGCAGCTCCCACAGCAGCGGGTCGCTGACCGGTTCCATCCCGCGCAGCCCCGCACCGCTGTCCATTTCGGACTCGCCGATGAGCTTGCCGAGCTCGCGGGCCGACCAGGTGGGCCCGTGCACCCCGTTGGTGACCGAGCCGATCGGCACCTCGTCGGCGCCGAAACCGGGCCACAGCCCGCGGAACATGTTGCGGCTGACCCCGCCGTGCAGCCGCGAGACCCCGTTGGCGCGCTGCGCCAGCCGCAGCCCCATGTGCGCCATGTTGAACATGCCCGGCTTGTCCTCCGCGCCGAGCGCGAGGACCCGGTCGGTCGGCACCCCGGGCAGCAGCGCCCGCGCCGAGCCGTCCCCGAAGTAGTGCCGCACCAGGTCGACCGGGAACCGGTCGATGCCGGCAGGCACCGGGGTGTGCATGGTGAACACGGTGCCGGCGCGGACCGCGGCGACGGCCTCGTCGAAGGTGAGCTCGCCGGTGAGCTCCCGCACCCGCTCCAGGCCGAGGAACCCGGCGTGGCCCTCGTTGGTGTGGAACACCTCCGGCTGCGGGTGCCCGGTCAGCTCGCAGTAGGCGCGCACCGCCCGCACCCCGCCGACGCCGGCGAGGATCTCCTGCCGGATGCGGTGGTCGGAGTCGCCGCCGTAGAGCCGGTCGGTGGTGCCGCGCAGGTCGTCGGCGTTCTCCGGCAGGTCGGTGTCCAGCAGCAGCAGCGGAACCCGGCCGACCTGGGCCTTCCAGATGCGCGCGTGCAGGGTGCGCCCGGCGGGCATGGCGATCCGGATCAGCACCGGCTTGCCGGACTCGTCGGTGACCGCCTCCAGCGGCAGGCCGCGCGGGTCCTGCACCGGGTAGTGCTCCTGCTGCCAGCCCTGCTCGGACAGCGACTGCCGGAAGTAGCCGGAGCGGTACAGCAGCCCCACCCCGATCAGCGGCACCCCCAGGTCCGACCCGGACTTGAGGTGGTCGCCGGCGAGCACGCCGAGCCCGCCGGAGTAGTTCGGCAGCGCCTCGCTGACCCCGAACTCCATGGAGAAGTAGGCCACCGCGGACGGCAGCGCCGCGCCCTCGGCCTGCCGCTGCTGGTACCAGCGCGGCACCGTCAGGTAGTGCCGCAGGTCGTCGTCCACCGCGCGGGTGCGGGCCAGGAAGTCCTCGTCCTGGGCGAGGTCGCGCAGCCGCTGCGCGGGCACCTCGTCGAGCAGCCGCAGCGGGTCGCCGCCCACCCGCGCCCACACCTGCGGATCCACCGCGGCGAACAGGTCCTGCGTCGGCGGGTGCCAGGTCCAGCGCAGGTTCGTGGCCAGCGCGCCCAGCGCCGCCAGCGGTTCCGGCAGGTGTGCTCGAACGGTGAATCGGTGGACGGCTCTCACGCCGGTCGAGCCTATCCCCCGCCGTGTGCGGTCGTGCGCCGAAGGCGCGCACCAAGATCAGCTGCCGGGTGGGCGGCACCGGCCGGGCGGCGCGCGCCGATCGGCTGGCACGCTGGAGTGGTGCGCGCACCGCGTCCGCTGGTCCTCGTCCTCGCCCTGCTGGCCCTGGTGGCCGGCGGGTGCGCGGCACCGGCTCCACCCGCCCCACCGCCGGCGCCGACGGTCGACCCGGGGTTCGTGCACGGCACCGACGGCGGGCCGATCGACCGGCTGGCGGCCACGGTGCTCAGCGACGCGCAGCGCTACTGGGCGGCGGAATTCCCCGCGCTGTTCGGGAAACCGTGGCGCGAGCCGGACGGCGGGTTCTTCTCCGCGGACACCTCGGCGGCCGGGGGACGGCCGCCGCCGTGCTCGGCCTCGGCGCAGGACCTGCAGGGCAACGCCTACTACTGCGCCGCAGTGGACGCGATCGCCTGGGACCGCTCGGCGCTGCTGCCGGTGCTGCGGGAGCACTACGGGGACGCGGCGGTCGCGGTGGTGCTCTCGCACGAGCTGGGCCACGCGGTGCAACAGCGGTCCGGTGTGGACACCCGCGCTCCGGCCGACGCGCTGCGCACCGAATCCGGAGCGGACTGCTACGCGGGATCGTTCCTGCGCACCGCCGCGGACGGGCGCGCCGCGCACCTGCGGTTCTCGCCGCAGCAGCTGGACCGGGCGCTGCACGCGCTGATCGTGTTCCGCGACCCGATCGGCGCCGACCCGGCGGCCGGGGACGCGCACGGCACCTCGTTCGACCGGATCACCGCGTTCCAGCAGGGCTTCGAGCGCGGGCCGGGCAGCTGCGGCCAGGTGCCGCACCCCGGAACGGCGATCACCGGCGGGCGCGCCGACGACGCCAACAAGCCGCTGCAAGAATCCGTTGCGGCACAAGGGATTCCGGAGTTCTTCACCCGCCTCACCGGGCACCCGTGGACACCGCCGCCGGTGCGGCCGTCCGGGTGCGCGGCCGATCCGGTGGCCTCCTGCGGCGGCGCGGTGGTGTACGACCCGCGGCGGCTCGGAGACCTGCACGACGAGATCGGCGACCAGGCCGCCACCACGCTCATCGCCTCCCGGCAGGCGCTCGCCGCCCTCGGCGAACAGCGGCGCCCCACCACCGGGCCCGCAGCCGGGCGCGCGGCGACCTGCCTGACCGGCGCGTACACCGCGACCGCGCCCGGGCTGTCGGCCGGCGACCTGGACGAGGCCGTCGAAGTGCTGCTGGTGTCCGACGCGGCCTCCCGCGACGCGCGCGGCACCTCGAACCTCACCGGGGCCGAACGGGTCGCCGCGTTCCGCACCGGGCTCACCGGCGGCCCGCAAGCCTGCCGCTGAGCCCCACCCACATCCCGGGACAATTGCGTCGTCACTGGTCACCGCGCTGCGCGGCGTGCCAGGATCGCGTTCGTGCCGGAATCGCTGCTGACCCGCGACCGCGTGGTCGACCTCGTTCGCATCGTCACCTCCGCCTGTCGCTGACGTGCCCCCGCGCTCCCGCCGCCCGCGGTCGAGCGCGCACGTCCGCCCCACCCGGTTCCCCCGCGCGGAACCGGGCACTCCCGCAGCGATCGAACGGAGACCCTCATGTCCGCACCTGCGCACATCTCCCAGTACACCCCGACCGAACCGCTCCCCGAGCCCGGCGAGGCCGAACTGCACCCCGGCCTCGACCTGCCGCTGCTGCGCGACTCGATCCACCCGGACCGCCGGCTGTGGACCCCGCGCGAACTGCGCGACCTCACCCACCTCGCCATCACCGAACTGACCGGACCGCTGCTGGACGTGGTGCGCGTCGACGACGAGCAGCGCTGGTGGGCGCGGCTCGGCCTCACCTCCGGCGTCGAACTGTGGCTGCTGTCCTGGGCACCCGGCCAAGGCACCGAGCCGCACGACCACGGCGGCGCCGCCGGCTCGTTCGCCGTGCTGTTCGGCGAACTCCGCGAGGACTACCGCTACCCGTCCGGGCCCGTCCGGCGCCGCGACCACGGGCTCGGCGACGCCATCGGCTTCGGCGCCGGCCGCGCCCACCAGGTGCGCAACACCAGCACCGTCAACGCGGCCAGCGTGCACGCCTACTCCCCGCCGCTGCTGCCGGTGCGGCACTACGCGGACCTGGCGGACGTGCCGGACGAACTGCCGCGGCCGGAGCACGCCCGATGAGCACGGCACCCGCATTCGGCCCCTACGGCATCGACCACCTGCTGGCCGAAGCCCGCCGCGGGCTGGACCGGGCGGACCCGCAGCAGGCCGCGCAACTGCAGCGGGACGGAGCCCTGCTCATCGACATCCGCCCGCAGTCCGACCGGCTCGCCGAAGGCGAGATCCCGGGCGCGGTGACCGTGGAGCGGATCGTCCTGGAATGGCGGCTCGACCCCGCCGGCCCGCACCGGCTCGGCGGGCTCCGCCCCGACCGGCCGGTCGTGCTGATCTGCAACGAGGGCTACGCGTCCAGCCTCGCCGCCGCCCAAGCCCGCGAACTCGGGCTGATGCGGGCTACCGACCTGGTAGGCGGGTTCCGCGCCTGGGCCCGAGCGGGGCTTCCGGTCGTCAGCGGCCGCTCGGTCTGATCAGTGGTGCCAGCTGCTTCGGCGGCTGCCGGTTGCGGGTGGTTCCGGTTCCCGGCGGTGCGGGTGGCGGAACCTCAGAGGCTTTCTCGCTGCGGGATCTCCACCTTGAGTAGATCACCTACGCGGCTGGAGCTGTCCTCCCGAGAAAGCCTCTGAGAACCCGCGGCGGTGCGAGCTGCGTACGTGGCGGAAGCGGCTCGCGCCGCTTGCCCGCGGGTGAGTGCGTAACCAGTTGCGGGCCGCGGCTTCGCTTGGGTGCGTGGGGGAAGCGGCTGACGCCGCTTGCGCGACCGGGGAGTGCGTAGTCCGTTGGCGGGCACGATTTTGGTTGCGTGCGTGGCGGAAGCGGCTCGCGCCGCTTGTGCGCCGGAAAGTACGTAGCCAGTTGCGGGCCGCGACTTCGCTTGGGTGCATGGCAGAAGCGGCTGACGCCGCTTGCGCGCCCGGGGAGTGCGTAGTCCGTCGGCGGGCGCGATGTTGATCGCGTGCGTGGCGGAAGCGGCTGGCGCCGCTTGAACGCGGGTGAGTGCCTAGTCCGTGGGCGGGCGCGAATTCGCTTGCGCGCGTGGCGGAAGCGGCTTCGCCTCTGGCACGCCGGGGAGTACGTAGCCGGTTACCCGCCGCGCCTCCGCTTGGTGCGTGGCGAAAGCGGCTCCGCCGCTGGCACGCCAGTGAGTGCGTAGCCAGTTACCCCGCCGCGACTTCGCTCGCGCGCGTGGCAGAAGCGGCTCCGCCGCTGGCACGCCGGGGAGTACGTAGCCAGTTACCCGCCGCGCCTCCGCTTACGTGCGTCGCAGAAGCGGCTTCGCCGCTCGTACGACGGAGAGTGCGTGGCCAGTCGGTGGGCCGGTGCCGGTCGGTGCGTGGTGGGAGGGGGCCGCGCCGCTTGAGCATCGGCTGGTGCGTTGTCCGTTGCTCGGCGCGCTCTCGGTGGCGTGTGCGGTGTAAGCGGCCCGCGCCGCTTGAGCCCGGGTCGCGTGGTGCTGGGAGCAGCTGCGGCTCGTGCCCGGTGAGAGCGGGCTGTGCCGCTCGTCGGGGAAAGCGAGCGATCACCTCGGCGAGGGGGCGGTACCCGTTGTCTGCGGGAGGGAAGCGGTCGCTCGAACGCGGCGAGCCGGACGGCCGCGGCGGTGAAGACGGCCACAGTTCGGGCGGGGCGGAACCGGCACGCACCGCCTGAGCACGGCAAATCCGGCGGACGCGAAGGTGAAGGCGGGCCGCAGTCCGTGCGCGCTGGACGCAGCTCTCGCCGGTTGAGCGCGGCAAGGCCGAGCGCGCGTTGATGAAGACGGCCGCAGTTCACGCGGGATGGACGCGGCTGTGGCGGCCGCTTCGGTTCGAGTGGTGACGGCCGCTCCGGCGGTGCCGGTGGGGCGTGGCTGCGGCCGCGGGGCGCTGCCGACCAGCCCCGCCGCAAGCCGCGCCCGGTCGGCGGGAAGAATGGCACCGGGACCGGGGCGAGCGGTCCGAACGGCTGGAGGTGGACGTGGACGACCTGGTCATCCGGATGGACGGCGTCGGGGTCACGCGCGGCGGCAACGCGCTGGTCTCCGACATCGACTGGTCGGTCGAAGTGGACGAGCGCTGGGTGGTGCTGGGGCCGAACGGCGCGGGCAAGACCACGCTGCTGAAGCTGGCGGGCTCGGAGATCCACCCGTCGCGGGGCACCGTGGACGTGCTCGGCGAGCGGCTGGGCCGCACCAACGTCTTCGAGCTGCGCCCGCGGATCGGGTTGTGCTCGGGCGCGCTGATCGCGCGGGTGCCCGGGGACGAGCTGGTCCGGGACGTGGTGGTCAGCGCGGGCTACTCGGTGCTGGGCCGGTGGCGCGAGGAGTACGACGAGCTGGACACCGACCGGGCCGAGGAGCTGCTGGACCTGCTGGGGGTTCCGCACCTGGCGGACCGCACGTTCGGCACGCTCTCGGAGGGCGAGCGCAAGCGGGTGCTGATCTCGCGGGCGCTGATGACCGACCCGGAGCTGCTGCTGCTGGACGAGCCGGCGGCGGGCCTGGACCTGGGCGGCCGGGAAGACCTGGTGGCGCGGCTGTCGGGCTTGGCGATGGATCCGGACGCGCCGGCGTCGGTGCTGGTGACGCACCACGTGGAGGAGATCCCGCCGGGCTTCACGCACGCGCTGCTGGTCCGGGACGGTTCGGCGGTGGCGCAGGGGCTGCTGGACGACGTGCTGACCGAGGACAACCTGTCGAAGACGTTCGACCAGGACCTCGAACTCACCCGCAACGGCGACCGCTTCTTCGCCCGCCGCCGCGCCTGACCTCTCCCCTCTTCGCGAAGGCAGGAGCTCCACCCGCGAGCTCCTGCCTTCACTTTTCCCCACCCCTGCGGGAAAACCAGCGCACTCCCCGGGGCCCGCTGTGCTGGCAGTGCACCCATGACCCGCGCCGCCTCATCACCGCCACCGCACCAGCCGACGTGCAAGCGGCGAACCCGCGTGCGCCACGCACCCGAGCGATCGCGCTCGCTGACGGACTTCCGCACTCCCCAGCGCCCAAGCGGCACAAGCCGCTCCCGCACCCACGCCACCGACGCCTCGCCTGCCAACCGCCTGCGCACTCCAGCCGTTTTTTCGCACGCACCCGAGCGGCCCGAACCCGGCAACTCCCCGACTCACCAGCACCCAAGCCGCGCCAGCCCCGCCCACCACGCAAGCAACCGGCACCGCCTCGCCAGCCGGCCACGCCCACCCGACGTACCGCACAAGCAGCACCAGCCGCTTTCCCCACGCCCGCAAGCCAAGCCGCCTCCGACAACTGGCTCCGCACCCCTAGCGCCCAAGCAGCGCCAACCGCTTTCCCCACGCAATCAACCGACCACGCACTCACCGCGCGCAAGCGGCACAAGCCGCTTTCCCCACCCGCGCAAGCAAAACCCGCCAACGGACTGCGCACTACCCCGCTGGCAAGCAGCGCGAGCCGCCTCCACCACGCACCCAAGCGAAGCCGCACCCGCCAACGGACTACGCACTCCCCTGCGTTCAAGCGGCCCCAGCCGCTTCCACCACCCACGCCACCGACACCGCGCTCGCCAACGGACCACGCACTCACCGGCGCACAAGCGGCGCGAGCCGCTTCCACCACGCACGCCACTCGCACCGCCGCGGGTTCTCAGAGGCTTTCTCGCGAGGACAGCGTCAACGCCGC
>Ga0164243_10010223_pt1 | contig 13522 bp, 9 predicted proteins | sample OricompcompostOP_FD_108781 | JGI IMG/M metagenome (GOLD analysis project Ga0164243, IMG submission 108781) | Organic Plus compost microbial communities from Emeryville, California, USA - Original compost - Organic plus compost (OP) | ecosystem: Engineered > Solid waste > Mixed feedstock >... | reverse complement strand
GCATCGGCGGGGTGCCGGCCACCGACATGGCGGTGCTCATGGGCCTGTGCCGGAACGGCCAGGCGATCAACCTCTCCGCCGCCCTGCAGCGCGACGGCGTGACCAGCGCGGAGGCCCTGCGCCGGCTGGTCCTGGACCAGGGCGCGCGGCTGACCCTGGCGCACACCTTCCCCACCGGCACCCACGCCCTGTGGCTCTACTACTGGCTGGCCAGTCTGGGCATCCACCCGCTGCGCGACGTCGACACCCTGGTGGTGCCGCCGGCGCAGATGGTCGAGCACCTGCGCGCCGGGCGCATCGACGGCTTCTGCGCCGGCGGGCCCTGGGGCGCCCTGGCCATCGACGAAGGCATGGGCTTCACCGTCGCCACCAGCCAGTCCATCTGGCCGGACCACCCGGAAAAGGTCCTCGGCGCCACCCGCGCCTTCGTCGAGGAATGCCCCAACGCCGCCCGCGCCCTGGTCATGGCCCTGCTCGACGCCAGCCGCTTCATCGAGGCCAGCGAGGCGAACCTGCGCGGCACCGCCCAACTGATCAGCGGCAGCGACTACCTCGACGCGCCCCTGTCGAGCATCGAGCCGCGCCTGCTCGGCCACTACCAGGACGGCCTCGGCCACGCCTGGAAGGACGCCCACCCGCTGCGCTTCCACGACGCCGGGCGGGCCAACCAGCCCTGGCTGTCCGACGGCCTGTGGTTCATCACCCAGTTCCGCCGCTGGGGCCTGCTGCGCGGTGAGCCGGACTACCTCGCCATCGCCGGGCAGGTGCAGCAGCAGGCGCTGTACCGCGAAGCCGCCCAGGCCCAGGGCATCGCCGTGGACGACCTCGGCCTGCGCAGTTCGACGCTGCTCGACGGCAAGCCCTGGGATGGCACGGACCCCGCCGGCTACGCCCGCGGCTTCGCCCTGCACGCCCTGAACGACGCCTGAGGGAGCTGCGAAGATGCTGCGCATCCTGCTGATCAACGACACCGCGAGCAAGGTCGGGCGCCTGCGCGCCGCACTGGTCGAGGCCGGTTTCGAAGTGCTCGACGAATCCGGCCTGAGCGTCGACCTGCCGGCGCGGGTCCAGGCCCTGCACCCGGACGTGATCCTCATCGATAGCGCCTCGCCCGGCCGCGACGTGCTGGAGCAGGTGGTGCTGGTGAGCCGCGACCAGCCCCGCCCCATCGTCCTGTTCACCGACGAGCACGACCCCCAGGTGATGCGCCAGGCCATCCGCTCGGGGGTCAGCGCCTACATCGTCGAAGGCATCCAGGCCGAGCGCCTGCAGCCGATCCTCGAAGTGGCCATGGCCCGCTTCGAGAGTGACCAGGCCCTGCGCGCCCAGCTCCAGGCCCGCGAGCAGCAACTGGTGGAACGCAAGCGCATCGAACTGGCCAAGGGGCTGCTGATGAAGATGAAGGGCTGCCCCGAGGAAGAGGCCTACACCCTGATGCGCCGCCAGGCCATGAGCCGCCAGCAGAAGCTGGTGCAGGTCGCCGAGCAGATCATCGCGATGCACGAGATGCTGGGCCACTGAGCCGCGGCCAGTGGCCAGCGGCGGCACCGCGCGATCATCGCGCCAGCGCCACTGCTGGCCCAGCCCGCGAGCGAAGCGGCCTATGCTGCCGCCGCCCCGCCGCCATGGCGGGGCCAGGACCCGCTTCCGCCGCCTGCGCGGAAGCCCGCAGTGGGCGCGCCTGGCCAGGCCCCCGGACGCCCACCCGTCAGCGCCGGCACGCCGGCCCAGCAGAGGCACCCATGCTCGACATCAGTACCTGGAACCTCAGCGTTCCCACCGACCCCAGGCCCACCGAGGTCACCACCCAGCAGATCGCCCGCGGCTACCAGAGCCACTTCTTCACCCGCAACAGCGCGCGGATGACCTTCTGGGTGCCGGTCACCGGCTCGCACACCTCCGACAGCGTCTTCCCGCGCAGCGAACTGCGCGAGACGCTGCCCGACGGCTCCATCTACAACTGGTACTACCGCGCCGCCGACAACGAGCTGCGCGCCACCCTGACGGTGGAACAGGTGCCGTCGAAGAACAAGGTGATCATCGGCCAGATCCACAGCAAGTCGCCCTACAGCAACGACGGCGAGCCGCTGGTCAAGCTGCAGTACCACTACATCCCCGGCCAGGAGAGCGGGCGCATCGAGGCCCTGGTGCGCAACCACCCCGACGACTCCGCGGTGGTCAACGTGCCCCTGCTCAACGGCGTGCAGCTGGGCGAGCGCGTCACCTACAGCCTGCGCGTCACCTCCTCGGGCAACCTGGGCATCCGCGCGCGCAGCGCCGACGGCGCGGAGAACTACTACAGCAAGGCGCTCAGCAGCACCTGGTCGAAACAGCTGCTGTATTTCAAGGCCGGCGCCTACATCGCCGACAACTACGGCCCCAGCGACGAGGGCGCGCGGGTGACCTTCTACCACATCAACATCGCCCACCGCTGAAATCGCCCACCGGCAGGCTGCCCGGGCGGGCCGCCAGGGCCTAGAATCGGCCCCCTCTTCCACCGCTTCGCGCAAGGTACCCATGGCCCGCCTCGACCTGCAGTTCCCCGAGGAACTGTTCTGCTACCAGACCCAGCTGACCGTCCGCGTCACCGACATCAACGGCGCCCGCCACCTGGGCAACGACTCCATGATCTCGATGATCTCCGAGGCCCGCGCGCGCTTCCTGTTCGACTTCGGCATCAGCGAGGGCGTCGGCGCGGACGGCACCGGCATCATCGTCACCGACCTGGCCACCACCTACCGCGCCGAGGCCCACGCCCGCGACCGCCTGCTGTTCGAGGTGGGCGTGATGGACTTCAACAGGTACGGCGGCGACATCATCTTCCGCATCACCCGCCCGGCCGACGCCACCCTGGTGGCCATGGCCAAGTCCGGCTTCGTGTTCTTCGACTACCGCCAGCGCAAGGTGGTGCCCATGCCCGAGGCCATGAAGGCGGCCTTCCCGGCGGTCAACCGGGTGGACTGAAGCGCCCCATCGGCGGGCACCGGGCCCGCCCCGGCGCCCCTTTCTGGTTCGCCCATGGGCCGGTTTCGCCGGCCAGGTAGCCGATTCCACGTCACCTGCGCGGTTGGCCCGGCCCTTGCTGGGACTGCTGCGGTGGCGATCAACGGCGATCCCCCATTCACACGACAAAGGCGTCGCATCCGCACCTGCCCCCCGGGGTAGTGCGCGGAGCGGCGCCTTTTTCGTTTCACCCCGGCGCAGGGGTGTGCGGGACCTGAACGAGACGCGCGACCGCCGCTGACGGCGGCGCCACGAACCCCTCTACCGTTGCTGACGAGGTACCCTCCATGAACACCAGCTTCTGGAAAGCCGGCCACGCGCCGACGCTGTTCGCCGCCTTCCTCTACTTCGACCTGAGCTTCATGGTCTGGTACCTGCTCGGCCCGCTGGCCGTGCAGATCGCCGCCGACCTGCAGCTGACCACCCAGCAACGCGCCCTGATGGTCGCAACGCCGATCCTCTCCGGCGCGCTGCTGCGCTTCGTCATGGGCCTGCTGGCCGACCGCTGGTCGCCCAGGCGCGCCGGCCTGTTCGGCCAGGTGATCGTCATCGCCAGCCTCGCCGGGGCCTGGAGCCTGGGCATCCACAACCTGGAGCAGGCGCTGCTGTTCGGCGTGCTGCTGGGCATGGCCGGCGCCTCCTTCGCCGTGGCCCTGCCGCTGGCCTCGCAGTGGTACCCGCCGCAGCACCAGGGCAAGGCCATGGGCATCGCCGGCGCGGGCAATTCCGGCACCGTGTTCGCCGCCCTGTTCGCCCCGGTGCTGGCGGCGGCCTTTGGCTGGCAGAACGTCTTCGGCTTCGCCCTGATCCCGCTGCTGCTGACCCTGCTGGTGTTCGCCCTGCTCGCCCGCAACGCCCCCGAGCGGCCGGCGCCGAAATCCCTGGGCGACTACCTCAAGGCCCTGGGCGACCGCGACAGCTGGTGGTTCATGTTCTTCTACAGCGTGACCTTCGGCGGCTTCCTCGGCCTGGCCGCCACCCTGCCCGGCTACTTCCACGACCAGTACGGCCTGGACCCGGTCACCGCCGGCTACTACACCGCCGCCTGCGTCTTCGCCGGCAGCCTGATGCGCCCGCTGGGCGGCGCCCTGGCCGACCGCATCGGCGGCATCCGCAGCCTGCTGGCGATGTACACGGTGGCCTCGGTGTGCATCGCCGCGGTCGGCTTCCACCTGCCCAACGCGGTGGCCGCCCTGGGTCTGTTCGTGGCCGCCATGCTCAGCCTGGGCGCCGGCAACGGCGCGGTGTTCCAGCTGGTGCCGCAGCGCTTCCGCCAGAGCATCGGGGTGATGACCGGGCTGATCGGCATGGCCGGCGGCATCGGCGGCTTCTGCCTGACCGCGGGCCTGGGCGCCATCAAGCAGGCCAGCGGCGACTACCAGTTGGGCCTGTGGCTGTTCGCCGTCCTCGGCGTACTGGCCTGGTTCGGCCTGCATGGGGTGAAGCGGCGCTGGCGTACTACCTGGGGCAGTGCTGCGGTGACTGCGGCGCGGGTTTGAAGGCTTCCTGGGGCGTAGGTGCTGGGTGTAAGAACGCCCTCTCCCCAACCCTCTCCCTGAAGGGAGAGGGGGCCGTTCGGAGTGGTCTGGGGGACCGGCATCATCCTTTCACCTCGTCATTCCCGGTCCGCCGTATTCAACGGCGGATAACCGCGAACGGTTATTCGCCCTACGTTCCCGCATTCCCGGGTGAGGAGCATCAGGATGACTCCGAACTCCCCACTCGCTCAGGACAGCCCCCTCTCCCTTCAGGGAGAGGGTTGGGGAGAGGGCGCTCTTAACCCCGACACCACAGCCACCGGCAACCCCCTTCGCGAGCAAGCTCGCTCCTACGAAGAGCACACAACCCCCATGACCTTGCAACTGACCATCGCCCAGGCCAGCGCCACCGGCCCGCGCACGGAGAACCAGGATGCCCTGCGGGTGGTCACCCCGCCCGCCGACCTGGCCGCCAGCAAGGGCCACCTGTTCGCCCTGGCCGACGGCGTCAGCCAGTGCGCCGACGGCGGCCTGGCCGCGCGCCTGACCGTGCAGGCGCTGGCCAGCGACTACTACGCCACCCCGGAGACCTGGGCCATCGCCCAGGCCCTGGACCGCCTGCTGCTCTCGCAGAACCGCTGGCTGCAGGCCAACGGCGGCGGCCAGCCGCTGCTCACCACCCTCACCGCGCTGGTCCTGCGCGGCCGGCGCTTCACCCTCGCCCACGTCGGCGACTGCCGCCTGTACCGCTGGCGCGACGGCGAGCTGGAATGCCTGACCCAGGACCACGTCTGGGAACAGCCGGGCATGCAGCACGTGCTCAAGCGCGCCCTGGGCCTGGACCAGCACCTGGTGGTGGACTACCGCGACGGCGAGCTGCAGGAGGGCGAGAGCTTCCTGCTGGCCAGCGACGGCGTCTGGGCCACCCTGGGCGATGCCGGCATCCGCCGCATCCTCGCCGACGCCCGCGAACCGCGGGGCGCCGCCGAAGCCCTGGTCAAGGCCGCGCACCTGGCCGGCAGCCAGGACAACGCCAGCGCCCTGCTGGTGCGCATCGACGCCCTGCCCGCCAGCGGCCTGGGCGACACCCTGGCGCAACTGGAGCACTGGCCGCTGCCGCCGGAACTGCGCCACGGCCAGATGTTCGAGGGCTGGCAGGTCGAGGGCCGCCTGGCGCAGTCGCGGCAATCGCTGATCTACCGCGTGCGCGACGCCCAGCAACGCCCCTGGCTGCTGAAGACGCTGCCGCCGGCGCTGCACGACGAGCCACAAGCCAGCCAGGCCCTGCTGCTGGAGGAATGGTTCCTGCGCCGCGTGCAGGGCCGCCACTTCCCCGAGCTGCACGGCCTGCCGCAGCGCCAGCACCTTTACTACGTGATGCGCGAATACCCCGGGCAGACCCTGGCCGAACGCCTGCGCCAGGGCCCCCTGCCGCTGGCCCAATGGCAGTCACTGGCGCCGCGCCTGTTGCATGCCCTCGGCCAGTTGCATCGGCGCAACATCCTGCACCGCGACGTCAAGCCGGAGAACCTGCACCTGGGCGAGGACGGCGAGCTGCGCCTGCTGGACTTCGGCCTGGCCTACTGCCCGGGCCTGTCCGGCGACGAAGCCCACCAGTTGCCCGGCACGCCCTCCTACCTGGCCCCGGAAAGCTTCCAGGGCGCAGCCCCGGAGCCGCGCCAGGACCTCTACGCCGCCGGCGTCACCCTCTACCGCCTGCTCTGCGAACGCTACCCCTACGGCGAAATCGAAGCCTTCCAGCACCCGCGCTTCGGCAGCCCGACGCCGGCCAGCCGCTACCGCCCCGACCTGCCGGCCTGGCTCGACGCCTGGCTGCTGCGCGCCGTGGCCGCCGACCCGGCGCAGCGCTTCGAGACCGCCGAGCAAGCCCTGCTGGAGCTGGAACAGGGCGAACGCCAGGCCGGCCTGGCCAGCCGCCCGCGGCCGCTGCTGGAACGCGAGCCGCTGCGCTTCTGGCGCGGCATGGCGCTGGCCTCGCTGCTGCTCAACCTGGCGTTGCTGGTCTGGTTGCTGCGCCACTGAGCGCGCACCAGTTCGAACCCGCCCGCCTCATCACGGTGCAGAAAAACCCCGGCAGCACCGCGAAACCCCGCTGAATCCGCGCTCCGACGACCTGGCACGGCACCTGCAAGAGCACTGGCAACAATCTACAAAAGCGCGTCCCTCAACGAAGAGGCTCGCACTTCCCGATCGATCGGGACTTGGACAAAGGCGTCCTCGCCGGGCAACCGGCGGGACGCCTTTTTTGTTTTCCGTGATACCAGGAGCCCTTGCATGAAGAAGCTCAAGCTCGTCCTGATCGGCAACGGCATGGCCGGCATCCGCACCCTCGAGGAACTGCTGAAGATCGCCCCGGACCTCTACGAGATCACCGTGTTCGGCGCCGAGCCCCACCCCAACTACAACCGCATCCTGCTCTCGCCGGTGCTGGCCGGGGAGCAGACCTTCGAGGACATCGTCCTCAACGACCTCAACTGGTACGCCGACAACGGCATCCGCCTGCTGCTCGACCGCAAGGTGGTGAAGCTCGACCGCCGCCTGCGCAAGGTCTACGCCGCCGACGGCAGCGAGGCCGAGTACGACCGCCTGGTCATCGCCACCGGCTCCAACCCCTTCATCCTGCCGGTGCCGGGCAACCGCCTGGAGGGCGTGATCGGCTACCGCGACATCGCCGACACCCAGGCCATGATCGACACCGCGAAAAGCCACAGCCACGCGGTGGTGATCGGCGGCGGCCTGCTCGGCCTGGAAGCGGCCAACGGCCTCAAGCAGCGCGGCATGGACGTCACCGTGGTGCACCTCGCCGACTGGCTGCTGGAGCGCCAGCTCGACCGCACCGCCGGCAAGCTGCTGCAATCGGCCCTGGAGGCGCGCGGCATCCGCTTCCGCCTGAACACCGTCACCGACGAGCTGGTGGACAACGGCGACGGCCGCGTCTGCGCCGTGCAATTCAAGGACGGCGACGTGGTGGCCGCCGACCTGGTGGTGATGGCCGCCGGCATCCGTCCCAACACCGAGCTGGCGGAAAAATCCGGCATCCCCTGCAACCGCGGCATCCTGGTCAACGACACCCTGCAGACCTACGACCCGCGCATCTACGCCATCGGCGAATGCGCCAGCCACCGCGGCATCGCCTACGGCCTGGTGGCGCCGCTGTTCGAGCAGGCCAAGGTCTGCGCCAACCACCTGGCCCAGTTCGGCTTCGCCAGCTACAAGGGCTCGGTGGTCTCGACCAAGCTCAAGGTCACCGGCATCGACCTGTTCTCCGCCGGCAACTTCATGGGCGGCGAAGGCACCGAGACCATCACCCTCTCCGACCCCATCGGCGGCGTCTACAAGAAGCTGGTGATCAAGGACGACGTGCTGGTCGGCGCCTGCCTGTACGGCGACACCGCCGACGGCGGCTGGTACTTCCGGCAGATCCGCGAGAACCACAACGTGGCGCAGATCCGCGACCACCTGATGTTCGGCGAAAGCAGCCTGGGCGACGCCGGCCACCAGGGCCAGAGCAGCGCCGCGAGCATGCCCGACAGCGCCGAGGTGTGCGGCTGCAACGGCGTGTGCAAGGGCACCATAGTCAAGGCCATCCAGGAGAACGGCCTGTTCAGCGTCGACGAGGTGAAGAAGCACACCAAGGCGGCCAGCAGCTGCGGCTCCTGCGCCGGCCTGGTGGAGCAGATCCTGATCAGCACCGTGGGCGGCGCGGCGGACGTCAAGCCCAAGAGCGAGAAGGCCATCTGCGGCTGCAGCGAACTCAACCACGGCCAGGTGCGCAAGGCCATCCGCGAGCACCACCTGACCTCCATGGCCGAGGCCATGCGCTTCATGGACTGGAGCACGCCCAACGGCTGCGCCACCTGCCGCCCGGCGCTGAACTACTACCTGATCTCCACCTGGCCGGGCGAGGCGAAGGACGACGCGCAGTCGCGCCTGATCAACGAACGCGCCCACGCCAACATCCAGAAGGACGGCACCTACTCGGTGGTGCCGCGCATGTGGGGCGGCGTCACCAACCCGGCCGAGCTGCGGCGCATCGCCGACGTCGCCGACAAGTACCAGGTGCCCATGGTCAAGGTCACCGGCGGCCAGCGCATCGACCTGCTGGGGGTGAAGAAGGAAGACCTGCCGGCGATCTGGAAGGACCTCGACATGCCCTCCGGGCACGCCTACGGCAAGTCCATCCGCACCGTGAAGACCTGCGTGGGCAGCGAGTTCTGCCGCTTCGGCACGCAGAACTCGACGCAGCTGGGCATCGACCTGGAGCACGACCTGTTCAACATGTGGTCGCCGCACAAGGTCAAGCTCGCCGTCTCCGGTTGCCCGCGCAACTGCGCCGAGGCCGGCATCAAGGACATCGGCATCATCGGCGTGGACTCCGGCTGGGAGCTGTACATCGGCGGCAACGGCGGCATCAAGACCGAGGTGGCGGAGTTCTTCGTCAAGCTCAAGAGCGCCGACGAAGTGCGCGAGTACAGCGGCGCGTTCCTCCAGCTCTACCGCGAGGAAGCCTTCTACCTGGAGCGCACCGTGCACTACCTGCAGCGCGTGGGCATGGAGCACATCAGGAAGGCCGTGCTGGAGGACGCGGAGAACCGCAAGGCGCTCAACGCCCGCCTGCAGTACGCCCTGTCGCTGGAGCAGGACCCGTGGCAACAGCGCATCGAGCAGCCACGGCTGAAGCAGGAATTCGAACGCATCCCGCTCGTGCAACTGGAAACCGCCTGACCGGCCTGGGAGAACACACCATGAACTGGCAAGACATCTGCGCCCTGGAAGACATCCAGCCGCTGGGCTCGCGCGTGATCGCCGCGCCCCGTGGCGACATCGCCCTGTTCCGCACCGCCGACGACGAAGTCTTCGCCCTCGACGACCGCTGCCCGCACAAGGGCGGGCCGCTGTCCCAGGGACTGATCTTCGGCAAGCGGGTGGCCTGCCCGCTGCACAACTGGCAGATCGAGCTGGACAGCGGCAACGCCGTGGCCCCGGACGTCGGCTGCGCCCACCGCCACCCGGTGAAGGTGGAGAACGGCCGCGTGCTGCTGGCCCTGAAAGACCTGGCCGCCTGCGCCTGAGGCGGCCGCGACACGGGAGAGCCCCATGAGCGAACGCCAAGTCACCGCCAGCACCTGCTGCTATTGCGGCGTGGGTTGCGGCGTCCTGATCGAGCACGACGGCGAGCGCATCCTCGACGTGCGCGGCGACCCGGACCACCCGGCCAACCTCGGGCGCCTGTGCAGCAAGGGTTCCAGCCTGCACCTGACCGGCGACCTGGCCGCCCGCGCGCTGCATCCCGAGCTGCGCCTGGGCAAGCAACTGGCGCGCAGCCGGGTGGACTGGGACAGCGCCCTGGAACACGCCGCCGGGGTGTTCGCCGAAACCATCCGCGAGCATGGCCCGGACAGCGTGGCCTTCTACGTCTCCGGGCAACTGCTGACCGAGGACTACTACGCCTTCAACAAGCTGGCCCGCGCCCTGGTCGGCAGCAACAACATCGACAGCAACTCGCGGCTGTGCATGTCCTCGGCGGTGGTCGGCTACAAGCGCAGCCTCGGCGCCGACGCCCCGCCCTGCTGCTACGAGGACCTGGAGCAGAGCGACTGCGTGCTGATCGCCGGCAGCAACATGGCCTACGCCCACCCGGTGCTGTTCCGCCGGCTGGAGGCGGCCAAGGCGGCGCGGCCGCAGATGAAGGTGATCGTCATCGACCCGCGGCGCACCGACACCTGCGAGCTGGCCGACCTGCACCTGGCGATCCAGCCCGGCACCGACGTGGCGCTGTTCCACGGCATCCTCCACCTGCTGCTCTGGGAAGGCTGGGTGGACCGCGCCTACATCGAGGCCCACACCCAGGGCTTCGACGAGCTGAAGAACCTGGTGCGCGACTACGGCCCGGTGGCGGTGGCGGAAATCTGCGGCATCGCCGTGGAGGACCTGCAACGCTGCGCGCAGTGGATCGGCCATGCGCCGAGCTTCCTCTCGCTGTGGTGCATGGGCCTGAACCAGTCCAGCGCCGGCAGCGCCAAGAACAGCGCGCTGATCAACCTGCACCTGGCCACCGGGCAGATCGGCCGTCCCGGCGCCGGGCCCTTCTCCCTCACCGGCCAGCCCAATGCCATGGGCGGCCGCGAGACCGGCAGCCTGGCCAACCTGCTGCCCGGCCACCGCGACGCCGGCGATGCCGCGCACCGCGCCGAAGTCGCGCGGTACTGGGGCATCGAAGCGCTGCCGGAGCAGCCCGGGCTGACCGCCATCGAGCTTTTCGACGCAGTGCGCGACGGGCGCATCAAGGCCCTGTGGATCGCCTGCACCAACCCCGCGCAATCCCTGCCGGACCAGGCGCGGGTACGCGAAGCGCTCGCAGCCTGCCCCTTCGTGGTGGTGCAGGAAGCCTTCGCCACCAGCGAGACCTGCCGCTACGCCGACCTGCTGCTGCCGGCCGCCAGCTGGGGCGAGAAGGAAGGCACGGTGACCAACTCCGAGCGCCGCGTCAGCCATGTGCGCCGCGCCGTGCCAGCCCCCGGCGAAGCCCGCGCCGACTGGTCCATCGCCTGCGACTTCGCCCGCCGCCTGGAACGCCGCCTGCGCCCCGGCCGGCCGAGCCTGTTCGACTTCGCCGAACCCCAGGCGCTGTTCGACGAATACCGCCCGCTCACCCAGGGCCGCGACCTCGACCTGGGCGGCATCAGCTACGCCCTGCTGGATGCGCGCGGCCCGCAGCAATGGCCGTTGCCCGAGGGCGCCAGCCAGGGCCTGAAGCGTCTCTACGCCGACGGCAACTTCGCCACCGCCAACGGCCGCGCCCGCTTCATCGCCGAAGCCTACCGCGCGCCGAAGGAACGCCGCGAGGCGCGCTTCCCGCTGATCCTCAACACCGGCCGGCTGCGCGACCAGTGGCACGGCATGACGCGCACCGGCACCGCCGCCAGCGCCTTCGGCCACGTCGAGGAAGCCTGCCTGAGCCTGCACCCGGCGGAACTGCGCCGGCGGCGCCTGGAAGACGGCCAGTTGGTGCGCCTGAGCAGCCGCCGCGGCAGCCTGGTGCTGCCGGTGCAGGCCGACGACGGCCTGCTGCCCGGCCAGGCCTTCCTGCCCATGCACTGGGGCGAACGCTTCCTCAAGGGCCTGGGGGTGAACGCCCTGACCCTGCCGGCCTTCGACCCGCTGTCGCGGCAGCCGGAACTCAAGCACGCCGCCGTGGAAGTCGCCGCCGTGACGCTGCCCTGGCGGTTCTACGCGCTGGTCGAGGGCGATGTGCAGCAACGTTTCGAGGCGCTGCGCCCGCTGTTCGACGGCCTGGACTACGCCAGCTTCACCCTGGCCGGCCGCGAGCGCCCTGCCCTGCAGGTGCGCGCCGCCGCCAGCGCGGCACCGGACGCCGCCTGGCTGCAGCAGGTCGATGCGCTGCTCGACCTGCTCGACGGCCCGGTGCTGGCCTACGACGACCCGCGCCGCGTCCAGGGCAAGCGGGTGCGCCTGGAAAACGGCCGCATCGCCGGCCTGCGCCTGGCCGGCAGCGGCATCGCCAGCGACTGGCTCAAGGCGCTGTGGCTGTCCGGCGAAAGCGACGCCGACCTGCGCCGCAAACTGCTCGCCCCGCCCGGCGCGCAGGTCGCCGCGGCCAGCGACAAGACCCTGTGCAACTGCAGGAACGTGCGCCTGAGCCAGGTGCGCGAAGGCATCGTCCGCGGCCTGGACCTGGACGGCCTGAAGCGCGAACTGGGCTGCGGCAGCCAATGCGGTTCCTGCGTACCCGAAATACGGCGGTTGCTGGCCAGCGAAGCCGGCGCCCTCGCCGCCAACGCCTGAGGAGAGAGAAGATGAGTGGAAAAGTCTGGCTGGTCGGCGCCGGTCCCGGCGACCCGGAGCTGCTGACGCTGAAGGCCGTGCACGCGCTGTCCGGCGCCCAGGTGGTGCTGCACGACGACCTGGTCAACCCGCAGCTGCTGGAGCACTGCCCCGGTGCCCGGGTGGTGCGCGTGGGCAAGCGCGGCGGCTGCCGCTCCACGCCCCAGGACTTCATCCAGCGCCTGATGCTGCGCTACGCCCGCCAGGGCCTGTGCGTGGTGCGCCTGAAAGGCGGCGATCCGTGCATCTTCGGCCGTGGCGGCGAGGAATCGGCCTGGCTGGAGGCCCGTGGCATCGCCTGCGAGCTGGTCAACGGCATCACCGCCGGGCTGGCCGCCGCCACTTCCTGCGGCATACCCCTGACCCTGCGCGGCATCAGCCGCGGCGTCAGCCTGGTCACCGCGCACACCCAGGACGACAGCGAGCCGAACTGGCCGGCGCTGGCCCAGTCCGGCACCACCCTGGTGATCTACATGGGCGTGGCACGCCTGGCGGAAGTCCGCGACGGCCTGCTGGCGGGCGGCATGCGCCGGGGCATGCCGATGGCGATGATCGAAAACGCCTCGCTGCCGCGGCAACGCGAATGCCGCAGCAGTCTAGGCGCGATGCTCGACGACGCCAGCGCCTTCGGCCTGCGCAGCCCGGCCATCCTGGTGATCGGCGAAGTGGCCGCCGAGGCCGCGCTGGAGCTGGCGCGCAGCGCCTGAACGACTGTTCCGAAACGTAGGGCGGATAACCGTTCGCGGTTATCCGCCGTTGGCCGATGCACCGATGCCATCAGGGCTGTAGGAGCGAGCTTGCTCGCGAACGGGGTTTCTCGGTGGCGTAGGTGCTGGGTTCAAGAGCGCCCTCTCCCCAGCCCTCTCCCTGAAGGGAGAGGGGGCTGTCCTGAGCTGCTGGGGAGTTCAGAGTCATCCTGAGACACCTGACCCCACCCCGTCATTCCCGCAGACGCGGGAACCCAGTGACGGGCGGTTGGGTTCGCGAGCAAGCTCGCTCCTACGAAGAGCAAAAGCAAAAGCGCGTTTGCTCTTGGACTTCCAGAGAAACATCCGAGCGCACCGGAACGCCCCTTCAGAAGGCCGAGCGAAACCGGCGCTCAGGAGGTCATGCGACATGGATGTCGCGAGAGCCCCGATGGGCTACAGGGACGTACCCTCGGGGCGGGCCTCCGT
>Ga0164243_10010222_pt1 | contig 13522 bp, 12 predicted proteins | sample OricompcompostOP_FD_108781 | JGI IMG/M metagenome (GOLD analysis project Ga0164243, IMG submission 108781) | Organic Plus compost microbial communities from Emeryville, California, USA - Original compost - Organic plus compost (OP) | ecosystem: Engineered > Solid waste > Mixed feedstock >... | reverse complement strand
GTACCGCCGATGCCCATCAGGACGTCCACGCCGGAGTGCTCGCGCGCGGCACTGATCGCGCCGGCCACGTCACCGTCCCGGATGAAGTGGATCCGGGCGCCGGTTTCCCGGATCCGCGCGACGAGCCGGTCGTGCCGGGGCCGGTCCAGTACGCACACGGTCACGTCGGAGATGCTGGTGTGCTTGGCCTTCGCGATCCGGCGCAGGTTCTCCCGTACCGGCGCCTCGATGTCGATGACGTCCGCGCAGTCCGGGCCGACCGCGAGCTTGTCCATGTAGAACACCGCGGACGGGTCGAACATCGCGCCGCGCTCGGCGACCGCGAGCACGGCCAGGGCGTTCGGCATGCCGGCGGCCATCAGCGTCGTACCGTCGATCGGGTCGACCGCGACGTCCACCTCGGGGCCGGTGCCGTCGCCGACGCGTTCACCGTTGTACAGCATCGGGGCGTTGTCCTTCTCGCCCTCGCCGATGATCACCACGCCGCGCATCTGGATCGAGTTGATCAGCTGGCGCATGGCGTCGACCGCCGCGCCGTCGCCGCCCTCCTTGTCACCGCGGCCGACCCACCGGCCGGCGGCCATCGCCGCGGCCTCGGTCACCCGTACCAGCTCCAACGCCAGGTTGCGGTCCAGCACCTCGGTGTGTCGCGCCATGATGTCCCCTTCGCCGAGCCGTCGCCTGTGTCGATCCTGGCAGATCGCCGTACGGTCCGGCGCGGGGTGCGGCCCCGCTGTGGTCGACGCGGCGGGGATCGGCGACGATGAGGGGGTGGCGCGACGAGTTCCGCTGTACACGGACGAGGGCACGCCCCCGGCGCCGGCCGAGGGCGAGCCGACGGTGCGCCGACGCCGCGGCGGTACCGGCCGGGACATGCTCTACTCGATGGCCGCGCTGCTGGTGCCGATCCTCATCGCGGTCGGCGTGTGGCACTACCTCAGTTCCGACAAACAGGTCAACACGGTCGATCCGTCGTCGGCCATCGCGCAGGCCCGGCAGTACGACCGGTTCGACGTCGCCGTCCCGCACGGCCTCGGCGCCGACTGGAAGGTGACGAGCGCGGTGACCCGGGCCAGGGGCGGTACGGCGACGCTGCGGCTCGGCTACGTCACCCCGTCCGGCGGGTACGCGCAGGTCGTGGAGAGCAACGCGGACGCGGCGAAGCTGCTCGCCGACGCGGTGCCGACGACGTCCCGACCGGCCGGCAGCGAGCGCATCGGCGGCGCCGACTGGGCCCGGTACGCGGGCGACAAGGACAACCGGGTCCTCGCACTGATGCAGCCGAAGCGGACGATCCTGGTGGTCGGTCAGACCGGCGACGACGAGATGCGCGCGCTCGCCGGTTCGCTGCGCTGAGCCCGTACCAGGGCTCGGGCCAGGTCGATGGTCTGCGCCAGGGTGTCCAGCGGGAGCGGCTGGGTGGCGAGCGCGCCCTCGTGCAGGACGAGAAGCCGTACGGCGAGGGTGTCCGCGTCGGCGCAGCCGGCCGCGGTGGCGAGGTCCCGGAACAGCTCCCGCAGCCACAGCTTCTCCTCGGCGGCGACACGGTGCCCGGGATGCGCCGGATCCGGCAGTTCGGCCAGGGCGTTGATGAACGCGCAGCCGCGGGTGTTGGTCGTACTCCAGGTGCGCAGCGCCTCGAACGGCGCGGTGACCGCCTCGACGGGGTCGGCGCAGGCCCCGACGGTGGTACGCACCAGCGACCGCCACCGTTCGTCCCGCTCGACGAGGTAGGCGGCGACGAGCCGGTCCTTCGAACCGAACTGGTTGTACAGGGTCCGCTTGGTGACCCCCGAGTGTTCGGCGATCAGGTCGACGCCGACCGCCGTGATGCCGCGCTGGTAGAACAGCTCCTCGGCCGCGGCCACGATGCGCTGCCCCGCCGGTGTCCTGGGCATGCCGTGCCCTTCACTGATCGGTGTACTCTACACAGATCAGTGTACCCACTCTGGGAGGCGAGCGGCGTGCCCGAGACCATGCACGCGGTACGGATCGTCCGGCACGGCGGGCCGGAGGTACTCGAACCGGCCCAGGTGCCGGTGCCCACCCCGGCCGCAGGCGAGGTACTCGTCCAGGTCAGCGCCGCGGCGGTGAACAACACCGACCTGTGGACCCGGGAGGGTGCCTACGGCGTACCGGGGGATCCGACCGCGCGGTCCGGCTGGCGCGGGCCGATCGCGTTCCCGCGCATCCAGGGCGCCGACGTGGCCGGCCGGATCGTCGCCACCGGTACCGGCGTCGACGGCAGCCTCGTCGGCCGCCGCGTGGTCGTCGACCCCGCCCGCTACGACGCCGACGGCCCGGACGCCAACCCGATCGGCCTGATGGGCAGCGAACGCGACGGCGGGTACGCCCAGTACGTGACCGCCCCGGCCCGGCAGGCGCACGACGTCACCGCCTCGCCGCTCACCGACGACCAGCTCGCCGCGCTGCCGACCGCGTACGGCACGGCGCTGGGCATGATCGAACGGGGCCGGCTGCGGTCCGGCGAGACGGTGCTCGTCTCCGGTGCGTCCGGCGGCGTCGGCATCGCGCTGGTACAGCTCGCGCGGGCGCGCGGCGCCCGGATCCTCGCCGTCAGCAGCGGCGCCAAGCTCGATGCGGTACGGGCCGCCGGCGCGCACCACGTCCTCGACCGCGGGCGAGACGTCGGCGAGCAGATCCGTACCGCCGCGCCCGACGGCATCGACGTGGCGCTCGACGTTGTCGCGGGGGACCTGCTGAGCACCGGGCTGCCGCTGCTGCGGGAGGGCGGCCGGTGGGTCGTCGCCGGTGCGCTCGGCGGGTACGGGATCGCCTTCGACGTGCGCCGGTTGTACCTGCACAACGCGCAGCTCATCGGCTCCGCGATGCACACCCCGGCACACTTCGAGACGCTCCTGGACCTGGCCCGCCGGGGCACGGTGCGGCCGCTCGTCGCCGCCACGTACCCGCTGGAGCAGGCCGCGCGGGCGCAGCGGGACCTGGCCCGCCGTACCCACGTGGGCAAGATCGTCCTGCGCCCCTAGCCGTTGCCGGACGGCTCCTCGCGGGCGGCGCGGGCGGCGTCGAGGCGTTCCTTCGCGCCGTCCAGCCAGCGCTGGCAGACGTCCGCGAGCCGCTCGCCGCGCTCCCACAACGCGAGCGACTCCTCCAGCGAGATCCCGCCGGCCTCCAGCTTCTCCACCACCGTCGCCAGTTCGGCGCGGGCCTGCTCGTAGCTGACCGTCGTGTCCTCGTCCGTCACGCCGACAACACTAGAGGTCAGGCTCGTCGACCGTCGCGGTGAGCTCGCCGGCCGCCAGCCGTACCCGCAGCGCCGCGCCGGGTGCCACGTCGGCCGGGTCCCGCAGTACCGTGCCGTCCGCGGCCCGCTGCACCACCGCGTACCCGCGCTGCATGGTGGCCAGCGGGGACAGCGACCGGAGCCGGGCCAGCCGGTGCTCCAGGTCGGTACCGGCCGCGTCGAGCCGGTGCCCCAGGTACCGCCGGGCCCGGTCGCGCAGCCCCGCCACCTCGTCGGCGCGGCCGGACAGCAGCGCCTCGGGTCGGGCCAGTACCGGCCGGGACCGTACGTTGGCGAGCCAGCGACGCTCCCCGTCCAGCAGGTGCCCCACCGCCCGGTCCAGCCGGTACCGGTGCTGCTCGACGACCCGCCGCTCCTCGGCCAGGTCCGGTACCACGCGCTTGCCGGCGTCGGTGGGGGTGGAGCAGCGCACATCGGCGACGAAGTCGACCAGCGGCGTGTCCGTCTCGTGCCCGATCGCCGACAGCACCGGCGTACGGCACGCGAACACCGCCCGGCACAGCGCCTCGTCCGAGAACGGCAGCAGATCCTCGACGCTGCCGCCACCCCGGGCCAGCACGATCACGTCCACCTCGGGGTCGCGGTCCAGCTCCTCCAGCGCGTCCAGGATCTGCGGCACCGCGTTCGCCCCCTGCACCGCGACGGTACGCACCGCGAACCGCACGGCGGGCCACCGTGCCGTGGCGTTCTCGCGTACGTCCCGCTCCGCCGCGCTCGCCCGCCCGGTGACCAACCCGACGGTACGCGGCAGGAACGGTGGCCGCCGCTTCCGCTCCGCCGCGAACAACCCCTCCGCGGCGAGCGCCTTCTTCAACCGTTCCAGCCGGGCCAGCAGCTCGCCGAGCCCGACGTGCCGTACCTCGTCGGCGCGCAGCGACAGGGTGCCGCGACCGGCGTAGAACTCCGGCTTCGCGTGCACCACCACCCGGGAACCCTCCCGCAGCGGCGGGTCGCACGACTCGAACGTGTCCCGGAAGCACGTCACCGACAGGCTCATCTCCGCCGACGGGTCCCGTAGCGTCAGGAACACCAGCCCGGCGCCCGGCCGCCGGGACACCTGCGCGACCTGGCCGTCCACCCACACCCAGCCGAGCCGGGCGATCCAGGCGGAGATCTTCTGGCTGACCACACGGACCGGCCAGGGCTCGTCCGGGCTGGTACGCGGGGTCGGTTCGGCCATCCGCCGAGCCTATTGCCTGCACCCCGGCGGGCTGTGGAGGACCTCACCGTACGGCGGACAGACCGGAGATCCGGCCTACCATGGGCGACATGGACAAGCGGGTGTTGCTGGCCAGGCCACGGGGCTACTGCGCGGGCGTCGACCGGGCGGTGGAAACCGTCGAACGTGCCCTCGAACTCTACGGCGCACCCATCTACGTGCGGAAACAGATCGTGCACAACAAGCACGTGGTGCAGACGCTGGAGCGAAAGGGCGCGATCTTCGTCGAGGAGAACGACGAGGTGCCGGAGGGCGCCACGGTGATCTTCTCCGCGCACGGCGTCGCCCCGGAGGTACACGAGCAGGCCCGGCAGCGCAACCTGCGCGCGATCGACGCGACCTGCCCGCTGGTCACCAAGGTGCACCAGGAGGCCCGGCGGTACGCGAAGGACGAGTACGACATCCTGCTCATCGGCCACGAAGGGCACGAAGAGGTCATCGGTACCAGCGGGGAGGCACCCGAGCACGTCACCCTCGTCGACGGCCCCGACGCGGTCGACCAGGTCCAGGTACGCGACCCGGACAAGGTCGTCTGGCTGTCCCAGACCACGCTGTCGGTGGACGAGACGCTGGAGACCGTCGACCGGCTGAAGACCAAGTTCCCCGGGCTGCAGTCGCCGCCGTCCGACGACATCTGCTACGCCACGCAGAACCGGCAGCAGGTCGTCAAGCAGATCGCACCCGACTGCGACGTGCTGCTGGTGGTCGGCTCCCGCAACTCGTCCAACTCGGTACGGCTGCGCGAGGTGGCGCTGGAGGCCGGCGCCCGCGCCGCGTACCTGATCGACTTCGCCAGCGAGATCGACGACGCCTGGCTCGACGGCGCCGGTACGGTCGGCCTCACCTCCGGCGCGTCCGTACCGGAGGACCTCGTCGAGCAGGTCCTCGCACACCTCGCCGAGCGCGGGTACGGCGACGTCGAGGAGGTCACCACGGTGCAGGAGCGGCAGACGTTCGCGCTGCCCCGGGAGATCAAGCGCGACCTGGCTGCCCGGCAGGGCTGACCTCGCCGGGGGTGCGGTCACTGCGGCGGCCGCCCCGTGGTCGGGCCGCAGTCGGACCGTGCGGGTGGACCCGCGGCGCCCGCCCCGCCGGGAGTCCGGTGACCCCGGCGAGGCGGTACGCGGTTACCGCACCGAGCTGGCGGCGCCGCCCAGCCAGGCGGTCGCGTTCAACGCCAGCGCGGCGTTGCTGTTCTCGTTCCAGCCGTCGTAGAGGGTGTTGCCGGACTGGCCGGTACCGTCGTCGATCGTCGAGCTGTCGCCCCAGACCGCGACCCGCCCGTCGCCGAACGTACTGGTCGTGAAGAACGCGCCGCTGTCCCCGCCGGCCGTCGCCGACGACAGGTACACCAGCCCCGTGACGTTGCTGTTGTCGGACGGCTTGAGCGTCTGCGTGGTGCCGTCGTGGATGGCGCTCTTCGTGACATCGCCGAAGCTGCCGTGCAGTACCGGATTGCTGCCGTCGTCGACCGCGGCCGGGGTGTCGCTGCTGATGTCCTTGACGTCGATCGAGAACCCGAACGGGTCGCTCGAGTCGACGCTGTTGTCGGTCATCAGGTCGTTGAGTACGCCGACCGAGTCGATCCCGTCGTTGTTCCGGTCGCTGTTGTCGTGATCGCTGATCATGAACAGGCCGCCGCCGGCCTGCACGAACTTCATCACCGCGGTCTTCTCGTCGGCGCTGAGCGCCACGTTCGGCTCGGGCAGCACGAACACGTCGAACTTCGACAGGTCGAGATCGCCGCCCCCGCCGTACGTGATGGTGTCGCCGTCCGGCAGCGTGTCCAGGCTGTACCCGCCGGTCTTCTGCAACGCGACCCCCCACGCGGACAGCGCGCCCGTCCAGTCGCCCTCGTCCTGCGGGTCGGCGTTCTCCCCGGTGGGGTCCGGCTGGGAGGTACTGACGATCCAGTCGGCGTTGCCCGCCGTCTCGGCCTTCGTGTTGTCGAACAGGACCCGTACCGGGTCGGCGTCGCGGTGGGCCGGTGCGGCGCCGGCGGTGGTGGCGCCGCCGAGCAGCCCGGCGACAAGGGTCAGGCCGCCCAGCAGCGCGGCGGTACGCGGTCTCGTACGCATGGGACCTCCCTGGCGTGAGCGAACAGGCCAGGATAAGTGCCATCAAGCCTCGACAACAGGGGTAAAACACACCGTTCACCCCGCGGTCACGTCAGGTGGAACGGCGCGCCTCCGGCCCGACCGCCGTCTCGGTGGTCCGCGCCGGCCGCGGCAACTCGTCGAACGCCACCAGCGCGTCGTGCTCGCTGGCCACCAGCTCCGGCGCCTGCAGCTGCCGCGGCGCCGACTCCACCTGCGGCGGCGCGCCCAGACTGTCGGCCACCTCGGCCTCGCCGGCGAGCCCCAGATCGGCGAACTTGCGCGCCGACACCAGCACCCGGCTCTCCAACGACCCGACCGCCTTGTTGTACGCGGTGACCGCACCGGACAGCGCGCCACCGAGCTTGGCCACGTGCCCGCCCATCGTCGCCAACCGCCCGTACAGCTCCTTGCCGAGCCGGTGCACGTCCGCGGCGTTGGCGGCCAGCGCGTCCTGCCGCCACGCGTACGCGATCGTGCGCAGCAACGCGATCAACGTGGCCGGCGTGGCGATCACGACGTTGCGCTCGAACCCGTGCTCCAGCAGCGTCGGATCCCGCTGCAGCGCGGCGTCCAGGAACGTGTCCGCCGGGACGAACAGCACCACGAACTCCGGCGCCGTGTCGAACGCCGCCCAGTACGACTTCGCGGCGAGCTGGTCGACGTGCGCGCGCAGGTGCCGGGCGTGCGCGTCGAGCTTCGCGTCCCGGGCCCGCTCGTCCCGCGCCTCCATCGCGTCCAGGTACCCGCTGAACGGCGCCTTCGCGTCCACCACCACCTGCTTGCCGCCGGACAGGTGCACCACCAGATCCGGCCGCACCGTCGCGTCGTCGGTGGTGACCGTGACCTGCTCGTCGAAGTCGCAGTGCGCGACCAGCCCGGCCGCCTCCACGATGCGGCGCAGCTGGTGCTCACCCCAGCGCCCGCGCACCTGCGGCGCCCGCAGCGCCGACACCAGCTGGCCGGTCTGGGTACGCAACTGCTCGGAGGTCCCGGCGACCTCCCGCAACTGTTCCCGCAGCTGCGCGTACGCCCCGACGCGGGAGCGCTCCAGCTCGGCCAGCTGCTGCTCGTACCGGGCGAGGCTGTCCCGCAGCGGCGCCACCAGACTGTCCAGGCTGGCCGACTGCTCCCGCGCCGCGTCGTGGGTCAGCGCCCGCAGCGACTGCTCCAGCCGCTGCTCGCCGTCCCGCGCCGCGGCCAACCGTTCCTCCAACCGGGCGGCGTCGGCGGCCGCCCGCGAACGCGCGAACAGCACGCCGATCGCCACGCCCGCGGCGAGGCACAGCACGGCGACCACGAGTACGGCAGCGACGTCCATGCGCGCCAGCATGCCCCGCCGGTACGACGATTTCACGGACCGCCACGGGGTCGGATGGTTGCGGACGTACCGGACAGCACGGCCAGGCCCTCAGTAAGCGCTTGGTAAATGCGGGTACCGTCGATGCATGGCAACGGTCGTGGTGCTCATCGTCGTCGCGGTGCTGGTCGTTGGCGGGATCGTCTGGCTGTCCCGGGCCAGCCGGCAGCGCAAGGAGCGCGCGTTGGCGGACGCCCGCGCCGACGCGCAGCGGTGGTACGAGCGGCTCGGCGGCCAGGTGATGAACCTGACCGCGAACGACGACGCCGCGGTCAAGCAGGCGCTGGTCGACGCGGGGGAGCGGTACAACGCGGCCGGCAGCCAGCTCGACCAGGCCACCAGTACCAAGCAGTTCGAGCTCGCCGGCCACACCGCGCTGGAGGGGCTGTACTACGTGCGCGCCGCGCGCACCGCGATGGACCTCGACCCCGGCCCGGAGCTGCCGCCGATGCCCGGGCAGCGTACGGCCGGGGCGTTGACCGCCGAGCGTGAGGTGACCGTCGAGGGCAAGGACTACCGGGCCCGGCCCGACGCCAGCTCCGACACGCCGTACTACTACCCCGGCGGCATGGTCCGCGGTCGGCCGGTGCCGGCCGGGTGGTACTCGGAGCCGTGGTGGAAGACCGCGCTGGTCGCCGGTGCCGCCGGCGTCGGCACGATGATGCTGTTCGACGCGTTCTTCTCGCCCGGCATGGGCATGGGCGGGTACGACAACGGGTTCGCCGACGGGGTCAACTACGCAGACGGCGGCGGCGACATGGGCGGCGACGGTGGCGGTGGTGGCGACGGCGTCGGCATGTTCGACGGGTTCGACTTCGGGGACTTCGGCGACTTCGGCGGCGGCGACGGCGGCTGACGCGCGCGGCGCCCCGGTCAGTCCGGCGACTCGGTGCGGCGCCTGCGTTTGACGTCGACGCCACCCCAGAACGCGAACCCGGTGATGCGTACCTTCGGCCCCGAGCCCTCCCCGGTGCCGCTCGCAGTGTCGTCGAACCCGCCCATCAGGCCGAATCCGTCGACCCGTACGTCCAGCTCGTCCGGGACGATGATCTCGATCCCGCCCATCATCGCGTACGCCTGGATGGTGACCTCGTCCGTGCTGAACCGCGCCTCGCGCAGGTCCAGTACGACGCCGCCGAGCAGCGCCACGGCGATCTGGGTACGCGGTACCGGCCAGGCACCGCGGCGGGACGGGCCGGACAGGAACCCGATGATCACCCGGGTGTCCTCGGCCTCCTCGCCGTCCCGTGCCGGCTCGCCGGGCTTCGGTGACGTCGCGCCGGGCAGGTCGGCGAGCACCGGTTCGAGCTCGCCGTAGGTACGCGCCGCGTACACGCTGTCGAGGCGTTCCTGCAGCTCGTCGAGGGTGAGGCGGCCTTCGCTCGCGGCCGCGTTGAGCAGCTGCGCGACCCGTTCCCGGTCGTTGTCGGACGCGCGCAGCTCGCTGTATCCGACCCGCGCCGAGCGTGGGATCGCCGGCCTGCGCTCCGGTTCGTCCGCCACAGCGAAAGCGTAACGAGACGATGGCTCCGAGTCGGTACGCATCCGCGCATCGCATCCGGCCGAGGCGGACGAACCGGGCGCCGTACGACTCAGCCGAAGTTGACGTCCGAGCACTGGTAGAAGGCGTTGCCGGTGTCGGCGACCGACCACACCGCCAGGATCATCTGTCGGCCGGACTTGTTCGGCAGCGTACCGGTCTGCGAGGCGTCCGCCGGCGGCTGGCTGCCGTCGCCGTCGACGTGCAGGAACGGCTCCGGCTCCAGTTCGGCGCGGGTCAGCGGCTTGGTCGGGTCGTACGAGTCGTTCGTGATGTAGTAGTCCCACGCCTCGGTGGCGTGCCGGGCGGTCAGATGCCACTGGAACGTGTACTGGGCGCCCGCCGTCACGTCGGTGGTCGGCCAGTCACCGTTGCGGGGATCGTCCAGCTCGGCGAAGTCGGCGTGGTCGCCGGCGCAGATGTGCCCGTCGGACGGCCCGGCCTGCGGGAAGCCCTTCGGCGCCTCGACGCTCTGCGGCTCGTACTGGATCGCACCGCAGTCGCTGACCGTGCCGTTGGCGCAGAACTCGGCCCGGCTGGTCGGGCTCGTGGTGTAGCCGTGCGCGTACGAGGGGGCGCTGGCGACCATCGACAGGCCGGCGGCGAGGACACCGACCGCCGAGGTGACGAGGATTCGTCCCGTTCGCGACATGGGCATGGTTGCTCCTCTCGGAAGTCGACGCGGGTACCGGCAGGTCAGGTACCGGTCGGGGAGCCCGCTACAACAAACAGGAAAGCTTCCTAAGAGTAGGACGAACCGTCGCGAAAGGTCCAGGGCGAACGCCGCTCAACTCCGCATCTGCCGCGTACCGGGCGCGTCGTGCACGGTCGCCACCGACGCGTCGCGGTGCGGGCCGTGGTCGGACCGCACCGCGAACCCGGGGTACCGGGGTACGGTCAGAACTCGCAGGCGACCGTCAACTCCGTCGCCGCCTCCGGGTGGAACTCCAGCTTGTCGATGTGGCCGGCGGCGCGCAGATCGTCCGCCGCGAGCCGTACCTCCTCGATCTCCCCGGCCGGCGCGCTCACCGCCGCCAGCGGAACGTCGGTACGCATCGACACCTTCCGCTCCGACTTCGCCTTCCGCACCTGGCGCAGCGCCGCACCGACAGTGCCCAGCCGCAGCCCCGGCGCCTCCCCCACCAGCGGAGTCAGCTCGTGCGCGGTCGGCCACGTCGCCCGATGGATCGACCCGTACCGCCACCACGACCAGACCTCGTCGGTCACGAACGGCAGCACCGGCGCCAGCAGCCGCAGCAGTACCGACAGCGCCCAGCCCAGGGCCGCCCGCGCCGAGGCCGCCGCCGGCTCGCCGCGCTCCCCGTACGCCCTGGCCTTCACCAGCTCCAGATAGTCGTCGCAGAACTGCCAGAAGAACCGTTCGGTCGCCTCCAGCGCCGCGGTGTGGTCGTACCGCTGGAACGCGGCAGTGGCCGCCTCGATCACGCCGCGCAACTCGGCCAGCATCGCCCGATCCAGCGGTTCGGTCACCGCGGCGTGCAGCGCCTCCGCCGACCCCAGGTTCAGCACGAACCGGCTCGCGTTCAGTACCTTCGTCGCCAGCCGGCGCCCAACCCGCATCAGGTTCTCGTCGAACGTGAAGTCCGCGCCCGGGCGGCCGGACGCCGCCCAGTACCGCACCGCGTCCGGGCCGTACCGGCCGAGCAACTCGTCCGGCCCAACCGCCTTGCCCTTCGACTTCGACATCTTCTTCCGGTCCGGGTCCAGGATCCAGCCCGAGATCACCGCGGTACGCCACGGCAGTACGTCATGCTCCAGCTGGCTGCGCACCGTCGTCGAGAACAGCCAGGTACGGATGATCTCGTGCGCCTGCGGGCGCAGATCCATCGGGAACACCCGGTCGAACAGGTCGTCGTCACGTTCCCAACCGCCCGCGATCTGCGGCGTCAACGAACTCGTCGCCCACGTGTCGAACACGTCCGGGTCGGCGACGAACCCGCCCGGCCGGCCCCGCTGATCCTCCGAGTACCCGGTCGGCGGCTGGCTCTGCGGATCGACCGGCAGCTCCCGCTCGTCCGGCAGGATCGGCGCGTCGTGGTCGGGCGTACCGTCGTCCCCCACCGGATACCAGACAGGGATCGGCACGCCGAAGAAGCGCTGCCGGCTCACCAGCCAGTCGCCGGTCAGGCCACCGACCCAGTGCTCGTACCGGTGGCGCATGAACTCCGGCACCCACCGCAGCTCCCGACCACGCTCCAGCAACCGATCCCGCAACGCCAGATCACGGCCGCCGTTGCGCAGGTACCACTGCCGGGCCGTGACGATCTCCAACGGCTGGTCGCCGTACTCGTAGAACTTGACCGGGTGCGTGATCTCGCGCGGCTCACCCACCAGTTCGCCGGACTCGCGCAACAGCTTCACGATCCGCCGCCGCGCCGCGGCCACCGTCAACCCGGCCAGCTGCGCGTACCGGAAGCCGGCCTGCGGCGAGTCCAGGCCGGTCGGAACCTCGTGCCGGATCCGGCCGTTGCGCCCCACCACGGAACGGATCGGCAAGCCCAGCTCACGCCACCAGACCACATCGGTCAGATCCCCGAACGTGCAGATCATCGCCAGCCCCGTACCCTTGTCCGGGTCGGCCAGCCGGTGCGCGTACACCGGGACGTCGACCCCGAACAGCGGCGTCTGGACCGCCTCGCCCACCAGGTGCCGGTACCGCTCGTCGTCCGGATGAAATACCAGCGCGACACAGGCCGGCAGCAACTCCGGCCGGGTCGTCTCCACGTACAACGGCTCACCGGTCGCGTCCTCGTCCTCCCCGGAACCGCCGACCATCCGACGGAACACCAGCCGGTGGTACGCCCCCGGCCGCTCCCGGTCCTCCAACTCCGCCTGCGCCACCGCGGTACCGAACGTGACGTCCCACAGCGATGGCGCCTCCGCCTGGTACGCCTCGCCGCGCCGGACGTTTCGCAGGAACGCGCGTTGGCTGGCGACCTGCGCGGCCGTACCGATCGTGGTGTAGCGGGCCGACCAGTCCACCGACAGGCCGAGCCGCCGCCAGGTCTCCTCGTACACCAGCTCGTCGTCAGCGGTGAGCCGCTCACACAGTTCGATGAAGTTGCGCCGCGACACCGCCTGCTGCTCGCTGACGGGCTGCTGCGGCGGACGGTATCCGGGGACGTACGGCAAGGACGGGTCGCACCGCACGCCGAAGTAGTTCTGCACTCGCCGTTCCGTGGGCAACCCGTTGTCGTCCCAGCCGACCGGGTAGAAGACCTCCTTGCCCTGCATGCGTTGGAATCGCGCGACCGTGTCGGTGTGCGTGTAGGAGAAGACGTGTCCAATATGGACGGATCCGGATACGGTCAGCGGTGGGGTGTCGATCGCGAATACCTCCGACCGGTTCTTTCGCCGGTCGAAGGCATAGGTCCCCAGTTCGGCCCAGCGCAGCGTCCACTTCTCGGCCAACCCGTCCAGCGACGGCCGATCGGGGACGCGTGCTTGGCCCCGCGTCGTATCTGTCATGCGGCGATGTTACGAACCCGCAGGTCACCCAGCGACCGGTTTCGCTCCATTGCCGTACAAGACGAGGTCGACCGGCGCGACGGCAGCCAGCGGCTCAGGCACGTGTGGAGTCACGCGCCTGGCGCTGTATCGAAGAACCCGATCCCATCGCGAGTCAGCCATCAGGCGGCGAGGTGCCCGTCTCGTACCGGCGGCCGGTAGGGCTTGTCCACCGGAAGTGGCCTGGACGGGGTTGCTCGAGGTGCCACGGCTGCTCGTGTTTGAGTCGGTGATGGTGGCGGCAGAGCGGGCCGAGGTTGTCCGCGCTGGTCGATCCGCCGTTTTGCCAGGACACCGTATGGTCGAGGTCGCATGCCTCGGCCGCGCGAGTACAGCCAGGAAAGACGCAGCGCTGGTCGCGCGCGATGACGAGGTCGGCAAGAGCGGCCGGCGGCCGGTACGTGGTACGGCCAACGTCGAGGACCGCGCCCGTCGTGGCGTCGGTCAGGATCCGTCGCCAGGTGGCGTCGCCGGCGAGACGTCGGGCGGTCTC
>Ga0164243_10010221_pt1 | contig 13523 bp, 17 predicted proteins | sample OricompcompostOP_FD_108781 | JGI IMG/M metagenome (GOLD analysis project Ga0164243, IMG submission 108781) | Organic Plus compost microbial communities from Emeryville, California, USA - Original compost - Organic plus compost (OP) | ecosystem: Engineered > Solid waste > Mixed feedstock >... | reverse complement strand
CGGTGCGCGCGGGCATGTCAGGCGTCCTCATCGGTGGCAATCAGCGCCTCGAGCACGCTGTCGTCGTGCATGTCGTTCCAGCGCCGGCCGGGGTGATTCGGCAGTTGCTGCTTGCGGCGGTCGTACGCGGCGCAGATGCGCAGCACGGCCGGCAGCAGGCGCGCCTGGGCGCAGGGTGCGCAGGTGCACTCGCCCTGCTGCTGGCCGCCGGCACCGTGCTTCGGCGCGAGGCCGCGCGCGCGGATGTAGTCGTGCCCGCGCAGGCCGGCGAACGGGTCCGGGTAGGTCGTGCGCGTGCGTACGGAGTAGGTGAGGGCGTCGTTCATCGGGCGGCCCTCACGGAGACGGCACAGGGGCCGAAGCGATCGACGGCGGCGCAGAGCGCATCGACACTGCTGGTGCTGATCGCCTGATAGACATGGATCGCGCTCGCAGTGCGCACGGTGACGGTGAAGGCTCTCATTGCGCACCTCCGGTCAGCTTCAGCCCGGCCGCCGCGGCGATGCGCCGCCCCTCGGCGGCGGGGATGTCGAATGCTGCGCCGCCGATCCAGAGCGCAGCGGTGGCGGCGTCTTCGATATCGACGCGGCATTCCGCTGCTTGGCGCTGGGCGGCGTGCGCGAGCATCGTTGTCCTGAGCGCGCCGGTGGCTGCTTTCGTGTCGCGATACAGCGATGCGCTGATCATCGCGCCGACGGACGTGTGCTCGACGTAGATGATGATCCGTGCCGAGCGCAGCACGCTGCGCACTTCGTATCGGGGGCTGGTGGTCATCGTCGCGCCCTCAGTCCAGCCGCTCGACGTCGACCACGATGCATCCGGGCGGCGCGATCATGCGCGCGCACTGCATCGCTTCGGTGGCGTTCCGCGCCTTGAGCTGCAGGAAATCGCCCTCCTCGGGCGCGGTGCCGAATGCCTGCTGGATCTTGCGGGTTGGGCAGCGGTAGCTCTGCAGATTCGCGGTCGGTTGCGTGCTCATTGACTCGTGCCTCCTGATCGCGCGGTGCGATCGATTGCGCTCGTTTGAAATGACTGAATTACTGAATGGCTAATCTGCGGACGGCTCGGGCTCGCAACTCGTTGACCTTGTGGCCGCTGCTCTGGTAGCCGAAGCTGAAGGTCTGACTCCAGGCATACTCAGGAGCCGAGACGTATTCCTCGCCGGACCAGTACCAGGCGCCCTTGAAGTGGTCTTTCAGGTTTGCGAACAGGAGGGCTTGTTCGCTGCGGGTGGGGAGCTCGCCGCCGGCGCTGGCGGCCCATTCCTTGGCCGCCGCCCAGTTCACGGATTCGGCTTCGCCGGGGAGCAGGACCAGGTGGTAGTCGGGCGCGCCGTCCTGGCCGCGGGCGATGCCGGCGTAGATGCCGTTCTGCGCAGGCCAGTCGGCGCCGATCTTCGGCGGCATCGCGGCGATAGCTTCCTCGGCGTCTTCGATGGCGCCGATGGTCAGGTCGCAGGCGCGGTATTCGCGGATGATGCGGTTGGCTGCTTCGAGCAGGGATGCTGATTGCGGGGTGATTTGCACGGGGCCTCCATCTGGTTTCCGCAGCGAAGTGTTGCGGGATGGAATGGAGTATAGAACACTAAACTTAGGAGAGTCAAGTTTTCTATACTCCGAATTTAGAGGCCTGAACAGTTGCACCGCCTCCCATGGACATGGGATAGAACGTGCTTGCAGTAAACGTTTTAATTGCCGGGGCTCTCCCCCTCATCCCTTGCTCATAGGACAAAAAATGAAGAGTTTGCTTGGTGTAGTGCTGCTAGCTGGCCTCCTTGCATGTAGTTCGGCTAATGACATCGTGTTTGGACCCGAGCCACTAAAGCAAATGGCTGAGCAGGGCGACAAGTTCAGGACAATTCCCGAAGAAGACAGAATGCTGTTGGTCGGTTATGTCACTGCTATGTCAATAGGGAGTGTGCTGGGAGGAGATGTGAAACCCATCACCGGTCGGACGGTGGGCGAGGTGTTGGGAGACGCGCGTGTCTGGAGCGAGAAAATGAAAGTAGCGAAGGCCGAACAGGAGAAGCGCAAGGCTGAAGCCGAGGCCTTGCGTGCAAAGATTGCGGCCGAGAGAAAAGCGATCGCTGACAAGATCGCCGGCATGGTGACGATCGCCGTAACCGACAAGGTTGTGCTGCCGAAGAACTACGATGTGGGACGGTACAACGATCTCTTGATGATCAAGTATGCGCTGGAAAACAAGTCCGACAAAACCATTCGTCAGATCAAGGGGGAGGTGGTGTTCGAGGATCCCACAGGCGACGAAGTAGGCTCCTTGAATGTCGATTTCAACGAACCTATCGCCCCCGGCAAGACGTTGAAAACGGACACCGGGATGGGGTGGCGAACGAATCAGTTTTCAATGGGCGATATCGAGCGCATTGCCAGCCGGGAATTTGGCACAATGAAGGCAAGCTTTCGTGCCCGGTCTATCGCGTTCGAAGGGGGTGAAGTGCTGAAGGCCCCTGAATGATGCTCACTCGGTTCGATTGCGCAGGAGGGCGGAGCCGCGCGGCACAATGGCAGCCACGCGATGGATGCTTAGAATTTCCTCCTGCAGGAGGGTGATGGGTGGTATTGCAGAGTTGATCGAACCAAGGCACACCTCGCCATCGACCATCCAAAGCAGCTCTTTCACCATCGCTTTTTCGTTCTTGAGTTTCACCACAACGTCGTCGCCTGGCTGTGCTTCTACGCCCGGCTCGGCAACGATGAACTCTCCGCTCTTGATTCTGGGTCGCATGCTGTCGCCACGCACACGGATGGCGTAAGCATTGCGGTCTTGGCTGAACGTATAAATTTCTCCATCCCCCTGCCCAGGCGGGAAGTCGTCGATGCTGATGTAACCGTCGGGCCCGCCTTGGCCGGAGCCAACAATCGGGACATACCTGCCTGATCCCGTCTGCAATTCCGGCCCCGCGTTGAAGTGGGCGTAGGGTGACGACGGTGAAGCTTCGTGTGCTCTCGATTCTGCGCGCCGCTCGTCACCGTGGTAAGGCGGCTCAATTTTCTTTTTCCCTTTGCCGGTAACGATCCACGTGGCGCTGAAACCCGTGAGCGATTGAATGCCCTCCGCGTATTCGAGCTTCATCGACTTGATCCCGCCATTGAGCCATTGATTGGCCGTCCCCTTTGTCACGCCCGCGGCGCGCGCAAGGTCAACCTGCGGGAAGCCCGCTGAAATAATTTCCTGTATCCGTTCGGCAAGTGTCGACATGTCTAGCACTCTAAACGCGAGGTCGTTTAGGGTGCTTGACCCGTCGAGGTATAGAACACTATACTGAGATTGTTTATCGGAAAGAATGCTCATATGAACCAGTTGGATGCGCTCCAAAAAGCGATCGACATAGCGGGATCCGTTACTGCGCTAGCGGGCGCACTCGGACTGACGAAGGGCGCGGTTTCTCAGTGGAAGGAACCGGGCCGCAAAGTGCCCGCAGAGCATTGCCCCGGCATTGAAAAACTTACCGAACGCAAGGTTCGGTGCGAAGAGCTGCGCCCGGACGTGGACTGGGCCTACCTGCGCGAACAGACGAAAGCCAAAGTGAATTAATACAGGCTGCTGGTCACTGCCAGCGGCCTTTTTTCGCCCGAAATCGGGCTGTTGCGAAAGATCAATCAGGGTGAGCCAGGATATGTCGGTGCATGCGATGAACTTGGATCCTTTGTGGGTTGTTGTCGAAGAACAGCAATCGGAGCGCACCGGAATTTCCCACCCGTTTGTAAGTGAAGCAAGTTTAGTTGCTTTGAAGAATTGACAAAAACACAGTTGAAAGGGGATCGCTGTGAGCCTTCGAAAAGCCTATCAAGACATGGTCCGCGTGCTCGGCGTGCCGGACACCGCGGTGCTGATGGAGATGTCCGAGTCCGCGCTGGATAACCGGATCTACGAGCGTCGGGACCAGGCGTTCTCGGTGCGCCAGAGCCTGCGCCTGCAGGAGATTTCAGGCACGACCCGGTTTGCCGAGGAAGTGGCGAAGATGAGCGGCGGTACGTTCGTGCTGCTGCCATCGGTGGATGAGGTCGATAACGAGCCGTTGCTCATGAAATTTAACGAGCTGTACGGCCGTCTCGGCCAGCTCTCGGCACGGTTTTCCGAATACACGGCGGACGACGAGATATCCGAGCGCGAGCGGGCGCACCTTGCCGCGATGGGAAACGAGATTCACCAGACGCTGCAAGAGCTGCTGGCGCTGACGTTCCGTATCTATTGCCCGACGGATGCGCGGCAGGGGTTGCCGTCGCAGGGTGAGGCGTAGGAGCCAGCATGTCGATTCCGAAGATTCCGAAGTTGAGCCCGGCACGTGCACCGCGCCGGGTGGCGATGCCGCGCGTTCGGCGCGCAAAGAAACCCACGATGTCGCTGACCGAAGCCGTGCACCGCGTGCTGGTGCGCGTGCGCGCAAGCGTGCAGCCGTTCGGCGTCTTCGTGATCGACGGACGGCTGGTTATTTCGAATGCGAGAAGCGATCGCTTCCAGGCGCTGCAGCGGCGCTCTCCCAGCAGCCTGATCGGCACCTACGGCCCCGGGTTGAAGATCGCCGATGCGCTGGATGACCTGTGCGATCACTTCAGCGATGACGAGGGGCCGAATGGCTCTGCTTGACGAAGTCATCCTGGACATGCAGGCCGCCGGCAGGCCAACGCTCCCTCCGGGCCACCCGATCTGCGATGGGAAGGAGCGCCGCTACGGTCCGAAGAAGAAGGCCTGGTACAAGCTGATGGCCGTCGATCGCGACGGAAAGCGCTTGGTGTATGGCTCCTTTGGCTACTGGCAGGGGGACGATAACGGCGCGGTCGGCGTAACCCTGAAAGAAGGGGAGGTCAGCAAGGAAGAGCTGGCGGCGGCGCGCCGGCGTGCCGAGGAAGCCGCGCGCGCGGAAGCCGAGAAGCGCGAGCGCCTGGCAGACGCGGCTGCCAACCGTGCGAAGCTGCAATGGGAGACCGGGCAACCGGGCACGCCGGCGGCGCCGGTGGCATGCCCGTATCTACAGCGCAAGCAGGTCGACCAAGAGGGCGTCCGGGTTACTGCGGATGGAACGCTGTTGGTGCCGATGAAGCGCTATTCGCGCGACGGTGTGCGCTTGGTGGGCCTGCAGAAGATCCTCCCGGACGGTACGAAGACGTTCAACAAGGGCATGGACAAGGTCGGCGCTGCATGCCTGCTCGGCAAGGTGCACGACGACTCGCCGCTGATCATGTTCGGCGAAGGCTATGCATCGGTCGAGTCGGGTCGCATGGCGATTAACCGCGAGCATCCGGGCGTCGTTGCCTTCGACGCCGGCAATCTGGCGGCCGTCGCACGTGGCTTTCGGCGCGATTTTCCCGCCGCGCACTTTCTTTTTCTCGCCGACGACGACTGGCAGTTGAAAAAGCGGCTGGCCAAGCGGCTGGTCAAGGACTTCTGCATCGCGGCGACACTTGAGATCGACGGCGAGCAGCAACTGCTGAGCGAGGTTGACTTCGCCGACGACAAGGAACTCGATGCGAAGCTAAAGGCGCGGCTGGTTGCGGCTGCCGGGGTGTCGGCGATCATTTCCATCGACGGGGTGGAACAGCAGCTGGCTGCGGACGACGGCAGCACCGTGCGCGTCACCGCGCGCTGGCGCAAGGACGAGAACGGTGTGCAGTACATCGAGGCGGATGTGCGCAGCGCACGCGTGGTGCGCACGCTGAAGCTGGAGAACACCGGCATTGCCCGGGCGACAGCCGTCGTGCGCGAGGTGGGCAATGCCAGTGTGGTGTGGCCGGTCTTCAAGGATCGCGGCGCGCGGAAGTGGACCGACTTCAACGACTTGCACGTGGAGGAGTCACTGGAGGCCGTACGGCAGCAGCTGCTGGCCGCAATCGACCAGGCACTGACCAAGCCCGGTGCTGATCCTTCCCCGGCCCCATCCGATCCGGCGCCGCCGCCGGAGCCGATTCCCATCCCGGACGAGGCCTTCCCCGCGCCCTTACCTGGGAGCGATGCGGCTGGAGATACCGGATTCCAGGGGCTGGAGTGGGCGCTGGAGCATTGCGCGTTGGTGCAGGGATCCACGGACGTCTGGGACTCCCTGAACAAGATCAGGATGAAGAAATCCGGCTTTCTTGCCCTCGTCGGCAAGGAAACGGCGAAGGCCTGGGAGGCACATCCGAAGCGCAAGGCCATCAGCCCCCGGAACCTGCCGCGGCTGCACCGCGGCGTCGCCGTCGACGTGGGGGGCGGGGGAGACGACATCGTCGACATGCTGGACCGGTACACGCTGCTGTACGGCACGAAGACGGTGTACGACGCCGAGAAGAACATGGTGCTGAGCTACGACGCGATGAGCCTCGCGCGCGGCAGTGACCTGGCAACGCGGTGGATCGAGCACCCGCTGCACCGGGAGGTCGACCAGGACAAGCTGGTGTTCGACCCGACGCAGCGGCTGCCGCTCGACACACACATCAACATGTTCCGGGGGTTCCCCTTAGTGCCGAAGCAGGACGACGCGAAGTGCGACCTGGTCCTCGAGCTGCTGCACAACCTGTGCTCGGATGAGGCGAACAGCGAGATCGTGTTCGACTGGGTGGTGCGCTGGCTGGCCTACCCGCTGCAGCATCCCGGCGCCAAGATGCAGACGGCACTCCTCTTCTTCGGCGAGAAGCAGGGGACGGGCAAGAGCCTGTTCTTCGAAGGAATCATGCGGCCGATCTACGGGCCCTACGGTGTGACGGCCGGCCAGTACCAACTGGAGTCGCAATACACCGCGTGGAAGTCACAGAAGCTGTACGTCGTTTTCGAGGAGATTCTGTCCAGGCAGGACAAGTACAGCCACTTCGGCCTGATCAAGCACATGATCACCGGCCGCGATCACCGCCTAAACGAGAAGCACCTGCCCGAGCGCACCGAGGCGAACCACCTGAACGCGGTCATGCTGTCGAACGAGCTGCAGGCCGTGCCGATCGAGCCGGAAGACCGCCGCTTCCTGGTGGTCGAATCGCGCTCGCATCCGCGCCCGGGGCTGACCGATGCGATCAAGGCACTGCTGGACGATGGGATCATCGAGGCCTTCTACGATTTCCTGCTCAAGTACCCGCTGGGCGACTTCGACCCGCACACGAAGCCGGTCATGACCGTCTCCAAGCAGCGAGTGATCCGGTACGGGCTGCCGAGCTGGGACGCCTTCCACCAGGCATGGTCCGCCGGCGAGATCGTCGGGGCACCGTACTGCACCTGCCGCACCGAGGACTTGTACATCGTCTACAAGCGCTGGTGCGAGTCTGCGGGCGAGAAGAAGCTTTCCCTGACCAAGTTCTCGGAGTTCATGTCCCTGCGCGTGCCCAAGGAGCGGCCTCATCTGCTGCTGGGCAATTCCGGGAAGAAGAAGCAGTACATGGCGTTCATCGTCCAGGGCGACGGTCAGGAGAGCCTGTCGGCGCAATGCGAGCGCTTTCGAAAAGAGGCGGACATCCAAGGGGGGCTCTGACGCCCTGTTTTAAGCAGGGTAAGCAGGCCGATTTTCCAAGCCTGCTCGATGCAAAGCCAGCATTCATGCGGGTTAAGCAGGGTAAGCAGGGTAAGCAGGGTTGCTCCGCGTGTGTGCGCGTAATTTGATCGAAAGGCAGCGGTATGCAGGCAATCGTTTTTTCTTCACGTGCGCGTAAACATACCCTGCTTACCCTGCTTACCCTGCTCAAGCAGCGTCCAGTAAGGCTTTCCGGCGAGCAGGGTTGGAATTGAAGCCTGCAAACCCTGCTCATCGAGGGATTCATGGGGAAGAAGTCACTACGCGATGAAATGCCGGAGACGGCGGGCTTCATCGACTCGCTACGAGAGGCGTTCGGGAAGGAAATGGTCGATGAACAGATACGGCAGGGGATGCGAGGCCAGCCGGTCTTTTGGGCACGTGAAAACGGCCGGGAGATCGGGACGCGGTCAGACAGTGCAGCATCCGAGGCGGTGAAGTGGGATCAACGTGGGGTGTCGTACCTGGTGCCGAAGAATGGAGAGAATGAATGATCGATTGGGTGAACGAGAAGCTGATCCTGTGGGCGGACTGGGCGCGCCGACGCGATGACGGCGGGTTGGGATATGCGAAGGACTCACCAACGTGCCGACTCGCAGCGAGCGGCACATCGGGCGGTATCGTGCTCGCTGAGTCGGACGCCCTGGAGATCGATAGCGCTATGGTGTTCCTCGCCCAGGAGCGGCCCGAGTTGCATCGCGTCGGAATGGAGTGGTACTACCACGGCTCGCCGGCCATGGTCGCCGCGAAGCGGATCGGCTGCCACCGCGACACGGTTTATTCGCGTCTGGACGCGTTGCATATCGCTGTTGCGAAACATTTGCAGGAGCGGTGTTCCGTGAAAGTGCGTGCTAACGCGTGAAACTTTTTCAGATTTTCGCAGATAGCCAGGCTCCGACAAATGCCATACGATTCAGCTACGCTTTGCAACGCGTGCAGGGTCATGAAAGATGAGCCCTACGCCTGTGACGCAAGAGCGTGGTCACCGCTATACGTGACCACCAATCGATTGTCTCCTCCACTTGCTCCCCTCCCTGGCGGGTGGATTCGCCGCCGCGACGTTGATCCCCTTCGTCGCGGCGGTTTCTTTTTATGGCTGCCGCACCGTACAAGCACCTTTACGACAGAAAAGAGTGGTTCCGCTTACGGCACCGTCAACTGTCGAAGCAGCCGCTGTGTGCCATGTGCGCGAAGCTCGGCAAGGTAACGCCGGCAAAGATCGTCGATCACGTCAAGCCGCACCGCGGCGATGAGGCGCTGTTCGTCGACGAAGACAACCTCCAGTCGTTGTGCAAGCGCTGCCACGACGGCGCCAAGCAGCAACTCGAAAAGAGTGGCGTGCTGCGAGGCTGTGACCTGAATGGGATGCCGCTCGATGCGAGCCATCCATGGAACCAGATCAACTGAGCTGGCCGCCAGCGTGCTCCGAGTGGCGGTGTGAGTAACGGGCACAGCCGCAGACGTAGCAAAGGCCGATAAGGGCTCCGGCCGCCTCGGCGGTTCCGAAGCGGCGCGGGCTGTGGTACTTGAGAGGATTGACGATGGCTGTAGATTCGATGGATGTGGGCCCGAAGTTGGTAGATATTTTGGGTCTTCCAAGGCGAACGAAGGCATTCGAATTACGTGTGGCTGTGGGCGAGCCTGTGACGGTGCGCTGTGAGTACTTCCCAGAGCTTCCATCTGGCTCCAGTTGCAGTTGGATGTCGGTTTTTTCGGAGTTCGAAATTTGTCGAAGGACGGTGATGCCGTCATTTGACGAGTGGTATCGAAGCAGGTTGGATGAAGCGCACGCGGCATACCTTGCGACGCAGTGCCGCCTCGCTGAGTTGGATGAACGGATAGCATCCAACGGGTGAGTGTGGCAGGGGGGCGTCAAATGTTTGCAGCTTCTCGCTCCCCGACCGGCTGCCTCCCTTTTTTCGCACGAGCGGGAAAAATGGGAGGGGGGTATAGCGATCGAGTAGGAGTCTCAAATGGCAGGTAATTCGAATTCCGGGCGTCGTGCGTTGCCGGCGACCGTGCATCTGTTGCGCGGCAACCCGAGCAAACTTTCGGCCGCCCAGCTCGCGGCGGCCGGCGCAGCCGGAACTCCCGCTGGCGCGGGCGAGGCTCCGGCCTGCCCCAGCTTCCTGACGGCCGAAGCCAAGAAGGAATGGAAGCGGATCATCGATGACCTGGTGGCGCTGGGCGTCGTGCAGAAAATCGACCGCGGCGAGCTGGCCGTGTACTGCCAGGCCTGGGCCGATTGGAAGTTCGCGCGCGAGAAGATCGCCGAGCTGCAGGAGAAGGGCTACGTCGAGAACACGCCGAGCGGGTACAAGCAAATCTCCTCCTGGATGCAGGTGGCGAATCGCGCCGAGGAGCGCATGCGCTCTGCGGGAAACTCGTTCGGACTGAACCCGTCCACGCGCTCCAGGCTGAGCATGACGCCGGCGCCGCAGGGCGAGCTGTTCCCCAATGAGCAGAAAGACAAAGCAGCCAAGTATTTCTGATCGCGCAACCCAGTACGCCCAAGATGTCACCGATGGCAAGATCATCGCAGGGCCGCACGTGCGCGATGCGTGCCGGCGGCACCTGCTCGACCTGGTGGAGGGCCCGGCCCGCGGCCTGAAGTGGGACATCGAAGCGGCCGCCCGCGCGATCGGCTACTTCGAGGACGTGCTGTGCCTGAACGGCGGCCAGTTCGAAGGCAAGCCGTTCGAAGTGCTGTCCTGGCAGGCCTTCATCGTCGGCAACCTGTTCGGATGGAAGGGCGCGGACGGCTTCCGGCGCTTCCGCGTGGCCTACGTCGAGACGGCCAAGGGCAGCGGCAAATCCCCGCTGGCGGCAGGCATCGGGCTGTACGGCCTGACCGCCGACGGCGAGGCTCGTGCCGAGGTGTACGCCGCGGCGACCAAGAAAGACCAGGCGCAGATCCTGTTCCGCGACGCGGTCGCCATGGTCGACCAGTCGCCCCAGCTCGATGCGCGGATCGAACGATCCGGCAGCAAGGGCAAGGAATGGAACCTGGCCTACCACGCTAGCTCGTCGTTCTTCCGTCCGATCAGCGCGGACGACGGCCAGTCCGGACCGCGTCCGCATATTGCGCTGCTGGACGAGATCCACGAACACAAGAACGGCAACGTGGTCGAGATGATGCGCGCTGGCACGAAGTACCGGCAGCAAGCGCTGATCTTCATGATCACCAACAGCGGTACCGACAAGCGCACGGTGTGCTGGGAGTACCACGACTACGGCGCCAAGGTTTGTGCGGGACAGCTCGAAGACGACAGCTTCTTCGCCTTCATCTGCTCGGTCGACGAAGGCGACGACCCGTTCAAGGATGAGGGGTGCTGGGAGAAGTCGAACCCAAGCCTGCGCCACGGCATCCCCGGCATGAAGTACCTGCGCGAGCAGGTCACCCAGGCGCGCGGCATGCCATCGAAGGAATCGGTGGTCCGTCGTCTGAACTTCTGTCAGTGGACGGAAGCGGAAGCGCCCTGGATTTCCGGGCAGGTCTGGTTCGCCTGCAAGGACGCGTCGCCGATGCCGCTGGAAGCGTTGTACGGCCGCAGCGGTACCGCAGGCCTCGACCTCTCCAGCACCCAGGACTTGACAGCCCTGGTGCTGGCGCTCGACCCGGTGGAGGATGACCCATACACGCGGCTGGTGCCGTTCTTCTGGCTGCCCGGCGATGGGCTGCACGACAAGGCCGACCGCGACCGTGTGCCCTACCTCGCCTGGCGCGATGCCGGTTACCTGACGGCGCTGCCCGGGCGCGCGATCAACAAGCTGGCCGTGCTGCACCGGCTGTCGGAGCTGTGCGGCCTGTTCGACATCCGCGTCATCAGCTACGACCGCTGGCGCATCGAAGACCTCAAGTCGCTGGCCGAGCAGGAAGGCGTCAGCCTGCCGCCGCTGGAGCCGTTCGGGCAAGGCTTCAAGGACATGGCCCCGGCGGTCGACGAATACGAACGCATGCTGCTCGACGGCCAGCTCCGGCACGACGGCAATCCGGTCATGACCTGGTGCATGGCGAACGCCGTGGTCATGGCCGACCCGGCCGGCAACCGCAAGCTGTCCAAGGAACGCGCGACCGGGCGCATCGACGGAGCAGTGGCCGCAGTGATGGCGATCGGCCGGGCGATGTCGAAGGAAGAACAGCTTGAGCCTGAAATCATCACACTGGACTTTTAAATGACCGGCAAACTACTTGATCTTGAGGCGACGCGGCACGAGTCGCGCGTGCTCGGCGCGTGGCTTGCCGGCCGGGACGGTGCGGCCGAACGTGCCGGCATTGTTGCCTTGGGAGAGAACTCGTCCGGACAGTTGACCCTGAACGAGCTTGCGAACCTGCTCGGTGCCGCACACAGGTCATCCTCCGGCGCCTCCGTGACTGCCGAGACGGCCATGCGAGTCTCCGCGGTCTATGCGTGCGCGTCCTTGGTGGCAGGCGCGATCGCATCCCTGCCGATTGGCATCTACGAACGCAGCAATGGAAACCGCAGCAAGGCCGACCATGATTACTGGTGGATGCTCAACGAGAAGGCAAGCGACGGTTGGACCGCCGCCGTAGCCTGGGAGGCAATCATGCTTTCGAAGCTGCAGCATGGTGACGGCTTCGGAGAGTTGATCCGCCCAAGCATCTACAGCAGCCGCGTGATCGGCTGGAAGCCGCTCCCACGCTGGACCGTACAGCCGTTCAAGGATGGCGGGCGGGTCTACTACCGGGTGAGCCCGGGCGACAAACCGTCTTATGTCCTGGACAGTGCGGACGTAATTCACTTGCCCAGTCTTGGATTTGATGGACTGACCAGCCCGAGCCCGATTACCTATGCAGCCCTTGAGGCAATCGGAACGGCGCTTGCATCGCAGGAACACGCAGGGCAGTTCTTCAAAGGCGGCGCGAACTTCGACTATGCGTTGAAGACGGCTTCGAGGCTGGACAAAACCCAGTTGGAGCAGCTTAAGGCGTCCCTGATCGCCAGGGCGCAGAACGGTGGCCGAGGTCCTCTGATCTTGTCGGGTGGACTGGAGCCGGCGCAACTGAGCGTGAATTCCAAGGACGCCGAAATTCTGGCCACCCGGCTATTCACCGTCGAGGAGATCTGCCGCATTTTTGGCGTGCCCCCTCATATGGTGGGGCACACGGACAAAACGACGAGCTGGGGCAGCGGTATCGAGCAGCAGGGGATTGGGTTCGTCCGGTACACCTTGCAACGCCACCTGACGCCCGTCGCCCAAGAGCTGAACAGCAAGCTATGGCCAGTCCGCCAGAAGTATTTCGTCGAGCACATCACAGCGGCGCTGGAGCGAGGCGACCTGAAAGCCCGCTACGACGCTTACCGGACTGCGCTCGGCCGAGCTGGCGAGCAGCCGTTCATGGACGCCGACGAAATCCGCCGGTTGGAAAACATGCCACCGAATCCGAACCTGAAAACGAATGGAGGCGCGGATGCGCAACCGACTACTGCAACTGCTGGCTGAAAACCGCAAGCCCTTCGAGCCGATTCAGAACAAGATCGTGGCGAAGGATGGCGAGGCGGCAATCTACCTGTACGACCCCATCGTCGGCGATCGCATGATGGCGGAATGGTGGGGCGGCGTGTGCCCGCAAGACTTCGTTCCGGCGGTGCGCGCGCTGGAGGCGGACAGCATCACGCTCTACACAAACTGTCCGGGCGGTGATGTCTTCGCCGCCGAAGCCATGTGCCAGGCCCTGCGCGAACATCCGGCAAAAGTGCGGATGCAGATCGAGGGCTACGCAGCCAGCGCGGCAACTTCTATCGCATGCGCATGCGACGAGGTCGTGGCAACGCCGGCATCGAAGTACATGATCCACCAGACTTGGACGCTGGCTCTTGGCAACGCCGACGAACTGCTGCAGACAGTTGACCTGCTGCGCAAGTGCGATGAGTCCATGTTCGACGAATACGAGCGTCGCACCGGTCAATCCCGCGAACAGATCATCGAATGGTGCAAGGCCGAAACCTGGTTCACGGCCGAGGAAGCGGCCAAGCATGGGTTTGTCGACAGCGTGCTGCAGAGCGCG
>Ga0164243_10010220_pt1 | contig 13523 bp, 12 predicted proteins | sample OricompcompostOP_FD_108781 | JGI IMG/M metagenome (GOLD analysis project Ga0164243, IMG submission 108781) | Organic Plus compost microbial communities from Emeryville, California, USA - Original compost - Organic plus compost (OP) | ecosystem: Engineered > Solid waste > Mixed feedstock >... | reverse complement strand
TTCCTGACGGACTGCTACCTGAATGCGAGAAAACTAAATTAAGGAACCGCCGTATACCGAACGGTACGTACGGTGGTGTGAGAGGTCGGCGTAGGAACTAATCCTACGCCACCTACTCGATTGTTGCAGTCGTAAAAATTTCTTCCTTCTGCAAAAAAACTTCTCATGCTCCCTCGCCAACTTTGCCGCTTTGCGAGAAATATTTACCTTTAGCAAGAACCCATTTATATGCAGAAAAAAGATATCTTCTCCCTGGCATACCGTTCTGTTTCCAGCAATAAACTGAGATCCGGGCTTACTGTTTCCATTATTGCCCTGGGTATCACTGTTCTGGTAGGTATTCTTACGGCTATCGACAGCATGAAGGGAAGCATCTACAGCAGTTTTGCAAGCATGGGCGTTAACAGCTTTTCTATCCGTAATAAGGCCATGCAGGTGAGAATGGATGATGGTGGAAACAAAGCATCCAAAGGGAATAAGAGGGACAAGAAAAAAGTAAGGCATTCTATCAGTAATAAACAGATCACTTACCAGGAAGCGCTGGCCTTTAAAGAACGTTTTAAGTTTCCGGCCATCGTCAGCCTTTCCCAACAGGCTACAGGTATTGCAACGGTGTATAAAGATGCAAAGAAGACCAATCCCAATGTGAGGGTTTATGGCGGAGATGAGAACTACCTGCAGTTCTCCAACTACGAGATTGCTGAAGGACGCAACTTTAATGCGCTTGATGTACAAAGCGGAAGAAATGTTGCGATACTGGGACAAGATGTTGCGGAAAAATTGTTTGGTAAAGACAAGAAGAATGTAGTAAACAATACTGTGAGAGTAGGCGATGTACGTTACCGTGTTATAGGTTTGCTCGCGTCTAAAGGCAGCAGCAAAATGATGAGCGCCGATAACGTGGTGATCACTACTGTGAATAACGTAAGAAGAATATTTAACAGGAATACCAGCTACCAGATAGGTATTGCTGTAAATGATGTAAAACAGATGGATGCGGCGCAGGGCGAAGCCACCGGCTTATTCAGGATTATCAGGGGACTTTCATTGAATGAAGCAGATAATTTCGAGATCAGCCGCAGCGATAGTATAGCAGAAATGCTTTTTGCCAGCCTTGGAAAGGTGAACCTGCTGGCTATTGTTATTGCCTTTATCACCCTCTTTGGTTCGGCCATTGGTTTAATGAACATTATGCTGGTATCTGTAGCCGAACGCACCAGGGAGATTGGCGTTACCAAAGCCCTTGGCGCCACTAAAAAAGTCATTCGCACCCAATTCCTATACGAGGCAACCATCATCAGTTTAATGGGCGGTATCGTTGGCATACTTGCCGGAATGCTGCTGGGCAATGTTGTTTCCCTGCTTAGTTCCCCATTTATCATCCCCTGGGCCTGGATCTTTGTTGGCGTAACCCTTTGCGCAATGGTAGGGCTGGGATCGGGGCTTTATCCTGCCTATAAGGCTTCCAGGTTGGATCCTATTATTGCTTTAAGATACGAGTAAGATTACCGTTCCTTTTTATTATCTTGTTCTTTTCCATGTTTGTAAAACAGTTAGCCGTATGCCATTATTGATCGTAATCGCAGCTATATTACTATTGGTAATATTAGTCACCTGGTGCCGATTAAACACGTTTCTGTCCTTCCTGATCGTATCCCTGCTTATGGGATTGGCCCTGCATATGAAGATCACAGATATTACCAGGTCTATACAAACCGGTATAGGCAAAACCCTGGGTTCCCTGATCGTGATCATTGTTTTTGGCAGTATGTTAGGAAAACTGGTGGCCGAAAGCGGCGCCGGGCAACGTATTGCCACGGGGTTAATGAATCTTTTCGGGAGGAGGTATGTGCAATGGTCGCTGATGCTTACGGGCTTTATTGTAGGTATCCCCCTGTTTTATAATATTGGTTTTGTATTGATGGTACCCCTGATCTTTACCGTGGCTGCAAGAACTGGTTTACCTGTAGTTTACCTGGGTATCCCGATGTTAGCTTCTCTCTCCGTAACACACGGATATTTGCCTCCACACCCTTCGCCTGCGGCCTTAGTAGAGCAATTTCACGCAAATATGGGATTAACTCTGGTATATGGGATTTGTATCGCAGTTCCGGCAATCGTGTTGGCTGGTCCTTTGTTTTCAAGGTTTTTAAGAGGATATACCAATCCCCCGGGGAAGATGTTTGTTGCTGAACCTTTACCGGAGGAAGAATTACCGGGCATGTTCGTAAGTCTGTTTGCCGCCTTGCTGCCGGTCTTCTTACTGGCTATTACAGCCGGTATCAAGTCGTTCACTACTGCGGGCAACCTGTCTTATGAAGTGGCTTCATGGCTGGGCGATCCGCTTATTGTAATGCTGCTGGCAGTTTTAAACGGCATGTATTGGTTAGGATTGCGGCGTAAAATGCCTGTAAAAAAAGTTATGACCATCATGGATGATGCAGTGCGGGATATAGCTGTAATTATTCTCATCATTGGCGGTTCCGGAGCTTTTACGCAATTGCTGCACGATAGCCAGGTAAGCAGCTATATAGCAACCACTTTGCAGGGTATGCACCTGCATCCGCTGATCCTGGCGTGGGGCATAGCGGCCATCATCAGGGTTTGTATTGGATCTGCAACAGTGGCGGGTCTTACTACCGCGGGTATTGTTGCCCCGCTGATCGCCACTTCCGGCGTAAAGCCTGAACTGATGGTGCTGGCCACAGGCGCAGGAAGCCTGATGTTTTCCCACGTTAACGACGCCGGTTTCTGGATGTTCAAAGAATACTTTAACTTAACTGTGAAAGATACTATCAAAACCTGGTCTGTAATGGAAACCATAGTATCAGTTACCGGGTTGGTAGGATGTTTGTTATTAAGCCTTATCGCATAAAAACAAAACAAGGATGGAATGGTATCATCTCTCTAATATCGCGCAGATCGATTCTCCGGCGATCGTGTTATACCAGTCGCGGATCGAAGAAAATATTGCGCTGGTAAAAACAATGATAGATGACGTGCAACGGTTACGCCCACACGTTAAAACCCATAAGATTGCCGAAGTGGTTCACCTGATGCAACAGGCGGGGATCACCCGGTTCAAGTGTGCTACTATCGCGGAAGCGGAGATGTTAGGAATGGCGCAGGCGCCTGATGTTTTACTGGCTTACCAGCCGGTTGGCCCTAAGATCAACAGGTTGCTGGAGCTGGTACAGAAATACCCGCAAACCACGTTTTCCTGCCTGGTAGATCATCCTGCTGCCGCGCAGGCCATCAGCAGCGAATTTGCTGCGCAGGCCCGGAAACTCGACGTATACCTGGATCTGAATGTAGGGATGAACCGTACAGGCATTATTCCAATAAAAGGACTCGAATTATACCAATACGCTGCCTCACTGCCTGGTATTAACCCTGTAGGCTTGCACGTTTACGACGGGCATATCCACGACACGGATATGGGCGTGCGTATCGACCGCTGTGATGCTGCTTTTGCGCTGGTAGAGAACCTTGCAGGGCAGATCGCAGATGCCGGTTATGCAGAACCGGTGATCATTGCAGGAGGCACTCCTACCTTTCCCATCCACGCCCAGCGGGAAGGAGTACAATGCAGCCCCGGTACCTTTATATTCTGGGATTGGGGATATTCTGCCAACTTTCCTGAACAAACTTTCAATTGGGCTGCCGTAGTGATCAGCCGGGTGATCTCGGTTGTTGATCCGCAGCATATTTGCCTGGATCTTGGGCATAAATCAGTAGCCGCCGAAAACCCGCAACCCCGCGTACATTTCATTAATGCGCCAACAGCCGTTCCTGTTGCCCAAAGCGAAGAACACCTGGTGCTGAAAGTTGATGACGCATCAGCCTTCCCTGTAGGAACTGTATTCTATGGTGTGCCCAGGCATATTTGTCCTACCGTTGCTCTATATGAAAAGGCATACGTAGCAGATAACAATGAAATTGTTTCAAACTGGAAAATTATTGCCAGGGACAGGCAAATAATTGTTTAGCAAAAAAGGTGCGACAGTACGTTGGTTTCATCAAATGTTTTTGGTTTCAACGCCTGGTAATCTGCATATTGCTGCTGGGATAACACCGCTTTCAGCTTAGTCTGCAATCCATTCTGCATGCTGTTCAGCTTTGTTGCATATGCTTTCTCATTGCTTTGCTGCAGGGGTTGGATATTTACCTTTTGCCGCAGGTAGTTGGTGATAATGGTCAATAGCCTGGGCTTTTGCACGTCAGTAAGCGTTAAAGCCTTATCCAGTTTGCTGAGTATAGAATTGGAAGTACCTTCTATATTCATGGCTGGCGCCTGTGCATGGCTGACAGTCGAAAATACCAGCATCAAGGCGCTGAAAACGACGAGGAAGGTCCGGGAAAGAGAAAATGCTTTCATGACAGTGGAATTTACACCTGCGCTATTCAAAAATTTTTTTATTGCATAACCATTTTAACATACTGCACCTGCGTATCACCTTCTTCACTAATAGTAATATATTCTGAGATCAGGGTTTTGTTGTTGATCCACTGAACCAGGCCTGGTCCCCATTTTTCGAGGGTTACTTCACCCAGTTTCTTTATCTCGTTATTAGTGCCGATACTATACAGTTCAAAACCATTTGGATCAAAGGCTGCCACAAGGTCCATCGACGCTGTGATCATATACTTTTTATCAGGGGAGATGGCGGGAGCCGACCAGGTGATCATGGAATCGCCATTCTGTGTATTTACCAAAGCAAAACCGCTGCCTTCATAATAGGAAAGGTGAAAGCCTTTTCTTTTGATGGACGGGTAGTTGCCGGTATAAGTATAATCCAGGAAGTTTTCTTCATCGCCACCCAGGTTATTGGTCAGTATCCTTTCTTTCCCGTTATCCAGTCTTATCACCAGTTTATCGCCCTGGCGTTTTACGGAAGGGTCTTTCGCCAATGCAGCCGCTTCGCTGGTATCCGGAGAAGTGTAGGGATATTTATCAAAATCTGATTTTTCTATCAGGTAAACCAGGAATGTTTTATTGCCAATTATCACCGTATCATCGGGGGTGCTATGTATGGCAGGTGGTGTGGAATCGTTGGCGGCGCTGCCGGAACTGGCAGTTTTGTTCTTGCAGCTTAAAACCAATAAAGTAGCGCATAGTAAAAGCCATAACTTATTTAACATCTTATCCGTTGATTTAAGTGTGCAAATGTAAATATTCGGATTTTTTCGGGATTAATGAATGATTTTTTTCCCATCCTCTTTAGTTAGCATGAAATAACAGCCATAACCTAACAGGGCGCCCGCCAGGAAACCGCCAAGGTGGGCTATATTATCCATATCTGCTGCCAGTATCGCTGTAACGACGTTTAGAACAACAAATAACCCTATGTAGGTCAGAAATGCTTTGCGAAAGGAGAGCGGGAACAGGCTGGTGGAAAGCAATGCGATAAAAACCCCATAGATCCCGAATATTGCGCCCGATGCTCCTACGCCTATCGAAAGCTGGTGAAAATAGATGCTGGTAAAATTGGCAATAAGTCCTGTAACCAGGTATATAATGATAAAACGCCAGCTTCTTAACACAGGTTCCAGGAAGAAGCCGCCAATAAATAAACCTGTCATATTCGCTACCAGGTGGCCTAAGCCTGCATGCAGGAACATGCTTGTTGCCAGTCGCCAGTATTGATGTTGTTCGATGGTCAACGGCCAGTAATTGCCGCCGCTGAGCAGGAGTATTGTACCATTTCCTTTCCAGATGTCAGCACCTTTAAGGGTGGTGATCAAAAAAGCAATAGCATTAATACAGATAATGATCAGGGTACCCGGCAGCCCTTGTAATTTATTGCGTTGCTTCATTACCTAAAAGGTAACGAAAAAACAGGAGTTGAAATTATTCGTATTGATAGAACATAATAAAATCGGTATTCGTATCCAGATGGGTATTGCCCCGTTTCCTGACATGCACCCAGGCTTTGTCAGGGAAGGAATTGTTGTGGGCGTATGAATAGAAATACTGGTAGGTGGTATTGCATTCATATTCCTGGAAATACTGCCGGCATACGGCTTTTTCCTGTTCGGCGATCCTCACCAGGCTGGCAGGTTTATTACCGATCTGCAGGAAAATATCCGACAGTTTGCCAACCGGCGAAATGGTGGCAGGAGCGGCGGATTGGCTGGCGACCAGTTGGTTGACGAAGGGTTTCAGCGGGTTTACTGAATCCTCGTATTCGTACTGTGTTGTGCGTAAGGTCATAGAGCCCTCGTTTTCCGGTAGTTTGGAGCTATCAATGTATACATCTTTCCTGGTTGGGGTATTGGATGCCAGGTTCCAGGTGCTGGCTATTGTAGAGTCTGAGAATTTCATGGCTACGGGCAGCCCGTCTTTCCAGCGGATGCAGGCCTTCCTCAGCGGTTGATCGCGGTCGTTGTAATAGGTGATATCAGTTATATTGCCTGTTTTATCCCAGCCGGTAACCCTGGCTTTGGCCTTTATCCTGGGTTTTTGCTTAGGAAGCTGGCTGGAAAAAGTGATGCCGGCAATACGGTTGGTATCATCGTATTCGAAGGTGGTGATATTGCTGTCTTGTTTATTATGCTGCGACAGTTCAACGAGGTTGCCTTTCTGATCGTAGCGGAAAGTGTATTGCGGGGTGTTTTCTCCCTGGATGCCAATTGCGGCGAGGCGGGGTACTGATCCTCTGCGGGTATTGCAGGCGGTTACAAGAATAGTTGCGAGTAAACAGAAAATTACATTTTTCATGGCGGACGAAAATATAGTCCTGAAAATACTAAATATCCCCATTTGTTGTAATAATCGTCGTAAAAGGCAAAAAAAATCCCGGGCTTGCGGCCCGGGAATATTTTGATCCAACGAGGTTGGAGGAAATACTACTCAGAAACAACTTCGAATTCCAGTTCGGTTTCGTTGCCTTTACCGAAATCGAGGCGAGCTTTGTAAGTACCCAGTTCTTTCACATCATCCAGGATGTGGATGCGGCGACGGTCAATTTCATAACCTTTTTGTTCTTTAATTGCGCGGGCAATCTGAACACCAGTTACGCTACCGAATATTTTACCAGAAGTACCGGTTTTAGCGCCGATTTTAACAGGAGAAGCTTTTAATACTTCTACCACTTTCGCAATTTCCGCCAGTAATTTCTCTTCTTTCACTTTTGCCACTTTCAGGCGCTCCTGGAGTTGCTTCAGGTTAGAAGGACTTGCTTCTACTGCAAACTTCTGAGGAATCAGGAAGTTTCTGGCGTAACCATTTTTCACGTTAACCAGTTCATTCTTCTGACCCAGGTTATCTACGTCTTGTATTAAGATAATTTGCATAACTTCTTACTTTAAAAGGTCAGTAACATAAGGCAATAAAGCCATTTGACGAGCTTTCTTAATAGCCTGGGCTACTTTACGCTGAAATTTCAGGGAGTTACCCGTAATACGACGTGGTAACATTTTACCTTGGTCGTTCAAAAATTTCTTCAAAAATTCCGCGTCTTTGTAATCTACGTACTTGATGCCCATTTTCTTGAAACGGCAGTATTTCTTCTGGCGTTTCTCAGTTTTTACGGCTGTTAAGTATTTGATTTCTTGTTTAGGTTTAACTGCCATAATTTTTAATCTTCAGTGGTTTTAGACTCAGCATTTACACCATTTCTTTTACGGTTGTTGTAAGTAACAGCGTACTTATCCAACGCAGTAATCATGTGGCGCAATACATTTTCATCGCGATTCAGCTGAATTTTCAGCTTTTCATTGAGGTCGGATGGCGCACTGTATTCCAGAACAACATACATTCCTGTAGTTTTCTTCCGGATTGGATACGCCAGTGATCTTAATCCCCAGGGATTTTCGTGCGTTACTTCTCCGCCGTTATCTTTAATCAGATCAGCGAATTTTTTCTGAGCCGCTTTGAATTCGTCTTCAGAAAGCACAGGGGTAAAGATCACCATCAATTCATAGTTCATAAATTTCCCTGTTTAAATGGTTTTAAAAAATTAGGACCGCAAAGATACTGAACAATTCCTTATTTCCGCACCTTTTCCAGCCTTTTCCTTAAATATCTTGACTATTCTCTTCTTCTATATGTTATTTGTTGATATACAATATATTAAATAATAAAAACCGCCTCAATAAGAGGCGGTTCTCTCGTCTGCATGGTTTTTTCAAAAAGATCAGTGGTTAACGAGAATCTTCAGCACCAACAACCGCCCGGGAGCGCCTATCCGTAAAAAATACACGCCCATACTCAGCCGGCCTATAAACATTGTATTGTAATTGTACCCCCGATCCAGGGAAACCCTCCCCTGGCAAATAATCCGACCATGCAGGTCTATCAGTTGAATAGGAACTTCCTCCCGTTGCGACCAATTCAGCCAATAATGCAGTTGCCCGCCCGCTATATACCATATATTCCGTTCAGATCCCGGATTGAAAACATATACAGGCGCTGAATATTGAATTTTTTCATCTAACCCTGTTATTTTCAAACGATAACAGTTTAGTCCACTGCTTGCAAATGTGTCTTTCACTGCAAAAGTAATATTCTCTTTAGAACTTCCACCTGCTGGACCCGGTAGGATTGCTATCAATTTATTAACATTCTCCAAACGCTCTACTGCTATATCAGCGCAGTTTACAAGATATGGCATCTCCCATCCTATATCGATATGAGCGCCGGATACTACCGCATGCAATCCCTTCACCGGGAACGGATTGCCTAAAACCTGCCAGGAATAAGAACTGGCTACCGGGTAATGATCGGAGGTGGTGCTTCCGTAAGCCGGCACCCAGTCCTTTACCCAGGCCTGGATACCCGCCTCCGTATGCGCTACCATCATCCCGTTAGTGCCAACCACATGGTCTATAACCCCCGGAAAATGAAGCGTCGATCGCTCCCCGTCCCTGCTCAACGGCAACGTAAAAGGAACATACCTGGGATCATTGATCAACTCCGCCCAGGAACTGATGGTATCCGCCCGGCTACGGACAACGGTCCGCGTGAGGTCATCATTAAAATCTCCCAATACCAACAGGTTAACATGAGAGAAATATTTATCCAGGGTATCTTTTAATTCTTTCACCCCATCCTGCCTCCGCTCCCAGGCCAGTTCCTGCTCCCCGCTATCTCCTGTATTCGCTTTCGCATGTACCAGCACCAGCGTTATCCAGCAGGTATCCCCGCCCTTATCATTCGCCTCCAGCTCCGCAAGGAATGGATACCGGCCACCCGACCAGTTAAACCTGGTTCGGGGATTGCTGCTGTATTGCAGCAGCAACCGGGTATGCAATACTTTAACCCTGCTTCGGTCATATACCAGCGCCGGTTTTTGAGCCCTGGCATAAGAAATGCCCGACAAACTGTCGGTTCCGGAAACCACGAAATCATAACCTGGCAGGCCGTTTACCACGCTCCTTAACCTGTTTGTATCCACTATCTCAACCAGCCCATATATCGCCGCCTTCAATCTTTTCAAAACCTTCAGCACATTTGCCTCCTGCAAACTGTCATCCGCCGGCATAGCCGCCGGACTGCCGAACCAACTCACATTCCAGTTCACGATCTTCAATGCAGGGATGGTATTTCCTTTTAAAATTACCTGGCCTAACAACTGCTGGTCATTGCTGATCGTTAATGCTCCTTCATAACGGTGCTGACTAAACGACGGGAGAAATTTAAGATACAACTTGCCCGAAAACCTCAAGCTGTCATCCATTTCCCTGTAATAGTTCTCCCCATCCGCAGATACGAGGAAACCTGCAGGCGCCGAAAAACGGACCTTGGTATTAACATCATTGAACCAATAACTGACGGAGTCGGTCAGCGGTTCGTCTGCATACCCGAAATCCAATACGCCTGGTGTAACCGTTAACTGAAGCGGTGGTGCATCACTGGTATCAGTAATGTATACCTGGCTTACAGTCCATTTGGCCGCCTGCTGTATTTTATCAGAGATATATACCAATGCGATATGCACATTACTGTCCCGGAAGGGCGAAAGATTGATCCCATTTACTTCATACCAATCTGCCTGGCCGGTAAAATTTCCCGGGATCTCTGTCCAGCTGGCGCTTCCGGGATCATTGTGTCCCTGATAATTGCGCGAGATTTTTACACGTAGCGCCGGTCCTTCAAACTCTTTCTTAACCCTGTAATTCAATAACGGGAATTGAAAACTTCTCAGATCCAGCGATGGAGAGATCAGCCAATCTTCATTTTCTGTTGGACCGTTATTATACCCATTAATTTCCAGCCCGGGATTTGCGCAACTCCAGGCAGCGGCGCCTTTGCGGCTAAAGGCGGTAAATCCCCCGCCCGGCCAGTTGCTGCCTTTAATACAATCATCGAACGAAAACCGGTAATCGTATTGCGTTACATCCACAAACCAGTTATCCTGCGCCGGTATGCCCTTAAACAGGTTGCCATACCGGTCTTTAAATGCCGTACTGTCGATGGTTATGAAATACCGTTGTCCCGGAAGTAATAGCTGCCGGATGATCACCGTTCTGCCGGAAACAGTAACAGCAGGGTCTCCGACGCTTAGCGTATCTGTATTGAAGTAAATATTGCCGGCGCCTTTAACAACTTCTTCATCAAACCTTAGTTGCAATACAGTTGCCTGGCTGGTTGCCTGCTGAAAAGGCAACAGTTGCCGTACAACCGGTTTGCCGGTATCTTTTCCCCGGCTGAAAATAGAAATATCGTCTATCGCCAGCGAAGGACGGGCGCCGGTTCCATCGTAGTCCCTCGATACCCAGCGCAGGTCTACAACCGGTTGATTATCGCACTCCGGGGGCAGGATGATTTCCTGTACCGTATCCGGGAAACAGCGGCTCGCTATAATATTTTTAAAGCTGCCATTCCCGTTAGTCCTGTATTGTAAAATTGATTCGCATATTTTGTTAGTTTTCCTCACTGTTTTAACCTGGTACCGGACAGCGATATTTTCTAATGAGCTGGCAGATATAGAGAACATCACTGCATAGTTGCTTGCGGCGGTGTTTAACCAGCCAAGACACCCGCTGAAATTATAAACTCCCCCGGCTGTAGTGCCGGCATTGCCGCTGCTGAGCGGTACTGGAATTGAAAAAGCTGCAGTATCAAAAACTGAGACATTATTTCCATCAAGCAGCACTCCTTGCCAGCCGGGAGGGTAATTACCGGATAAGGTGGCAAAATCCTGTTGATAGGGTAGCGATAACTGGGAAAAACAGCTGTTAACTGCAAACAGCAGCAGGGCCGTTAGAACGGTTTTTTTCATACTTCCTGGGTTAACAAAGTTGAGATATGGTTGTATTGTCTGAAGTTATTGATAAATTGGGAACAATTGATTGACAACTTGTCAGCTAATTGTCTGCTGGCATACACTTTGAAAACAACCGGAAAAAAATCAGATTACCAATGCAAAAAGGAGCCATTCGTGTTCAGACGGAGAATATATTTCCTATCATTAAAAAGTTTTTATATTCCGACCATGAAATCTTCATCCGGGAGCTGGTAAGTAACGCGGTAGATGCTACCCAGAAGCTGAAGACCCTGGCCAGCGCCGGCGAATTCAACGGGGAACTGGGCGATCTGTCGATCGAGGTGAGTGTAGATAAGGAGAAGAAAACAATTACCATTGCAGACCATGGTATTGGTATGACTGGAGAAGAAGTAGATAAATACATCAACCAGGTCGCATTTTCAGGCGCTGAAGAGTTCCTGAAAAAATACAAAGGCCAGGAGAACGGAACCAATATCATCGGGCACTTTGGTTTAGGTTTCTACTCTTCTTTCATGGTGAGCAGCAAAGTAGAGATCTTCAGCCGCTCCTGGAAGCCGGATGCAGAAGCGGTACGTTGGGAATGTGATGGCAGTCCTGAATATACTATTGAAACTACAGAAAAAGCAGAACGGGGTACTTCCATCGTTATGCACATCAACGAAGAAAGTGAAGAATTCCTCGAAGATGGCCGTATCCGCAACATTCTTGAAAAATTCTGTAAGTTCCTGCCGATACCTATTAAATTCGAAGGCAACCAGATCAACAATACTTCCCCGGCCTGGACGAAGAAGCCAAGCGATTTAACAAACGAAGATTACCAGAATTTCTATAAAGAACTTTATCCATTTGCCGAAGCTCCTTTATTCTGGATTCACCTGAACGTAGATTACCCATTCAACTTAACAGGTATCCTTTACTTCCCCAAGATCACGAAGAGCTACGAATTACAGAAAGATAAGATCAACCTCTACTCCAACCAGGTATATGTTACAGACGAGGTAAAAGATATCGTTCCTGAATTCCTGATGTTGCTGCATGGGGTGATCGATAGCCCGGATATCCCGCTGAACGTGAGCCGCAGCTACCTGCAGGGCGATCCGAACGTTAAGAAGATCAACGGTTATATCACCAGGAAAGTGGCAGATAAACTGGATGAGATCTTCCGTAACGACAGGAAATCGTTCGAAGAAAAATGGGATTCTATCGGCCTGTTTGTGAAGTATGGAATGATGACAGACGATAAGTTCCTGGAAAAAGCCAACAAGTTTATTGTATTGGAAGATGTGGATGGCGGACAGTTCTACACCTTGCAGGAATACCGCGATGCTGCGTCAGCACTGCAAACCAACAAGGATAATAAACTGGTGATCTTATACGCTACCAACCCTGTACAGCAGGATAGTTATATCCAGGCAGCGAAAGCCAAGGGTTATAAAGTGATCAAAATGGAAACCCTGGTAGATGCAGCGTTTATCAACAACATGGAAATGAAGTGGGAAAACACTGCGTTTACCCGTGTAGACGCTGATATTGCCGATAACCTGATAGATAAGAATGAAAACGATACAACTGTACTTTCCAAAGAGCAGGAAGGCGCGTTGAAAGAGCTTTTCACTTCGCAGGTGACCCAGCCTAATATTAAAGTGGAGCTGAAAGGTTTAACGGCAGATGCGCAACCTGTGATCGTTACCCGTCCTGAGTTTATGCGTCGTATGAAAGATATGGCGGCTATGGGTGGCGGAGCAATGAACTGGTATGCAAACATGCCGGACGAGATCAATATGACAGTGAATGCCAACCACCCTGTTTACACGCAAATCCTGAAAGAAGGAAACCAGGAATTGCAGCAGAAGCAGATCCGCAACCTTGCAGACCTGGCGCTGCTTTCCCAGAACCTTTTGACAGGAGCAGATTTGACTGCTTTCGTAAACAGAAGCGTGGAGCTGATGGGTGCGCAAAAACAGTAACAGGTAATTATATAAAGTTGTCGCCCTCCGGATTTATTTCCGGGGGGCTTTTTATTTGAAGGATATTTTGTTTGCTGTTAAAATATCTGTGCTTATCTTACGTTCTGAAGCAAGGAAAACCGTATAAAACCATCCCCCGGCGTGTTGCCGGGGGATTTTTAATTTTAACCATTTATATGAAAAAAAGTAGAAGTAAGAAAATTGTTTATGTATTTGTGGCTTTGTTTTTTGCCATTGTGAGCTGTTCCAAAACGGAATCGAAAAGTATTGTGCCAGATCCGGAAACCGGGACGCCTTCCAAGCCCGGGCAGGAGGATACATTTAC
>Ga0164243_10010219_pt1 | contig 13523 bp, 12 predicted proteins | sample OricompcompostOP_FD_108781 | JGI IMG/M metagenome (GOLD analysis project Ga0164243, IMG submission 108781) | Organic Plus compost microbial communities from Emeryville, California, USA - Original compost - Organic plus compost (OP) | ecosystem: Engineered > Solid waste > Mixed feedstock >... | reverse complement strand
CGAGAGCAGGAACGGAAGACGCCAGCCCCAATCCCCGAAAGCCTCCTCGCCCATGGCTGTCCGAATGCCGAGGATGAGGAGCAACGCCATGAACAGGCCGAGCGTGGCGGTAGTCTGAATCCATGAGGTATAGAATCCACGCTTGTTCTTCGGCGAATGTTCCGCGACATAAATTGCCGCACCGCCATATTCGCCGCCGAGCGCAAGACCCTGAATAAGACGCAGCGCGATCAATACGATTGGCGCAAGGATGCCCCAGTTCGCATAGCTTGGGAGCACGCCAATGAAGAATGTGCCGATGCCCATGAGCAACATGGTGACCAGAAACGTGTATTTGCGGCCGATCGTGTCACCGAGACGGCCGAAAATTAACGCTCCAAACGGACGCACAGCGAAGCCGGCCGCAAATGCGAGCAGCGCAAAGATGAACCCGACATTCGCCGGAACGTTGGAGAAGAAGTATTTCGCGAGAAACGCGCCGAGCGTTCCATAGATGTAGAAGTCGTACCACTCGAACACGGTGCCAAGCGAAGAAGCAAAGATGACCATCCTCTGCTCGGATGTCATCCCTTGGGATTTATTGAAGTCAGTGACCGTTGTCGCCGTCATCCTGGCATCCTTCCCTGTTGTGTATTTAGTTGAGGCTTTGCGAACTGCCTTGGCTTTAGACCCCACTTGAACAGCAGTATGCCGCCGACGACGGGCTAGTCTGTGCAGCACTAGTCGTACGCTCAAAGTACTAGTGCGCTGTTATATAACCTTGATATTGCAAGATTTTTCGTGAACTGGACCGCCCTGATCGAGGCGCTTTCAGCCGCTTGATCGAGGACATCCTCACATGATCGAAGCCAACCGCTCTAACACATCGATCATCCACGCCGCCGATTGCAGAATCGCCATGCGCTCCAGCAGCGACGCCTTGCGAAATCTCTGGTTGAGCAGGGTTGATGCGGTGCCGAACCCCGAATGCTTGTGCGCAGCTTCCCGCACCCTGGCGAGCCGTTTGAGCAACGCCGCCCGCTGCGCTTCAAGCACTTCGTACCGTTGCCGAAACCGCGGTGTGGGCTTCCTCTTTTTTATCTTGCCGGATGCGTGGCTTTTTGTCGGCGCCAATGCAAGTGACCTATTTGCAAACGGTTTGGATCGCAGCGCGGGCCGTTATCGTGGCCCATTATCCGCCGATCACCACCTCACGCAAGAGGCACAACCGTCTCGAGCCGCTGCGCTGATCGCGAAGTATGCGGAACTCGCCTGGGCGTTTCCCCGCTCAAAAAAACGATGCGCGGGACGAGGAGACCCGCGCATCGCACCCCCAGCTTTGCCGACGACTACGCCCCCGGCAAGTACTTCGTAGGGTCGACCGGCGTCGAGCCCTTACGAATTTCGAAATGCAGTTGCGGCGCGTTCACCGAGCCGGTCGCGCCGGACCTCGCGATCACCTGTCCGCGCTTCACGGCATCACCACGCTTGACCATCAGTTCGCTTGCGTGCGCATAGGCGGTTACGTAGCCATCGGCATGGCGCACCAGCACCAGATTGCCATAGCCTTTGAGTTCATTGCCGGCATAAGCGACCGTGCCGTCTTCCGCGGCGCGGACCTGGGTGCCTTCCGGCACGGCGAGATTAATGCCGTCATTCTGCTGACCATTCGGGATCGGGCCGAAACTCGAGATCACCCGGCCGCGCACCGGCCAGCGAAATTGCGGCGCTCCGGTCGAGCCGGTTTTCTCGCTCGTCGCGACGGATGGCGACGCCAGTCGCGCAGTCTGCGTCGGCTCTGCACTGGCGACCTGTTGCGGTGCAGGCGGTTGCACTTTCGCGGCAACGACAGGCGCGGGCTTTGCCGGCACGCTCGCGACAGCGGGCGTGTGGATGGGTGCAGGCACCTTGGCGGCTGGCGCCGAAGAGGCCACGACGCCCGGGATGACGATGCGATCGCCGACCTTGAGGCGTGTCTCGTAGCTCAGCCGATTAGCGGCGGCAATTTCCTTCAACGGCCTGTGGTAGCGGCGGGACAGGCTCATCATGGTTTCGCCCGGCGCCACGACATGGGTCACCTGGCTTGTTGGCGAAGACATTTTGGCCGTCGCCGCTGCCATCCGCGTGGGCTCAGGCGCACTGCGCTGCGACGCGTAGGTCATTTTCGGAATAACGATGCTCTGGCCGGCGCGCAGCGCCGAACCGGCCGGCAATTGATTCGCCTGCAGGATCGCCGTGCCCGGCACGTTGTAGCGCAACGCGAGTGAATCGACGGTTTCCCCTTGTGCGACAATGACCGGCGTGCCGCCTTGCCATGTCCAAGCCTGCCTCGCGCCGGTAATTTCGCCGCCGCGCGGCGGTTGCCCTGACGCAACCGGCGCAGGAGCGGCCGCCACCGTCGGCGGCGGCAAGGCCTGGCTGGAATAGACGGCTCTGGCTTGCGCCTGCGCCGCAGGCGCGGACTTGGTGCTGCCCGTCGCATCCGCGGTCTCGAACGGATTGGCGTTAAAGCGGGCAGTGTCGCTGCTGCAGGCCGCAAGACCCGCGGAAAACCCGACAACGATTACCGCGCGGCTAATGCGTCCGGCCGACCACGGCGCGGATACGCGACGCAACTCTACCCCACCCATGGCTTACTCACTGATACGCAACAAATTTGCGTATTGAGTAAACGCCCGAGTGAGTAAATTTTGCTTTAAGTAAGCAACGAAAGCTTAAGCCTAACGAATGTTCATTCGGCACTTATCGTGAACGATTCGTAACCGTCACAATTCGCGCGCCCGGCCGGGCAAAAGCGGGACAAACCGGACCGGCAGCAGCGTCTCGCGTACAAGCGTCCCGCCCTTTTTGACGAGCCGTATGATATTTTGTGCGCCCGTATGCGGGCCGACGGGGACGATCATGACACCGCCCTCCGCGAGTTGATCGACCAGCGTTTGAGGCACTTCTTCCGCTGCCGCCGTGACGATGATGCGATCGAACGGGGCGCGCTGCGGCGCGCCGAGCATGCCGTCGCCGGCCAGCACGTCGACGTTATCGTAACCGAGAGTCTTGAGCCGTTGACGCGCCGTGTCCGCCAGCGTGCGATAGCGCTCGATGCTCACCACTTCCCGCGCCAGCCGCGAGAGCACGGCCGCCTGGTAGCCCGAACCGGTGCCAATTTCGAGCACGCTGTGCTCGGGCCCGACCCGCAGTTCCTCTGTCATGTAAGCGACGATGTAGGGCTGACTGATGGTCTGACCACAGGCGATCGGCAAGGCATGATCGGCAAAGGCCTGTTTGCTGTAGTCGGGATCGACAAAGAAATCGCGCGGCACCTCGTCCATCGCGCGCAGCACGTTGGCATCCGTGATGCCGTGACGGCGCAGACCGAGCAGGAACTCCATGCGCTCGACACGCTCATCGGGGCGCGAGTCAGACACGGCTTGTTTCGTCTCCCTCCGGGAACTTTGTCACTTCAACGGCTTGTCATTTCAAGGTCATCGCGAGTTTCGTCATGAACGGCTCGTCCGTCATGTCGAGCCGCAACGGTGTCACCGAAATGCGGTTGTCGGCAAGCGCTGCAAGGTCAGTCCCCTTCCCGGCCGGCGGCCGTTCCCGCCGGTCATAGGCGATCCAGAAATAAGGGTTGCCGCGGCCATCGTGACGCGGATCGACCTTCAGGAGTTCCGACCCGCGATTGCCCTGGGCCGCAACGCTGACGCCTTTGACATCGGATACGGGGCAATCAGGAAAATTGACATTGATCAGAACATTTCTGGGAATTTCCTGCGCCAGCACCTTGCGGATGAGGTCAGGCCCATAGTGAACGCAGGTATCCCAGTTCGGGTACTGGCGTGTCTGCGCTGAAATCGACAATGACAGGGCAAAGGCTGGAAAGCCCAGAATGGTGCCCTCGATCGCGCCTGCGATCGTGCCGGAATAGCTCACGTCTTCCGCCACGTTACGGCCGCGGTTGACGCCCGACAGCACGAGGTCCGGCGGGTTCTCGAACAGGATATGACGAACGCCCATCACCACACAGTCGGTCGGCGTACCTTTCACGGCAAAGCGCCGCTCTTCGATCTGGCGAAGGCGCAAGGGATCGTTGAGCGAAAGCGAATGGGAGACCCCGGACTGGTCGGTCTCCGGCGCGACAATCCACACATCGTCGGATATCCCGCGCGCGATCTCGGCGCAAACGTCGAGACCAGGGGAGTGAATGCCGTCGTCGTTGGTGATGAGGATGCGCATGCTTTTCGGATTCAGCTTTCGGGTCCCGGACGAGTGAAGCGAAGCCAAGCCGAGCGGAACGAGACCCGAAACCCAGCAAAAAACTCCTGGTTCAAAATCATAACAACCGTTTTGCGTATCCACCTCGGTCTCCGGCCCTCGCAGCGGCTTCGCCGATGCGAGGACCGGTATAAAAGGCTTATACGTCTTTAGTTCGCCTGTATGCCCAGCGCCCTGATCGCCGGGGGAATTGCTTCATATTCCGTATGCCATTCCTTTTCGAATTCCTCCGGTGTGTTACCGACAGCCTCGAACGAAATCGCCGTGAGGAAATCCTGAACGTCCTGGCGCGCGAGCGATACCTTTGCCGCCGCGGCGAGCTTATCGACGATCGGCTTCGGCGTTCCCTTCGGCGCGATCAGCCCCGCCCAAAGCGGCGTCTTCAGATAAACGTCGTCGAACCCCGCCTCCGCAAAGGTCGGCACGTCGCGCAGAAGACCGCGCTTCTCTCCGAGCTGAGCGATCAGCCGGATCTTGCCCTCCTTGATATATTGCGTGGCCGCGGCCGCACCGAAAGTCGCACTGATCTGGCCGGCCAGCATTTCCTGAATGGCCTGCGGGCTGCCGCGATAGCTGACGTTGATGAATTTGGCTCCGCTGCGCTGCGACAGCGTCTCCATGATGATATTGGGAAAAGAGCCGACACCGAACGATCCATAGGACATGCCGGACGGCATGGCTTTCGCTTCGTCGATCAGTTCGCGCAGCGTATTGGCCTTCGTGTGGGGACCGACGATCATGGCCGCGTTGCTCTGCGTCAGTTTGGTGACGTAGGTGAAATCCTTCGCCGGATCATACGGCAGAGACTTCATCAGCGCGGCCTGCGAGACGACGGGATCGCTGAGCGTCGCGAGGATCGTGTAGCCGTCGGGTTTCGCCTTCGCGACCTCGGTCGCACCGATGGTGGCGCCGGCACCGGGCTTGTTCAGCACCACGATGGTTGCGCCGAGCGGCCCGGTCATGCCTTCGGCAATCTTGCGCAACGCGATATCGGCCGGCGCACCCGCGGCATAGGGAATAACCCAGGTAATGGGCTTTGACGGATAGGCCTCCTGCGCCCGCACCGTTGAACCCAGCGCCAACGATACAGCGACCGTCGCCAATACCGAGACTGTTTTCGTCATTTGCATTGCACCCTCACCAGATACGCCGACTAACTCGCGGCTCGCTCAATCTTCTCTAATCCGCCCATGTAGGATTGCAGTACCTCCGGCACTGCAATCGAGCCATCACCTTGCTGATAGGTCTCCATCACCGCGATCATCGCGCGGCCCACCGCGACGCCAGAGCCGTTGAGCGTGTGGACATAACGCGGCCGGCCGGTTTCCTTCGAGCGGTAGCGCGCCTCCATGCGCCGGGCCTGAAAATCGCCGCACACCGAGCAAGACGAAATCTCCCGATACATATTTTGGCCGGGGAGCCATACTTCGATGTCGTAAGTCTTTTGTGACGCAAAGCCCATATCGCCGGTGCAGAGCGTCATGACCCGGTAATGCAGCCCGAGCTTCCGCAGGATTTCCTCGGCACAGGCGAGCATTCGCTCATGCTCGTCCTTGCTCTGCTCCGGCGTGGTGATGGAGACGAGTTCGCACTTGGTGAACTGGTGTTGGCGGATCATGCCGCGGGTATCGCGGCCCGCCGCACCGGCCTCGGCGCGGAAACACGGGGTGAGCGCGGTCATGCGCAGCGGGAGTTCCGCTTCGTCAACGATGCTTTCGCGCACGAGATTGGTGAGCGGCACTTCAGCGGTGGGGATGAGCCACAGGCTGCCACTCAACTCGGAATCGGACGAGACAGCCTTGATACGGTCGAGCGTTTCGACAGGATTGACGTCGCCCGTCGTCAACCGGGCTATTTGCTCATCAATCGTATCAAGAAACGGCACGAGATTGCGTGCCGTCATGAATTGATCTTCCCGGAATTTCGGCAACTGCGCCGTGCCGAACATCACCTCGTCGCGCACCATGAGCGGCGGCGCGACTTCAGTGTAATTGTGCGGCTCGCTGGTATGCACATCGAGCATGAACTGCCCAAGCGCGCGTTCGAGACGCGCGAGACCTTTCTTCAAGACGACGAAACGCGCGCCGGAGAGTTTGGCGGCGGCCTCGAAATCCATGAAGCCGAGCGCCTCCCCCAACTCGAAATGCTGCTTGGGCGCAACTGCATATTCACGCTTGGCGCCGAACCGATGTTTCTCGACATTGCCGTGTTCGTCCACGCCGTCCGGCACCTCGGGCAACGGCAGGTTCGGGATTTGGGCCAGCGCTTCATCGAGCGCCTGCGATGCCGTCTTCTCGTCGGTTTCAAGGCCCGGCAGTTCGTCCTTGAGGGCGGCAACTTCCGCCATCAGCTTTTGTGCCGTCGCCTCATCCTTTTTCTTCTTCGCCTCGCCGATTTCCTTGGACGCCGCGTTGCGGCGGGCCTGCGCCGTCTCGAGCTTCTGGATCACCGCACGGCGTGTTTCATCGAGCGCAATCAGCCTTTGCGCCTCGCCCGGCAGACCTCGACGCTTTAGCGCCGCGTCAAAGGCATCCGGATTTTCCCTGATCCATCGGATATCGTGCATGGCCTCGTTCCACCGCGTCGTATCCGGCATTTGCCGGTATCTGCGCCCTAGGATCGTTGTTCTAAAGACGTGGATGGCCGGGACAAGCCCGGCCATGAAGAATCATCAGGAGCGGCGCGCTTACTATATTACAATTATAATCCTACTCGGCCGGTTTGCCGTCTGGCGGCGCAGCAGCAGCCTCCGCTGCCTTTGCCGCGGCCGCTTTTCTCTCGACGATTTTTACGGACCAGATCGAGCCCTCGTACAAAATCATCAACGGGATGGCGAGCGAAAGCTGGCTCAGGATATCCGGCGGGGTAAGCACCGCCGCGACGATGAAGCAGCCGACGATGAAGTAGCGGCGTTTCTCGCGCAGCATCTCCGAGGTGATGATGCCGATGCGGCCGAGCAAGGTCAAAATCACCGGCAACTGGAACGCGATGCCGAACGCGAAAATAAGCCCCATCATCAGCGACAGGTACTCGCCGACTTTGGGCAGCAGCGCGATTTCCGCGACACCCTCGCCGGTTTGCTGCATGCCAAGCGAAAACCGCACGATCATGCGCATGACCAGAAAATACACCACCGCCGCGCCAAGCCCGAAAAAGACCGGTGTCGCGATCAGATACGGCAGGAAGGCATTACGCTCGTGCCTGTAGAGTCCCGGCGCGACAAACTTGTAGATCTGCGTCGCGACGACAGGAAAAGAGATGAAGGCCGCACCGAACATGGCCAGTTTGAGCTGCGTGATGAAATACTCGAGCAGCGCGGTGTAGATGAATTTCGAATGCTCCGCCCCCGCCTCCCACACGAACGGCAGCACCAGAATGTTGTAGATTTGCTTGGCGAAGAAGAAGCTGAACGCGAACGCGATGAAAAAAGCGATCAAAGCCTTGATAAGCCGCGCGCGCAGCTCGATCAGGTGATCCATAAGCGGCGCCTTGGTCGCCTCAATGTCTTCTTGCGTCATGACCCGGCTACTCACGCCTCGCGCCGCACGGGCGGCGTCGGTTCGGATGTCTCCGGAGTGGCCGTTTCCGGCGGTGTCTCGGCTGGCACGTCAGTTTGTGTCCCGGGGAGCGCCACAACTTCTGCGGAGCCCGGCACAGCCGCTTCGCCCTGCACAGCTACGCCCTGCACTTCGGGCTCGGATGTCTCCGTCGCAGCTGAAGACGAGGACTCCGCCCGTTTTGCCGTTCCGGCATCCTTTAGCGGGTCAAAATTCTCAAAGCTCGACGTAAGCTGCTTGGCGGTGTCGTTGAGGTCGTCGGCATGCTTCTTGAGATCGGCCATTTCGGCCTCCCGCATGGCCTCCTGGAACTGGCCTTGGAACTCCGCCGCCATGCGACGGACCTTGCCCATCCAGAACCCGACCGAGCGAAGGACACCCGGCAATTCCTTCGGCCCGATGGCAATCAGCGCGACGACGCCGATGACGAGAAGCTCACTCCACCCGATATCGAACATGCCAACTCCAAGGGGCTATTCCGGGGCTGTTCCCGAGGTCGTCCCCAAGGTTCTCCCCTGCGCCCCCGCCCGCAGGCCCCTAGCCGGCCTTGCGGCTTTCGGTTTGGGTGCCAACGCTCTGAGCGGGCTGATGATCGATGGTCTTGGGATCGGCCTTCGATTCCGGGGTCTTTTCGGCCACCTCGTCGTCGGACATGCCCTTCTTGAAGGCTTTAATGCCCTGAGCGACGTCGCCCATCAGTTCGGAAATCTTGCCGCGGCCAAACAGCAGCAGAACCACGCCGATAACGATGATCCAGTGCCAAATACTCAAGCCACCCATAACCTAATCCTCCGGACGCCATATCGGCGGGCTTATGGCCTCAACCTAAGCTCCGCGGCGGGCAAAAACAAGGTAATCCGGCGGTCCACGTAGCCGCGTCTGCATTTCCTTTCGTTAACGGCATTCCAGCACCCCATCCTCATAATAGGTTTGATTCGGCGGAAATCCGGCGATCGCAAGCGGCCGCGGCTTCTCCCGCCGGCTCGGGTAGGAACAGCGCAATTCATGATGTTGCAGCAATCTGATATCGCCTCCGACACGTCTGAGACGGTCGTGAAGCTTCTCAAGCTGCTTGATGGCCGTCTCGACCACGCCCCCCTCGACGATCGCCGGCACATGCTCAAGGCGGTCACGTACCTATTCGTCCGGATGGGTGCCGCTGAGAACTCCTTGGCTCATTTTGACGATCTGTTTCTCAGGCTCGGCGCCAGCCTTGACGTCGCCACACTGGCCGCGTTCGCCAATGCGTTGGCGCCGGCACCGGTCGTCCCCGCCGCCACATTGCGCATGCTCGCGTGGCATGAAGATGCCGCTGTCGCTGACCCGATCCTGGCGCGCTCAGTTGCACTCTCCAGGAATGAACTGACGGCACTCGCCACCGCTGTAGATCCTGATCGCCTGCGTTCGATCTGTACCCGGGCGCGCATCGATGCCGAGTTGTCCGCGATCATTATCAGGCGTGGCGATCCGGCTGCGACCCAGCGGCTGCTGGGCAATCCCGGCGCGGCATTTACCCTTCCCGACTTTCGCAACGCCGTTTCACGGGCGGTAAGCGATTCCCGGGGCCGCATCGAGTTGCGCCAGCCGGTGGACATTCTCGATTTCGCCGGCCGTCGCTCCGGCCGCTGCATGACCCGCGATATTTCTCCCAGGGGGGTCAAGATCGAACTTGCCGGCGGCGGGCGCCCGCCGGATTCGTTCATGATTGAGTTGCCAGGCATCGAGCACGCCCGGCTTACCTGCCGTTATGTGTGGCATCGTGACAGCATGGTCGGCGCGATGCTGCCCGAACCGCTGTTCGACCAGCTTGCCGCGCAGCAATCCCGTTAACTTCACTGTCAACGACGCCTTCAGATTGCCTTCCGGACGTGCATTGAATGCGGCCGTCCGCGCTCGGGCGCGCCATTGACACGCGACTTTTGGTTTCGTTAGACAGGCCCACGATTTAGCTTTTTTTGTAGAGTTTTCATGCGCGTTGGTTATTTTACCAATCAATATCCGGCGGTTAGCCACACCTTCATCCGCCGGGAAATTGCCGCGCTCGAGTCGCTAGGCGTTACCGTTAACCGCTACGCGTTGTTCTGCGCGGAAAATCTCGTTCACGATGAAGACAAGGCGGAACGCGAGCGCACAAAGCTCGTGTTCAAAACGTCCCCTTTTGAAATCTTGCGTATTCTGATTGCAACGGCTGTCTTGCATCCGATCGTAACGGTCAAGGTTTTTGCGGCGGCCGTGAAAATGGGGTGGCATTCGGATCGCGGCCTTCTGCGCCATCTTGCCTATGTTGCAGAAGCCATGGTCCTCGCGGACTGGTGCAAACGCGACGGCGTTCAGCATCTTCACGCCCATTTCGGAACAAACTCCGCAGCGATCGCGATGTTCGCTTCACGGTTATCCGGCATTCCCTACAGCTTTACAGCGCACGGCTGTGAAGAGTTTGAGAAAGCTCCGATCCTGTCGCTCGACACAAAATTGCAATATTCCGCATTCGGCGTCTGCGTAAGCGCCTTTGGGAGAAGCCAGCTCATGCGCTGGTCACCGCCAGACTTGTGGGACAAGGTCCATGTGGTCCATTGCGGGCTCGACGCAAGCTATGTCGACGCCAAAGTGACGCCGGTGCCTGACCGGCCGCGCATTGTGTGCGTCGGCCGACTTGGAGAGCACAAGGCTCAGCTCATTCTCATCGACGCGCTCGACATCCTCAAAAAACAGGGAATCTTCTGCGAAGTTGTTCTCGCCGGGGACGGTCCTATGCGGCCGAATATCGAAGCAGCGGTCCAAGCCGCCGGACTGCAGAAGCAAGTCACCATCACCGGCTGGATTCCGGGCGAGCGAGTACGCGAACATGTCACCGCTGCGCGCGCCTTCGTGTTGCCGAGCTTCGCTGAAAACATGCCGGTCGTCATCATGGAAGCTTTCGCCCAGGGCCGTCCGGTCATTTCGACCTATATCGCCGGCATTCCCGAACTCGTAACGCCGAGCCAGACCGGCTGGCTGGTTCCATCAGGCGATGCAGCCGCGCTGGCGGATGCGATCAAGGACATGTTGACGAAATCGCCCGAAGAACTTGCGGCCATGGCCGCAGCCGGGCGCGCGCACGTCTTGGCGAACCATAACGCGATCACCGAAGCGCAGAAGCTGAAGAAGTTGTTCGAGATGAGATGCTAAAATTCCGTCTGAAAGACGATAGGATGCTGTGTCGCGTGGACGTAGTAAATGTAGCGGTTAGCCCTTGACGCCAGCTATGGAGCTATTTCCGTGAACGACGCAGAACGTCTTCCGGTTCTCGACGGTCTCCGAGCAATCAGCATTCTGTTGGTTCTCGCCGGGCATATGCTGCCGCTCGGGCCCAAAATTCTCGCGTTGAACTATGCGGCTGCCGGAATGGGCATGAGCTTATTTTTCGCCCTGTCCGGATTTCTGATAACATCCACCCTTCTGCGCAACGATGACGTTTCGGAATTTTTAGTCCGGCGGATCGCACGCATTGTCCCAGCCGCCTACCTCTACGCGATCATCGTTTATACCCTCATTATGTTCAATCCGGAGGCGATGCTCTGGACTATGAGTTTCGTGCTCAACTACTTCCCCGAACATATGATCGGCGGCCTCAATAATCATTTCTGGTCCCTATGCGTCGAAATGCAGTTCTATTTTGCTATCGCGCTCGTGGTCTTCTTTCTCGGAAGAAAGGGCCTATGGCTTGTCTGGCCGGCTTGTGTAGTCGTCACATTGCTGCGCGTTAACAACGGCGCTGCCTACTATCATCTTCAAACGCACCTTCGTGTTGACGAGATTTTGGCCGGCGCGTGCGTTGCGCTGCTTTATCGATCGGAGTGGAAAGGCAGCATCAAAGCCGCTCCTACGTTATTTATCACGGTCGCGGTTCTGTTTTGGTACCTCTCGGCTGGTCCCTACACGGGCTGGCTTCAATATCTAAGGCCTTATGCCACCGCGATCGTCCTCGTGACGGTGCTCCGCAGCACGGAAACGCTCGTCACACGCGCGCTGTCTTCGCAACCGGCAAAATACGTCGCGACAATTTCATACGCGCTTTACATCGTTCATCCCGCCACGGTTCACGGCTGGTTCAATGAAGGCAGCGTATGGGAGCGATATCTCCTCAAGCGCCCGGTCAGCTTCGCGATCACGTTTCTTGCCGCTCACCTCTCCACGTTCTATTGGGAACGATATTGGACGCAGGTCGCTAAGAAGTGGATCGTGCGGAGAAGGCAGCACCACGCGATTGCTCTGCGTGAAGAAAAAATTGGGTGAAATCCGCAAATTTCAAATCAAGCCTGACGAAGCGTCGTGGACTGGCGAACAGCGCCTAGCCAAACTTGTTGCTGCGCGGAAATCCCTTCGGTGGCAGCCGGCCCGCTGCAGCACGTTCGCCACGCCAGTCTGCGAGTTCACGCAGCGAAAGCGAGAACGCGCGGCCTGCACCATCCGTCCAGGTCAGTCCCTTCTCCACTGAGAAAGTCTTGATGTCGGACAGGCCGCCGTCCTTGAAGCGCTGCAGGCGCACGCCACGCCCGCGCGTCATCTCCGGCACCTGCTCGATCGGGAATATGAGCATCTTGCGATTGTCGCCAATTGACGCGACAAGCTCGCCAGCGACCAGCGTGAGCGCGCAGGCGCGGTCTGGCGCCTTCACGTTCAGGATTTGCTTGCCCTTACGCGTGTTCGCGACCGCTTCGTCCTCGGCAATGATGAACCCGTTGCCTGCGTAGCTTGCGACCAGAAACTTTCGGCCGCCGACATAAGGCATCACCGCCACGAGGTCGCCATCCTGTTCGAGGTCGATGAGCATGCGGATCGGCTCGCCGTGACCGCGTCCGCCCGGCAGCTTTGATGCATCGAGTGTGTAAAAACGCCCGTTGGTCGCGAAAGCCGTGATCTTCGACGTTGTCTCCGCCGGGAACGAGAATTTCAACTGGTCGTCAGCCTTGAAGGCAATGCCGGAGAGGTCACTCACATGGCCCCGCAGCGCGCGGATCCAGCCCTTCTCCGATACGACAACCGTAATCGGCTCGCGTACGGAGAGCGCCTCCTCGATCGCTGCTTCATCGTGCTCGGGCGCTTGCGCAAATGTCGTGCGGCGCTTGCCAAGCTCGGTCTTCGGTCCAAACTTGGTGCGGACGTCCTTGATGTTTTCCGCGATTTTTGCCCACTGCGCCTGCTCTGACTTGATGAGATCCTGCAAGTCCTTGCGTTCCTTGCGCAGGTCCTTGTCTTCTTTGCGGATCTCCATTTCCTCTAGCTTGCGCAAATTGCGCAGCCGCATATTGAGGATTGCATCGGCCTGGACGTCTGTCAGCTTGAACGTCCTGATCAGAACCGGTTTCGGTTCGTCCTCGGTGCGGATGATCTTGATGACCTTGTCGAGGTTGAGATACGCGATGAGATAGCCGCCCAACACTTCGAGCCGATGATCGATCTGCCGCAGGCGGTAGTTGGAGCGGCGCACAAGCACGTCGCGCAAATGGTCAAGCCACGCCCGTAGCGCCTCCGCTAGGCCGACGACCTTCGGAACGCGGCCATTGATCAGCACGTTCATATTGAGTGGGACGCGGCTCTCAAGCTCGGTCAGCTTGAACAGCGATTCCATCAGCAGACCAGCGTCCACGGTACGCGCGCGCGGCTCGATGATGAGGCGGATATCCTCCGCGGATTCATCGCGGATGTCGGACACCAGCGGCAGCTTTTTTTCAT
>Ga0164243_10010218_pt1 | contig 13524 bp, 12 predicted proteins | sample OricompcompostOP_FD_108781 | JGI IMG/M metagenome (GOLD analysis project Ga0164243, IMG submission 108781) | Organic Plus compost microbial communities from Emeryville, California, USA - Original compost - Organic plus compost (OP) | ecosystem: Engineered > Solid waste > Mixed feedstock >... | reverse complement strand
GGCCGGTGGCCAGATCAGACGGCTTCCTTCAGTTCCTTGGCCGGGCGGAAGGCGACCTTCTTGCTGGCCTTGATCTTGATCGACTCGCCGGTCGCCGGATTCCGGCCCATCCGTGCCGGACGCTTGCGGACCTGCAGGGTCCCAAGACCCGTGACGCGGATACGGTTGCCCTTCTTGAGGTTCTTCGTCACCAGCACGATCAGGTCGCCGAGGATGGCCTCGGACTGCTTCTTGGTGAGCTCATGATCGGCGGCGAGCGTCGCGGCGAGCTGCTTCAGGGTGACGGTCGGTTGGGGCTTGGTCGCGGCCAAAGGCTTTCTCCTTGAGAGAGGAACGATTCATTACTAGTTACAGTGAAGTGCAGGCGCTTATCACTTTCGAACGGCAAAGCAAAGCGCGGCATGAACCTTCCAGTCCCCAAGGTTTCCGTGCTGTCTGCTTGCGCCACCGATTCCGTTGCGATCGGGCGATTCCCCGATTACGAAGAATCGTCCAGCCGACTTTACGCCCTTTCGCTGATTCCCGTGCCATGCTTCTGCGACTTTTCGATCGGTTTCCCGCCCGTAAGGCCATTCCATGACAGCGCCGAAAGCGCTGCCGGACGATGCAGGAGGGCGCTCACCCGATCGGCATATCAGTCTTGCTCTGCTCGTCGCCGGCACCTTCTTCATGGAGAACCTCAACGCGACCGTCATCGTACCGGCTCTCCCGCATATGGCGGAAAGTTTTGCCGTCCCGCCGGTCGCCCTCAACACGGGTATCTCGGCCTATATACTAACGCTCGGGGTCTTCATTCCCGTCAGCGGCTGGCTCACCGATCGTTTCGGGGCAAGGCGGATCTTCCCGACGGCGATCGCGCTCTTCACCATAGCCTCGCTCCTTTGCGGACTGGCGACCTCATTCCCGCAGTTCGTGGCGCTGCGCATCCTGCAGGGTGTCGGTGGCGCGCTCATGGTGCCGGTGGGGCGCCTCGTCGTGCTGCGTGTGACACCGAAAGACAGGCTGATCCCGGTGATCGCCACCCTTACCTGGCCCGCTCTCCTGGCGCCTGTGCTCGGTGCTCCTCTTGGCGGGTTGATTGCCGATTGGGCCGACTGGCGCTGGATCTTCTACCTCAATCTGCCTCTCGGCCTGATCGCGTTCGCGCTTGCATGGAGGCTGGTGCCGGGCACGGCAGAGCAGTCCCGGAGAGGTTTTGACTGGCCCGGCTTCGTGTTGACGGGGGGCGCCGTGTTCCTCCTCTTGTCGGCAACGGAGGTTCTGGCCCGGTGGCAGATCGCCTGGGGCGAGGCGATTCTTTTCGCTGTCATTGGCCTTGCGCTGCTGGCGGCAGCCGTCAGGCATCTGCGTCGGGCGCAGGCGCCGATGATCAGCCTTGATGCGCTCGATGTGCGGACCTTCGCGGTAACGGTCTGGGGCGGATCATTCTTCCGAATGGGGATCACCGCCATTCCCTTTCTCCTGCCATTGATGTTCCAGATCGGCTTTGGGGCGAGCGCCTTCGAGGCGGGGCTGATGCTGATGGCGGTATTCGCCGGAAACCTCGCCATGAAGCCCATGACGACGGCGGTGCTGCGTCGCTTCGGCTTCCGGTCCGTTCTGGTTGGCAACGGCCTCGTCAATACGGCAGCGATTGCCGCCTGCGCACTTCTCTCTCCGGCCATGCCGCTCTGGCTGGTCTATGCCGTCCTGTTCATCGGCGGCATGGCGCGATCGATGCAGTTTACGGCCCTGAACACCATTGCCTTCTCCGATATCCCGTCGACCGGAATGGCGAGTGCCAACACGCTGTTCTCGACGGTCTTCCAGCTTGCCCTCGGGCTCGGCATTGCGCTCGGGGCCATCGCCTGGCGCATCGGCGAGAGCGTCACTGTCTCTGCCGACCCGGCCATGCCGTTCCGCATCGCCTTTCTCATCGTTGCGGCGATCGCCCTGATCGGTGTGTGGGATAGCTGGAGGCTCGATCCCACCGCAGGCGATCATGTTGCCCGGGGGCACAGGGGAAAGAAAGACTGAGCGGCAGCGAAATCGCTACGCTGTTTCGACGACGCCCAGCGCGACAAGAAGCTCCTCGCGGAGTCTTTCGAAGCGCTGGTCGCTCTTTTTCCTCGGTCGGGGGAGGTCGACCTTCTGATCGACCGCAATACGGCCTTCGCTCATCACCAGCACGCGGTCGGCGAGGACCAGAGCTTCGTCGACATCATGCGTGACGAGAAGCACGGTCGGCCGATGCCGTTCGATGAGTTCGATGAGCAATCCATGCATGCGGATGCGGGTGAGGGCGTCGAGGGCTCCAAATGGCTCATCAGCAAGCAGGAGTTCCGGCTCCCGCACGAGCGAGCGCGCGAGCGCGACCCGCTGCTGCTCGCCGCCCGACAGCATGTTCGGCCAGGCATTTTCCCGCCCGGCAAGGCCGACATCGGCAAGGGCCCGCGTTCCATGTGCGACGGAATCCGAAGTCCGCAAGCCGATGGTGATATTCTCGATCACGGTTTCCCAAGGAAGGAGACGGGAATCCTGGAAGAGGACGGAGCGATTGTCGGGAGCCTCGATGATGCCATCTCCGTCCACACCATCGTCGAGCTCGGCCAGGGCCCGGAGCAGGGTGGTCTTGCCGGAGCCGCTCTTGCCGATAAGGGAAACGAATTGGCCAGGCGGTATGTCGAGCGAGATGTCCTGAAGCACCGCCCGGTCGCCAAACTTGCGGGTGAGGTTCCGAATATGGATGCTGCTCCCGCGAAAGGTCATGTCGTTCATGTCCCGATGACCTTGCGGTAGGAAAGCGATCGCCTTTCCCAAAGACGAACGATCCCGTCCGATGCCAATCCGAGGATGGCATAGATGACGAGGCCAACCACGATGATCTCCGTTTGCCCGTAGTCTCGTGCCCGGCTCATCAGGTAGCCGATGCCCTTGGTTGTGTTGATCTGCTCGAGCACGACCAGGGCGGTCCAGCAGGTCGTCACCGCAAGCCTCAGCCCGGTAAAAAAGCCCGGAAGAGCGCCCGGAAGGGCGATGCGTCGGACGAATTCCCAATGGCTCAGCCCGACTGTGCGCGCGAGTTCGACATAGCGAATATCGATGCTGCGCAGCGCTGCATGCGTGTTGATATAGACCGGCACGAGGACGCTTGTTGCGATGATCGCGATCTTCATGAACTCGCCAATGCCGAGCCAGAGGATTGCGAGCGGGATGAGAGCCAATGTGGGAATCGCGCGCTTGATCTGCACGAGGCCGTCGATCGAGGCTTCGCCGGTCCGGGTCAGGCCTGAAATGAGGGCAAGCACCAGGCCTGCGACGACGCCAATGCCGAGGCCCAGATAAGCGCGCGTCGCCGAGGTCAAGAGATGCCCGGTAAGATCCCCGGATCTGAAGAGTTCGTAGCCGACCTCTAGGGCAGTGATCGGCGAAGCGAGGAGCCGAGGCGAGAGCCAGCCGAGACTGGAGGACAATTGCCAGATCGCGAGTACGACGGCCGGACCGAACAGAAGGCCGAGAGGGCCGAGTTTCCCCGGCGTTAGTGCCCGCCGGGTTCTGCGGTTCCGCGCGGTGGCTGCCGGCTTTTCGGAGATGTCCGGATAGTGCCCGACGAGACTTGTTATTTGGGGTACGGCGTCTCCGATGGGCGATTGCATCCAGAGCTCAGCCACCTCTCCAAGACTGGGAGAGCGCGGACCCGCCTCGGATTTACGAAGCCGCGCGGTGATCGGCATAGCCGCTTTCCGGGCGCGAGAGACCATATTGGTCGCGAAGGAAGGGGCCGTCATAGTCTGCTCTGAAACGGCCGGCCCTCTGGAGAAGCGGGACGACTTCGTTGACGAAATCTTCCAGCGAAGCGGGCAGATAGGGGGGCATAATATTGAAGCCGTCTGCCGCCTCCCTGTCGACCCAGTCCAGAATGCGATGGGCGACCTGCTCGGGAGTGCCGACGATCGTGCCATGACCGCGAGCGCCGGCAAGGCGCCACAGGAGCTGACGCAGCGTGAGTTGTGGCTCCCGAAGGACGAGTTCGTAGATCACGCGGGAGCGGCTTTGCGCACCCTGGACTTCCTCCGGCTTGGGCAGAGCATGGAGCGGCACCGGAGCGTCCAAGGGGAAGGACGAGAGATCGGCGCCGTCAAACCGTGCAGCAAGATGGCGAAGGCCGACTTGGGGAATCGTCAACTCGTTGAGTTGCTGCTCGATCTGCTTGGCTTCGACCTCGGTCGAGGCCACGATCGGCCCGAGTCCTGGTAGGACAACAATATCGTGGGGTTGGCGGCCATAGCTTCTGGCCTGCTTCTTGACATCCGCATAGAAGGCGCGTGCCTCGCCGAGGTCCTGCTGTGCGGTGAAGATTGCCTCGGCAAAGCGAGCCGCGAAGGCCCTTCCTTCTTCGGATGAGCCGGCCTGGACGAAAACGGGACGACCCTGCGGGCTGCGCCCGATATCCAGCGCGCCGCGCACTGTGTAGTAGGGACCCGAGTGGTTGATATTATGGATCTTGTTTCGGTCGGCAAAGACGCCGCGGGTCACGTCGGCGACAACGGCATCGTCCTCCCAACTGTCCCATAGCTTGGTGACGACCTCCACGAACTCGGTTGCCCGGCGATAGCGCTCGCTGTGGGACTGGCGGTCTCCTCCGCCGAAATTGCCGGCGGCGGATTCGGACCAGGACGTGACGATGTTCCAACCCGCTCGACCGCGGCTGATATGGTCGAGTGAGGAGAATAGCCGGGCGAGGTTGTAGGGCTCGGTATGGCTGGTCGACGCTGTCGCGATCAGGCCAATATGGCTGGTGGAAACGGCGAGGGCCGAGAGGAGGGTCAGAGGCTCGAGATGCCCGCCGGGTCCGAACTCGAAATTCCGGCCGAGAGCAAGGTGATCGCTGAGGAAGAGCGAGTCGAACTTGCCGCGTTCGGCCAGCGCGGCGATCTCGCGAAAATAGTCGATGTCGAAAATGTCGAGTGGCTTGGACGCCGGATGCCGCCAAGAGGCCTCATGATGCCCTGTCGGCTGGAGGAAAAGGTTGAGGTGGATCTGCTTGCCGGCGCTCATGGCTGTCTCGTTCTCGTGTGTTCTCGAATCGGGCCTCGGCGGGGCTTGAAGGCCCCGCCTGCCCGAGAGATTGCTACTGGCCCTGATCTTTCTGGACGGGATCGGCCGCTTTCAGTTCCGCGAAGCGGAAGTCGAACTGATCCTCGGCCTTCAATTCCTTGTCCTTGAAATAGCCGGCATTCTGCAGGAGATCGATTGTCGCCTGTTGGGTCTCGATGAGTTCCTTGGTGAACCCGGGCACGGAGGCTTGGCCATCACCCTCGACGACGCTTTTGGCATCGGCCTCGCTCAGGTTCTGGCCCTTGACCAGATATTCGGAGATCCAGACTTCCTGATTGTCGTTCCTCCATTGCTCCGCGCGATACCAGTGAATGACATAATCGCGGATCGCCGCCGCCAGAGCCGGGTCGGCGAGGGCGGTCTTGCTCGCATAGAGGAAGGTCAGCCCTGTATAGGCGCCGGCTGCATTGGGGATGGACTTCGCGCCGTCGGCCGCGGCCTGCGAGAGATATCGTGCTCCCGCCGGCTGCTTCAGGGGCGCTGCGTCGACTTCCCCGCTCCGGAGGGCATCCACATAGTAGGACGGCGCCATGATGATGGGCTCGATATCAGCGAGCGTCAGGCCGACAGACTGAAGGCTGCGGATAACCGTCGCCTGGGCGGCAGTGGCTTCGCCGAAGGCAACTTTCTTGCCCTTGAGATCGGCCAGAGTCTCTATGCCGGCCCCCGGCGCGGTGCCAATGCTGAGACCGGGACCGTCCCTGCGAATTGCGGCGACCGTCAACACGCCGGCATCGGAATATTGCGCAAGAATCGGCGGAACGTCACCGACCTCGCCCACATGAACCTCTCCAGCGCGAATGGCCTCTAGTCCGATAGGGCCGCTGCTGAAGTTTACGAAGGTCACGTCCGCGGCAAGCTTGTCGATCTCGCCGGAAAGTTTGAACAGCGTCTCAAAGCGGTTAGCGTCGTCCGTGACGACCAGCTTGGTTCCCGATGGGACTTCGGTGGGCACGGATTCCGCAGAAGCTACCGTCGCGATCGTGGACAGTAGGGCGCCCAGCAGGAGTGTCTTGCTCCTGGATTGAAAGAGAGAACTCATCAGAAGGGTCCTTTATTCGAAATTCGATCGGTAGATTGCGGGTCCCGGATCGGCTGTAGAGCCGAGGAAACTCAGGAATTAGCCTTGTCGAAGAAACGGAGGCCGACATTGCGGTGAAGGCCGGCGCGCATGGCCGAAACCGCGCCGACATCACGAATGTCGACATTCTCGATATTGACCTCCGGACCGAACTCGCCGAGGAGCCAGCCCGCGACCTTGTCCTTTTGATTGGGGCCTGCTTCAAAAACGACGCGGCCGGCGGGGAGGAGTTGCGCGAAGCGATGCAGTGCGTCACTAGCCTGCTCGATGACCTGGATGATGTCGCTGTTCTCCACGACAACCTTGAAAGCACCGGCCTCAAGATCGCGGGCCGCGATGTCGGCGGCCTCTTGGGCGTCAAATGGCTTGTCGGGAAACTTGCGTCCGACCTCGGTAAAGACGTTCAGGCCGAGAGATTTCGCCAATTGGATATGAGCCGCGCGCTCCGATGGAGACTGGGCGTCGATGACGTCTTCGCTAATCTCGACGCCGGACAGGCCAAGCTCCGCCGCGCGCTGGAAGAAGCGTTCGACCTGCTTCTGGACGACGGAAACCTCATAGATGACGCCGCCAAGAGTCGTGCGGATATCGGCGGCGTGATAGAGCGCGATTTTCTCTTTCAGCCATGCCGGCGAATAGCGGGCGATATGTCCATAGTGATCGGGAAATTTGATCCAGTCGAAATAGGGGCCGAAGACGCTGATCAGGCTCCTCGCTTCTTCCAGTGAAAGGTATTGGTCGCTGGCTACCGTGATCCCGGACGACCGAGGCTTGGGTGCAGGACGGTACACCTCGAGAAAATGGAAGCTCCCCGAAAGGACCGCTGGCTGATTCACGGCACACTCCAACACTATAATCTCTATATTGTAGATCGTGTATCAGCGCTTCCCCGGCGTCAATCCGGCTGACGGGTGAAAAGAAGGCGCTTCTCCGAAGTTGCGGTTCCGCGCAACTGAAGCTGTTCAAAACCGGAAACGAGCGCCGATGGCAGTTCGGATTGCCGAGCGAAAGGGGAACATCATTTCATAGGCTCGCCCGCGGCCAGGGGCATCGCGAATCGAGCAGCTTCTCGGGATAAGGCAGCAGCACAGGGCGGTTCCCGTGCCGCTGCCTCAAAGTATGGCAATCAGCCGGCCATCATCGCTTTTGCGATCTCGAAATTCGACGGCTCTGCTTTGAGTTCCCCGCTTCGGATGCGCCGGGTGATCTCAACCACGATTGCATTCATCGGCGCGTCGTCTCCGCGCTTGCGGCTCTCTTCGACCACCGCGCCGTTGATCAGGTCGACCTCGCTCAAGCGGCCTTTCATGTGGTCCTGCCGGACCATGTCGATCGAGGTTGTGCCGACATCCTTCACGATCTTGTCGAAGAGCATCTCGATCAGCCGGTTGGTGCCTTCGATATCCTCGCGCGTCAGCCCGAGGATCGGCTCGATCGTGTGGCCCTGCAACTGTCCGGCGCGCAGCGCCTCCTCGCCGCATTTCAGCATGAAGTCGCGCATGCCGGGGATCTTGATCGCCTCGCTATTGTTGAGGCCGAGCATATGGCCGGGAAGCATCGCGTTGACCATCAGCTTCATCCATTTGGAGGAGCGCACCTGATCGGTGATCGAGATGCGGCCGGCATTCTTCATGATCGCCTCGATCTCGGGAACGCGCGGCGCCATGGACGGGTCGAGTGCGCCAAGGCCGAACCAGGTCTTCGCCCGCGTGATCGAGCGATTGACATGGCCGGGATCAAAGATGTTCGAGGCGAGTTCGACGATGCAGCCGATGGTGCGTTCCGGTCCGACGATCTCGGCGATGTCGTCGGCGGTCATCCCATTCTGAACGCCGACCACGATGGCGTCGTCGGCGAGATAAGGCTTGATGAGCTCGGCAACCCAGCGCGTGTCGAAAGCCTTCACGACGATCAGGACATAATCGAAACGGCGGTTGAGGCTGGCGAGATCGCAGACATGATGCGCATCGACCTTGATATGAAGTTCCTCATCCGGCGCGCTGACGCGCAGACCGTCGCGCCGCATGGCTTCGACATGGGCAGGCCATTGGTCGATGATGGTGACGTCGAGCCCCGCCCGCACGAGATCGGCCGCGATGACGCTGCCATTGGCGCCGGTGCCGAGCACCGCAATCTTCTTGTTCATTCTTCTTCTCCCTGTCTCGTTTCCAGCAGCGCCGGTTCAGAAGCAAAACCCATATAGCAGTTGTGTCCGCAGATTATCCATTGCCGGGCATATTCCAATCGATGATGGCGGGATGAACGATTTTGTGGCAGGTCGCGCACAACATTCACGCATGATTCCCAGTTGACGGAGTGAATTTTCATGAAGAAGAATGTGACATCTGAAATTTCAGATTTTAAGGCTATGCCGAAGATCAACCTCGAGAGCATTACCGATCAGGTCAGGCATCTCCTGCAAAGGGAGATCGAGGCGGGTCGGCTGACGCCAGGCACACGCATTCGCGAGGATGAATTCGCGAAGGAGCTCGGCATCAGCAAATCGCCGATCCGGGTGGCCCTCCATCAGCTGAAGCAGGACGGGATCGTCCGCATTGAGCCGAGGAGGGGCTTCTATGTCGCCATGCCGACAGCCGAGCAGGTGATCGAACTGACGGAAATGCGGGAGGTGCTGGAGGGGCTTGCTGCCCGTCGCGCCGCCGAGCGCCCGGACAAGGGTTTTGTGAAGGAGCTGTCGGCCTGCTTTGCCGGCTTCAGGGAAAAGGACCTGCAGAAGCGGCGCATGGAGTATTCGCGTGCCGATCTCCGCTTCCAGCGGCTTTTGGCGGAAGCCTCGCAGAGCACCGAGCTCATACGGGCGCTGGAGATCGTCAATCTCCGCCTTCACATGAGCCGGCTCTATGCGGGGCTCATGGCGAACCATGACCTGGTGCCGGTCCACCAGCAGCACCTTGAAATCATTGCCGCGATCAAGGCGGGCAATCCTGATCGCGCCGAGGCCGAAGCCTGCGCTCACGTCGCAGTTGTGAGACGGCTGGTCATCATCAGAGCGAAACAGCAGGCGGAAGCGGAAGACGACGATTTATCCCTGAACGGAGGCTTGAATGCTGAAGCGTGAATTTCTTGTTCCGGACGATCTCTGGGCGCGTGTCGAGAATGGCGAGCGCCTCTATACCCCCATCGTCGTAGTCAGTGATGACACGCACACGCACATCTATCTTTCGGGTCAGACCGCGCGCCTGCCCAACGGCGAGGTCAAGGATCTCGATATGCGCGGGCAGATCCGCCAGACCTGCGAGAACATCAAGATCGCACTCGAACATGTTGGCGCGACGCTCGACGATGTCGTCACCTCGACGACTTATGTGCTTGATCTGAAAGACTATTACGCCGCCTCTGACGAGCGGTTCAAATACTTCAAGGACAATCGTCCGGCGAGCACGCTCATCCAGATTTCCGGGTTGGGCACGCCAAAGGCGCTGATCGAGATCACGGTGGAAGCGGTGATCGAGACGGAGCGCTTACGTCTCAAATAGGTCAGCCGGGGGAAACGCCTGCCGGGCCGTCGGTTTCAGTCTTCTGCATCGTTAGGATAGGAGATCGGGAAATGACAGGTCGCATTCGGGAATGGCGGTATTGGGTCGCCTCTTCGGCGGTTCTTGCTGCAGTGGCTTTCAGCGCGGCGACGGATGCCGCGTTCGCTCAGGACAAATGCTCCGATCCAAGGGTCGCCAAGGCGGTCGAGGAAGGAGAGTTGATTGTTGTTTCGAGCATTTTCGAGACGCCGGAAACCCAGAAGGCGCATCTCGATGGCTTCCGGAAATACTGGTGTCTCCCCGATAGTTTCGAGATCAAGTGGGACATCCGCAATACGCCGGGCACGATCGCCCGCATTGAGGCCGAGGTCAGCGCCGGTGTGCCGATTTCCGGCGACGTGACGACGATGCCCGCGATCACCTGGTTCATGCAGGCGGTCGATCGCGGATTGATCATGGCCTACGAGTCCCCGGAATATGAGCATATGAAGCTGCCGGAGCGGATCGGACTCAACAACCGGCCCTACTGGACCTCCGACATGTACCTGTTCCTGCCGATGTGGAACAGCAAGGAGCTTCCGGATCTCCAGGTAACGAGCTGGATGGACCTCCTCAAACCCGAGCTTAAGGGCAAGATGAGCCTTCTCGACGGCTCGACCCAGCAATCCGTCGCTCTCGCCTATTGGTTCCTGAAGCCGAAGCTGCCGGAGGACTACTGGCAGAAGCTCGCCGAACAGGACGTGCTGATCTCGTCGACATCCCTTTTGTCGGTAGAGATGATGATGTCGGGCGAGCGACCCTTCTCGATCCTCGGCGTCTCGGCGGATGCGAACACGCTCTACAGTCAGGGCGCTACAGAGGTCCGCACCGCCGTGCCGAAGGAGGGCGTGATGCTCCAGGAGCAGGCGACCGCGATCTTTGCCTCGGCGCCACACCCCAATGCGGCGCAGCTCTGGGTCGATTTCCTGCGCAGTCACGATGGCCAGGTGATCTTCGAGTATCACGAGGGCCGCGTTCCCGGGCGTGAAGGGGTGCCGAGCAGCAACCCGATGACACCGAACGCCGACAGTCTCGGTGACGCTGCCTTCGCACCTGACTACCGGCAGATGGCGACCAATCCCGACTTGGTGAAACAGGCTCAGGAAGAGTTCAGGGCGCTTTTCGTCAATCGCTGAGTTCGCTCTCGCAACTCCTCGAACCCGTCCATCCCGGTTCTTCCGGGATGGACATCCGAAAGAACCGTTCGATCAGCTTCGGGGGAATGCCGCAGTGCCTGCTTTTGTCAGTGTCAGAGGCTTGCGCAAGAAATTCGGAGAGGCCTGGGCAGTCGATCAGGTCAGCTTCGACATAGATGAAGGCAAGCTCCTTGTACTCCTCGGACCGAGTGGTTGCGGCAAGACCACAACGCTGCGGTGCATAGGCGGGCTGGAGCATCCCGACGAAGGCCAGATCGTCATCGACGGCCTTGAGGTGACGAACGCCGGCACGGGTCGCTACCTGCAGCCTGAAGCACGCGGCATGGGAATGGTTGCCCAATCCTACGCGATCTGGCCGCATATGAGTGTTCGCGAGAATGTCGCCTTTCCCCTTCGCATGCGGAAGGAAAACAGCGACGTCATTCAGGAACGGGTGCGCGACGCCCTCAAATTCGTGCGGCTGGGCGGGCTGGAGGATCGCAACGCGACCGATCTTTCCGGCGGGCAGCAGCAACGCGTAGCGCTGGCGCGCGCAATCGTTGCGCGACCCAAGGTCATTCTTTTCGACGAGCCGCTGAGCAATCTCGACGCCAAGCTGCGCGAGCAGATGAGATATCTGATCCGCGGGATCCAGAAGGAGATCGGCATCACGGCGGTCTATGTGACCCATGATCAGGCCGAGGCGATGGGCCTCGGTGACGAGCTGATCGTGATGAACAGCGGTCGGATCGAGCAGCGCGGCAGTGCCCGCTCCCTCTATTGCGAGCCGACGACGCGTTTCGTCGCCGAATTCATCGGCATTGCGAACATTCTCCAGGGGCGGATCGCCGAGCCCTTATCGGATGGCGCCACGATTGGCGTGCGTCTCGGAGAGGACGGAACCGGCCCTATTATTCACTGCCTTCTCGGTGGATATGGCGGCAATGGTGACGTTACCGTCTTGGCCCGGCCGGAATGGATCGGTGTGGTCCCCGATGCTTCTGCCGCTGCCGGAGATTCCGTTCCGGGCACAGTCGTCAATTCACAATATCTGGGCGAGCGAACCGAGTTGATCGTCCGCACTGCTCTCGGCGACCTTCGCGTCACCGCTGACAGTGCCAACGAATATGCGGAAGGCATGGACGTCCGTCTCGCTTTCGATGCGAACCGCTGCATTGCTCTTCCCGGCCGCGCAATGGGGCAGGCTGAATGATCATGGCGCGGAAATCATCGAAAACGTCGGCAAGTCGGGGAGGAGCATGTCGTCCTTGACCTTCACCACATCCCCCCATCGACCGAGGTTTCCCCGGCTCGCGATCGAAAATTGGCTTTTCTGGATCATCGTGGCGGTCCTGACGGCGGCCATTCTCTATCCGGCCTCGATGTCCGTTTACGCCGCTTTTGTCGACAAGGGGCATTTCACGCTCGGTGGCTTCGAGCGGATTTTCAGCAGCCGCACTGTGGGGCGCGAAATCCTGACGACGCTGGTCTTTGCCGGCGGCTCGACTCTCGGCGCGGGCATTATCGGCATCTATCTCGCCTGGGCCGTTGCCCGGACGGACGTACCCGGCCGTCGCTTCCTCGAAGCCTTCTGTGTTGTGCCGCTTTTCATGTCGGCTTTCGTCGGGGCCATCGCCTGGCGGCTTCTCCTCGTCCCGAGAGCAGGGATGATCACACGCGTCCTGACGGATTGGGGAGTGCCCGCGGCCTTCATTCCGAATGTCTATTCGCTCACTTCAATGTGCGTAATTCAGGCGATCTTCTATTCGCCCTTCATCTATCTTTATGCCGTCGCTTCATTCCGGCAGATGGACCCGAGCCTCGAGGAGATCGCCCGTATCCACGGCGCGAGTTCCTGGCAGACGCTTCTTCGGGTCACCCTTGCCATCAACGGCCCGGCGCTGCTGTCAGGCATGGTTCTGGTCTTCGTCTTTTCGATCGGGACTCTGGAAATTCCGATGGCGCTGGGCGTGGCGGGAGGGAACTACGTCCTCTCCACGCGTATATGGCAGCTTCTCAACGACTACCCGCAGGACATTCCCATGGCTGCGGCGCTCGGGCTGATCACCATCGCTCTCGCCGGCGCCGGCATATGGCTGCAGCGCTGGATACTCGGCAACCGCCAGTTCACGACCGTCACCGGCAAGGGCTACCGGACTCGTCGGGTCGCACTCGGCAAGTGGCGCTGGCCGGTCTTCGGACTCGCCTTCGCCTATGTGCTGGTTGCGGTCATCCTCCCGATTATCGTTCTGTTGCTGGTGGGATTGCAGAAATACTGGGGGGGCGCCTTCCGGATCGAGCAGTTTACGCTCGATAATTTCCACAGCATCCTGTTTGAATATGACGTCACACGGCGTGCGATCCTCAACAGTCTGATCGCCTGCTCGGCGGCAGCCACCATATCCGTCGCGCTGGCCGTCATCCTGACTCAGTCGGCCACGCCGAGAGGGGATGCATTTCTCGGCCTGCTGGTGCTGCTTCCGATAGCAATTCCAGGCGCCGTCTTTGGCATGATGGTCCTGCTGACCTACATCCGGACGCCGATCTACAACACGCTCTACATTATCATCCTTGCTTACGTCGTCGGCTATTTCTACCTCGCCTATAGGACGATCCACTCCGTCCGCATCTCCATCCATCGCGACCTTGAGCAGTCCGCGCGCATTCACGGTGC
>Ga0164243_10010216_pt1 | contig 13525 bp, 11 predicted proteins | sample OricompcompostOP_FD_108781 | JGI IMG/M metagenome (GOLD analysis project Ga0164243, IMG submission 108781) | Organic Plus compost microbial communities from Emeryville, California, USA - Original compost - Organic plus compost (OP) | ecosystem: Engineered > Solid waste > Mixed feedstock >... | reverse complement strand
CCGATGTGGAGTTCGCTCACCGTGCCGTTGGCGTGCTGCACTGTCGCGCTGCCACCGATGCGCTCGACCCGCCCGATCGCGACTGAGCCGGCTGGCGCGCCCACCTGGGCATATTGTCCGGGAGTTTCCGACACCGCCAGCCGTTCGACGACGTCCGCCGTCAGGCCTCCGCCGCCGGGCGCGACGAGGTCGGGCCGCTTGAGCAGGTCAAAATAGCCTTCGATGATGACCGACTTGCCGTCAGCGCCCGTGAGGGTGAGATCGGATCCGATCTTCTTGAACTTTGCCGACAGCAGCAATTGCGCATCCGGGATCACGATGTGATCGGGCGCAGAGTCCTCCGTTACCTGAATCCGGGCGATCGGTGTGGCACTGTCCCGCGCAATGAAATCGCTCAGGTCAAAATGCTTCATAATGCTACTTTCACACCACAGCGAGGGGCCGGTCGTGCCGACCGTGCAATCCGTATTCCCTAGGCCGGGAGATCAAATTCAGTACCTAATTTCAAGAATTTATTAGGCATAATGATCTCAAAACGCCGCCGAATGCAACCGGCGCTGTAGCCGGATACACGCTCACAAACCCTATAGGACATGGTTAATCGTTTCGGTGTGCTGACAAACACATTTCGCAGGCAATTTCCCGTCCTTGAATCGCCGCGGATCAGTGCCGGATTGGAACTTTAAGGATCGCGCGTTCGTGTCAGTTCGGGACAGCGCGACAAACAGTGTTCCTTCGTCCGACCGGTACTGCCGACGTGACCATGAGGGCGCACGCTGGAGGAGGGGGCGGGTCGTCGGCCGCTCGCCGCGAGAATGTCAGTGAAGGGGAATAGCTGCCCAATAAGACAGGAGCAGCCGCGCCGCTCCCAGCCCCGGGATTACGCGGGCGGTTGCGCCGGATTGCCTTGACACCAATTCGGGAGGGTTCCTATATCCGGGACACCCTTTGCAGGGTCGTGGCGGGGTAGCTCAGTTGGTTAGAGCACGGGAATCATAATCCTGGGGTCGGGGGTTCAAATCCCTCCCCCGCTACCACAGCGCCGCCAAAATCATTGATATTTTTAGGCCAACCGGCGCCTTCTCCGCGCGGAGAGATACTTTGCCCGCGACGGAAATCAGACCGGTCCTTCGCGGTCTCGTGGCGACTGGCAAGGCGCCATGCCACACCGGTGCAGAGCGTTTGCGCCTGGAAAGGTTTCGAGCGGGGATACCGGTTCGCCTGAAGACACGTCTTCTATCGTTTGGGTGGCGGACGGTAGCCAATCCGCGCCATCGCAGTGAGCGGTCCGAACTCCGGCCAGGCGAGCAGGACGCCGCGTTTTTTCAAGAGCGCCTGAAATTCTTCCAGATGCCTGGCGTCGCTCCTTACGGCACGCGGCGGAATGCGAAGGGTCTGCGCATAAACGGCAAGCGCCCCGGACGCTTCACCAATGCTCCACTCCGCCGGATGTACGCGGCACGCGCTGTTGGTGATGCGGGTCGTCCCGAGATTCTTGCAGGCCGGAAGCAGGTTATCGACACGGATCGGCAACAAAGCTCCGAGCGGCAACTGGAATGGATACGTATCGATGTCGATCGTATCGTTGCCGCGAGAGCTGTAGTGAAGATCGATCCGGTACGCCGCGATTCCGATCGAATCCGCGAAGCGTTCGGCCTGGGTAAGGCCCTTTCGCGCTTCCACTGCAACATGTTGTTCCAGTAACGTGAACTCCGCTTTGATGCGCCGGCCTTCGCGGTAATAGACCTGTTTTGCGAGGCCGTCGTCGGTTCCGAGGATGTCGCCGCGAAGGCGCAGTCCCGGATAACCCTGGCCGCCGTCGTGACGCGGCGCCTCGGTCTGCATCCAGTAAAAGAAGGAAAGGCTGAGTTCACGGCTTTCGCGCAGCGCCAGTTCGGCGTCGGCGTTCGAAACGCCGAGGACCGGTTTGTCCCAGTATTCAATCTGCGGCCAGCACGCGAGTGTAATGTCGCTTGGATACGCGCCCGGCTGAAAATTCTTCCGGTAGGCGATGCGGCGGGCGTGCCACAGATCGAAGACATATTCCTCGTCGGTATCCCCCGCAAAAAGAGGCCGCTGTCTCAACTCATGCGTGACATGATCGGGGATGGTCCAGGTGAAGCGGGAACTGGTCCACGGCGCGAGAATGCCGTCGCGCCATCGCACATAGCTCGCGGGTTTTTCGATGACGTGCGTTTCCCCCGGAAGATAGTCGGCTGCGAACGCCCAGGTCACGCCGGGCTGATTCAGCGGATCGGCGGCGGAAAGAGCGTGGGGCTCTCCTGTGTCGTGCTGTGCTTCGGCGCCGAGCACGTGTTCGACATTTCCAAGTTCGAGGATATCGCCGGTCTCGGTAGCGTCGATGATTGTTCCGCAGGTGATAGCGATTTCCCGGCCGCTGTTGAGATTCTTCGCGACGATGCCGGAAATGCGGTCGCCCTGTGTGGCCACCGAAAGCACCTTGTGGCGCCGCAGAACACGAAGGGCTCCCGATCCGACATAGGGCGAGAGCATCGCTTCGATCACCTGCACGGAAACGCGCGGTTCGTGCGCAATCGTCGAGACGTTCCCCATTCCCGGATTGAGCAGGGGATTAGCGCGCGCCGCCGCAGTCAGCGGATAGTGGTCGCGGTAGTACTGGCGGATACGATTGCGGAATTCCGCATAGGTCCGCGAAAAGACCACCGTCTCGTTCCAGGGATATTCGTCGAGCGGAATGCCTTGAGCCGTGAGCTGTCCGCCTAGCCAGTCAAGCTCCTCCACCAAAATGACGGTCGCTCCGAGGCTGGCGGCTGTCAGAGCCGCGGACACGCCGCCAAGGCCGCCGCCGGTAACCAGCACGTCGGCATTCAACGCGATTTGAGCTGTCATGAATTTTCCCCGGAGATGCGAAGTGGAATTTGGTTACTTGTAGATCTGCTTTGCCAGTTCGAGCATTCGATCCTGGTTTCCGGGATGATTTGTGCCGAGCAGTTTTGATGTGAGAACGCCGGTTACCGATGGATCGGCACGCTCGGCCACGCCTTTCACCACGGGGCCGAGGCCGGCATTGGCCATGGTGAGCTGCGATTTGGCATCGAGATAGTGGTTGATCAGCAGGAGCGCGGCGTTGGGATGTGGCGCGTTTCTGATGCGGGCGGAGTTGAACTGCACATAAGTCAGCCCCTCCGACGGCGCGATGAACTTCACCGGAAGCCCCTTGAGCGAGAGATATGTCGTCAGGTGTTGAGGTATGCGCATCGGATATTCGCCCATGGCAACGCGGCGCTCGCTGACTCCAAGGTCGCGTGAGAACACCAGCTTTTGCTGGGCGAGTTTCTCGTGAAACTGAACCCCCAACGCATCGTAGGTCGCCTCGAAAAATGTCTGCCCGCCTCCGGAGGCCCGGAAATCGTCAGACAGGATTTTTCCGCGCCACTTTGGATCGGTCAGGTCCCACCAGCTCTTCGGCTCATCGGCGGGCGTGACAAGACGTGTGTTCACGAGAATGCCGAAGCCATAGATCTGACTGGGGATGGAATAAGCGTTTCTTTCAAAGGGCGGCCGGAGGTTTTGTTCGTTTGGAACATTGTCCAGCGACTGCAGACTGTTCTCCGTCTGCATTTCGGAAAGACTTGACGGACTAAGCTGCACCACGTCGCCGGCTACGCGGCCGCTTGTCTGCTCGATGCGGATGCGTTCCCGGACTTCGCTGCCCCGCAGATCCAGGATGTTAACCTGGATGCCGTACTTCGCCTGAAAGTCATCGGCGATGGTTTTGTTGAACGGCGCTCCGAGCGCGGTTGTATAGAGCGTGACCGAGCCCTCCCGTTTGGCGGCGGCGACGACGTCGTCCCATCCTGCCGTGCCCGGGGTGCTTGGAAGCAGGGCGGCGAATACGGCCGCACAACACAAAGCAAGGCGTGACATGGATTCCTCCCGTTTTTTGCGCGTTGACGCCAGCTTAGGGTCGGTATTAAGCCCGATCTAGTACCTAACCGTACCAGGCATTTATCGCGAAACGAGATAGATCATGGATACCCTCACGAATATCCGGGCATTTATCGCAACGGCTGAAAAAAGGAGCTTTTCCGCCGCGGCACGACAGCTCGGCCTCATGCCCTCCGTCGTGATGAAACGGGTGAACCAGTTGGAGAACGAGTTTCGCTGTCAGCTGTTTCAGCGCTCCACCCGCCGCGTAGCTCTCACCGAAGCAGGAGAGACTCTGCTTTCTCCGCTGAAGGATATTCTTGAACGCTTCCGTTTCATTCTTGAGAGTCAGCGGACCGGCACGCACGAAGTCGAAGGGCATTTGAGGATCAAAATGCCGACCATGCTGGGCCGGTTGTGGACGGAGTCGGCACTCAGCCGGTTCATTGCCGCCAACAGAAGGCTCACGTTCGAGATCGTGTATCAGGATCGGTCCGTCAATCCGGTCGAAGAGAATTTCGATGTGGCGATCAGCATCTGGCCGGGGACGTTTCGAGGCGTGGTGGAATTTCCCCTCCAACGCTACGGGCATGTACTCGTTGCGTCGGCGGACTATCTCAAACGCAAGGGGAAGCCGGAGAACCCCAGGGATCTGCTGACGCACGACTGTCTTGTGATGGCGCCGACCGGAGCGATTTGGACCTTCAAGAGGGGCGGGCGCCTCATCAACGTGGAAGTGTCGCCCAGGATCTCGCTGAACGACCATCAAACGTTGCTCCGGCTTGCCTGCGACGGACACGGCATCGCCATCGGCGCGGAACTCGCGGCAAAACCGCTGGTTCGTGCAAAGAAGCTCGTTGCCCTGATGCCGCATTACCCGGTGGCGGACCTTTGGGTTACGGCGCGGGTACCCGAAACGCGCGTGAATTTTGCGCGGGTCCAGGCGCTGCTGAAGGCCCTGCAAAGTGTTAACTGGACGGAAATCGAGGGAATGTCTTGAGGGGAAAGTTTTGAAATGCTCTCTCGCGCGCTATCGCGAGTGTACGGCCCTTGGTTCCGACGATTTGTTTTTACCGGCGGGATGCTGCCGAGGACGCTTGTTGACCCGACAGTCAACATAGAGCAGATATTGAGTGGAATACGGTACGTCGAAGGCTTTATCGGGTTCGGATTTTTGGCATGTTGCTGGCACATAACTTGCTAAACTCAGAAATTGACATGGACGCAGATGCACTTCCCGCAAATGGAGCGCTCCCGATGGCGGACAATGGGGTGCCGAACTCCGAAACCAGGCCCTTCATCGACCTGAAGAAGGTGAGCCTCATATATGGCGAGGAGGAAGAGCAGACTCTCGCGATTGATCGGCTAAGCATGTCGATAGAGCGAGGCAGCTTTGTTGCCGTTGTCGGTCCGTCGGGGTGCGGCAAAAGCACGCTGCTGAAGCTGGTAAGCGGGCTCATAACGCCATCGCAGGGCGATGTCGTGATTGAAGGTGCCAAGGTCACCGGACCAATTCAGAAGGTCGGCATGGCCTTTCAAAACCCTTTGTTGATGCCTTGGCGGACGACCCTGAGAAACGTCGTCCTCCCGATGGAGATTGTCGAACGCAGTATCCTGCGTTTTCGCAAGCATGAAGCCGCGCACCTGGAAAAAGCAAGGCAGTTACTGGCGTCTGTCGGGCTGAACGCGTTTGAAAACAAATATCCCTGGCAACTTTCGGGCGGCATGCAGCAGCGGGCGAGCCTCTGCCGCGCGATCATTCACAATCCTGAAATTCTGATGCTCGATGAGCCATTTGGCGCTCTCGATTCCTTCACGCGCGAGGAATTGTGGCAGGCCATGCAGGATTTGTGGCTGAAGGAGAAATTCACGGCCCTGCTGATCACTCACGATCTTCGTGAGGCCGTTTTTCTCGCCGATGTCATCTATGTAATGAGCGGCCGTCCGGGAAAGATTGTCAGCCGCCGCGAGGTGAATTTTCCGCGGCGACGTCATCTCGAACTGACCTCAAGTCCTCAGTTCACGGACGTGGTGGAAGAATTGCGGCAGTTCATCGCCGGCGCACGGTCGCAGCAAGCCGCCTGACGAAAGCAGCAAGCCGGACAACAAGCGGCAAAAAAAATCCGTGCCGCGCGAATTTGCGTGAAGCTGGTCGGGAAATTTCGCGCAGACGTGTCTGCCAAGGGTCTTACGGGGCGGCCTTGCGCCAATCCCGGAGGAACTGCATTGTTGTTGATGCCCATTCGTCGAAGCGCGGATCGTCCTCATAGGTTTTTTCCATCAGATAGAAACCCGCAATCGGACAGACCGCACCCAGTTCGACCAGCACCGGCTTCAGCAGCAACTCGGCTGCCAGCGCATGGGTCGGTCCGGCGCCCAGCATCACAGGTAACCCGACGATACCTTTCAGTCCGCCGGCGGGAATCTGATCCAGGAAAAGCTTGAGAAGACCGGTATAGGTCGCCTTGTAGGTGGGGCTGGCGACCACAACGACGTCGGACCGCTGCAGCTGGGTGATCGCGTCGGCGACAGCCTTGTTGCCCCACTCCAAAAGTCCGGATCCGAAATCCGCCAGGTCCAAAACGACGTCCGGCTCGCCCCCGGATAGTTTGTGCGCGGCCATAAGCCCGGCATTCAAAGTCCGTGACTTGGCCTTCGGATTTCCGACAACGACCGCTATGCGCATGATAGTCCACTCTCTTTTCGCCGCGCCTAGGCGTTGAGGTTTTCGCGCAACGTCCGCCCGGCATACTTCTTTTTCGACAGGCCGCGTCGCTGGAGCTCGGGAACGACGTGTTCGACGAAATCCTGGATATTGCCCATGGCAGAAAACCCGCGCCCCAGAATGAAGCCGCCATTGGCTCCGGTTTCGTTATGAAGCTCTTCGAGGCGGTTCACAATCTGCTTGGGCGTGCCGACCGCAACGAGGATGCGGTCCACCATAAAGCGCCGGCCGAACTCCTCAAGCGTTTGCTTGGGATCGACGGTCTTCACCAGCTCTTCGAAGGTACCAAGATTACCCTTCTGGGCCTTGATGTCGTCGACGAAGTCCGAGAGACGCGTGCCGGGCTTCGCGGTCGAAAAATCGACATTGAACTGGGCCGACATTTCGACAAGACCAGCCTGTGGCGGAATGGCCTCGAGATAACGGCGCTCCTGCTCGCGCGCCTCTTCGGGCGATTCCGCGAGCTGGATGCGGATGGACCACAGCATTCCGACATCGCGGGTAGTACGGCCGCGCTCGGCCAGCTTTTTGTCAAGCTTTGCGCGGTGCTCTTTCATCGTCTGCAATGTCCGGCGGGTGCTGAACTGCAGATCCGCATAGGACGCCGCCAGGTTCATGCCCGGTTCCGACAAGCCGGCCTGGATGATCATCGGACGCCCTTGCGGCGACGGCATCGCCGGCAACGGTCCGCGAACGTTGAAGTGCTTCCCGTGATGGTCGATGCGATGCACTTTCGCCGGATCGAGAAAAAGCCCTTTTTCGCGGTCCAGGATGGGGGCGTCAGGCTCGACGCTGTTCCATAGCGCGCAGGCGACCTTCAGAAATTCTTCCGCGCGGTCGTAACGGTCGTCATGCTCCATCATGACATCGTAACCATAGTTTGCGGCTTCATTCTTGTAGGCCGACGTCACGGCATTCCATGCGATGCGTCCGTGCGTAACGTGGTCCAAAGCGTTGAAAACCCGCGCGACGTGGAACGGGTGATGGTAGGTCGTCGACATCGTCAGTCCGAATCCGACGCCCGGCGCTGCCTTCGCCATGATCGGAATCATCGGCGTCATGTCGTGGCGCGGCCATTTCGCGCCATACTTGACGACCGCCTCGTGGTTCCCGCCGTATTCTTCCGGTGTGCCGCCTGTATCGCCAAAGAAGAGCAGGTCCATGACGCCGCGCGATGCAATGCGCGCGATGTCCTCGTAAAACTCCGACGTTCCATAGTACGGGTATCCGATCCACGATCCCGGCAGCCGCCACAGATAATCTGTATGGAGAAACGACAGGTCGGCAGCGAGATGTATGGCGGTGGATTCAGACATTTCAGTTCCTTTCGAAGTAACCACGAAGCGGCCCGGAGGCCTGCGGCTCCGCAGCGAGCTTTCCGGTCCGCGCTCGCAAAATCAGGGCTGCAATAGGGGAAAGCTCATGCGATCAACCGGGCGGATCATGCGCGGACCCCGCGGTGGGCCCAGCCTGTCGTCCGCCATTCGATGAAATCGAAAATCTCATACAGGACGACACCAAGCACACCCACGACGGTGACACCCGCAAACGCCAGAGCCACGTTGAATTGAGACGATGCCGAGATCATGAGATAGCCAATGCCGTTGTTCGAGGCGATGGTTTCGGCGGTGACGGATCCGACAAAGGCGCTTGTGATCGCTATCTTGAGCGACCCGAAGAAATACGGAAGCGTGCGGGGAAACCCGATCTTCAGCAGTATCTGATCTTCTCGCGCCTGCAGTGAGCGAAGGACGTCGCGCATCTCGGGCTCGACAGAAGCGACGCCGGTCGCGACGTTGACGACGATCGGAAAGAACGCCAGCGAAAACGCCGTCAACACGGCGGGGATGGTGCCAATCCCGAACCACACCACAAAGATGGGAATGAGCGCGACTTTTGGGATCGTATTGAAGGCGACCAGCAGTCGGTAGAGCGCCGCATACATGAGTTGCGACGAGCCGATGAGCATTCCGAGAAACAGGCCAAAAACGACGGCGAGCGCAAAGCCTGTCAGTGTGGAGATAAGCGTCTGAAGCGCTTGCTCGGCGATGAGCGGGAAATAGGCGTAAAGGGTTTGGGCAATGAGGCTGGGGCGGGGCAGTATGGCCGCGCGCACCTGGAAGACGACGCAGCCGATTTCCCAAATTGCAAAAAAGCCCACCAGGACCATCCACGGAATTACCCGCTTCAATCTCCGATAATCGGCAGGAGTCATTTATCCGATCGCCTTCTTGCTTGCCGTCATGGCCTCGATGAACGCGGCCGGCCGTTTTAGCGATTGGCTAAGACGACCGGCCCCGAACCAGCTTAAAACATCCGATCCGCCTTCGGCGGCAGAAAATCCTGGTTATAGATATCCTTCAGATCGGCCGGCGGAGGAACGTTTGCGATGCTTGAAATGTAGTTCACGGCCTTCTTCAGCCGATCGGGCGTGGTGGCTCCCAGCCCGGATGCCTTGAGTTCGGGATTGGACATCGCCATTTCATTGCCCATGTTGAAACGGGCCAGTTCGTTATCGACGTCCACGAGCGGGTCGAGCACCGCGAGCGTCGCAACCGCCTCTTTCGGGTGAGCGAGCGAGTATTTCATCCCGTCCACGACAGACGCGACAAAGGCGCGAATGGCCTCGGGCTTTTCCTTGATCAGGCGCTCCGAAACGATAACGCCCGTTCCCAGCAATTCAGGCATCAGCTTGGAGAACCGAAAGCTGATGTAGTCGTCGGGATTGTTGCCATACTTCTTCAACGCCAGCATTGTCGTCGGCTCGAGCGTGGCTACCGCGTCGATGTCGCCGCGTGACAGCAGCGTATCCTTCATTTGCGGCTGGACCGTGATCCACGTAACCTTGGAATCATCGACACCGGCCAGCTTGGCGTAAATCGGAAACAGCAGCCGGCTGTTATCCCCGGCCGCGCCGCCGATCTTCTTTCCTTCCAAATCCTTCGGCGAGGAAATCTTTGACGCTTTTCTCGCAACGATGGCGGACTGGCTTCCATCATGAAGAAGGAAGACCATTGTCACTTTCGCATCGGGATTCTTGGCGTTGTATTGCAGCAACAGGTTCGGGTCGGCGAAACCGATGTCGTAAGTTCCGTTGCCGACTTTGCTGATCGTGTCGGCAGACCCATAGCCACGATCGATTTTCACGTCGAGACCGTGCTTGGCAAATATTCCGTTCTTGAGAGCGACCGAGAACGGCGTATGGGTGCCGATGACGGTCCAATCCAGCACGAATTTGAGCTTGGTCGGCTCGGCTCGGGCGAGACCGGCGAGCGAACCCGCCAGCGCGAGCCCCAGCGCTGCCGCACGAAGTAACTTCCTCATCGCATGCTCCTCTATTGTCGATGACAGCCGAGCAGTTCCGCCTCGCCGCGTGCCGTAAGCAATTAACGCAGCTTTCATCGCGTAAACGCGGCCGTCGCGCCGGTTTCAGCATTGCTTATGTTGACGAACTGTTCAACACGAGACCAAAAGCGGACGTGAGGTAATTGCGGGCAGTTGTTGCCTAAATCTGATGCAGCAATGCTGCTGCGGTGGCGGCCATGCGTTTGCTTTTTCACTCGACGCTCTCTTTGTGTAACCAAAGCGGGGGGTTTTGCGGTGAACCCGGGTGCAATTTCGGGACCGGCGGGCGGGACAGCGCCGTTTTGCTATCTGACGCCACTCGCTTGCCCTCTATGTTGACTATACAGTTAACAAGTAATACGATCTTTGGCGATTGTCTTGGCCGCACGAGCCGGCGAAATTTTCCGTAACGGAACGCTTGAAGCCGGCCCGCCAATTCCCCGAGACGTCGCAGAAAGACATACAGCAGGAGTAAGACATGGCCGTAGCGCGACACCCTCGCTCGAAGGACCTCGAAAACGCTTCGCTTGACGAGATCATGAAGCGGCATGTTGCTCGCTTCGTCGATCGCAAGGCGGACTGGGCCGCGTTCGAGGATGCAAAGCTTGAAGGGTTTCGGCGCGCCCAGCATCGTTTCATCGGGGCAGGAGGGTCGGGCAAGCACGGTGACGCCTCAGTCATTCCGCCGGGCAATTTCACCCTGTCGATCATGTTCGTGCCGCCGGGACAGGGGAACGCAGCTCATACCCATGAAGTGGAAGAGGTTTTCTTTGTTCTGAAAGGCTTTCTCGATGTTTTCCTCGAGGATGAAAAGGGCGGAAGAGTTACGACGCGGCTAGGCCCCTGGGAATGCATTTCGTGTCCAGCCGGAGTCATTCATGGTTATGAGAACAACAGCCTGGAGCCGACATACATGCAGGTCATGCTCGGCCGCGGAAGGCCGGAGACGATGGGCTATTCTGACGAGCAGTTGTACAAACGCCGAGATGCGCATCTCAAGGCGTAAGCGCCGCGTCCGCGGAAACGGTCGTTCGAGTCCCCAGGCCAGCCGGCCTTTCCGACGAGAAAAAAGCGGGCGCGTCTTACGTTACGGCGATGCCCGCCTTGGCCTTGAGGGTCTGAATGATACTGAAGGGGGCCAGCACCGATGTCTTGGGGTTGGCGGAGAGCGTTGCGGACGCGATGTTGACGGACATTTCGCCGAAATCGCCCTTCGCTATGTAGGAATGGTGGTTATCCGTTGCATCCGGATCAACCACCAATCGGACTTTCGTCCGCTCGAAACCAAGACCTGCGAGCGACAGAGCTGCAACAACATTGGCATTTTGCGGAAATGTGGTCGCGGCTGTTCGCGCGTCGCCTTCAAGAAACGTGGTGGCGCGTTTGACCTGACGAAGATCGACGAGATCTTCTGCTGCGGTGCCTTTCCAGGCCGCTGGTCCTTTGCGTCCGACGTATTCCACAGTGTGAAGACCGGCTTCCTTTGCCGTCTGCAACAGATCAAGTCCGCCTAATGCCCCCGCCGGGATTAACAGACGCGCGCCCGACCCGGCGGCGCGTTTCAGCTTTTCCTCGAGAGAACGGTCGGCCAGCGCTCCGACCGATGCGATGAGCAGGTCTTTGCCGGCGCGCATCGCCGGAGGGCCGTATTGTTGAAGGGCCTGATGTCCGGCGCATTCAACCACCATATCGGGATTCGCGTTCAGCAACTCGTCGATGGAAGCCGCGGTCGGAATGGACCCGGTTGGAGGTGAAGCGGACAGGACGGAAACCACCTGAATTGCGGGTTCGCTTTTCAAGTGGTTGACCAGGAACTGGCCGATGGCGCCGAACCCGATGACTGCAATCTTCAATGTCGCGCTCCGTGTACTACGCTTGCCGCCGCTGGTTTGGTTCCAGCCCAAAGTTGACAAAATAGTCAGCGCCCCGGATGAGCAAGCCCGCTCCGAAAGCGCTCACGTCCGGCATCCCTGAGCGGCAAGGTCCGGCGCTAGACTGCGCCATGCAAACCTGTATTTGCCGTCCTCTTGTCTATGGGGCGCCGGTCTGTCGGATGAAATCGAGGCAAGCGCGTCCCAGGATATCTTCTGCCGTGTTGAAATGCCCGACCATCGATGTGTGATTATGTCCCTTCAACCAAAGGAAGGGAGGAGCATAGCCTTTGGCAACGGCAAGCTTGTGCGCCAGCTCCAGACAATAAACGTCGATCAGCGGATTTTCGAACTCCGCGGCAGCAATGAATGTCGGGACGCTCGTCGCGTCCACGTGTGTTACGGCGGAGACATCGTCGTAACGGCGAGCATCGTCTCCATAATAGGCTTCGACCCGCTTGGCATTCGGGTTCTCCGGCCGGTTGTCCGCGCGCACACGACCGCTGATGACGAATAGTCCCGTAAGGCCCGGACCGCTGGACGGGTGTTGCCGCTTGTCATAGGCGTAGCTTGCGACGTGCGCGCCGCCGGCTGAATGACCCATCAAGAAAATGCGCTTCGGATCGATTGCATAGTCCGCAGCGTTATCATGAACCCACCTGACAACGGACGCGATATCTTTCGTCGCTTCTGGATATTTTGCGTCTGCCGCCAGGCGGTAACCCGCATTGATGCCGACGACACCGTTGCGCGCAAAATAATAGAGCACGTTGGCATAGATATCGCTGGTGAGGTTTCGGTGACCGTCGGTGAAGCCGCCGCCATGGACGAAAATCAAAGCAGGGTAACGCGCCTGACCCTGGTCGGGAACATACACATCGAGAGCTTGCCGATCATGGTCGCCGTATGAAATGTCCCGCACCACACGCACGCCGTCCTTCGGAGCGGTAGCGAGGACCTTCGAGAACTCTTCGATCATGAGGCGGATGTGCCCGCGTGTATCGCTTTTCCACTTCGGGCCGATCTCGGCCATCAGGCGGCGCAGATGTGAGGGAATTTCCGGTTCGGGCATGGTCTATGTCTGTTTGTCAGTTCAGAGTTTGAGCAAGCGCTTGGCGTTTTCGCTCGTCAGTTTGATCTTGTCGTCCGGAGAGATTTGCAAATCCCGGACCCACGTCGCCGCATCCGTATTGCGGACATACGGGTAGTCGACGGAAAACATGATCCGCTCGATGCCCAATTCAAGCATCGTGCACAGCAAGGCTGGCGTGGAAAAGTTCCCGCTTGTGGTCACATGGAAGTGGTTGCAAAACGTGTCGCGGAAGCTCATTCCGCCTTGCCCGGGGCGGGTCAACGCTTGATTGATGCGCCACAACAAAAACGGAAGCGCTTCGCCGAGATGGCCCAGAATGATTTTCAAGTTGGGATGCGTCTCGAAAATACGGCTTAGCACGAGCCGGATCGCCGAAGTGGCTGTCTCGACGGTGAATCCCCAGGCCGGGCGGATGACGGTGGGAAACTCTTTCGCATAGTCGTCGTAATAGTGCCTGGTCACTTCCGCATGCGGAGCCGAGGGGTGAAGGTAAATGGGGACATCCAGCTTTTCCGCCATCTCGAAAATCGGCCAGAACCGCCGCTCGTCGATAAAATGCCCGTTCGTAAGGCCGTGAATCAT
>Ga0164243_10010215_pt1 | contig 13526 bp, 11 predicted proteins | sample OricompcompostOP_FD_108781 | JGI IMG/M metagenome (GOLD analysis project Ga0164243, IMG submission 108781) | Organic Plus compost microbial communities from Emeryville, California, USA - Original compost - Organic plus compost (OP) | ecosystem: Engineered > Solid waste > Mixed feedstock >... | reverse complement strand
GATGGCTTTATCAGCCGCATCGCCATCGATGAGCAGAACAGCGTGCTTGGCTGGATCGCCGGAAGCAGCGCCTATCACGGCAGAGTCTGGGAGCTGCACCCGCTGGTCGTTGATCCTGCCTGCCAGGGGCGCGGTGTCGGGGCGGCACTGGTCCGTGACTTTGAGGAGCAGGTGCGCCAGCGCGGCGGCCTGACCATCACCCTGGGCAGCGATGACGAGACCGGAAGAACTTCGCTAGCCGGAATCAACCTCTTTCCGAATATCTGGGAGCATGTGGCGCGCATCAAAAACCTGAAGCGCCATCCCTATGAGTTCTACCAGAAGCTCGGCTATCGCATTATCGGCGTTATTCCCGATGCCAACGGCCCCGGCAAACCAGATATTTTGCTCGGGAAATCGCTCTACTGGCCGGAGCAGGAATACAATAAAGAAGGGTAACGAGCAGAGCACCCGTTACCCTCGCTTCCCTTCAACATGCTAGACATATTTCATGTCAAGGAAGCGGCTTCGCAGCCTGTGGACCTCTTCTTTCACATCCTTCCCGCGAATGGCATCATGCATTAACTGCGCCAGTTCGCCCATCGCCTTCTCATCCATGCCGAAGCGGGTCATCTCTGACGTGCCGATACGCAAGCCAGAGGGGTTCCGAGGATCGCTATCGCCGGGCAACATGTTGTAGTTCAGAATAATATCGTTCTCCTCAAGGCGTTTGGCAACCTCGACGCCGCCACCCCACTCGGCGACATTGACCGCGATGATATGGCTCTGTGTGTACCCGAACTCACGTGCTTCGACTGGCGTTCCCAGTTCGTCCAGCGCACGTCCGAGAGCCTGCGCATTGCGAATAATCTGCTGTGCATACTCGCGACCATACTGCTTCATCTCGCGAGTGGCGACAACCAACCCGGCCAACGAGTGCAGATGGTGGTTACTGGAAGAGCCGGGGAACACCCCGCGATCAGCCACCGCCCAGTACTTCTTCTCGGCCTCGGGACTCTCAAGATTGCTCAGAATCACGCCACGCTGCGGGCCGGGGAAGGTCTTATGTGTGCTGCCCGTCATCCAGGTCGCGCCCTCACGCAGCGGATCTTGAAACTGGCCGCCCGCGATCAGGCCAAGCACATGGGCCGCATCATATAACACAGGGATCTTCTTTGTTTGACAGAACGCCGCCACCTCAGAGAGCGGCTCGGGGAAGAGGAACAGGCTTTTCCCCATAATCACCAGTTGCGGAGAGACCGTATCGATCAATTCGATCGCTTTCTGCGCGTCCACGTGATAGCGATCCTCGGTCAGGGGCAAATAATGAAGGTGGACGGACTTCTCCGAACCAAGCTTGAGAAGCTGCCCGCGGTTCTGAATACGACGTCCGATCACCCCGACCGGTCCGTGACTGATATGGCCGCCTGCATCCGTTGAGTTCGCGACAACAGCATCACCACCACGCAAATAGCCAAGCGCGATCGCCGTATTGGCCGCGTTTCCACTAATCGGGCGCACATCTGCCTGTTTCGCGCCGAAAAGCTCGCATATTTCACGGGTCACCATTGACTCGATCTCATCAATATACTTTGTGCCCTGGTAGTAACGAAGCACTTTCCCGGGCTCATTGGGGTGGCCTTCCGCATAGCGTCCCATAAAATCGGAGTTCTGCACACGACGTACAGCGGGGCTCTGTGCGTTCTCACTGGCAATCAGGTTGATGGTCTGCTTCTGCCGCCACTCTTCCTGACGTGCCAGAATGGCTTCAAGGTCATGTATATCTACGGTCATGTATTCAACTCTCCCGTACGCTAAAAAAAGAACTGGTAGAAGGTCCGATTCAAGTATAGCAGGGAAAGGACAGTGAAACAATAGACAGTACGATGCCCCCTGACAAGCACTGAGGCATAGGATACCCTGTTGAATAAACTGCACATAGCTGATATACTAATCCTACTACACAGGATATGTATAGCAGAAAACGTTCCTGTACCAGCTAACAAACCGGCCGAAGAACAATGTCACGCGTTGCAAAAGGTGGTCTATGGTCAGACCCCGATGCGGCCTGACAGACCGCCTCTTGCTAGAAAGACAGGAGGATTTCGGGCTTATGAAGGTATATAGTGCGGAACAAATTCGCAACGTAGCGTTAATTTCCCACGTTGGAGCCGGAAAAACGTCGGTTATCGATGCAGCGCTGTATGATAGCGGTGCGGTGACTCGTCAGGGCAAAGTCGATGACGGCACCTCGATTCCCGACCACGACCCCGAGGAACTCAAGCGCCGGATGTCCTTAAACACGAAGGTGATCCCCGTCGAATGGCATGACCACAAACTCAACTTCATTGACACCCCCGGTTATATGGACTTTGTCGGCGAAGTCAAAGCAGGCTTGCGCGTCGCAGATGCAGCCCTGGTTGTTGTGACTGCGGAAAAAGGGGTAGAAGTTGGTACCGAACTGGCATGGCAATATGCGAACGAACGCAAGCTCCCCCGCATGGTCCTTGTGAATAAGCTCGATCGTGAGAATACATCGTTTGAACGCGCCCTTGAATCGCTTCGAGCCCAATTCGGACATTCAGTGGTTCCGCTGCAAATCCCGCTCGGCGAACAATCCAGCTTCCACGGTGTGGTGGATCTGATTTGCAGGAAAGCCTACACCTTTGAAGGCGGCAACGCCGTGCAAGAGGTATCCATCCCCGCCGATTTGCAGGATACCATCAATACCTATCGTGAGCAGCTCATTGAATCGGCTGTCGAGAACGATGACACCTTGATGGAAAAGTTCCTCGAAGGCGAAGAACTCTCCGATGATGAATTGCTCTCGCTCGTTCGACAGGGAACCCACGCGGGCCAACTGATCCCCGTACTTTGCGGCTCAGCGACAAAAAATATCGGCATTCAGACGCTGCTTGATGCCCTTATCGATTATCTTCCAAGCGCGGCAGAGGCCGTTCCAGAGGATGCAAAACGCTTCGGGGACGAGATGTCGGCGCTTGTCTTCAAGACATCAGTGCAGCAGGTTGGCACAATTACAACCTTCCGTGTGTATACCGGCAGCCTCAAGCCCGATACGCTCTTCTACAATATTCAGACCCAAACGCCCGAGCGTATTGGACAGATGACCGTTCCGCGTGGCAGATTACAGGCAGAGCCCACAAACGAGATCCCGGCTGGCGATTTTGGTGCAGTAACCAAACTAACCAACACCCATACAGGCGATACCCTGACCAGCAATAAAGCGGTTACAACCCCGCTGGGCCCGATCGACTTCCCGCAGCCCTGCTTCACACTTCGCGTGACACCAAAGAGTCAAAGCGATCTGGATAAGATGGGACAGGCTCTTTCTCGTATCGTTGAGGAGGATCGCACACTCCGCGTGGCCCGCGACCCGGAGACGGCAGAGACTCTGATCTCCGGTATGGGCGAGACGCACCTTCAGATCGCGGTCGAGAACATCAAGCGCAAGTTCGGCGTTGACCTGCAAACCGCAGAGCCACATATCCATTACCGTGAGACGATCCGCAAGAAGGCAAAAGCCAACGGTCGCCATAAGCGCCAGACAGGCGGTCACGGCCAGTTCGGTGATGTCTGGCTGGAGATTGAGCCACTTCCACGCGATAGCGAACAGACCTTCATCTTTGAAGATCGCATCGTGGGCGGTGTTGTGCCGAACCAGTTTATCCCGGGCGTTGAGAAAGGCGTGCGCGAATCGCTCAAGCGCGGCTTTGTGGCAGGCTATCCGATGGTCTATGTCAAGGTCGCGCTCTATGACGGCAAGTATCACCCGGTTGACTCCTCGATTCAGGCCTTTGAGGTCGCAGCCTCACTCGCCATGCAAGAGGCGGTCCCCCACGCGAACCCCGTGATCCTTGAGCCGATCATGGATGTGTCCATTGTGGTTCCTGAAAACAATATGGGCGACGTCATGAGCGACATCAACACCAAGCGCGGGCGCGTGATGGGCATGGAGCCACTGGAAAACGGGATGCAGAAGATTACCGCTCAAGTGCCACAGGCCGAGATGCTGCGCTATGCGACCGACCTGCGCTCGATCACTCAGGGCCGAGGCTCCTTCACGATGGAGTTCGCCCATTATGAAGAGGTGCCAGGCAACGTTCAGCAAGCCCTGGTCGCAGAACATCAGAAGGCTGCCAGCTAGACATCTGAAACCTCCCAGAAAAGAATGCGTCCTCCCCGTTGGGGAGGGCGCATTTCTTGTTTTCGCTGAATTACATCTTGCGGCGCAGGCTGTTGACTCCGTAGAGCAGCAACGCCAGCACCAACAGAATACAGGCAATCAGGCAGACACCATTCCACTTCGCAAAGCTCCACCCAAACGCTCCAAGCGCTGAACCAATCGAGCCACCGACAAAATAGAACACCATATAGACCGTGTTCAATCGATTGCGCGCAGCCGGGTTCAAACTGTAGATTCGCGCCTGATTCGAGACCTGATTCGCCTGTGAGCCCAGATCCAGCAGGATCACGCCAATAATCAGCCCCCAGAGGAACTGGCCGGTCAGCCAGAAGATCACAAACGAGACCAGCACAATACCAAGCGCAAAGCCAACCGTCAGGCGCGGATTATGTCTATCCGCAATCCGGCCCACAAGCGAGGCAGCAAGCGCTCCAACAACGCCAACCAGCCCGAAAGTTCCTGCAACATCGCTGCCATAGTGGTATGGCGGCGTCTCCAGGAAGAACGAGAGTGTTGCCCAGAACGCACTAAACGCACCAAACACCAGCGCACCGATACAGCTTGCCTCGCGCAACACCGGCTCGGTGCGAAACAGGCCCCAGAGCGATTTAAGCAGTTGCGGGTAGCTCATATTCGCCTGCGGGTACTCTTCGGGTAGCAGGAAATGCAGCGCTACCGCCAGCAAGATCATCATGGCTGCCGCGATCCAATAGACGACTCGCCAGCCGAGCTGTGCACTTATAAAACCGCTGAACGTTCGCGCAAGCAGAATACCAATCAGCAGCCCGGTCATCACCACACCAATCACGCGCCCGCGCTCCTGAGGATGCGCCATTCCCGCCGCCATCGGGATAATCAATTGTGGCACAATCGTGGTTGCACCAACGGCAAAGCTTGCAAGAGACAAGATCAGAAGCGATGGAGAGATCGCAACGGCGACCAACGCCAGCGCAACCAGCACCAGCATCAGACAGATCAGCAAACGCCGTCGATAACGATCCCCAAGCGGGATAATAAAGAGCAAGCCAGCGGCGTAACCAAACTGTGTCAAGGTCGCCACAAAGCCGATTTGCCCTGCTGTTACCGAGAATGTTCGCCCCATATCAGGCAAAACCGGTTGAATATAGTACAGGTTCGCGACCGAAACGGCACAGGCAAAAGCCAGCAACCACGCGAGCTTGCGCGGCATCCGTGTTTCTTTTGCCTGTGCGGTCTCAGCCGCCGCTGTCGGGGCTATCACATCAGACATGGAACTATCGACCTCCTTCGATCTATCCCGAATACAACGCCGAAAAGAAAAGAGGAAAAAAGACAAAAAAGAATCAGAACGGCGAGCGCCGCCTGATTTTCAGTAGACCCCACTACATTTTTGCACCATCTGGCTCCACACTGAGGCAAAGATGATGCAAGCAAACGATGTGATACACGTTATATCACCCGACCTCGACAGACGTCAACCGGAAAAAACGTCAGCTAATTCAACATGCAACGTTCCTCTGATATTTCTTTCGAGAGTATTTGCCGCATAAAGGGAACCTCACGCCGCAAGATTTCAATCTCCTCTTGCAGTCGCTGGCGGGTGGATGTCAGCTCCAGCAGGTGTTGCTTGACCTCATTCTGAATCTCAAGGAAGTACGCAATAAAGTATGAAAGATCCTCGGGCAATTCAGGGAGCGCAACGGTGTTCCCTTCTTCGTTCATGCACTCAAGGACCATATTCAGATAGCGAAGAAAGAGCGAGTTCGCTTGCGTCATAGGTGGATACAGCATCTCATCCGGCTCTGCGTCGTCATATAACAGCTAAACAACACCTGATAGGTAGGGGGTTGTCCGATGCAACTCGACGATCCGAAAACGCTGTGTGCCAACCGCCATCAGCGTATAGCGATCATCGGGCAGTCGTTCCAGATTATGAATCACAGCCATCGTGCCTACCGAAAACGGTTCCTCCTCCAGATAGACACTTTCCGGCTTCGCCAGTACCACCCCGAACGGCATATGATCCCGCTGACAATCCGTAATCAGCGAGCGATAACGCGCTTCAAAGATATGCAGCGGCAAAGCCGTTCCGGGGAAAAGGACGACATCGAGCGGGAACAGCGGTATCTCAATATCCGACATCGACATCAGGTCAGCGCTCCTCTCAAGCAAGCCTTATCTCATTCGCCACATGCATCAATCACCGCATCACGAACAGACCCGCGAGTTTGTCGTATTGCTCTATTGACGCGAAACGATTCAAAATCCACAGACATTATACCATGTTGTAGAGAGTCGTCTTGCTTGAGCCCCTGCGCCCTCCGCCTGAGCCATGTGCTTAGCGCTGTAACCCCCATCGTTCTCGCAATCGCCGTTCCAGCGTCGCAAACAGCAGCGAATCGATAATCACACCAATAGCGATAATCACCAGCATCACTGCCAACACCTTCGCGGCATCATTCAGGTCGCGACCCGCCTGAAGCTGGTTTCCCAGACTCAGCGAGGCGAAAAGCAGTTCACCGGCCATCAACGAGCGCCACGCGAAGCCCCATCCCTGCTTAAAACCATTCAAAATCGCGGGCATAGCAGCAGGCAGAATCACCTGAGTCGCCAGTGCGATTCCCCGAGCTCCAAGCGTTCGAGCGGCGTTCAGGTAGATGGGCGGCGTGTTCTTGATGCCGTTCACCACACCAAGCGTGATCGAGAAGAGCGCACCCATCACGACCACAAAGATGATAGCCTGCTCGCTCAAACCAAACCAGAGCACAGCCAGCGGCAACCAACACACGCTTGGCAGCGCCTGTAACCCCATAACCAGCGTCCCAAGAGTCTCTTCAGCGACACGTACCCGCCCGATCAAGATGCCAAGCAGCACCCCGATCACCATTGAGATCGCGTAGCCAATAAGCATGCGTTGCAGGCTTACCAGGCTTGCCAGCACAAACAGCCCCGACTGAAGACCGAGAATCAGTGCATTTAACACTTCCAACGGCCCGGGTAGGGCATATTCCGGCCAGATGTGCAGCGACACAATGCCCTGCCAGAACAACACTACAGCAATATAGAAGACAATCCGTCGCACCCATGTGCCGACCGACAGACGCCGCTCCGCCGGTGCCGCTACCTTAATCGCTTTCGCCATGCTTCACCTCACCCATTGCCTCTTTCAGGACCGCCAGAATCTCGCTGGCCTGTTCCATCAATTGATAGTTCTCAAGGGAGCGCGGACGCGGCAATGTAATGCGGAACTCGCGCACAATACGCCCCGGACGCGGCGCGAAGACCAGCACCCGATCACCCAGAGCAACAGCTTCCCGCACGTTATGGGTCACGAAGAGGATCGTCTTGCGCGTCGATGACCAGATCTCTTCCAGTTCGGCCTGCAAGCGGTCGCGCGTCAGTGCATCCAGCGCGCCAAAGGGCTCATCCATGAGCAGGATCGCCGGGTTGAGCGCCAGAGCCCGCGCAATCGCGACACGCTGCCTCATGCCGCCCGAGAGCTGATGCACATAGCTCTTCTCAAATCCATGCAAATGCACCAACTCAAGGAAATGTCGGGCCTGCTCGGTGCGCTCTTTCGGCGGAACCCCTGCCTGACGCAAGCCAAACTCAACGTTACGCAATACGTCGAGCCAGGGGAACAGGGCCGCATCCTGAAACAACAGGACCCGGTCCGTACCCGGGCCCTGAATCAACTTGCCATTTGCCCGGACCTGCCCGCTACTCGGGAGCTCTAACCCCGCGATAATACTGAGAAGTGTCGATTTACCGCATCCGCTCGGGCCAAGCAGACAGACAAATTCGCCGGGCTTCACATCCAGATCAACCGGCAAAAGCGCCTGAACAGCTCCCGCTCTTCCATGATAGAGCTTTGATACCCCTTCCACCTGCAATGAGATGCCGCCCGCAGGCTCATGCTTCGATTCGATATCATGTTTCTCTTTGACCAGTTGTCGCTGAAACATCGCCCATTTCTCTCCTGTGCGCTTTTACGCTGCTATCTCTTCCAACCCCTTTGAACGCAGTACGGTGTTTAACTCCTGAAGCTGAAAGATCCCCTCAAGCTTTGGCTTCTCCTGCCCGAGAAAGCCCAGCGTATACGCCCGCTCCGCAGACTGCACGATCGTCTGCGCCAGTGGATCATAGGTTACATCAAGGCGTGCATAGGCAGGATCAAGGATCTGCGCCGGGAATGGCTTTCCGGTAACACGCTTGATCTCCTCATTGACAAGCCGTTTCGCCAGGGAAGGATCTTTCTGTATCGCGAGCACGGTTTCAACATGCGCCTGTAAAAATTGCCGGACCAGGTCGGGATGCTTCGTCAGGAACTGCTTGCGTACAACAACAATGGTGGTCGCGAACTTGCCGCCCGGCCAGAGCTGACGTTCATCCACAAGAATACGCCCTTTCCCCTCAACGATCAGGCGACTGGCCCAGGGTTCAGGAACCCACGCGCCATCAAGTTCCCCTCGCTTGAACAACGACAGGATATTCGGGTTCTCGGTCGGGACAACCTGCACATTTCCACCTTTATCGGTGGTTTGCAGACCATTCTGTTGCAGGTAATAGCGTAGCGCCACGTCCTGCGTACCGCCAACCTGAGGAGAGGCAATCTTTTTATTCGCCAGATCTTTCGCCGTCTGAATATGCGCATCTGGACGAACAACCAGCAACGCCCCACCGCTGGAAGCTCCGGCAATAATTGCCAGCGCATCGCCATGACTCTTGATATACCCGTTAACCGCGGGATTCGGTCCCACATAGCCAATATCAATATCACCCGCAAATAAGGCCTCAATCAAAGATGGACCAGCATTAAACGCTGTCGTCTTCAGTTTCAGCTTCTCCCCGATAGCCTTTTGATACGAGCCCTGAGCGATTCCCACGATCGCAACCGCATGCGTGAGGTTCGGGAAATAGCCCAGGCGCACTTCAGAGGGATTGTCACCGCTGGCCGCGGTTTGCCCTCCACAGCCAGCGATAACAACCAACATCAAGGGAAGAAAGGAGCTGAGAAACATGAATCTTTTCTGTCTTTTGTACACAGCTCTACCTCTTCTCTCACCGGTCAGGCGACATATTCGCGCATTGCTTCAATCAGAATGCGAGCCACTTCAGGACGTGAGAATTCACGTGGAGGCATCTGCCCATCACGCAACAGCTGGCGAACCTTCGTTCCACTCAAGATCACATGCTGTTCCGCCGAATGCGGGCAAGTCTTCGCCGAGGCCATCCCCTCGCAGGCCCGGCAATAGAAGGTATGGTCAAAGAAGAGAGGCGTTATACCAAGCGCATTCGCGTCAAACTCGCTAAAAATACGCTGTGCATCATAGGTTCCGTAGTAGTTGCCGACGCCCGCATGATCGCGCCCCACGATAAAGTGCGAGCAGCCATAATTCTTGCGCAGCAGCGCGTGGAAGATCGCCTCACGAGGTCCAGCATAACGCATTGCAGCGGGCAGCACCCCCAGAATCACCCGATCAGCGGGGTAATAGTGTTCCAGCAGGACCTCATAGCAGCGCATTCTCACCGTTGCCGGGATATCGTCGCTCTTGGTCTCGCCGACCAGTGGATGCAGGAAGAGCCCATCAACCGTCTCTAAGGCGCATTTCTGGATATACTCATGTGCTCGATGCACCGGATTACGTGTCTGAAAGCCAACCACGCGCCGCCAGCCTCGTTCTGCGAAAAGCTGCCGACTCTGTTCAGGGGTAAAGCGATAGTGGGAAAACTGCTGTTGTTGCAGCGCCACGACCTTTACCGGTCCACCAAGCAGCACATCACCCTGCTGATAGAGCGCCCGAACGCCTGGGTGCGCTTCCTCATCGGTGCGATAGACCTTCAAGGCCTCGTGCTTTTTGTTGTACGGATACTTCTCGTGCAGGGTCAGGACCGCCTGAAGCGTTCCAGCCGCATCGACCAGCGCGACCTCACTCCCCTCATGCAAGGCCGTTGCCTCTTCTACAGACACCGACAGTGTGATTGGAATCGACCAGGGAAGCCCGTTGGGTAAATGGAGCTCATTGACGACGCTCAGATACTCGTCACGAGTCAGAAAGCCGGTCAGCGGACTATAGGCCCCATTGGCCAGCAATTCCAGATCGGCAAGCTGTCGTGCACCGACGACAAGCCGAGGTAACGATGCAGCCCGTTCCAGCAAGGCGGCTCGCTCATCCTCTGCAGCCAGATTGCGAACCAGGGTTCCCCCATGTGGAGCAATCAAGTGTTCTGCCATATTCCCCTTTCCCCTCTCTATGCAGATTGTGCAGCGACCCCGGCGGCCACCTCTTCTGGCACAAGATACCCGAGCTCAACCAGGCGAGCAAAGATACGCGCAACACTTTCTTCCAGCGTCTCTTTATCTGTCTCAACGATCAATTCGGGATTTTCGGGAGGCTCATAGGGATCATCGACTCCGGTGAAGTGGCGAATCTTGCCCTCATCCACCAGCTTATAGAGCCCCTTGACATCACGTTCCCGGCAGACATCGAGCGGGCACTTCACATATACCTCCACAAACTCGCCAATCTGCTCACGGGCCCACGCTCGGGCCTCGCGATAGGGAGAAATAGCAGCCGAAATCGCGATCACTCCATTGCGCGAGAGCAAGTCACACACAAAGGCAATGCGTTTGATATTGGTATCGCGATCCTCACGGCTGAAGCCCAGGCCCTTACTCAAATGGGTGCGCACCACATCGCCATCAAGGATCTCAACCTTGCGCTCCAACGTACGAAGGCGCCTGGCAACCGCTTCCGCCAGCGTGCTTTTTCCGGCACCCGAGAGCCCTGTAAACCAGAGAGTAAAACCTTTCTGAGACATCTGCTTCACAACTCCTTTGACCTTTGGTATCGGTACCTACACCGATAGCTTCTCCCCATATACTGTAATCAGCAGGATCGATCATCAGTATCTATTTACGTGCTTGCAAGAACAGCCGTTGTTCCGCCTCGGTCAGCACCCCATTGTTGACTTAGTTTATCAACTTACACAACTTTCTGACCTAATGAGAATATACAGTACGCCTGAGGATATTGTCAACCTTTTTTCTGCCTTCGTGGTAAACTCCTGCAAATGCACACCGCTGATGCAGCCAATATACCCGAAAGAACGGAGCCGAAAGAGAAGGGGCATGATTCGAGGAACGAATGAAGAGCAAGCTGCTGAGGGATATTACCGTCAGAGGAGCAAAAGACCAGAAGCAAGCGTGTTTAGACGAGGAAGAGAACGGCTAGAAAGGGCCGCGCCTGCCTGAAACGCCAGCCCTTCCCGGATTTGTGCCTTTTGAAACGGTTTTAAGCGGTCAGTTCACGCACGATGCGGTTCACGCGAGCGCCATCAGCTTTCCCCTTCAGTTCCTTCGCGGCAAGGGGCATCACCTTACGGAACTCTTTTCCATGCTCGGCGATCAGGCGGTTCACTACCTCACGAACCTCGTCATCACTCAACTGAGCGGCGCTGATATAGTGTTCCAGAATCTCCATCTCGCGCTGCTCCTTCTCCACCAGATCAGTGCGTCCACCTTGCTGATAGAGAGGAATTGCCTGCTTGCGTTTCTTGACTTCCTGTTCCAGCACGCGATAGCAGTCGGCCTCGGTCATCGGTTGACCATACTCGGGATTTTTGCGGTCAGTACGTGCAACTTCAAGGTTATGAATGGCGCTGATTGCCATCCGGATCGTATCGAGCCTGACCTGATCGCGAGCCCGCTGAGCATCTTGCATGTCCTTTCGCAATTGCTGTTCTATCGGAAATTCTTGCCGAGCCATAACAAAAACATCTCCTAACCTTTAAAACTAGTGCTTTGTGCGCCTCACCAGTATACTATGTCCGTCAAAAAAAATCAGCAGGAAACAGGCGGTTTTTTCGGGAGGCAGCATACGCAAGCAGAAGCTACCGAACCGAATATAGTATCACGCGAACACGTTCGACTTTTCCAGAAAAAGACCCAACAGCGAAGCACAGCATTACTGGAATGCTTCTCATATATGTGTCACTTTTCCTATAAGAGACACGTATCTATAGTTAAGAATAGAGAAATCCAATGAAAAGCAAGCAACAAATCAAGGAGGTGTGTCGTCGCTCAATAAAACCCGGTCCTGTCCAGGGAAGACCCTCTATTGATCCAGGTACGCACTGTATTCCACTTGTTTCACCGTAGAAAGGGAGAGCGTATATGATCTGGACGGCAAACCGAATTCTTTCCCTGATCCTGGGCATTGTGTTCACGATCATTGGTATAGTCGGTTTCTTCTTTTCATCAACGATGCGTGTGGCAAATATGGGTGGGTTCGATGTCGATGTTGTACACAACATTGTTCACCTCGTTACAGGAATAATCGCCCTCATTGCCACATTCATGCCCTGGTCAAGACTCTTTAACCAGATCTTTGGCGTTGTTTACACGCTACTGGGCCTGGCAGGGCTTGTGTACCCGGCATTCTACTTTGACCATAGACTGCTCGGGATCATGCATGTCAACGCTGTAGATCATGTACTCCACCTCGTTGCAGGTATCATCGCTCTGGCAGTGGGCTTCTTCGTTACCGGCACCGAGATCAGGCGTACACCAACCCCTACATCTTAATCTGTAAAGACAACAACTCTACACTCAGAGAGCAAACAGGCAGGAGAGGAATCGCGCACCGCTCCTGCCTTCCTTTTTGCTTTAGAGTGCCTGCCCTTTGTAGGAGAGCGAGACCACATCGGTGCGGCACTGACCGAGGTACCAGCGAGCATTCTGTGACAGATCCAACGTTGCCCGAAGCGTCTCTGGCTGCTCCTTTGTTCGCGCCTCCTGAAGCACTGCCCCACTGGGAGCAACAATCATTGTCGGGCAATGCTGGTGCGGATGTGCCACATTGGAGCTCACCACAAAACGCTGATTCTCAGCGGCCCGACTGATGAGATGCGCGCGCCAGACCCCATCAACCTCCTGCGGGTTTGCGGCATTGGTCAGATAGAGAAAAAGGTCAGCACCGCGATGCGCGAGATATTGCCACTGCTCGGGGAAACGCAGTTCGCGACAGAGCTGAAACGCCACACGGACCTCTCCCCCTGCGAAGCACATTGTGAACAGCGGGAGTTCGTCCCCTGCCTGAAAGATCGGACGCTCTGCATATGCCAGGTTGACCTTGCGATAGATAGCCCGTTCTCCCCGAGGCGAGAAATACAGCGCAGCATTGTACCAGCGGTCCCCTTCAGGCAGACAGGAACCGGCCACCAGGTGCACGCCACGCCGCTGTGCAGCCTGCGTCAGGGTCTCGAAGGCAGCAGGCAGGGCTTCCCGCTCAAGGTGCAGCATCGGCTCCAGTGCATCGATATAGCCAGAGATCGCCCCCTCATGAAAAACAAGCAGTTCATC
>Ga0164243_10010214_pt1 | contig 13526 bp, 10 predicted proteins | sample OricompcompostOP_FD_108781 | JGI IMG/M metagenome (GOLD analysis project Ga0164243, IMG submission 108781) | Organic Plus compost microbial communities from Emeryville, California, USA - Original compost - Organic plus compost (OP) | ecosystem: Engineered > Solid waste > Mixed feedstock >... | reverse complement strand
GGAGGAGACGGCGAAGCCGAGGTTGATCGCCCAGTAGTTGAGGGAAAAGGCTCTCACCCTGTCCTCGGGGCGGACGATGTCGGCGATCATCGCCTGCACGGCGGGGCGGGACGCGTTGGACGCCATGCCCACGGCGAAGGCCACCGCCGCGATGGCCACCGGGTGCGTCACGAGGCTGAGGGACGCGACGGACAGGGCGGTCGCCACCTGGGCGGTCAGCATGGTGGGGCGGCGGCCGAGCCGGTCGGTGAGGACGCCAGCGCCGATCGACGAGACGACCCCGCCCAGGCCGTAGAGGGCGCCGACGAGTCCCGCGTACGAGGCGGAGAAGCCGCGCTCGGCCGTCAGGTAGAGGGCGAGGAAGGTGGCCACGAACGCGCCGAGCCGGTTGACGAGGGTGCTCGTCCACAGCCACCAGAACTGGCGGGGCAGTCCGCCGACGCTCTCCCTGACGGCCTGTCCCGCCCTGCCGAAGACCCCACCCCTGTCCATGACCGCTCCTCTTCATGCCCTGCGGATTCGTGCCCTGCGGGCGTTCGTGCCTGTAGGCGTTCGCCCTGCGGGAACCCGCCCCCTGTGTGGTGCGCCGCCCGCTGAAAGTAACGACGACCACCGCGGGTCGCCACTGGATTGACGGCCGCCGTCAATCGCCCGGTACTGGGCGGAGGAGCCCGCCTCGCCCCGTCTGCGCCGCCGCGGGACTGGGGTGTGCCGTCGGCACATAGTGAGCGGTTCGGGAGGAGCCGTCGACCACATCCGGCCCGTGTCGCACGGGTCTTAGGGTGACGTCCATGACGCCGCACCCCGGACCCGCACCGCACCCGGACCGTCCCGCAGGACCGTCACGGACCGCACCGCACCCGGACCCCGCCGCTGAGCCGTCGGAGAGGGCGCCGCACCCGGACCCGGCCGCCGGACCGTCGGAGTCGGCGTCGCAAGGCGAGCGTCCCACCGGGGCGTCACAGGCCGCGCCGCACTCCGTCGCCCTGGACCTGACCGGCCGTACGGCCCTGGTCACCGGCGCGGCCAGCGGCATCGGGCGGGCCTGCGCGCTGCGGCTGGCGGCGGCCGGGGCCCGGCTGCGCGCGGTGGACCTCGACCCGGAAGGGCTGGACTCGCTCGCCCGCGAGGCGTCCCGCACCCTGGGCCCCTCGGCGCCGCCCGTCGCCGTCCACCCGCTCGACCTGACCGACCCGGCCGGGCTGGACGCCGCCGAACGTGCCGCCGACGGCGCCGACGTGCTCGTCAACGCGGCGGGCAGGCAACTCGTACGGCCCGTCGAACAGTTCCCGCCCGAGGCGTTCCGCTCGATGCTGACGCTCATGCTGGAGGCCCCGTTCCGCACCACGCGGGGCGCGCTGCCCCACATGTACGCGCAGGGGTGGGGCCGCATCGTGCACATCTCGTCCGTGCACGGGCTGCGGGCCTCCGCCTACAAGTCGGCGTACGTGGCGGCCAAGCACGGGCTGGAGGGGCTGTCCAAGACGACGGCCCTGGAGGCGGCCGGGCACGGGGTGACCGTCAACTGCGTCAACCCCTCCTACGTGCGCACCCCGCTGGTGGAGCGGCAGATAGCCGACCAGGCCGCGGCGCACGGCATCCCGCCGGAACAGGTCGTCACCGACGTGCTGCTCGCCGACTCGGCGGTCAAACGGCTGCTGGAGCCGGCCGAGGTCGCCGAGGCGGTCGCCTATCTGTGCACCCCCGCCGCGTCCTTCGTCACCGGTTCGGCCTTCCCCCTCGACGGCGCCTGGACCGCGCACTGACGCTGAACCCATGCACCCCACCCCGCCCGGCCCGGGCCACGACTGCGAAGCCGCCTGCCTCGGCTACCTGGAACTCCTGGTGGACGGCGCCCCCGCCGAGGCGTACGACGCCGCGGTCTCCCCCGGCGGGGGACCCGGTGCGGGGCAGACGCCCGCCGCCGCGCGCGGCAGACAGCTCGCGCTGCGCATCCGCGCCGAGTTGGAGGCGCGGCGGCGGCGCGAGGCGGAGCTGACCGCACTGTTCGAGACGGTGCACGACCTGGCCGGGCTCCGCGACCTGGACGAGGTGCTCCAGGCCATCGTGCGGCGGGCCCGCCGGCTGCTGGGCACCGACGTGGCCTACATGACGCTGACGGACCCCGAGCACGGCGACACCTTCATGCGGGTCACCGAAGGGTCCGTCTCCGCCCGCTTCCAGCAGTTGCGGCTCGGCATGGGCGAGGGGCTGGGCGGGCTGGTGGCGCAGACCGCCCGCCCCTACGCCACCCAGAACTATCCGCGCGACGCCCGCTTCCGGCACACCGACGCCATCGACGGCGGAGTCGGCGAGGAAGGGCTGATCGCCATCCTGGGCGTGCCGCTGCTGCTGGGCGCCCGCGACGTCATCGGCGTGCTGTACGCGGCCGACCGGCGCGAGCGGGTCTTCGGGCCCGAACAGATCGCGCTGCTGCGCTCGTTCGCCGCGCACGCCGCCGTCGCCCTCGACAACACCCGGCTGCTCACCGAGACCACCGAGGCCCTGGCCGGGCTGCGCGCCGTCAACGAGACCATCCGCCGTGCCTCCGACGTCCACGACCGGCTCACCGAACTGGTGCTGCGCGGCGGCGGCGTCACCGATGTGACCCGGGCCCTGGCCGAAGTGCTGGGCGGGCACGTCGAGTTCGCGGAGAGCGGCCGGGAGAGCGACCGGGAGACCGCCGCCCGGTGGGACGCCGCCGTCGAACGCTCCCGCCGCGACGGGCACGCCGTACGGGAGGACGACACCTGGGTGGCCGCCGTCACCGCGGGCGGCGAACCCCTGGGCGCCCTGCTGCTGCACGGCCACACCGACCTGGCCCCCGTCGACCAGCGCACCCTCGAACGCGCCGCGATGGTCACCTCCCTGCTCCAGCTCGCCCGCCGCTTTGCCGGCGAGGCCGAACAGCGGGTCCGCGGCGAACTGCTGGACGACCTGCTGGACGCCGCACACCGCGACCCCCGCCTGCTGCGGGACCGCGCCGCCCGCATCGGCGCCGACCTGACCGCACCCCACACGGTGCTCGCGGCCCGCCTCGACCCACCACCGGGCGCCCCCGGCCCCACCCTGCGCGACGAAGCCGGGGGGACAGCGACCACAGGGACGGCGACCACAGGGACGGCACCACCGGGCGCGTCCGGGGCCGCCTCACGTGGGGCCGCCTCACGTGGGGCTGCCTCACCTGGGGTCGCCTCACCTGGGACCGCTCCACCTGGCGCTGCCTCGTCTGGGTCCCCCTCGCCTGGGTGCGCCCGGTCCGGGGCCGCCTCGTCCGGGTCCGCTCTAGCCCGGGCCGCCTCATCTGGGGCCAACCCGCCCGGGGGCGCCTCGTCCGGTGCTGCCTCACGTGGGGCGGACTCGATCGGGGCTCCGGTCCATGGCCCCGGCGCCGCCGTCCCGCCCGGCCCCGGCGCATCCGGCGCCCCCGCGCCTGGCGAGGCCGGTGCCTTCCCCGTACCCAACACCTCCGCGCCCGGCGCCCTCACGCCGGGCGCCCCCGCTGCCGACGCATCCGGCACCCCTTCCATACACGGCATCTCCGCCCCCGGCGAAGGGGACCGGCAGCGGCTCTGGTCGGCGGCCAGCCATCTGGCGGCCACCCGGCGCGGGCTGGCCGCGGCACGCGACGGCGGGCTCGTCCTGCTGCTGCCGCTCGGCAGGCGGGACGGCGCCGAGGCGACCTCCCGTACGGCGCGGGAGGTCGCCGCCGAACTCGGCCGGGCCGCCGGTCACCCCGTCACCGTCGGCGCCTCCGCGCCCGTACCGTCCCCGGCGCACCGGCCCGGCGCCGTCGCAGCCGCCTACCCGGAGGCCCGCCGCTGCCTGGACGCCCTCAGCCTGCTGGGCCGCCGCGGTGACGGCGCCGCCGCCGACGACCTGGGCTTCCTGGGCCTGCTGCTGACCGAGACCCGGGACGTGGCCGGTTTCGTACGCCGCACCCTCGGGCCCGTACTCGACTACGACCGGCGGCGCGGCACCGCCCTGGTCGCCACGATGGACGCCTACTTCTCCTGCGGTATGAGCCCGGCGCGGGCCAAGGACACGCTGCACGTCCACGTCAACACCGTCGCCCAGCGGCTGGAGCGGGTGGCCCGGCTGCTGGGCGACGACTGGCAGGCGCCGCACCGGGCGCTGGAGATCCAGCTCGCGCTACGGCTCCACCGGCTCGCGGGAGCCGTCGGCGGGTGACGGCAAGGACGCCTCGCCCCCGTCCCCAGGGCCGTCCCCGCCCACCGCCGCCAGGTCCCGCCTGCTGGTCTCCGCCGCGCAGGCCAGGGCCACCACGGTCAGCAGCGCCGCGGCGATCACGTACACCGCCACCATCACCGGCCCGTCGAACTCCGCCAGCAGTGCGGTGGCGATCATCGGCGCGGGCGCGCCGGCGGCCACCGACGAGAACTAGGCCCCGATCGAGGCACCCGAGTACCGCATCCGGGTGGCGAACAGCTCCGAGAAGAACGCCGCCTGCGGTGCGTACATCGCCCCGTGCAGCACCAGCCCCACCGTCACCGCCAGCGCCATCAGGGGGAAGCTGCGGGTGTCCAGCAGCGCGAAGAACGGGAAGATCCACAGGGCGACGCCGACCGCGCCGGCGCAGTAGACGGGCCGCCGCCCCACCCGGTCGGACAGCGCACCCCACAGCGGGATGACGCAGAAGTGGACGGCGGAGGCCAGCAGCACCGCGTTCAGACCCGTCTGCTGGGACAGGTCCAGGTGCGCGGTGACGTAGACGAGGATGAACGCGGTCAGCACATAGAAGCTGATGTTCTCGGCCATCCGGGCACCCATCGCCACCAGCACGTCCCGCCAGTGCCGGCGCAGCACCGCCCGAAGCGGCGGCTCCTCCACCGGGGCGCCCGCCGCCGCACGGGCCGCCGCCCGCTCCCGCGCCTGACGGAAGACCGGCGACTCGTCCACCGCCAGCCGCACCCACAGCCCCACGAGCACCAGCACGCCCGACAGCAGGAACGGCACCCGCCACCCCCAGCCCGAGAACGCGCTCTCGGACAGCAGCGCCGTCAGCAGCGCCAGCACCCCGGTGGCCAGCAGCTGACCGGCCGGCGCCCCCGTCTGCGGCCACGACGCCCAAAAGCCGCGCCGCCGCGCGTCCCCGTGCTCGGAGACGAGCAGCACAGCGCCGCCCCACTCGCCGCCCAGCGCGAACCCCTGCACGAGGCGCAGCGCCGTCAGCAGCACGGGAGCCAGCGACCCGACCGTCGCGTGTGTGGGCAGCAGCCCGATGGCGAACGTCGCCCCGCCCATCAGCAGCAGGCTCACCACCAGCAGCTTCTTACGGCCGAGGCGGTCGCCGTAGTGGCCGAAGACCAGCGCGCCGACCGGCCGCGCCGCGAACCCGACCGCGTACGTCAGGAACGCCAGCAACGTGCCGACCAGCGGATCGGAGTCCGGGAAGAACAGCTCGTCGAAGACCAGCGCCGCGGCCGAGCCGTACAGGAAGAAGTCGTACCACTCGATGGTGGTGCCGACGAGACTGGCCGCGACGATCCGCCGCAGCGCACGCGGCGACGGGCCCGGCGAGGCGGCGGCGGGAGAGGACCCGGCGGAACCGGAAGAGGGGGCAACCATGCCGCCGCACGCTAGGGAAACCGCCCCCGGCCCCCATGTGGCGGCGCCCCACACTTGACACCGCCCGGATGAGGCGGGCACCCACCCTCGCTCCCGGCCCCGGGACGGCCGCGTAGGCTTCCGGGTATGGCCGACGCACCGTACAAGCTGATTCTGCTCCGCCACGGCGAGAGCGAATGGAACGCCAAGAACCTGTTCACCGGCTGGGTGGACGTCAACCTCACCGAGAAGGGCGAGAAGGAGGCGGTCCGCGGCGGCGAGCTGCTGAAGGACGCCGGCCTGCTCCCCGACGTGCTGCACACCTCCGTGCAGAAACGGGCCATCCGCACCGCCCAGCTCGCGCTGGAGGCCGCCGACCGGCTGTGGATCCCCGTCCGCCGCTCCTGGCGCCTCAACGAGCGCCACTACGGTGCCCTCCAGGGCAAGGACAAGGCACAGATCCGTGAGGAGTTCGGCGAGGAGCAGTTCATGCTCTGGCGCCGCTCCTACGACACCCCGCCGCCGGAGCTGCCGGACGGCGCCGAGTTCTCGCAGAGCGACGACCCCCGCTACGCGGGCGTCCCCAGCGAGCTGCGCCCCCGCACGGAGTGCCTCAAGGACGTCGTCCAGCGGATGCTGCCCTACTGGTTCGACGGCATCATCCCGGACCTGATGGCCGGCCGCACCGTCCTGGTCGCCGCCCACGGCAACTCGCTGCGCGCCCTGGTCAAGCACCTCGACGGCATCTCCGACGAGGACATCGCCGGCCTCAACATCCCCACCGGCATCCCGCTCGCCTACGACCTGGACGCCGACTTCCACCCGGTCAACAAAGGCGGCACCTACCTCGACCCGGAAGCCGCCAAGGCAGCCATCGAGGCCGTCAAGAACCAGGGCAAGAAGAAGTAACGGGCGACGGGACCGCCCCTCTCCGCCGGGCCGCCCGCCGTGCCGGCCCTCGGCGGGTGGTGACCGGGCGGACGGGGGCGGGCCGCGCGGTGGACGTCGAGTCCGTGCCGCTCCTCGCCCCGTTGAGGCGGTGCACCCGCCACCAGCCGGGCCAGTGGGAGGCGTGGCGGACCGGCACCCCCTACGGCCCGGTCCACGTCCAGCTCTTCCGGGGCCCCCGCTCGGCTCCGACCCGGAGATGTTCCGGCCCATCTGACGGCGGAGCCGTGAGGGGGCCGGCCGCACCATGAGAGTGGTCCGCGGCGGTCGGCCCTCGCCCGGTGTGTCCGGGGCGGTACCCCGCCGCCCCGGGCCGCGGTGCGGCCTACGCTCGTCGTATGACCGGCCATCCCGTCTCCGCCTTCGCCCGGCGTCTGCTGCCGGGTGAGCTGACGTCCGGTGCTCCGGTGCCGGGCGGCGGCGGGCGGGTGCGGCGCAGTGCGCGGGACTGGGTGGTCGACGTCGTGCTGTTCGGCTGGGCCGTGCTGTGCTGGTTCGCGCTGTACGACCAGGTCGCCACGAAAACGTTCCTGCCGGGCTGGCTGCTGGCCCTGGACCCGCCGCTGGGTGCGGTGGCGTGCCTGTCGTTGTGGGTGCGGCGGCGCTGGCCGCTGGGTGTCGCGCTGGCCGCCGTGCCCGCCGCCGCGCTGACGGACACCGTGATGGGCGCGCTGGCCGTCATCATCTTCAATCTGGCGCTGCGCACCCCGCCCCGTACGGCGGGGGCGGTGCTGCTGCTGCACTTCGCGGCGACCCTGCCGTACGTCCTGCTGTACGGGGCGCCGCACGACGAGCGCCGGACGGTGGCCGCCTTCGTGGTCGTCTACTACCTGCTCTTCTTCGTCTGGGGCAGTCTGACCAGGGTCCGGCGGCAGCTGGTGCTGAAGCTGCGCGAGGACGCGGCGCGTGCGCAGGCCGACCACCGGCGCCGTCTGGCCGACGCGCGGCGGGCGGAGCGGCGGGCCATCGCCCGGGAGATGCACGACGTGCTGGCGCACCGGGTCTCGCTGCTGTCGGTGCACGCGGGCGCGCTCGCCTACCGGGCGCAGCGCACCGCCGCCGGGGAGGCCACGCCCCTGGGTGACGAGGAGATCGCGCAGAGCGCGACCGTCATCCGGGACAACGCCCACCAGGCGCTGGAGGAGCTGCGCGACGTCCTGCACGTGCTCCGCGAGGACGAGGACGAGGAGGCGGGCCCGGACGGGAGCCGCGGCGGTACGGCGGGGGCCGGGCGGCGGCCCGACCCGGAGCGCGGTGCGGGCGACGGGGCCCGGCCGCAGCCGGATCTGGAGCGGATCGGCGAACTGGTGGCGGAGGCCCGGGCCGCGGGGCAGCGCGTCCGCTTCGTGGAGCGGCTTCCCGAGCGCACCGAGGGCGCGGACGGCTGCCCGTTGCGCCCCCAGTTGCAGCGCACCGCCTACCGGGCGGTTCAGGAGGGCCTGACCAACGCCCGCAAGCACGCGCCGGGGCAGCCGGTCGAGGTGGAGCTGGCGGGTGCCGTGGGGGAGGGGCTGACGGTGCGGGTCGTCAACCCGCTGGCGGCCGGGCGGGAGGGCGCGGGCATCCCGGGTGCCGGGGCCGGGCTGACCGGTCTGCGGGAGCGGCTGGAGATCGAGGGCGGCAGCCTGGAGTACGGGGCTTCGCGGGACGCGTTCACGCTGGTCGCCCGGCTGCCGTGGCCGGCCCGGGGACGCGAAACGGGGCCCTGACCCGTCGAACCGGTCAGGGCCCCGTCCGGTATCCCGTGGGGGCTCGCGCGTCGGCGGCGGGCGCTGCCCGCTCAGCCGGTGGCGGTCGGCCGGTGCCGGTCAGCCGCAGGAGCCGCCGCACTGGCAGGGACCGCCGGACTGGCAGCCGCATCCGCAGCCGGGCCCGCATCCGCACGATCCCAGCAGAGGCAGCTGCCGTGCGTCGCGCGGGGCGGCCGGCGGCTGGTCGGCCGGTGTCCGGAGCGGTTTCGGGGAGTCGGCCATCGCTCAATCCCTCCTCGCGGTTCTGTCATGGACAGGCATGACGCTGCCATTGGACGCCGCCGGGGCACGGGCGCATCAAGGGCGCGCGGTTGCACGTCCCACGCCCCCACCGAGGAGCGCTCACCTGCCCCGCGCTGCCCCCTCCCACCGCGCGGACCGGCCACCCCGTCGCCGTCCCCCGGCGGACCGGCCGCCCTGCCGCCGTCCCCCGGCGGGCCGGCCGCCCTGCCCGCCGTCCGCTGGCGGGCGGCCGGCCGCCCGGTCAGGCCCCGGCCGACTGGCTGTCGGCGCCCGCGCCCGCGTCCGGGCCGGCATCGACGTCGGCCCGGGTGCCGTTGCTGTTGCCGGTGCCGTTCGCCGCCGTGGCCGCGGTCAGCGCGGGGTCGAGCTCGTCGGCGTAGTCACCGGTGACCAGGTAGACGACCCGGCGGGCCACCGACACGGCGTGGTCGGCGAAGCGCTCGTAGTAGCGGCCCAGGAGGGTGACGTCCACGGCGGTCTCGATGCCGTGCTTCCAGCGGTCGTCCATCAGGTGCTGGAAGAGGGCGCGGTGCAGCAGGTCCATCGCGTCGTCGTCCTGTTCCAGCTGCATGGCCAGGTCCACGTCCTTGGTGATGAGGACCTCCGCGGCCTTGGCCATCAGCCGCTGGGCGAGCTGGCCCATCTCCAGGAGGGTCGCCTGGAGGTCCTGCGGCACCGCCGATTCGGGGTACCGCAGCCGGGCGACCTTCGCCACGTGCTGCGCCAGGTCGCCGGACCGCTCCAGATCGGCGCTCATCCGCAGTGAGGTGACGACGATCCGCAGGTCGGTGGCGACGGGCTGCTGGCGGGCCAGCAGCTGTATCGCCCTGGTCTCCAGGTCGCGCTGGAGGTCGTCCACCTTCTCATCGGCGGCGATGACGCTCTCGGCGAGCTTGAGGTCGGCGTCCAGCATCGCCGTGGTGGCGCGCCCGATCGCGGAGCCGACGAGCCTGGCCATCTCGACCAGACTGTCCCCGATCGAGTCCAGCTCCTCGTGGTACGCGTCCCGCATGGCTGTCCTTCCCTCGCACTGATGCACTTGCCTGCACTGATGCACTTGCTGCACTTACTGCACGGGATGTGCTCGTGCAGTGACGGTTCCGGCGGGACCTGTGTGGCCCCGCGCAGGGTCTCCCCGGACCTCCCGTGCCGCCCCGGGCCCCTACGTTTTCACGGTGCGCCCGAAATGCGACCGGTTCGGCTTTCCACGGTGAACCACAGGCGCCGTCGGGGTAAACACTGGGCGACAGCTCTCCCGGTCGGCCCCTGCGGGGCTGGGGGAGTGTCCGGCGCGGCGCATAACCTGGCTGTATGGACGTGAATGCGGCGGTCGCCGCGGCAGCGGCGATCGGCGGTGTGTGCACCGGTGTGATCGCCATGCTGGCGTTCCGCTGGAGCGAGCGGGAACAGGCCCGCCCCACCCGCACCTCGTCGCTGCACACCGGCCCGGGGCTGCCACCGGGGGTGGACACGGTCCTGTCGGTGCTCCGCTCCTCCGCCGTGGTGCTGGACGAGAGCGACGCCGTGGTCAAGGCCAGCTCCGCCGCCTACGCGCTGGGACTGGTGCGCGGCGGCCGGCTGGCCGTCGAGCCGATGCTCAAGATGGCCAGGGACACCCGGCGGGACGGTGAGATACGGCAGGTCGAACTGGACCTGCCCCGGCGCGGCACGGGTCGGGGGGACGCCCTGGCGGTCTCCGCCCGGGTGGCGCCACTGGGCTCCCGGCTGGTGCTGCTGCTGGTGGAGGACCTGACGGAGGCCCGCAGGATCGAGGCGGTGCGCCGGGACTTCGTGGCGAACGTCAGCCACGAGCTCAAGACACCGGTCGGGGCGCTGTCGCTGCTGTCGGAGGCCGTGCTGGACGCCTCCGACGACCCCGAGGCGGTGCAGCGTTTCGCGGGCCGGATGCAGCACGAGGCGACGCGGCTGACGAACCTCGTCCAGGAGCTGATCGACCTCTCCCGGGTGCAGAACGACGACCCGCTGGAGGACTCGGAGTCGGTCCGGGTGGACGAGCTGGTGACCGAGGCCATCGAGCGCTGCCGGCACACCGCGGACAGCAAGCAGATCACGCTGCTGGCCGGGGGGACGGAGGGGTTGCACGTGTGGGGCAACCGCGGCCAGCTCGCCGCCGCGCTCGGCAACCTCGTCGAGAACGCCGTCAACTACTCCCCGGCCCGAACGCGGGTGAAGGTGGCGGGCCGCCGCACGCAGGAGAGCGGCGCCGATCTGATAGAGATCGCCGTCACCGACCAGGGGATAGGCATCTCCGACCGCGACAAGGAGCGGATCTTCGAGCGCTTCTACCGGGTCGATCCGGCCCGGTCCCGGGCCACCGGCGGTACGGGACTGGGCCTGTCCATCGTCAAGCACGTGGCCGCCTCGCACGGCGGGGAGGTCACCGTGTGGAGCGCCGAGGGCCAGGGCTCCACCTTCACTCTGCGGCTGCCCGAGGCGGGCAGCGCACGTCGGCGTGCCGAGGCGGACCGGCTGGGCCGGAACCGTCTGTCGGGCGCGCTTCAGGAACCGGCCGCCTTCGACGAGGAAGAGCGGCCGTATGTCGATCAGGCTGAAGAACAACTTCCCGCCCCGGAGGTCCTCCCGTGACCCGAGTGCTCGTCGTCGAGGACGAGGAATCGTTCAGCGACGCACTGTCGTACATGCTCCGCAAGGAAGGCTTCGAGGTCGCCGTGGCGGCCACGGGTCCCGAGGGGCTAGAGGAGTTCGAGCGCAACGGTGCCGATCTGGTGCTCCTCGACCTGATGCTGCCCGGACTGCCCGGCACCGAGGTGTGCCGCCAGTTGCGGGGCCGCTCCAACGTCCCGGTGATCATGGTGACGGCCAAGGACAGCGAGATCGACAAGGTCGTCGGCCTGGAGATAGGTGCCGACGACTACGTCACCAAGCCGTTCTCCTCCCGCGAGCTGGTCGCCCGGGTCCGCGCCGTGCTGCGCCGCCGCGGCGAGCCGGAGGAGGCGGCGCCGGCCGCGCTGGAGGCCGGTCCGGTCCGCATGGACGTGGACCGCCACGTGGTCACGGTGGGCGGCGGCAAGGTGGATCTGCCGCTCAAGGAGTTCGACCTGCTGGAGATGCTGCTGCGCAACGCGGGCCGGGTGCTGACCCGGATGCAGCTGATCGACCGGGTCTGGGGCGCCGACTACGTGGGCGACACGAAGACGCTCGACGTGCACGTCAAACGGCTGAGAGCCAAGATCGAGCCGGACCCGGGCGCCCCCCGCTACCTGGTGACGGTCCGCGGCCTCGGCTACAAGTTCGAGCCGTGAGCCGCTGAACGCCGTGAGCCGCCGACAGTATGGAGCGCGCGGAACGGGCGGAGGGCGCACGAGAGCGCTGAGGGGCGCCGGGCCGACTGAGAACCGGAGAGCACCGCGCCACCGCCGAGGTCATGATCCGGCGGAGGCTGTGCCCCGCAAGCCGTGACCTGCGAGGCCGTGACCCGGCGGAGGCCGTGCCCCGTGAGGCGCCCTGCGAGGCGGCGAACCTCCGGGACGGGCGGCCGGCCGGGGCCGCGAACGGCCGAGGGCCGTACCCGACCGGGTACGGCCCTCAAGGCGTATGGCGTGGCGCCGCGGGTCAGTGACCGGCGCCGCCCTCCTGCGCGTCCTGGCCGGTGGAGGCGGACTCACCCTGCTCGCCGGCGTTGTCGGCGGAGGAGGCGTCACCCTCCTGGCCCGGCTTGGTGCTCTGGCCGGGCTTCGTGCTCTGGCCCGGCTTGCCGCTCTCGCCCGGCTTCCCGTTCTCGCCCGGCTCGCCGGACTGCTCGGTGCCCGGCTTGGGCGGCTGGGAGGACGGCGAGGAGCTGGGGCCGACCGTCTTGTAGGCGCCCTTGGCCGGTACGACGGTCGCCTTGAGCTTGATGTCGCCGGTGCGGCTCAGGTCGAAGGTGACCGCCCGCGCGTCACCGTTGCGGACACCCGCCTTCTCCGCGTCGGCCAGCAGGGCGGAGGCTTCGTCCTTGCCGCCGAGCTCCAGGGAGCCGCCCGCCGGGACGACCAGCTTCTTCTCACCCTTGGCGGGGCTCAGCTCGGCCCGGGCGCCCTTGCTGGTGACGCCCTTGAGGACCTGGTCCTTGGAACCCTCGTTGAAGATGCGGGCGGTGACGGTGGCCTCGCCCGAGCCGTGGGGGTCGGTGACGATGTTGACGTTCTGGATCTTGATGTCCCCGACGTGCGTCGCCGCGTTGTCGGGGCGGATCCTGAGCGTCTGCGCATCGTTCCCGGCGCCGCAGGCGGTCAGCGAGACGGCGGCGAGCGCGAGGGTGGCGGCGGCGAGGGTGCCGCGACGAAGGCTGCTGCTCACGGCGGCGGCAACTCCTAGCGGGCTAGGGCGGCGGCACGCTGCTGAGCGCGTGACGCTCCTGAGCGTTGCCGGTCGCATACGGATGGGCTTTCGCGTGCGGGCTCAGGTTACCGACAGCCGACTGGCGCCCCGCACCCGACCCTCCGGCCGGCGCACCCGTCTCCCGCGCCACGACTCCGCCGCCAGGCCGCTCCCGCACACGTCCGGCTGGCGCCGCATACCCGCGGGTTCCTCCGCCGTGGACTCCGTACGGGGGATTCCGAGGGAATGCGGGAGATCCATGAAGAATTGATCAACAGGTTCTTGCGCGGCCATTGATCAATTCTTGGGAAAGCGCGAAGACGGCGTGAAGAGACCCACTCCCTACAGTCGGACAAAACGGTCATCACGGACGTGTCGCAGGCCCGTTCCGCCGGGTTCGTGTGCGCGTTTCCCGGAGTGCGCAGAACCGCTCTCACCTGCGAATACCCGCTTGCATTGCCCGCTCGCAGCACGATAGAGGGCTGCTTGTCAAGCCCCGAGATATGCCCTGACCTGCGAAAACGCCATTCAGAAGACGTCGTTCCCGTGTTACCCTGGATAGCCACGGAAGGGGTACCTGACACATGACGTTCAAGGTTGGCGACACCGTGGTCTATCCCCATCACGGGGCCGCGCTGATCGAGGCTATCGAAACTCGCCAGATCAAAGGCGTGG
>Ga0164243_10010212_pt1 | contig 13527 bp, 12 predicted proteins | sample OricompcompostOP_FD_108781 | JGI IMG/M metagenome (GOLD analysis project Ga0164243, IMG submission 108781) | Organic Plus compost microbial communities from Emeryville, California, USA - Original compost - Organic plus compost (OP) | ecosystem: Engineered > Solid waste > Mixed feedstock >... | reverse complement strand
CAGACGTGCGCGTGGCGCGCGCGGGCGCCGGAAGGTACTCGCTCGGGTGGTCGACGTAGAAGTACGGCGCCCGTCCTTCGCTCGGCTGCAGCCGCAGCGGCGCGGAGCCGACGACGATCACCTCGTCCTCCGTGAAACCGTTCGTGTAGGTGCGGCCGATGTGCAGGGACGCTCCCTCGCCGCGACGCAGCGCCTCGATGTACCGTCCGCGGTCGATGTACGACGTGATGCCGACGGCATCCATGATCGCGGTGATGAACTCGTGGTTCTCGACCGGGATGCGGTGCGCGCGGAGCGCCTCGGCGAGGGAGCGGTACGGGCGGGAGGTTCCTGTCGGGGTGGGCCCCTGGACTTCTTTCATCCCTTCCATGATCGCATCGACGGCACGGCGTGGAAGACTGAGGTCATGCCCCGAGCGACCATCATCGGCTCCGGCCCGAACGGACTCGCCGCCGCGGTGACGCTGGCCCGCGCCGGCTACGAGGTGCGCGTGCAGGAAGCGGCGCACACCGTCGGAGGCGGCGTGCGCACGGCGGAGACCACCCTCCCGGGGTTCCACCACGACATCTGCTCGGCCGCGCACCCCGCCGCGCTCGCCTCGCCCTTCTTCCAGGCGTTCGGCCTCGCCGACAAGGTCGACTGGATCCTCCCGGAGATCTCCTACGCGCATCCGCTCGACGACGGGCGAGCAGGGATCGCCTGGCGCGACATCGAGCGCACGGCATCCGCCCTCGGCTCCGATGCCAACGCCTGGCTGGCCCTGCTACGCCCCCTCAGCTCTCACATCGACGGCGTCGTCGACTTCACGGGCAATCAGATGCTGCGCGTGCCGCGCGAGCCCGTCACGGCCTTCCGTTTCGCGATGCGGATGCTCGAGCAGGGCACGCCGTTCGCCGGGCGCGCGTTCCGCACCGAAGAGGCCGCCGCCCTCGTGTCGGGTGTGCTCGCGCACGCCAACACGCCGCTCCCCTCGCTCGCCGGCGCCGCGGCGGGCCTGCTGCTCGCCGCCCAGGGGCACGCGGGCGGGTGGATGTATCCGCGCGGCGGAGCGCAGCGCATCGCCGACGCCCTGGTCGCCGACCTGCACGAGCACGGCGGGTCGGTGGAGACGGGTGCGCACGTGACCGATCTCGGCACGCTCGACTGGGGCGATCCGCACCGGGGTGATCTGCTGCTGCTGAACACGTCGCCGCGTCTCGTGCTCACGCACCCCGACGTCCCGGCTCGCTACGCACGGGCGCTGCGCGCGTACCGGTACGGACCCGCGGCCGCCAAGGTCGACTTCGCGCTCGACGGCCCCGTTCCGTGGACGAACCCCGACGTCGCCCTCTCCCCCACCGTGCACGTCGGAGGAACGCACGCCGAGGTCTGGGAAAGTGAGACCGCCGTGGCCCGCGGCATCGTCAGCGAGCGGCCGTACGTCCTCACGGTGCAGCCGTCAGTGCTCGATCCGACGCGCGCCCCCGAGGGGAAGGCCGTGCTCTGGGCGTACATCCACGTGCCGCACGGCTCCGGCATCGACGCCACCGAGCTCATCACGCAGCAGGTGGAGCGCTTCGCGCCCGGTTTCCGCGATCGCATCCTCGCGACGCACTCGGTGCCGGCGTCGTCGCGAGAGGCGGTCAACCCGGCCGAGATCGGCGGCGACATCCTCGGCGGGGCCTTCACGATCCGTCAGGCGCTGCGGCGGCCGACCTGGGGCACCGCGCCCTGGCGCACTCCCCTGCGCGGCGTGTACCTCGCCTCGGCGTCCACCCCTCCGGGGCCCGGCGTGAACGGCATGGCGGGGTGGCATGCCGCGCGCACCGCGCTCGCCGACGCCGGAGCGCCCGCGACGCTCGACGACCTGTTCGGCTGAGGACGCCTCCGGTCTGGTGGCGACGCTCGCCAGCGACGAGGATGGACCCATGCGCTACGACATCCCCGCGCCGATGCTCGCGAAGGCGGCGGCATCCGTGCCGGAGCCGTCGAGGTTCGACGGCGGTCTGCTGTTCGAACCCAAATGGGACGGCTTCCGCGGCCTGCTCGCCTGGGACGGCGAGACCGTCGAGATCGGCTCCCGCGGCGCCAAACCGCTCACCCGCTACTTTCCCGAGCTCGTCGACGCCGTGCCGCGGCTGCTGCCGGGACCGTGCCTGCTCGACGGGGAGATCGTCGTCGCCACCGGCCCGGAGGGGGCGCAGAGGCTGGACTGGGAGGCGCTGAGCCAGCGCATCCACCCCGCGGCGTCCCGCGTCGCGAAGCTGTCGGTCGAGACGCCGGCGATGTTCGTCGCGTTCGATCTGCTCGCCGAGGGCGACAACGACCTGCAGAGCCTGCCCTTCCACGAGCGGCGCTCACGACTGGAACGGCTGATGGCGGATGTGGAGCACCCGCTGCACATCACCCGCACCACCCGCGAGCGCGACGCCGCGGTGCGCTGGCTCGCCGAGTTCGAGGGTGCGGGGCTCGACGGGGTGGTCGCCAAGCCGCTCGACGCCCCGTACGCACCCGGCAAGCGCACGCTCATCAAGATCAAGCATGCGCGCACGGCCGACGTCGTGGCGCTCGGGTACCGCGTGCACAAGTCGGGTTCGGGCGTGGGCTCGCTGCTCGTCGGCCTCTACGACGGCGACGGCGTGCTGCGCCAGGTCGGCGGCGTCGCCGCATGGAGCGATGCGAGGAGGCAGGAGCTCGTGGAGGAGCTCGCTCCCCTCGTCGAGCGCGACGACTCGGGTGCCGTCGTCACCGGCGAGGGCGAGCGTTCTCGCTTCAGCGGCGCCAAGGACGTGTCGTTCGTGCGGCTCCGCCCCGAACGCGTGCTCGAGGTGCGATACGACCAGCTCGAAGGGGCGCGGTTCCGGCACACCGTGCAGTTCGAGCGCTGGCGTCCCGACCGTGACGCGCGCTCGTGCACGTACGAGCAGCTCGACACGGTGGCCGGCTACGACCTGGCCGACGTGCTCGCCTGAGGCCCGCCCCGCGCCGCGTCAGTCGCCGACCGGCTCGCCGTTCTCGTCCCAGTTGGCCGCGACCTTCTTGCTGGGCTGCACCCGCGGCGGCTCGCCCGGCATCTTCGGGAACTCCGGAGGGAAGGGCAGCTCACCCAGCCCGTTCGCCTTGTCGCGCTCCCACCACTCCAGCAGCGTGTCGATGCGGCCCGGCGCGTCCTGCTTGCCCGCCCACGGGTCGCCGATCTCCTCGAGCCGCGCAGGGATGCTGCGCACCGTGAACGTCGCCGGGTCGACCTCGTCGAGCTCGTCCCAGTGCACCGGCGTCGCCACCGTCGCCCCCGGAAGGGCGCGCGGGCTGTAGGCCCCCGCCATCGTGCGGTCGCGATTCGCCTGGTTGAAATCGACGAAGATCCGCTCGCCGCGCTCTTCCTTCCACCAGTTCGTCGTGACCTGATCCGGCATCCGACGTTCGAGCTCGCGCCCCGCCGCGATCACCGCGTGACGCACGTCGAGGAACTCGTGCTCTGGCACGATGGGCGCGAACACGTGCAGCCCCCTGTTGCCGCTCGTCTTGACGAAGGCCTCGAGACCGGCCTCACGCAGCACCTCGCGCAGCGCGTGCGCGGCGGGCACCGCATCCGCGAAGTCCGTGCCCGGCTGCGGGTCGAGGTCGATGCGCAGTTCGACGGGGTTGTCGGAGTCGGTGGCCAGAGACGCCCACGGATGGAAGACGATCGTGTTCATCTGCGCGGCCCACACGATGGCGCTCGGACGATTCAGCACGATCTGCGGATGCCGCCGGCCGCTGTTGTACGTCACGGTCACCGCGTCGACGAACTCCGGCGTGCCCTTCGGCGGGTTCTTGGAGAAGAACCCCTCCCCGTCGATGCCGTCCCTGAAGCGCTGCAGCGACACGGGACGATTGCCGTTCGCCTCCAGGAAGGGGCCGCTCACGAGCTGGAAGTACTCGGCGAGTTCCGCCTTGGTGATACCCGGTTCCGGCCACACCACCCGGTTGGGACTCGACAGCACGACCTCGCGCTCACGGTCGGGATCGACGACGGTCAGGGTCACGCGCTCGGAGGCCATGATCCGACCCTATGGCGCACGCCGGGCGCGCGGAACCCCTGCTCCCCGCCGAGGGCCGACGGGCACGACCGTTCGCTCAGTCGCCGAGATCAACGGCCAGCACGAGCACCGGCGCGAGGGCGTCGCGCTCGACGATCATCGTCGGCCCCGCCGGGTCGACGATCACGCCCGAGATCTCGGGGTGACCGGAGAGCACCTTCGCCAGCTGCTCCGGCTCGAACGGCAGCGGACGGTCGCCCCTGCCCAGGGCGATGACCTCGAGCGGATGCGAGAAGAGCTGCAGAAACCTCTTGCCGTCGGGTGTCTGCGCCTCGGCGATCCCCACGGGCGCGCCGCCGCTGCCGTCGTTGACGGCGACCCACATGCGTTTGGTCGACAGCGCCTCGCCGAGCCTGGCGGCCGAGTCCTGCGCGCGCGGCGCGGCGAGGATCGACTTCACGGCCATCTCGAGGTCGCTCTGCTCGAGCGCCTTCTGCAGCAGCTCGGTCGGGAACACGACACGGTGCGGCGACGAGGCGTTGTCGATGATGAGTCCGGCGAAGTCGCCGGCCACCACCTGCTGCAGCACCGAGGTCACCGGCTGTGCCACGGCCGACGACGCCGCGGCCTCGGCCTCGAGCTGCACCGAGTCGCGCAGGGCCGCCGCCGAGCTGAACGCGAGCATGAACTGGCGCTCGCCGTCGCGCACCACCGCCACCGAGAGCGGCTTGCCCTCGCTGATCTGCGCGCGGGCATCGCCGTTGACGCGGATGTACAGGTGCCCCTGCAGCGCCTGGCGCATCACGCCGAGAAGCTGCTCGTTGCTCGCGCCCTCACCGAGCTGGGCGAGAGCCTCACGCAGGAGCACGTTGTCCTTCATGCCGGGCACGGTCTCGGTCTGCTCGGGCGGCAGGGCCGGGGCCAGCGGCAGTCGGCGCTCGGCAGAGGGCGGCTCTGCGGAGGCCGGGGGCACAGCCGGTCGCGCGGCCCCTCCTGCGGAGGCTGCAGGCGCGGACGGCGGGGACGGCTGCGGTTCGTCGAGCGAGACCTCGGGACCCGCCTGCGCGCCGACGCCACGGAACGCCTGCACCGAGATGCCGATCGACGGAGTGGTCTCCGGAGCCTCGGCGGTCGCGTCGGCTGCGGGTGCGCCCTCCTCGGCCGTGACGTCAGGATCGGATGCCGGCGCGACGACGTCGTCGGCGGACTTCTTGCGGCGAGAGAAGAGGGCCATATGAGCCAGCCTATCCGCCCGGACCCCGCGGTCTCTTCGCGTGCGGGTTCTTCGCCGCACCCTGCCAGCGGGCACTCAGGCGGCGTCGATCAGATCTTCTCGATCGGGGCGACCTTGATGAGCAGCTTCTTCTGCCCCGCGCTGTCGAAGCGCACGTGGGCGATGCGCTTGGCCCCCTCGCCGGTCACCGCGTCGACGCGCCCTTCGCCGAAGTCGGAGTGCCGGATGCGGTCTCCCGCGGCGAGCTCGAGATCGCCGTTGTCGCGCATCTTGGCGGTGACGCGGTTGGGGATCTTGTCCATCGCGGTCGACAGCGGCGTGAGCCTCTCGCGAGCCGGCAGCGGCTGGACCCCGAAGCGGTCGCGGTCGCCCGACCCTCCGAAGCCGCCGGCTCGACGCGCGTTCAGGGCGCGCGACTGCATACCGCCGCGCGAGTTCACGTCACCGGGCGACTGCCGCCAGTCGATGAGCGCGGCGGGGATCTCCTGCAGGAACCTGCTCGGCATGGCCACGGAGACCTCGCCGAACTGCGCCCTGGTCATGGCCAGCGACAGGTGCAGACGCTTGCGCGCCCGGGTGATGCCGACGTAGAACAGCCGACGCTCCTCCTGAGGCCCGCCCGGCTCGCCCGCGGAGATCCGGTGCGGAATGAGGTCCTCTTCGACGCCCGTCACGAAGACCGCGTCGTACTCGAGCCCCTTCGCGGTGTGCATGGTCATCAGCGACACGACACCCGACTCGTCGTCGAGGTCGTCGGCATCCGACACCAGGGCGACCTCGGTGAGGAACTCGACGATCGTTCCGTCCGGGTTGTTGCGGGCGAAGTCGCGCGCCACGGCGACGAACTCGTCGAGGTTCTCGATGCGGGCTTCGTCCTGCGGATCCCGGCTCGCCCGCAGCGCGTCGAGGTAGCCGCTCTTCGCGAGCAGCAGGCTCAGCCCTTCGGCCACGCTCGTCGCGGCGGGAACCTCGCCCGACGACGGGAGCAGGATCTCGCCCGCCTCGGCCAGAACCGCGTCGAGCTGCGCGATGGCGGCCTGCAGCTTTGGACCGACGCCGAGCTCCCCCGGCACCGACAGGGCCTGCCGGAAGGTGATGCCGTGCTCCTCGGCGAACCGGGCGATCGCCGTCTCGGTGACGTCGCCGATCCCACGACGCGGCTTGTTGAGGATGCGCCGTACGGCCATCTCGTCTGCGGGGTTCGCGACGGCGACGAGGTACGCGAGCGCGTCCTTGATCTCGGCGCGCTCGTAGAACTTGGTGCCGCCCATGATCTTGTAGGGCACGGCCGAGCGGATGAAGATTTCCTCCAGCGCGCGCGACTGCGAGTTCGTGCGATAGAAGACGGCCATCTCCGAGTACGGCATGCCCGCCCGATGCAGGGTCTCGATCTCGTCGGCGACGAACTGCGCCTCGTCGTGCTGGGAGTAGCCGGTGAAGCCGACGATCTTGTCGCCGTCGCCCTTGTCGCTCCACAGCTTCTTGTCCTTGCGGTCGAAGTTGTTGCCGATCACCGCGTTCGCCGCCGACAGGATGTTCTGCGTCGACCGGTAGTTCTGCTCGAGGAGGACCACCTTGGCACCGGGAAAGTCGCGTTCGAACTCGCTGATGTTGCGGATGTCGGCCCCGCGGAAGGCGTAGATCGACTGGTCGGAGTCGCCGACGACGGTGAGCGACGCCCCCGGGAGCTCGGGGGCGGTCTCCGGCTCGAAGATCATCATGCCGTTGGAGGCATACGGGTCAGGGGACTCCGCCGAGACGGGGCGGGTGAGCTCGTGGATGAGCGCGTACTGGGCGTGGTTCGTGTCCTGGTACTCGTCGACGAGGATGTGCCGGAATCGCCGGCGATAGGTATCGGCGATCTTCGGGAAGGCGCGGAACAGGTACACCGTCTGCCCGATGAGGTCGTCGAAGTCGAAGGCGTTCGCCTTCTGCAGCTGCCGTTGGTAGTCGGCGAAGAGCTCGACGAACACGCGCTCCGCGGGATCCGACATGTTCGCCTGGCGTGCGTAAGCCTCGGCGTCCGACAGCTCGTTCTTGAGCTTCGAGATGCGCGACTGGACGGACGCCGGCGTGAGCCCGTAGGCGTCCGCCTCGTGCTCCTTGACCAGGCGCTTGAGGAGCGCCCGCGAGTCGCCGGAGTCGTAGATCGTGAACGACTTCGTGAACCCGAACTGCTCAGCCTCGCGGCGCAGGATGCGCACGCACGCGGAGTGGAAGGTGGAGATCCACATGCCGCGCGCCGCATCGCCGACGATGGCCTCGACGCGCTCACGCATCTCGCCTGCCGCCTTGTTGGTGAAGGTGATGGCGAGGATCTGGCTCGGCCACGCCTCGCGCGAGCGCAGCAGGGATGCGATGCGTCGCGTCAGCACGCTCGTCTTGCCCGACCCTGCACCCGCGACGATGAGCAGCGCGGGGCCGCGGTAGGTGACGGCCTCGAGCTGCTGCGGGTTGAGTCCGGCGAGCAGCTCGTCGCGCTGCGGGTCTGCGCTGGAGCGGGGACCCGCGGTTCCGGGGACGATGAGAGGGGCTTCGGTCATGACCTAACGAGTCTAGGCGGGGACGCAGACACCGGGCGCCGCGCGGCGCGGGGCACGATGCGGGCGGCTCGGTGCGACAATCGGAGCGTGCGCACCATCCTCAACATCATCTGGGTGATCTTCGCGGGATTCGCCCTCTGGGTCGGTTACGTGGTCGCCGGCATCCTGCTGTGCATACCGATCATCACGATCCCGTGGGCGATCGCCTCGTTCCGCATCGCCGGATACGCGATCTGGCCGTTCGGCAGAGAAGTCGTGTCCAAGCCGACGGCCGGCGTCGGCTCCGCCATCGGGAACGTGATCTGGGTGGTGCTCGCCGGCTGGTGGCTCGCGATCGGGCACATCCTCTCCGGCATCGCGCTGTGCATCACCATCATCGGCATCCCGATGGCGATCGCGGACTTCAAGATGATCCCCGTCTCGCTCATGCCGCTGGGCAAGGAGATCGTGTCGACGAGGGCCGGCGCGTTCGACCGCACGCTCTGACGCACCCGCGGAGGGGAACCTCGAACCGCCGCGAAGGCTCGCGCTGGAGGCGGCGTGCCGGAGGCGCGCTGGCCGCCGTGACACGGCGGCGCCCTCAGGACCGGAAGAACGACACCCCGAGGTCGGGGTGGTCGACGAAGACGCCGTCGACACCGCTGTCGGCGATCTCGCGCCATTCGGTCTCGTAGTCGCCGAAGGCGGCCTTCCCTCCCCCCGTGCGATGGTCGGCGGAGAGGAACGCGTTCTCCGGCCGGCACGTCCATGTGAACACCGACAGACCCCTGGCGTGCGCATCGGCGACGATGGTGTTGCCCCGGGCGAGCAGCATCCGCTTGTTGACGCTGATGCCGTCGACCCTGCCGACGAGCCCGTCGAGGCCCTGCGGCGTCACCGTGGCCTTGTAGGTGAGCGCCTGCTTCCCCTCTGCGACGAGCAGGTCGTACGGGCGCCCCGTGGCCTCGACGAGGTAGACGTACGACGCGGCGATGCCGCGGTCACGCAGCTGCCCCAGCACCGTCGACTCGAAGCTCTCGATGATCAGCGGCAGGCTCCCGTCCGCCCAGCCCGACGCTCGCAGATCGCGCTCGATGAGGGGAGCGAGGTCGATGCCGATCGATGCGAAATAGGTCGCGTGCTTGATCTCGAGCACGACGCCGATCTCGCGCCCGTGCTCGAACGACGCCGCACGGACCAGGTCGAGCACGTCGACGACGCGGAGCATCGGCTGCGCGCCGTCGAAGCTCGCGCTCGACCGTCGCAGATCGGGAAGCCGCTCCCGCGTGCGCAGCGTCGCCAGCTCCGCCCACGTGAAGTCCTCGGTGAACCAGCCCGTGAGCGCCTGACCGTCGACCCTCTTCGTCGTGCGACGGGAGGCGAACTCGGGGCGGTCGGCCACGTCGGTGGTGCCGGAGATCTCGTTCTCGTGGCGCACGACCAGCACACCGTCGCGCGTCGCCACCACGTCGGGCTCGACCGCGTCGACACCCATCGCGAGGGCGAGCTCGTACGAGGACCGGCTGTGCTCCGGGCGGTACCCGGGGGCACCGCGGTGCCCGATCACGAGGGGCGATTTCCTGGGCACGCTCTCAGCGTAGAACACCCTGCGCCCCTCCCCGCGCGGGTATCGTAGAGGAAAGCGACCTACAACCACTTCGGAGTGAGGCCCACCATGAGCAACTTCGCTTTCAACAATCCGGCGTTCCAGCAGCAGGATCCGCGCAACGTCGCGACCTACCCCGGCAACCCGCAGGCGGCTCAGGGTGCGCAGGCCGCATCGTTCCAGCACGCGGGCATGGACGCCGCGGTCAACGCGCAGCTGGAGGGCATGTACGCCGCACCCTCCGCCGGCTCCCTCGAGACCGACCGCATGTCGGTCGAGGACACGGTCTGGAAGACCGCCGGCCTGTTCGGCATCCTTCTCGTCACGGCGGCGATCGGCTGGGTGCTCACCCTCGGCGGACTGTCCGCCCCCCGGTTCGACCCGTACAGCGACTTCGCCCCCAACCTGCTCCCGTGGATGATCGGGGCGCTCGGCGGCTTCGTGCTCGCGATGGTCGTCACCTTCACCTCGCGCAAGAAGGTGCGCCCCGCGCTGATCTTCACGTACGCAGCCTTCGAGGGCCTCTTCATCGGCGGCATCTCGGCGTACTTCGAGGTGCTCTGGCCCGGCATCGTCATGCAGGCGACGCTGGCCACCGTCGCGGTCGTCGGCGTGACCCTCGCCCTCTTCGCCAGCGGCAAGATCCGCGCCTCGAAGAAGATGACCAAGATCGTCATGATCGCGATGCTCGGCTACCTCGTCTTCTCGCTGCTCAACGTCGTGCTCATGTGGACGGGTGTGAACGACAACGCCTTCGGCCTGCTCAGCCAGCCGATCGCCGGCATCCCGCTCGGTCTGATCATCGGCGTGCTCGTCGTGTTCATGGCCGCGTACTCGCTGGTGCTCGACTTCGACCAGATCCAGCAGGGCGTGCGCAACGGCGCCCCGCGCACGTACGGCTGGCTCGGCGCGTTCGGCATCATGGTCACCGTCGTCTGGCTCTACATCGAGATCCTGCGGATGATCGCGATCGCCCGCAGCAACTGACGCGAACCGCTCCCGGAAGGGGCCGTCCTCCTCGGAGGACGGCCCCTTCTTCGTGGCTGCGGAGCGCTAGCGCATCGCGGCCCACGCCCGCAAGGGGGTGGGCTGCGATGCGCCGCGTGCGCCATCCTGATGTCGACGGCAACCCGTCGCTCACACTAAGGAATGGAGACTCCCATGAGCTTCCTCGGTTTTCTTCTTCTCGGCCTGATCGCCGGCGCCATCGCCAAGCTGATCCTGCCCGGCAGGCAGGGCGGCGGCTGGTTCGTCACGCTTCTCCTCGGTGTCGTCGGAGCGATCCTCGGCGGATGGCTCGGCAGCGTGATCTTCGGTGTCGGAATCGAGGGCTTCTTCAACATCGCCAGCTGGCTCCTCGCGATCGGCGGCGCGATCATCGTTCTCCTGATCTACGGTCTGATCGTCGGGCGCGGAGACCGCGTCCGCGAGTGACCCCGCACGTCCATCCCCTTCGGCGGCGAGAACCTCCGAAGGGGGCGGGCCCCTTTCACCGACCGGCGGCCTTCGCCTGCAGCAGAGCGCGCTCGCGCTCGTTGCCGGCGAGGGCCGCCGCCGTCGTGAACTCGCTGCGCGCCTCGTCATCCCTCCCCGGACGCCGCAGCAGTTCCCCTCTGGTCGCCGGCAGCAGGTGATAGCCGCGCAGCGACCCCGACTCCACGAGGGCATCGATGATGCGCAGAGCGGATGCCGGACCCGTGGCCATCGCCACGGCCGCCGCGCGGTTCAGTTCGACGACGGGCGACGGAGCGATGCGGCTGAGCGCTTCGTAGAGCACGACGATCCGGTCCCAGTCGGTCTCCTCGACGGATGCCGCCACGGCATGGCACTCCGCGATCGCGGCCTGCAGACCGTAGGCCCCGCGCCCCGTGCCCAGGGCATCGGCGCCGGCGAGCGCCGCACGACCGCGGGCGATGCGGCTGCGCTCCCACCGGGAACGGTCCTGGTCGGCGAGCAGCACCGGGTCGCCGTTCGCGTCGACACGTGCCGGGAACCGCGCGGCGGTGAGCTCCATCAGCGCGAGCAGGCTGTGCGCGTCGCGCTCTCGCGGCATCAGCGCGACGAGCACGCGGGCCAGCCGGATGGCCTCGATGCTGAGCTCCGGCCGCATCCAGTCCGGTCCGCTCGACGCGGCATGCCCCTCGTTGAAGATCAGATACAGCACCCCGAGCACGGCCCCGACCCGCTGCGCGTGCTCGTCGCGCGGCGGCAGCTCGAAGGGCACGTTCGCCGCGGCCAGGGTCTTCTTCGCCCGCACGATCCGCTGCTGCACGGTCGCGATCGGCACGAGGAACGCCCGCGCGATCTCCTCGGTCGACAGGCCGGCGACGACGCGCAGCGTCAGGGCGACCTGAGCCTCCCGGGACAGCTCAGGGTGGCAGGAGATGAAGATGAGGCGCAGCACGTCGTCGTCGATGGCGTCGGGGTCCCACGGCAGGGCGTCGGCGGCCTCGTCCTGCTCGCGTTCGAGATCGTGGGCGATCACGGCGATCCGCTCGTCGAGACGCTCCCTGCGGCGCCAGCCGTCGATCGCCTTGCGCCTGGCCACAGACGTCAACCACGCCGCGCCGTTGCGCGGAACCCCGTCGATCGGCCACTGACGCAGCGCGTCGACCAGCGCCTCCTGCGCGAGGTCCTCCGCCAGCCCGAAGTCACCGACGAGCCGCGTCACGGTGGCGACGATCTTGGCGGACTCGATGCGCCAGACCGCCGCGACGGCGCGTCGCGCCGTCGCGGCATCCGTCGGTGCGCTCATGGTCACTGAGCGGCGCGCCGCGCCTGCTCCTCGCGCCATCCCTCTTCCTTCTGGATCCACTCGTTGTCGGCCGGGAAGTCGGACATCTCCGTGACGCGGCGCACCTCCAGGAAGGCGCCGGGTCCGAGCGGCGCACGGCTCGCCCACTCGGCGGCCTCCTCGCGGCTGGACACCTCGATGATCCAGAAGCCGTTGAACAGCTCCTTGGTCTCGCCGTAGGGGCCGTCGGTGATCAGCGGCTTCTCGGCGCTGAAGTCGACGACGAAGCCCTCCGCCGCGTCGGTGAGGCCCTCGCCGGCGACGAGCACGCCGGCCTTCATCATCGACTCGTTGTACCGGCCCATGGCCGCGATGACCTCCTCGAAGGGCATCTCCGTGTACGCCTCGACGGCCTCGTCGGTCGCGCGCATGATCAGCATGTACTTCATGGATGTTCTCCTTGTTCGGCGGGTCGTGCTTCGACCCTCTCACTGAAGACGTCGAACGGGAATCTGTCGGATCGACATCGTCGCAGAACTTTTTCCTAGACTCCTCGCATGACCGACCTCGCCGACGGCATCCGCCTCGCTCTGCGGGAGATCGCGGACCCCTCGATCGCTCCCGCGCAGCAGGCGTACATGAAATCGCAGATGCCGTTCCTCGGCGTGAAGGTCCCCGACGTGCGCCGCACGACACGCCGCCTCGCTCGCGGGCTGACCGATGCCGACGCCGTGCGCGCGAGCGCCCTCGACCTGTGGCGCGCCGCGACCCACCGGGAGGAGCGCTACGCGGCGACGGCACTCATGGCTCTGCGCCCGCTGCGCGGCCGCCTGGACATGATCGACGTGCACGAGGAGATGATCCGCACCGGGGCCTGGTGGGATCACGTCGACGAGGTGTCGCACCGCCTCGCCGAGACGCTCGACGCCCACCCGGCGGAAATGACGCCGCTGCTGCGGGAATGGTCGCGCGACGACGACCAGTGGGTGCGTCGGGCGAGCATCATCGCCCAGCTCGGACGACGTGAGGCCACCAATGTCGAGCTCCTCGTCGCGGTGATCGCGCCGAACCTCGACGACACGGGCTTCTTCATCCGCAAGGCGATCGGCTGGGCGCTGCGCGACTACGCCAAGACCGACCCCGCCTGGGTGCGCGCCTTCGTCGCCGCACACGAGGGCGAGCTCAGCGGGCTGTCACGCCGCGAGGCCCTGAAGAACCTCGCGGTGTCCGCCCCACCCGCCGAGACCCCCGCATAGCGCCGAGACCCCCTCTGGTCGCCGAGACCCCCGCCTGTTCGCGCGAACAGTCGGGGGTCTCGGCGACCAGAGGGGGTGTCGGCGATCAGCGGATGCTGCGCCTCACTCCCACTCGATGGTCCCCGGCGGCTTCGAGGTGACGTCGAGCACGACGCGGTTGACGTCGCGGACGCT
>Ga0164243_10010211_pt1 | contig 13528 bp, 11 predicted proteins | sample OricompcompostOP_FD_108781 | JGI IMG/M metagenome (GOLD analysis project Ga0164243, IMG submission 108781) | Organic Plus compost microbial communities from Emeryville, California, USA - Original compost - Organic plus compost (OP) | ecosystem: Engineered > Solid waste > Mixed feedstock >... | reverse complement strand
CGCCTGGTTGGCGAGCACCCCGGTCATCGTGTCGAGCAGCGCCATGTCGATGTGCTGGCCGCGCCCGGTCCGCTCGCGCATGGCGAGCGCCGCCTGGATCGCGATGACGGCGTAGAGGCCGGTGAAGATGTCGGCAAAGGCGACGCCGATCTTCTGCGGCTCGCCCGCCGGATCGCCGGTCAGGTCCATGATGCCGCTCATGCCCTGAACGATGAAGTCGTAGCCGGCGCGGTGCGCATAGGGCCCGTCCTGTCCGAAGCCGGTGATCGAGCAATACACGAGGCGCGGGTTGATCGCCGCCAGGCCCGCGTAATCGAGCCCGTATCTGGCGAGGCCGCCGACCTTGAAATTCTGGATGACGACATCGGCGTCGGCGGCGAGGCGGCGGACTTCGGCTTGCCCTTCCGTGGTGCGGAAGTCGAGGACGACCGAGCGCTTGCCGCGGTTGGCGGCGTGGAAATAGGCGGCGTCATGCGTCCCGTCGGGGTTCTCGACGAACGGCGGGCCCCATCTGCGGGTGTCGTCGCCCTCGGGGCTTTCGACCTTGACCACCTCGGCGCCGAGATCGGCCAGCACTTGCCCCGCCCACGGCCCGGCGAGGATGCGGGCGAGCTCGACGACCCTGAGGCCAGTGAGGGGGGCCTCTTTCATTCCACGTCACCCCAGCGAAAGCTGGGGTCTCTCTCCTTCGAGCGCGCCGTTGCGGCACGAGATCCCAGCTTTCGCTGGGATGACGAAGCGGCTGGCGCTCGCTTTGTCAAAACGCCGCAATCCCGGTGATGGCCCGCCCGAGGATCAGCGCATGGACGTCGTGCGCGCCCTCGTAGGTGTTGACCGTCTCGAGGTTCATCAGGTGGCGCATCACCTGATATTCGGCGGAGATGCCGTTGCCGCCGTGCATGTCGCGCGCGGCGCGGGCGATGTCGAGCGCCTTGCCGACATTGTTGCGCTTGACGATCGAGATCATCTCCGGCGCGAACCGCCCTTCGTCCATCAGGCGGCCGACGCGCAAGGACGCCTGCAGGCCGAGCGCGATCTCGGTCTCCATGTCGGCGAGCTTCTTCTGGTAGAGCTGGTTGGCGGCGAGCGGTTTGCCGAACTGCTTGCGGTCGAGCCCATATTGCCGCGCCGCGTGGAAGCAGAACTCCGCGGCGCCCATCGCGCCCCACGAAATGCCGTAGCGCGCGCGGTTGAGGCAGCCGAACGGGCCCTTCAGCCCCTCGACCTCGGGCAGCAGCGCGTCCTCGCCGACTTCGACCTCGTCCATCATCACCATGCCGGTGATCGAGGCGCGAAGCGAGAGCTTGCCCTCGATCTTGGGCGCCGTGAGGCCCTTCATCCCCTTTTCGAGGATGAAGCCGCGGATGTTGCCGCCATGCGCGTCGGACTTGGCCCAGATCACGAACACGTCGGCGATCGGCGCGTTGCTGATCCAGGTCTTGGAACCGGACAGGCGATAGCCGCCGCCGGTCTGCACCGCGCGCGTCGTCATGCCGCCGGGGTCGGAGCCGGCGTCGGGCTCGGTCAGGCCGAAGCAGCCGATCCATTCGCCGGTCGCGAGCTTCGGCAGATATTTCCGCTTCTGCGCCTCCGACCCGTAGGCATGGATCGGGTACATGACGAGGCTCGACTGCACGCTCATCATCGAGCGATAGCCCGAATCGACCCGCTCGACCTCGCGCGCGACGAGGCCGTAGGCGACGTAGCCCGCGCCGACGCCGCCATATTCCGGCGGGATCGTGGGCCCGAGCAGGCCGAGCGCGCCCATTTCGCGGAAGATCTCGGGGTCGGTCGTCTCCTCGTTGAACGCCTCGATGACGCGCGGCGCGAGCTTGTCGGCCGCATAGGCGCGCGCGGTGTCGCGGATCATGCGTTCGTCGTCGTCGAGCTGGTCGTCGAGGAAGAAGGGGTCAGCCCAGTCGAACCGTGCCATGCCGGCCATGTGTCTCTCCTTTGCCGCCCGGATGCCGCCGATCCGGGGCGTTTGTCCACCCCCGGCGATTGCGGCAGAAGGGGCGGCATGGCCGAGTCGATCCGTCCGATGCGCAGCGCGCTGTTCCTGCCCGCCTCCAACCCCCGCGCGATCGAGAAGGCGCGCGGTCTGCCGGCGGACGCGGTGATCCTGGACCTGGAGGACGCCGTCGCGCCCGAGGCGAAGGCCGAGGCGCGCGCCGCGGCGGTCGCGGTGGTGAACGCCGGCGGCTTCGCGGCGCCGACGCTGGCGGTGCGGGTGAATGCGCTCGATACCGAATGGGGGGCGGGCGACCTTGCCGCGATCGCCGCCTCGCGCGCCGACGCGGTGCTGGTGCCGAAGGTCGCGACGGCCGAGGACATCGAGCTCTATCACGCCGAGCTCGCCGCCGCGCCGCCGGAAATGCGGCTCTGGGCGATGATCGAGACCTGCCGGGCCGTCTCGCAGCTTCAGGCGATCGCGGACATGGCGGCGCGCACGCGGCTGGCGGCGCTGGTGGTCGGCACCAACGATCTTGCGCTCGAACTGCGCGCGCGGCCGGCGGCGGACCGGTCCGGGCTGGTGCCGTATCTGGCGCTCGCCGTGGCGGCGGCGCGTGCCGGCGGGATCGCGGCGCTCGACGGCGTGTGCAACGACTTCACCGACCTCGACCGCTTCGCCGCCGAATGCGCGCAAGGGCGGGCCCTGGGCTTCGACGGCAAGTCGCTGATCCACCCGGCGCAGATCGCGCCGTGCAACGCCGCCTTCGGTCCGGACGCGGAAGAAGTGGCGCGGGCACGGGCGATCGTCGCTGCGTTCGGCGATCCGGAGAATGCCGGAAAAGGCGCGATCCGCGTCGAGGGGCGCATGGTCGAGCGGCTGCATCTGCGCGAGGCGGAGCGCGTGCTGGCGCTGGCGAGGATAATTGAAAATCAGATGCTATAGTGCATAAAGGACAAGCTATGGGCATAGGCTTCTCCTTGCTATCACGGCCGAATTGCCACGACGGCTGGTCTGACAGCAGCCAAGGGCGGGACAGCCTTCCGACAGCGGAAGTCTATCAGCGCTTCGTCCGTATCCAGGTTTAGTTGCTTGTCGTCCGGCTACGACGCGCCCTATCTACCTTCCATGCACATCACCCCCGACACGCTGAAACTGATCGGCAACACCCCGCTCGTCCGCCTCAAGGGTCCGAGCGAGGCGACCGGCTGCGACATCTTCGGCAAGTGCGAGTTCGCCAATCCCGGCGCTTCGGTGAAGGACCGCGCCGCGCTCTCGATCGTCGAGGACGCCGAGGAAAAGGGCTTGCTGACCCCCGGCGGCACGATCGTCGAGGGGACCGCCGGCAATACCGGGATCGGCCTCGCGCTGGTCGCCAACGCCAAGGGCTACAAGACGATCATCGTCATGCCCGAGACGCAGAGCCGCGAGAAGATGGACACGCTGCGCGCGCTGGGCGCCGAGTTGGTGACGGTGCCGGCGGCGCCCTATTCGTCGCCGTGCCATTTCGTCCACACCTCACGCCGCATCGCCGAGGAGACCGAGAACGCGATCTGGGCCAACCAGTTCGACAATATCGCCAACCGCCGCGCGCACATCCACGGCACCGCCGAGGAGATCTGGACGCAGATGGAAGGGCGGGTGGACGGCTTCACCTGCGCCGTCGGCACCGGCGGCACGTTCGCCGGGGTCGGGCTGGGCCTCAAGGAAAAGGACGAGCGGATCACGATCGCGCTGAGCGATCCCTACGGCGCGGCGCTCTACGAATATTACGCCCATGGCGAGCTGAAGTCCGAGGGCTCGTCGGCCGCCGAAGGGATCGGGCAGGGGCGGATCACCGCCAACCTGGAGGGCGCGCCGGTCGATACGCAGTTCCGCATCTCCGACGAGGAGGGGCTCGACTGGGTCCGCCGGCTGCTCGCCGAGGAGGGGCTGTGCCTCGGCCTGTCGTCGGGGATCAACGTCGCCGGCGCGGTGCGGCTGGCGCAGGAGCTCGGGCCGGGCAAGCGGATCGCGACGATCCTCGCCGACACCGGATTCCGCTATCTGTCGACCCTCTACAACGCCGAATGGCTGCGTGCGAAGGGCCTGCCGGTATTCCCCTGGCTTGCGCAGCCCGAGTGACGGCAATCGACATCGCGCCGATCCGACGCTAGGATTTCCGCCGGATCGAATGGTTACGGACACCCAGCAGACGACGCAGACGGCGCAGCGGATCAAGGTCGGCATGACCGGCCTGGCGCTGGTGCTGCTGCTGCTCGGCCTCGCCAGCGCGATCTTCAGCTCGGCGAGCAAGGAGCGGCCGGTGGACGTCGCCGGCGCGTCGAAGGCAGAGGTCGTCGCCAACATCTCGATCACCAACGACAGCATGCCCGCGACCGGCAGCGGTGAGCCGCTCGCCGAATTGGGCGTCTCGCCCAGCGCCCCCGACAAGAGCGCGACCGCGAACCAGATGATCATCGTTCCGCCCGCCGCGCTCACCCAGTCGCCGCAGCCGCAGCCGGGCCACTGAGGGCGCCGTCCCACCAAATCCCCGCGGGTCCCCGATCGTCGCCGCGAACGGCTCCGTGAAACCAATCGTCGACCCTGGCGAAGGGCGCGAAACCCGGCGCCAGCCGCCGTTCGCGCCTTCGCCTCATCCCGCAGATATTACCGATCCGGCGAACGTCACCCGCGATATCCCCATTTCTCCCGTTGCATCCCCAAGCGTCCCTTGGTATTCCGGGATCGGACAGAGGGGGCAGGACTCCTTGTTCGCTAAAAGGCGTGGCTGAAGGGCGGCGAGGGCCGTTTTTCAGGGCAAGAGGTCGTGCGCGCCGCTGCCGAGGTAGGTGGGCGTGTCGGAACGGGAATTATATCAGGGCTATGGCCTGCAGGCGGTGGACGAGAAGGGGCGCGTGGCGGTCCCGGCGTCGCTGCGCGGCAGCATCGAGGCCAACAATCCCCGCGACGGCGACGGCAAGACGCTCCGCAAGCTGATCCTGTCGACTCACCCGCGCGAGAACTGCCTGATCGGCTACGACCTGCGCTACACCGCGCATCTCGCCGAGCGGCTGACCCAGCGCGAGCTGGCGCAGCCCGCCGCCGACGGCGACATCGACTACAATATCAAGCGCAAGGGCGGCGGCGCCGCCGAATCGCTGCCCTTCGACGCGAGCGGACGGTTCATCCTGCCCCCGTTCCCTCGCTTCCAGGCGCAGATCGGCGCGCACGCCTTCTTCTGGGGCGTGCTCGATTTCTTCGAGATCTGGGACCCCAAGACGCTGATCGAATGCGACAGCGCGACCGAGGTGCAGAAATCCGCCGCGCGCTTCTTCATGGCCGAGAAGGGGATCACGCTGTGACCGCCGCCGCGGCCGACACCCGCCACGTCCCCGTCCTGATCGACGAGGTGATCGACGCGCTTGCCATCCTGCCCGGCGAGCGGCACGTCGATGCGACCTTCGGCGCCGGCGGCTATACGCGCGCCATGCTCGCCAGGGGCGCGACGGTGTTCGCGTTCGACCGCGATCCCGATGCGATCGCCGAGGGCGAGACGCTGGTGCGCGACGGCGAGGGGCGGCTGGCGCTGATCGCCGCGCCCTTCTCGGCGATGGAGGCCGAGCTTGCCGAGCTCGACGCCATTCCCGTCGACGGCGTGACGATGGACATCGGCGTGTCGTCGATGCAGCTCGACCGCGCCGACCGCGGCTTCTCGTTCCAGGCCGACGGGCCGCTCGACATGCGGATGAGCCAGACGGGCGAGACCGCGGCGGACTTCGTCAACACCGCCGACGAGGAGGTGATCGCCGACGTGCTCTATCGCTACGGCGAGGAGCCGCGCTCGCGGCGCGTCGCCAGGGCGATCGTCGCGGCGCGGCCGCTGACCCGGACGTCGGAGCTGGCGGCGGTGGTGCGCAAGGCGCTGGGCCACCGCCCGCACGACAAGAAGGACCCGGCGACGCGGACCTTCCAGGCGATCCGCATCCACCTGAACCGCGAGCTCGACGAGCTGGCCGACGGGCTGGAGGCGGCCGAGCGCGTGCTGAGGCCCGGCGGGCGGCTGGCGGTGGTGACGTTCCACAGCCTGGAGGACCGCATGGTCAAGCGCTTCCTGCGCGAGCGGTCGGGCGCGATGCCGGCGGGGTCGCGGCACTTGCCGGCCGCGCGAGCGAAGGCGGAACCGAGTTTCGAGATGGTCGGCCGCGCGGTGCGCGCCGGCGAGGCCGAAGTGGCGCGCAACCCGCGCGCGCGATCGGCGACGTTGAGGGTTGCGCGGCGCACGACGGCGGCGCCGTGGCGTAAGGGAGAGGGAAGATGACGGCGACCTACAGGCTCAAGGGGCTGGGGTGGCTGGCGATCGCGGTGATCGTTGCGCTCGGCTTCTATCTCGTGTCGCTCCAGGTGTCGGTCGAGCGCAAGAAGCTCGAGCAGGTCAATCGCGAGATCGCGACGGCCCGCAACGACATCCGCTCGCTGCAGACCGAGTTCCAGACGCGCGCCAACCTCGCGCAGCTCGAACGGTGGAACGGCGAGGTGCTCGCGCTGACCGCGCCGACCGCCGCGCAATATATGCCGAGCGGGCAGGCGCTCGCCGCGCTCGGCAGCGGCGAGATGCCGGGCGGGGCGGAGGTGCAGATGGCCTCGCTGGTGATCCCGACGCTGCCGGTCGCGCCGCCGCCGCCCGACGCGGCTCCGACGCCCGCGCCGGCCGAGGCGCGCGCGCCCGCGCAGCCGGTAATGACCGCCGCCGCGCCGGCGCCCGCCAGGGCCGCGCCCGTCCGGAAGGTCGAGGTCGCGAGCGCCGCGCCGGCGACCGACCGGCTGGCCGCGATCGTCCGGGCCGCCGCGCAGCCGGCGCGCGTCTCGGCCGCGTCGCGCGCCAAGGCCGAGGCGGTGGCGATGCTCGACCGCAAGCTGCTGAGCGACGCGACGCTCGGCGATCTCGTGAGCCGCGCCAGGGTCGAGAGGGCCTCGCTTCGGTGAGCGTCGCGCTCGCCCGGCCGCTGCCGCAGCGCGGCGGCAACATCAAGCGGCACGCGCTGCTGGCGACCAGCCATGCGCGGCTGATGATGCTGCTCCTCCTGTTCGGCGCGGGCGTGCTGCTGATCGTGCTGCGGCTCGTCTGGCTGGCGGTGTTCACGCAGCCGGCGACCAGCCCCGACGCGGCCGCGGCGCTGGTGCCGCTGCGCGCCGATATCGTCGATCGCAACGGCGTGCCGCTGGCGCGGACGATCGACGCCTGGTCGATCGGCGTCCACCCGCGCGACATCATCGGCGACCGGCGCGACATCGCGCGCCAGCTCGCCGCGCTGATCCCGTCGCACGACGAGGCCTATTATTACGCCAAGCTGACCCAGGACGTGGCGTTCACCTATATCGAGCGGCGCGCGATGCCCGACGTGATCGAGAAGGTGAACGCGATCGGCGAGCCGGCGATCGTCTTCGCCCGCGAGCCCGAGCGGCTCTATCCGCAATCGCAGCTCGCCGATCATGTGCTCGGCTTCGTCGATTACACCGGGCACGGCGCGCTCGGCATGGAGCGCGCGCTCGATTCGCGGCTGCTGGCCGACGACGCGCGCAGCCAGCCGATCGCGCTGTCGATCGACGCCCGCGTCCAGGCGGCGATGGAAAGCGAGCTTGGCGCGGCGATGGCGACGTTTCAGGCCAAGGCGGCGGTCGGCATCGTCGAGGACGTGCACACCGGCGAGATCCTGGCCATGACCTCGATGCCGCAGTTCAACCCCAACCGCATCAGCGACGCCACGCCTGACGAACTGCGCAACAACGCGACTCAGAGCGTGTTCGAGCTGGGCTCGACCTTCAAGCCGATCACCATGGCCGAGGCGATCGAGAGCGGCACCGTCACCTCGATGGCGCGGCGCTTCGACGCGACCAGGCCGCTCCAGGTCGGCCGCTTCACCATCCACGATCTTCCCAGCGATCCCAAGCGCTGGCTCAACATCCCCGAGACGCTGATCTATTCGTCGAACGTGGCCACGGCGCGGATCGCCGACCTGATCGGCGAGCAGGGCATGAAGGACATCTTCCACAAGATGCACTTCGACACGCGGCCCGACATCGAGCTGAAAGAGAAGGGCACCCCCTTGTGGCCCAAATACTGGGCGCGCACGACGACGATGACGACCGGCTACGGCCACGGTATCGCGATCACGCCGCTGCAGCTCGCCAATGCCTATGCCACCTTGGTCAACGGCGGCATCTGGCGGCCGGCGACCCTGCTCAAGGTCGCGCCGGGGCAGGCCGCCGCCGGCGAGCGGGTGCTGTCGGAGGCGACCAGCCACCGGATGCGCCAGCTGCTCCGCCTCGTCGTGCTCAAGGGGACCGGGAGCCGGGCCGACGCACCGGGCTATCGGGTCGGCGGCAAGACCGGCACTGCCGAAATCGCCGAGGGCGGCGGCTACGACAAGCATCGCAACGTCGCGACATTCGCCGCGGTGTTCCCGATCGACAGTCCGCGCTATGTCGTCGTCACCATGCTCGATGCGCCGCACGCCACCGCTCAGACCTACGGGTGGACTACCGCTGCATGGAATGCGGTGCCGGTCGCCAATCGCGTGATCCAGCGGATCGGCCCGCTGCTCGGCGTGCTTCCCGACACGAGCCGCGACATCGACGTATCGGACCTGCTGCCGCTGCTGTGGACCGGGCCGGGCGGGGACGCCGCGTCGAGCGGCGCGGGCGAGGACCAATGAGGCTGGGCGATCTTGCCGCCGGCGCCGGGACGGCGACCGTCACCGGGTTCGCGATCGACCATCGCAAGGTCGCGCCGGGCACGGTGTTCGGCGCGTTCCGCGGCACGCGGGTCAATGGCGAGGACTTCATTCCCGCCGCCGTCGCCGCCGGCGCGATCGCGGTGGTCGCGCGGCCGGACGCGCGGGTCGAGGGCGCGGCGCACCTCGCCGACGACAACCCGCGCCAGCTGTTCGCCCGGCTGGCGGCCAGGTTCTTCGCGCCGTTTCCCGAAACCACCGCCGCCGTCACCGGCACCAACGGCAAGACCTCGACGGTCGAGCTGACGCGGCAATTGTGGCGCATGGCGGGGCACCACGCCGCCTCGATCGGCACGCTGGGCGTCACCACCGCCGACGACAGCGTCTCGACCGGGCTGACCACGCCCGACATCGTCACCTTCCTCAGCAACGTCGCCGGGCTGGCGCGCGAGGGCGTCAGCCATGTCGCCTTCGAGGCGTCGAGCCACGGCCTGTCGCAATATCGCACCGAGGGCCTGCCGGTGCGCGCCGCGGCGTTCACCAACCTCAGCCGCGACCATCTCGACTATCACAAGGATATGGCGGACTATTTCACCGCCAAGCTGCGCCTGTTCGCCGAGGTGCTCGATCCCGACGGCGTCGCCGTGGTGTGGGCGGACACCGATCATGCCGCGCGGGTGATCGATCTCGCGCGCGAGCGGCGCAACCGGCTGGTCACGGTGGGGACGCGCGGCGAGACGCTGCGGCTCGTCTCGCGCGCGCCGACGCTGCTGGGGCAGGGGCTGGTGATCGAGGCGGAGGGGCGCGAGCACAAGGTCACGCTGCCGCTGATCGGCGCCTATCAGGCGGCGAACGCGCTGACCGCGGCGGGCATCGTGATCGGCACCGGCGGCGATGTCGCCGAGACGATCGCCACGCTCGGCCGGCTGGCGCCGGTGCGCGGGCGGCTCGAACGCGCGGTGATCACGCGCGCGGGCGCGCCGGTCTATGTCGATTACGCGCATACCGCCGACGCGCTGGAGGCGGCGATCGCCGCGCTCAAGCCGCACGCGGCGGGGCGGCTGATCGTCGTGTTCGGCGCCGGCGGCGACCGCGACACCGGCAAGCGCGAGGCGATGGGCCAGGTCGCCGCGGCGGGCGCCGACCTGGTGATCGTCACCGACGACAATCCGCGCACCGAGGACCCGGCGAAGATCCGCCGCGAGGTGCTGAAGGGCGCGCCGCACGCGGCCGAGATCGGCGGCCGCCGTCAGGCGATCGCGGCGGCGGTCGAGGCGGCCGGCCCCGACGACATCGTGCTCGTCGCCGGCAAGGGGCACGAACAGGGCCAGGTGATCGGCGACATGGTGCTGCCGTTCGACGACGTCACCGTGGCGCGGGAGGCGGCGGCGTGAGGGGCTTGATCCTTATAGTCCCTCCCCTTCAGGGGAGGGGTTGGGATGGGGCGGAGCCGCAAACGAAGCGCCTGCCGAACTCCCCCACCCCCAACCCCTCCCCTGAAGGGGAGGGGCTTTCATGACCCTCTGGACCTCCGCCGGGATCGCCGCCGCGACGGGCGGAACGGCGTCGGCCGACTTTGCCGTCACCGGAGTCACCTTCGATTCGCGCGAGGTTGGCCCCGGCGACCTGTTCATCGCCTTGAAGGGCGAGACGACCGACGGGCACAAGTTTCTGGATCAGAGCTCCGAGCGGGGAGCTGCGGGTGCGGTGGTCAGCGTATCGACGCCGCACCCGCATGTTCTGGTCGCGGATACGACCGTTGCGCTGAACGACCTCGGCCGCGCGGCGCGGGCGCGGACCGACGCGACGATCATCGGCGTCACCGGCTCGGTCGGCAAGACCGGGACCAAGGAAGCGCTGTGGGCCGCGCTCGACCGCATCGATCCGGGCTGCGCGCACCGGTCGGTCAAGAGCTACAACAACCATACCGGCGTGCCCCTGAGCCTCGCGCGGATGCCGGCGGAAACCCGGTTCGGCATATTCGAGATGGGGATGAACCATGCCGGCGAGCTGGCCGCGCTGACTCGGCTGGTCCGCCCGCACGTCGCGCTCGTCACCGCGATCGCGCCGGCGCACAGCGAATTCTTCCCCGACGAAAGCGCGATCGCCGACGCCAAGGGGGAGATCTTCCAGGGCCTGGAGCCGGGCGGCACCGCGATCGTGCCGTTCGACAGCCCGCACCGCGACCGCCTGATCGCCGCGGCGAAGGCTCATGCCGGCGCGATCGTCACCTTCGGCTCGGGCGAGGGCGCCGACGTGCGCGCGCTCGAGACGATGCGCACCGAGCGCGGCACCTTCGTCACCGCGCGGCTGGGTGAGGAGGAGCTGAGCTACACCGTCTCGCAATTCGGCGCGCACTGGGTGTCGAACTCGCTCGCGGTGCTGGCGGCGGTGCGCGCGGCGGGGGGCGACCTCGCACTCGCCGGCCTCGCGCTCGCCGAGCTGGGCGGCATCGCCGGGCGCGGGGCGCGGTTCATGGTCGAAGTTCCCGGCGGCGAAGTGCTGGTGATCGACGAAAGCTACAACGCCAACCCGGTGTCGATGGCGGCGACGCTGGCGGTGTTCGCGGAGGAGAAGGCGGTGCGCAAGATCGCCGTGCTCGGCGACATGTACGAGCTGGGCGAGGGCAGCCGCGCCTTCCATGAGGGGCTTGCCGAACCGGTGAAGGCGAGCGGCGCTCAACTGGTCATTCTCGTCGGCGAAGCGATGGGCGCGCTTGCGAATGCGCTTGAGGGCGCGGTCGATTTCGTCCATGTGCCCGACGCAATCACCGCGCGCGACCGGCTGAAGGCGATGCTGGCGCCTGGGGACGCGGTTCTCATCAAGGGTTCGAACGGAGTGGGGCTCGCCGCCGTCGTGGCCGGGCTGGCGGGTGGAAAGACGTAAATGCTGTATTGGATCGCGGAACACCTCCACTTCGCGGGGCTCTTCAACCTCATCAGGTATCTGAGCTTCCGCACCGGCGGCGCCGTCGCCACGGCCTTGTTCCTCGGTCTGCTGATCGGTCCCCGCTTCATCGGCTGGCTGCGCGTGCGGCAGGGCAAGGGGCAGCCGATCCGCGACGACGGGCCGCAGAGCCACCTCGCCAAGCGCGGCACGCCGACGATGGGCGGGCTGATGATCCTGACCAGCCTGGCGGTGTCGATGCTGCTGTGGATGGACTATGCCAACCCGTACGTCTGGGCATGCTTGTTCGTGACTTTGGGGTTCGGCGCGATCGGCTTCCTCGACGATTACGACAAGGTGACGAAGGCCAGCCACAAGGGCGTGCCGGGCAAGGTGCGGCTGGCGGGCGAGTTCGTCATCGCCGGGATCGCCGCCGCGCTCATCACCCACCTCAACGGGACGCACCTCTATCTGCCGTTCGTCACCGGCGTTTCGATCGACCTCGGCTGGTTCTACATCGTCTTCGCCGCGTTCGTGATCGTCGCGTTCGGCAATGCGGTGAACCTGACCGACGGGCTTGACGGCCTCGCGACGATGCCGGTGATCATCGCCGCGGTGGCGTTCATGATCATCGCCTATCTCGTCGGCAATGCGAAGTTCGCCGAATATCTCGGCATTCCGCATGTCGAGGGCGCGGGCGACCTTGCGATCTATTGCGGGGCGATCGCCGGGGCGGGGCTCGCTTTCCTGTGGTTCAACGCGCCGCCGGCGGCGGTGTTCATGGGCGACACCGGCAGCCTCGCGCTGGGCGGCGCGCTCGGCGCGATCGCGGTGACGGCGCATCACGAGATCGTGCTGGCGATCATCGGCGGCCTGTTCGTCGTCGAGGCGCTCTCGGTCATCATCCAGGTGTTCTTCTTCAAGCGCACCGGCAAGCGCGTGTTCCGCATGGCGCCGATCCACCATCATTTCGAGCAACTGGGCTGGAGCGAGCCGACCGTGGTGATCCGTTTCTGGATCATCGCGCTGGTGCTGGCGTTGGCGGGCCTTTCCACGCTGAAGCTGCGGTGATGACAATGCTGAAAGCCTTGTCATCACCGCATCCCCGCGCAGGCGGGGATCCAGCCGGGCAAAAGCCGGGCTCCCGCCTTCGCGGGAGCACGTCTGCATGATCCTCAGCCCCGCCTGGCGCGGCAGACGCTATGCGGTGCTCGGGCTGGCGCGCTCGGGCGCGGCGACGGTGCGGGCGCTGCTGGCCAGCGGCGCCGAGGTGGTGGCGTGGGATGCAGATGAGGGGCGGCGCGATGCTCTCTTAGCCCCTCCCCTTCAGGGGAGGGGTTGGGGTGGGGCAGATCCGCAAACGAAGCGCTTGCCGGACTCCCCCACCCCCAACCCCTCCCCTGAAGGGGAGGGGCTTTTGAAGATCGCCGATCCCGAAACGCTCGACCTCGCCGGTTTCGCCGGCGTCGTCGTGTCGCCGGGCGTGCCGCTCAACCGGCATCCGATCGCCGCCAAGGCGCGCGCGGCCGGTGTGCCGGTCATCGGCGATATCGAGCTGTTCGCCCAGGCGCGCGCCGGGCTGCCGCCGCACAAGGTGGTCGGCATCACCGGGACCAACGGCAAATCGACCACCACCGCGCTGATCCACCACATCCTCGAGACCGCCGGCGTGCCCGCGCGGCTCGGCGGCAACATCGGCCTTCCCATCCTCGGGCAGGAGCCGCTGCCCGAGGGCGGCGTCTATGTGCTCGAACTGTCGAGCTACCAGATCGACCTCACGCAGAGCCTCGATTGCGACGTCGCCATCCTGCTCAACATCACGCCCGACCATCTCGATCGCTATGCCGATTTCCAGGCCTATGCCGACAGCAAGGCGCGGCTGTTCGCGATGCAGTCGCCCGGCCACGACGCGATCGTCGGCATCGGCGACGCGGCGTCGGCGGCGATCGCGCGCGGCCTTTCGGCGCGCGGCGAGCAT